>Ga0157365_10000491_pt1 | contig 17133 bp, 9 predicted proteins | sample AttsexASBM3_FD_111478 | JGI IMG/M metagenome (GOLD analysis project Ga0157365, IMG submission 111478) | Fungus gardens microbial communities from leaf cutter ant in Ribeirão Preto, State of São Paulo, Brazil - Atta sexdens ASBM3 | ecosystem: Host-associated > Fungi > Mycelium > Unclassified ... | reverse complement strand
TCTTTCCCATGCATTTCTTAGGGCTTTCGGGTATGCCACGTCGCATTCCAGATTATCCAGATGCTTACGCTGGATGGAATGCCCTTAGCAGTTTTGGCTCTTATATATCCGTAGTTGGGATTCGTCGTTTCTTCGTGGTCGTAACAATCACTTCAAGCAGTGGAAATAACAAAACAAAAAGGGCGAACATTCCTTGGGCTGTTGAACAAAATTCAACCACACTGGAATGGCTGGTACAAAGTCCTCCAGCTTTTCATACTTTTGGAGAACTGCCAGCTATCAAGGAGACGAAAAGCTATGTGAAGTAAAAGAAAGAATCAAGAAGGTCGCCGACTGCTACTAAGAACCTAACAGAACTTTTGTCACGATCAGAGCCCTAGCGGGTTACCTTAGCTTGTTTGGGGAACTCGGGCTAGACTTTCTACAAGGACATCCAGGCCTTGCTCTATTATCACGACATGGACTCGGGGACATTTTATTCAACGCCAAGGTGATGTATTTCTGGGGAAAAAGAGTGATAGCTAGAAAGGAAAGGCAGCGAGACTGAGCCGCTGGTAGGATGGCACTATGCAGCTGGGAATGAGTTTAAACCAATGTAGGGCACCCTTCCGGAAAGCATTTCCTAAATGCGAGAGGTTTGACAGATGATCGGCGGAATAGCATTCATTCATAGGTATCCTCTCTCTCGGTTATAAAGAATATATATGAAATGTCTAAAGGAAAGATATTCATATGCCTCTCCGGTTCCTAAGGCGTAACCCCGCGATCTTTAGGTCATCCGGTGGCGTGATTGTAATTGTCATAGGGTTTGTTTTTTATACAATTCTGGGCAGGTATGCTTTAATTGAAGCATTAACTCAGCTAAGACAAGTGAGGTATGGTTAGCATCATTGGCGATAAGGCATTTTTCTCGTGTGATAGCAAAAAAGGCCTGTGGGGTTAGTGAAAGCTTAAGTTCCTTTGATGTGGAAGGGCTTTCTCGGCAAGAGTGCCGTTATGGAGGTCTGTGGAAGTCATTCCAAGTGCTATGATGGGGAATAGATGGATGGAGGAGGGCGTTGATTGGGTAAACAGGAAAGCGGAAAGGTGCTGGCGTCCTTACAGGATGAATCTGTATAGGCCCTTCCCTCCTATTCATTCAAAGTGGGCATTCAAAAGGTCTTGTGCCTGCGCTATCAAGTCAGGTGTTATAGGCAATGCCTCTCAAATGTAGGCCTTTGTACCGCGCACTCACATAGCTAAGGTGAAGAGCCTTTGGCAGCCCGATGGACTTGTGAAGTGGACAGAAGTTCCATAATCGAGATCTGGGCAGGAAGAAAATCTTCAACTGGTTGGGTCTGTAGGAGATATAAAAGGATGGCTTCGAAAAAGCAGGCTGAGTCCCGGTTGAGACTGTGGCTGCGAATGATAAATTATTCCTGACCTGGTGGTATTGACTGATGCTGTCTGTAGCACAAGGGAAGGGTATTGATGCAAAGATAATCAAGCCTCAATGGAATGGGCCTAGCCAAGTGTGGGATAGCCGTTCCGCTAGATTTCCCTGCCATGTCGATGGTCGCCCCGACCGATGCTTGGGGTGGGGTAGCATAAGTCGTTTCCAGTGAAGGGGTGAGCGGTTCTCGAGGATCTGCCACCTCGAGGACTGAAATGTTTGTAGTAGTATAATATAGTTGAGGATTTTGTGCTACAAAAATGGGCATAACCATAGGAGAAAGAATCGTCACTAGCGGTTGTTTAGGTGCCGTAGACTGCTTGTCAAAGTTTCCATAACAGGGTGGCACTGCACCATAAGGATGAGAAGTCTGATTAAGGCTAGCTTGTTCTTGTTTTGGCATGCTTGAAGACGTTTGGCTCTCCATGGGAGCCTTGCCCTCTCTCTTCACATGGTTCACGAACCACTTCCTGACTATGTGAAGAGAGAGGTTCGATGGAGCAGCGGTGGATGTTGAGGGTTGGATAGAATTCCCATCAAGTTGGATCTTACCCTCCTCAACGAGGTATTGAAAAAAAATGCCTAAAAGCTATGCATCTGTTAGTGCTATACCCGCGATGGAATTTGCAAGATTTTTTGGGGTCATAGCCTAGAGGCTTAGGTTCTGGAGGGTAGGCAAGCCCATCATGTTTAATGAACTTTACTTGTCAAAGAGAACCCGGTCAGCAAAAAAAGTCAATTGTCGACGCCTACGCTGGCCATTGCTTTGACCTGAACATTTGACTGTTGAACAGGAGCACTCTGGACTGTCGAAGCGATGGGAGCTACCTGGTGTGGCTGCTGATTTTGATGTTGTTGGGATGAAGGAGATAGATTTTTTTTCCCTTTGCTGAGAAGCAGGTTGTTGCTGCTGGGTTGTCACAGCTTGGACGTTGTTCCATCTCCCCTACGTCCCCCTTTGGTTGCCTTGAAGTTGCTGGGGAACAGGGAGGGTGAATATAAGACTTATATAATTTCAAAAATCTTTTTCGGTATAGCTCCGCTCCCGGGATGGATGCAAGGAAAATGGATAGCGATCAATAGATACGAAGGGGAGGACAGGATATAGAATGGAACTAGATGGATGCTTGCATTAGCGGTGGAGGTGCCAGGAGATAAAGTCGTAGCCACAATCTGGAACATGCATGAAGCGACCGACTTTTTCGCGTGAGCTAATTCAGTAATAAACCATATGGAAAAAGGATGAACAAAGAACTAGATGCTCTCTATCGTTCGACGGTAGGAATAGGTGGGAGTGAGACCGGAAGGAATTTACGCAAAAGTGGTGTAGCGCTGCTTGCTTGCATAATGAGTGAGCCGGGAAAGGGGAAGAGCTAGCTGACAATTCAGCATTTTTTTATATTAAATCAATCCTTCACCTTCGGAATTGTGCTAGCCTCTATATCACGGGAAAGGGTAGAAGAGAGATGGGGCAACTACCTTTGGGGCCCTACCCAACCTAGATAGACCAACACCCCCGAACAGTGAATTTTGAATAGTAATAGCTCTCCCGGGCTCTACTGAAATATGAATTCAGCCTGGGAAGGCTTGCATCAGGCTCCGCAGCCAACCGCCCCGATTCCATCTTCCACCCCGATATATGGCAAACATACCCGGGGGGCAAACTATCTGTGTGGGGACATCCCTGGGCCGTAAGCGCTTTTCTAGCTGGGTGCCCTTAACACCGGGGTAGAGCTTCTTATCTCTCGAGTAATACGAATCGGCATGCGAAGGTTAACTGATCCTATCCCTACCAGAAGCAGCCCCTATCTCTAAAGGGGGCCCTTCCCCATAATCCGTTGAAAAACATCCGTTTTCTTGCTTGGCCGTGCCAAATCTATGTTGTTGGCTACCTTCTTGTGGGCTAGTTGAGACTTGTCCTACTTGTTGGCTACGTTCAGCAGCTACAGAGCAGTCTTTCGAGTTCGGATTAGTTGATGGCTTGGTTTGAGCTTGGTGCACGGTTTCATGAGGTATTCAGGGGCGTGCTTCTTTCAGAGACTGAGTTATCAGCAAAACATCGGGATGCTAGGAAACTTCCAGTATATCTCTCTTAGTCTTTGGTTACCCATGTGAACCTACAGGACATGTTGGCAAAGAAAACGCCAAGTGGCAAGTGGTGAGGGGTAACCACGCTAGCCTAGAGGGGCGATAGCCATGTCGTGGGATCAATGCCAAGACTACTTCCTACTAGATGAGACGCGCAGGGGCGCATTGAGGGAAGACCCTCAGGGAAGAAGGCACGAGATCGAGATGGGTACTAAGCTTACTCAGGGTGAAGGTCAGAGGACTGAGGCACTAGAGAGGCAACACAACCATGAGTTTACAGTGGGTTTTGAGTCGTGCTAACCGAGGGTGAAGACCAGTGGGTTGAGGCACTACGGGAAGCACTATCCGAGATTATCAGAGTGGGTTCCAAGCGGGGAGACCACCAGGCACCGAGATTGAGGCAAATGAGGCAAGATACTTGTTCTGATAAGTGTAAACGGGGTAGCACTACAACTCTAGGGTTGTTCAATCGAGGCACTAGTACATGGCTTCTGTGGGCATTACAACCATGAGGGTGACTTGCTTGCAGGCACAAGGGTCAGTACAGGGTGAAGACTGGGGTCAGACACATCCGTGAATTTGAGGCAAAGATGAGCAGAATGCTAAGACCTCTTGGTGAGGCATCGAGTATTTGAGTTCTGAGGTACAGAGGTACATAAGGGTATGAGCCAAGACCTCCGAGAGTGGAGGCACATTACTAGAGAAACAGAGGCAAGCCTAGAGAGGCACAGTGGTCAGTGACAGCCACGCGAGACGAGATTGGGTTCAGAGGTAGCAAGTTAGAGGACTTGTACAGAGGCGCAGAGTGGGCAATGGGGTGCTACAAGAGTGTAGTTGATCCGAGGGTCACGTCCTGAGGGGCGCACTTCCAACCGAGTTTGTCCAAGAGTGGGCTAGAAACGGCACTTGATGAGGGAGACAGACAACGCTGGACTGGGTGTGAGCCAGAAGAGCAGAGTCAGAACTTCAAGTCAGTGCTCTTCATTATGGTCCTGGAAGGACCTTGTAGCCGAGGGTGGCACGCCGAGTTAATCCGTTGAGGGGCAGGCGAAAACTCCGCTGCTCCCCCTCTAGATCAGTCTATTCTTTCTTTTTTTTCATCGGTGGGGGTCCGTATCAAAGGTAGCTCATTCCTCTTGATTCGCCACACTCTATCCATCTCTGAATCGTGGGGCCCGAAACAGTGTTGATATGGCCGGGTTTTGATCCGGCATAGCACAGTGGCGTTTACGTATTCCCAACAGACTTTGAAAATAACCGATCCGAGGATCGTCTCGCAAGCACAATGAGCCGAAAAGCACTTCCACATACTTGAGTGGAGTGCTCACGCCCTTTATCCAATTTTTATGCTGACTGAGAGATCACAATAAGGATTACCAAAAGTAGGCAGTACTGCGGTACCAGTCCACGACTACCATTTCTGTAACTTAACTTCCCTGCCCCCTTTCCACTCAGTCTCATTTTCGGACTTCAGGAGCATTGAGTAAAGGTAGGCACGGGCAGTTCTTATCGCCGAATCCGCTGCACTAATTTCATTCTATAGTAATGTTGGCAATTCCGCTGCTTCGGCTCAAAGCGAATAGGCTGGCGAGAAGGAGAATTCGATTTCTTCTTCTATTTCCAAGTTCTAGTCCAAAAGACTAATTCAATCCCACTCTTGGGTGACCTTATCCATTTGGCGGATTTAACACTGGTCACATCAAAAGAGAATGAAGGGCGTTCTACCTAATGCGCCATAACTCCTTCGAGAACGAAATCCCAAATACAGATTGGGCCTACTCTACCCCATCTTCAACTCAAATTCCTGTCCTGGGGGAGAGGACCATTCTCAAGAAAATTCCGTCCTCTCTCTTTCTTACTAGGCGACAAAGCAGAATCCCCTATGTAGAATAAATCCTTTGACCTTTATTGCACTCGAGGAAGACCCGACCTCCGAATACCAAGCTTAAACGCTTGCCTGAGTGCGCCTATTACCGTTCTCACTCGTTGTTCCCCAATCGTCTTTGGACAACCTGCCATTTGATGGCCTTTTGAAGAAGATATCGTAATATCAAGAAAAAAGATCTTACCACTTTCCTTTTTAGCTGGGCTTGTTGTCTTGTACTTTGAAAGGGACATTATTTAGACTACTACTGGCGCTTCTAATTAGGATGCATAACATTATCTCTTAGGGGGGGAAGGTTGACTTAGCCTGCCTCTCCCATCATGACTTTCTTTCATGAAGGACAAAAAAAGCAATGATGATCAGAAGAGTCTTGGTCACTAGAAAGTGCTTAAGAGCAGAAGGAGGGGAAGTTAGATCCGCTAAGATCGAGTTGAGATTCCTAATTCAAGTAAGGGAGTGAGTCTATATGCCTTCCTTTGTTTAGTTAGTAAGAAGATGCCAGTTCTCTCATTGAGAGGTACTAAGGTCCAGTTACAACAAGTCTCTCAAATAGGCCTTTCTTTTAGACCGGCTCTCTCATAGGTAAACTGACAAATGTACAAGAGCTCTGGTAAGGCTCGCCTAGGCTAACGCTCTGAGCGCATCTGGATCTGATAATGCCAATCCGCTTACGTTACGCCAGCTTTGCTGGTGCAATTAGGAATATATATCTCACCTGGTCAGCAGTACCTCATTCATTCCTATAATTCTTCCTATGTCTGAAAGCAGCAACAAAGGAAGAACAAAGGGGATTGACGGATGGAGGTGAAACAGCTGACCTTCCTTTCATTCCAATAGGGCCTATCCATATCGAAAGGGTCTACGGATGGGTGTCTGCTTTCTTTGAGAATTTGGATTGTACAACCAAGAATGTGGCTGAATTCTGGGCCATCTACCGTGGCCTTATGTTAGCGTGGGATTGGGGGTACAAGCAGGTCATTCTTGAAACCGATTCTGTTGTTTGCATGCTGTGATTCATTTGATTTCCTCTAATCACCCTCAAGCACCACTGATCCAAGCTTGCAGGAATCTTGTTCAAAGGGATTGGCAGTGCTTTTGTAAGCATACTCATAGAGAAGGTAAGATCGCGGCCGACTGGTTGGCATCTGAAGCTCTGAAGCAGCCTCAAGGTTATCAACAGCTTTTGACCTGTCTGCCTGGACATAAGATAAAGATACCTAAATAAGAAGAAATCAAAGGAAAACCTTATTGTAAATGGCACGATAAATGGACGACTCACTCTACAAATAATTGTGTTAATTTCAGGAATCCGAGAGGATCTTGGACAAAGGTTTGTTCCGGATAGCAGACCGACCAATGGGAATCGAGACATCACCGTTTGCGGGAGCAGTAGAGAAAAGTATGATGTCTGCTGACCTAAGGAAGTTGTCTGACCCACAGAAAGAGTTGGAGGCGGCTGAGCACTTCCCACAAGAGTCAAGCCCAGAAAGCGTGGCAAGTCATTCGCCAAGGCCATTACCAACAAAAGGATTATGTTCGAGATTTCAAGTTGACATCTCGATGAATCGAGGGTCCGAAGGGGATCACCTTTCGAAAAAGTATGGAATGGCGACCTGGGGTAAGAGAGCCTAAAGTCTTAGTATTCTTAACCGTTAAAGAGAGAAAGCTTTGAGATCTTCTTTTAGCCGAATCTAAGTTTTTGAACCGTAATGCCAGGCTTCATACATATATATCTGATAGATAGAGAGACTCTGTTACCTAGTTAGGAGCCTCTTATGCTTTGAGATGCTACCTAGCTGATGGAGCCAACTCGATGAATCGAATCCACATATTTTCCCATTCTTATAACAAGTACAAAAATCAAAAACAATGGTTGATGCCTGGTCTAAGAGCTCCTTTATAGGATAGGTACGAACTAGGGTATGTTCCCTTGAATAAGGTAGAAAGCAACCTCCCTTATACGTCTGAAGCTGCCTTTTCTGTGTAAAGCATATTGCAAGTTTGTTTTTCCTTCTTGGCTCTGGAATCTAGGGCCTTCTTTTTCTTGACTTGAATGTTGTTTGAGTAACCTATCCCGTCTTCCATCAAGGGAAATGCTTGTTTTATAACTACGTACGGGCTTTACCCCAGATAGACAGACCTTTGGGGGGCGTATTCTCTTAGAAAGAGAAAGATGTGCGCTTGACACGCTAGATGTTATGTGCTTTCAAGGCGAAAGAAGGCCAGCGCTGGAAGAGAATTCCATTTTTTATTTATTTATACCTTATACTAATATACTAATTTCTATTATATATATAAGAATTTTTGCATTTCCATTTTAGGAGAATGCCACTTGAATTTAAGTGTAGTCTTACTACCTGAGGTTTTCTCTTCCGAAAACCAATCTCTTTCACTCACGGAACACCGACCCCATCTCGAAACAGTACACGAAACTCGACCAATTCACGAAGGTGCGGCGCTTCCCCACCCTCTGCTAACAGCCTTCTTCTCTTACGAGATAACTTTCAAATTGCCTTAGCTTATCAATTCAACTCTATGGTTAGCAACTGCCATCTAAAGAACTTTTATAACAGTATTGGTCTAACTGGCTTTAAGCTGAGCTTCTTCTGCAACTGGCTGATCGGATGGAAAGAATTCTCTTTAATGAGCTTTATTTGCTCCATGCGCTTTGCGCTCTTGGCTTAACAACATCAAAGAGGAATCAAACCTCTCCCTCTGGTCGAGTAACTACGTATCTCTTCCAGTTTTGTTCAAACTCTAATCCATTTGATGTCCCCTCCTCCTTCCTCCGTTAGTTTAGCTGCAACGGCAACAGACGCATGAACAAGTCCTAAAATGAAATATCCTAGTTGCCCGTCAACCGCGCTAACAGATTAGCCTCCACCCCCAATTATTGTAAGCACAGCCCTCACTACTTCGTCGAAAAACGGGCTTTGTATTCCGTTTTCGGCTAAGCTTTTGTAGATCTCTGTCAAGTCCGCTCAGGTGCCTCCGCCTCGTTAAGCAAGTTCCGAATGATCGTCGGAAAGGAGGCGCTTCGTGGGGTCAGCCCAAATTGCGGAAAAAGCTCGTCCAGCAGTTGACAGATTCGTTTTATTATAGTGTTCTCTAGCCGGCACCTTGCCTTCTTTTTCTTTCCTTGGCTTGTCGGAAAGGGCTACTAATAGTGGTTCGGTGGTATCTTGGAACTCCTCTTTCGAAATGGGAAGAATAGCCTAGTAAAAAGTGACCCTCGGGGAGGAAATTGAGGGAAATGGGGTTTTATAAGAAGGAAAGGAAGAAGGCGATGTAGACAGGGTGTCAATGCCCGGTAGTCTGGTTTCGGGAGCTAAACGAGTAACTCAAGAACGAAGTCCGATCAGAGGAGGCAGTCATTTGAATGCGTTATCGGGAATCGTCGTTCCAGGTCCGTAACCCAGCAGCGTAGCCGCCTCCTACCCCGTTCAATAGAATGAATTTCACTCGTGAAGGGAAGAAGGCTCATTCATAGCATTCACTTGTTGGGTTCGGGCGGGCTTCTTTCTTTCCCGGAACTCGCCCATTCACCTGAAAAGACTGAACTTTCTGCTTGATTCCTTGATGGCTGAAGGAAAGACTTCATTGGTTGCTTGATGGCATTCCCCGGACTACCTTTACCGGAAGGCGTGCACTTAACTGAAGTAATGGCAGTGGAACTCATTGCCTCTTTCCCTGTTTTCCCGTTCTGCTTGCTCCTCTAGCTCATCAATGCCGGAAGTCGAGCTGCTATCGATCCTGGAATCAAAGAAAGGTTGGGACAAATCCATTCCCATATCGTAGTATATGACAGACTTTCGTTCTTGCCGTTTGGGCCTATCCTCGATCTCCCCTGTCTGCTGCTCTGCTTTAAGGCGAAAGAAGGCCAGCGCTGGAAGAAGACTTGCCCGAGTAACCTATTTCTGTCTGGTCGTACTAGGCCATTTAGGTCTCACTGCTAATGGAAGGGCGCGGCTGGCCGATTCCCTCTAGTCTAGTGGGTTAACTCATTCACCTTCAATGCGAGAAGTGAAAGTCAAGGGATTGGAGAATCTATAGTTTATGGTTCCCCTGTTCATGAATCGGGTCCGTTCCCGAATCGACTTTGAGACCTCCTATGAATCTAGAAAGCGAAGGGGATACCGCCTCTAAGAGATCACAAAAAATCTCTTCCAATATCATAGATCAAGAAAAGGGTTTAACTCAGGCTGACTTTCTGACTTGAAGTCTTTCCGTTCCCGATTCATGAACAGCTGTTCTCGCTAAAGCCCGATCTGATCCCGCTTGAGCGGCTGGGACAAATCCTGATCTTCAAATTGCGTCAATAAGATAGATGCCTGAATCGGACATATGAGATGAGCCCGTAACCCGTCGCTCTTTGCGTGAAGACCAGATGTGCTCTTAGCTGCCTTTCAAGATGCCAAATCTTTCTCAACTTTCATTGGTTTGGCGGGGCTCTTCATCTATCAATCGAAGGTGAGAGTTGGCTTCATTGCTTGGTTTTTGAAGACGGGAGAGATCTCAGATCAGGTTCAACCTAAAGTGAGTCATCATAGGGTTCCGCTCCTTGCTTTGAGGAAGTAAGTCCTTCGGTGTAGCTATTTCCTTTTCTCTCGAAAGGTCAGCTAGCTTAGCTTCTCCTAAATTTGGATTTGGATTAAGGAACTAGGGTAATGCGAAGACAAAGAAGGCCTAATAATGGTGAGTCGAATCAGGCGCGGCAGCCGTTCCAAGGCTTTTATGCCACCGTTCAGGCCTTATTTAAGATAGGAGAATGAGGTTCAAGCAAGAGACTCAGGGTTTTGCCGAAGGCGAGTAGTATACTCTGGTTTCAGTGCACGTGTGGAAGGCAACTCTGTTTAGCCAGCAAGCATAGGAAAGAAATCCCCCCGGGGAACTTACTATTAATGCTAATCCATTAGTGCTCAGAAAGAAAGAGAATTGGAAGAAAGATACAAAAAGATGGAAGAACTACTAAATGATAAGAATAAGAATAAGAAAGAGACCATGCACACCAAAGAGATACAAACTAGTCTGACTCAAGAAAGAACAACATTATATAAAGATAAACAGAAAAGAAATAGAAAGAAAGGTAGGTTTTAAACTAAGGAGATCGCTGTTTGCACCTTAAGAAGTGAGTTTTAAAGACGACTAGGAGTCAGGTTCGGACCTTGCTTATATTCCTCCAGTTAAAAGGCTATGCCAAAAAGCGAACTAAAACAAAAGGGGGGTACAATCACACGTTAGGGTCAAAAAGAATGCGATTTTAGGACGCGTACTGACAAGGCTGTGGATCCAAGAAAGCACACAAAATACAGAAATCACATTCAGAGGGCGGATTCAATCCCTTATTGGCACAACATTACGGACATTCTTATACTTCCTAGCGGAAGGTGCGCCTTATTTGACCGGGATATGACCTCTCTCTACCTATAAGAACGAAAGCTCAGAAACTTACAGTTTAAGGGGGCCGATCATATATCAGAATAGGAGCGAAAGCAAAGATTAGCGGAAAATACCTCATATTCTCGGAACTACCTTTCAACTTATTGGTATTGGCATTTCCTGTAGGTTCGGGCTCGTGGCTTACCTTTCAGGATGCCACTGATTTGCCATCCAATTTCTTCTTTCCATTTAAAGGAAGACTGAAGACCAAGCCAATCTCAATAAAAGAAAAGTACAAGATCAAAAGAAGTCCTGCTGCCCTGTCTTAAGCAAAGTGAGTAGACCGAAGGTCTATCCATGAGAGTGAGCCGAATGGCCTATCCCAAAAGAGGAGCACGGGAGCTCACTCACAAGGGAACTAACCTCCGGATGCTTCCTCAGGAAGTCAAGAGCAGGACACAACAGATTCAAGGCACGAACGATAGGACATAAGAAATTACATATAATGAGACGAAGGACTAGACCAGACCACGCAATCGAGTGAATGGGCAAAGCAAAGCCAGGTGCTCTTATTAAAGCCCTGACTCTAACAAGGAGAGAGTCGACCGATAGCTTTAGGGTTGTATTGAGCTTAGTTTCACACTAAGGCTAAGAGTAAAGGAGAGGTAGGAAGTCACTCGACTGAAAGGATAGGGTATTACCACGATCAGGCTGATTTGACTATTGAGAATCTTTGTTTCTTACCTCCCTGTAACGTGAATCAAGCTAGGGTCAAGTCGAATTGCTCTTATTTTGGAGATAGGAACTCTTCCTTTTGAGTGGATTTTCCTTTCATATTCTCATCTGATAGCGAGGGAGGGCAGGCAGTTGAGTTGTTTTCCTAGAGGGTTCCTTGTCCAATAGGCTGTTTGCTGGATAAGGCGAGACAGATAGAGATATCTCTACGGGACTCCTTTCCATATGAGTGAAGAAGGGCATATGGGATGCCTTTGCCTAGAGTACAGTCGCTATCTTCATCGACTCTAGATGTAGGATCTTCCTTAGCCTCTCACACTAAGCTCTTCGATCCTTCCACGAAGAAGTTTGTCAGACATTCAGTGAATACCAGTAGTTCGTACCAGCAGTGGAATAGTTGTCCACAAGCTTTCTTGGTCACCGAACAGAGTGAGAACTGCTCAGCTTGCTTGCATTCCCTAGCACACACACTAAGTAGATAGTAGGCACAGGTACGCTAGGAGTTCATCGAACTGAACTTGTAGAGTGAGACCTGTGCTCGATATGCTTCATGTCAGTCCCCTTTCTTTCGCTATGCTTCACCACATCCCTGTACTAACCAAGACACCTTCGCTCGATAAAGCCTACCGCCTAAAACGGACCAATGGACTTCGCCCAAAGCCTTGAAAGTCCCACTTCACTTATGGTTCGATTTGAGGAGAATCATAAGAAGAAGCACTACAGGAAGTTCTTTCCTTTTGTTTCAATGGCAGCTGGTATCTGGAGATTGCTAAGAAGTAGCCCATCCTCACCATTATAACCTTCCCTTTCCCAAGGCATACATAAAGGATATGGAGCTTTGGTTGGTGCATTAATAACTTCATGATCGAAGGAATAAGCTTTTCCACTTCATAAAAGTCAAGGAAGGGATAATGAAATAACTACTTCCCCAGCCACCTTTACAGGACTGACCGCACTGATTGGATTGCTTTCCTCGTCTAAAAAGCAGAAGCAGGCATTCTAGAATCTTACCAAGCATTCCTACTTTCACTCGAGCAGACGATCCCGGAACAAACGAAAGCCCTATAGCAGATTTGTGAACAGACGGGAGGGCATTCCTTCCCAGGTTTGCTTACCTGGAATGGAAGACTAAAGCGCTAAAGCATTGATCCAAAGCCTTTAAAAACTTCATTGAAAAAGCTTCTCTAATGAAATCATCACCTCACCTAATTCTCAAAGCATCGAGAAGGATTTGGAGTAGGATAACTAGGTTGAATGCATTGGACTGAAAGCTGACAGCAAGCATTCCTTTATGAAGTAATCCCTTGATTCTTATTCTTACATAATATTGAATTTATATGCTCCGAAGAGGGCTTTTGCCGGCTATACAGTCCAACCAGAGTAGCACATCAGTTCGGCTATGATATGTATCTTCCTGTAAGAAGCATCAGCAAAGGTGTCTTTTCTTTTGGACTTGAACCTCCCCCTTTCTCTAATAATAAGGTAAGCATTTCAAAGTTTATCTAGTAACTTAGTTTAGTGAACAAAGTCCTTTTTCTAAGAACCATGTTGACAAACCGGAAATGCCACACACACACTCCTTTCAGAGAAACTATTTACAGATAAGCTCGGCACCTTACGGCCATGTGCCTAGGATCCCAATATTTTGAGCGCTAAAAGGATTAAGCCCAAATCCTATAGGAATTGAAATACCACACTCAGATCGGTGAATCTATCAGGCACACTCAAAAGTGATCCAACCATTCCGGTCTATAGATTCATTAAGAGAACTTAAACACATGCAGGAATAAGCACATAGACCATAGGGAGGGAAGAATGAAAATTCATTCATGTGTTTCTCTTGTATCATTTACTTGTTTTTCCCATTGAACCACCAGGTTGGGTTGCCGTAAAGTACAACACAACTAACTATGGGCTTTTCCCATCCCTCTCGATGTTCTGGACACTCAGTCCTTGCCAAGGCCTTTTGACACGGGATCAGCCAGAGCTCATATATGCGAAGAGCTAACAGGAGCCATTCAAGTTGGTAAGGAAAGATAGGAGGTGATTAGAGAGATCACAAGCCTATTCCACTTACCGACGAAACTCTTATAATAAAGGGATTGGTCTGGAATATAAGAGGAGGGTCAGAGGGTAGTACACTGTCTGGCTTAAGAGTGCCTGAACAGGCATAGACTACTTGCATGTCGAGCAGATCTAATCACAAGGAGATTGGGGGCGACATGCCCTAGAAGCTATGGCTCAGTTCATCCTAGAGTAAAGGCTAAGAACTGTCTCGCGGGAGTAGACCATAGTTCGTGGGGTGGCTAGATTCTTCGAGTCAATGCGGCGACTCACCCCCTCCCTGCTTCCAAAATAAGGTCCGGCATTTGTTATCCGATAGTGAATCAAGCTAATAATTGGCAAGGTCCCGCATAGTTGACATAATAGCTTTTCTTTTCTCTTGCCTACAAAGTGTTTGGCGGTATATCGTATATTAAGATCACGGCTGCTTTTAGTTTTAGGAGTGATCTTTTCCTCTAACTCGAAATATCATAAGAGAACAGAAAGGTTTTGATTCGAGGTTTCTAGCCGTCTTCACTGACTGGAGCCCAAACCAAATAAAGCAAAGGCCTCTGTTTACGTCAGGGTCCGAAGGAACGAATTAACTCGACTGTAAGGAAAGGTTTACTTTTTCTTTTTCGAGATTCTGTTGGTGTGAAGTGTGGGCAGTCTCCTCTATCAAAATAGTAAGAGAAGGAAACGGGGAAGAAGCGGGGTAGAGGAATTGGTCAACTCATCAGGCTCATGACCTGAAAACTGCAGGTTCGAATCCTGCCCCCGCCTAAGAAGTGGAACATTGTTCACCGGGATAGAAGGCTGGTCCCAACCCGTCTACCAATGTCATTTCATGAAGATGGACACTGGCTTGGGGGCGGGCGCCTATCCGACATATAATCGGTACAGCCGGTATAGAATATTCTGACTATGAATAATCATTCCACCGCTCTACTACGATTAGTGCCTCTAAAATGGCAGAGAGTTTTTGAACACTGTCGGATGATCAAGTATTACCGGGTACTCCGAAGATTTAGGAAGAAAGTCCTCTTATTGGGCAAACTTATTTTTAAGAAATCGATGCCTTTCCTATTTTTACAAACAACAGTGTGCAGTCTTTTCTATCTTCTTTGTCTTCTTCTCGGATCAATGGATTTATTTCAGTCCCTACTTTCGAAAATGGGGTTATCTCTTGGGGGTCGAGCCCTCTCTTTCTTTGTGAGTAGGTGCTTAGGCTTAGAGGGTGGTCTGGCCCTGGCCATTGCTGTTCTTTTTAAAGCAATCTTCACTGCCGAGGCCGCACCCGATCTGGGAAATCAAATGGCTTCGTCTGGAGCGGAAAATAGTGTTAGCAGTTGGCATCAATATCTAAGAAATTCATCATCAAATACAGAAGGGGAGTCAGCCCACGAACCATCCTCGTGGACGGGGGCCCTTAGATCATCTTCGGAAACGGAAACGGGGGGCACGGGCACGTCCGTAAATCAAGGAGTAGCACGGCCTAGAGGAAAGAGAAGTTAGCCGCTCAATCAAACTCAGGACGGGGAAAGCCTGAACTCAACTACACTAATGAGGAAGCGGAACACTTTACTTTCCTTTTACCGCTCTTTGGAAGAAAAGCCCAAGTAAATAAAATAATACCGGTGAATAGTTAAAAAGAGGTTTCTAGAGGACCAGCTAAACAGATTAAATTCAACTTCCTGACCGACACCGGATCTGAGTTTTCAGGGGGAATAGCCGGGAGGCCTCTCCGTAACAATAGATCGACTTTTCTCCTTACGTCTAAGTCTATCTCGAAAACGGGAATCTCCAACTTCTCACTCTGAGGAAGCAGGGCGTGTTAGAGCTAGTGTGAGTTTGGATGCTTGCAGATCCTCCTCGAAAACTTAGGAAGAGATTCGAACTTCCTAGCCCTTCTGTTAGTAGGCAGATGCGGATTCCTTGTGTTACGCGAAATTTTGCTTTCGATTCCGGAAGAAGCCAAAGCAGGAGAGTAGCCAAGCTAAAGTACTTTCTTCCGACGGTGAGTATAGGGGAATCCCCGGTCTTAGTGCTTTCCTTGTTAGCTGCTCATTCTTATCGGATTGAAAGACCAATAGTTAGATCTCTTCCTGACGGAATAGAAAGACTTTTCTTCCAGACGGGATGCGTATTATCATATAATGACAGATCTCGGGCCATAATGCATACAATAGCAAATTAACTGCTTACGGGCACATTGATAAGCAGAAGACCTTAAAGCATCCTATAAGACTGCTGCTACCTTATCCTCAGTTAGTTCCCAGATCAAGGATATGATTCTTTAGTCTGTTACCGGGTAAAGGATAAGACTCAATAGTCTCTTCACGGACCGAGATTTCAATTCTATCTTAGCGGCTGTAACCGAAAGTTAATATAACTCGGAATCATATATTCAGACTTACGTGCTATTTCACAGCACGGCTTTTTATCAACCAAAGTCAACTACGTGAGACCTCCCCGCCTACAAGATCTGAGGAAAGAGGGGCTGGAATGGAACCCCATTCTTATCATATGTTATTTCCCATTCTTTTCACATGAGATCTCGGGCCGAGACTTCTTTGCTCTCGTTAGGGGTTGTTTTCTCCTCTCATTCTCTCCCGGGATTGCAAACAGCTAAATATCAAATCCTTAGGAGATCCCCAGGAACTACAAAATATCAAGTATGGGTTTAAAAAAGTGAATATAACGATTTCGCGTGGGGGAAATTATAGAAATGTAAAGACTGCGCTATAATTCGAAAGTAAGGAGATTTCTCTTTCAGCAGGGTATGCGTAGTTGGTTGATTTACGGCATTTCCTTGGTAACTACCAAATTTCCCTGTCACTTATAACTTTAGACTGATTTGCAGCTTCTCCGAAAGCTGCTCTTTCCAAGGAATTGATTGTTACTGACTCGACTTGGCTTTCATCTAAGGGTGTCGGCATAGAAGACTAGGGCTAATGAGCTCTTCGGCCGCTTTAACTATACTAAATAGATCTTTGATTGCGCAATGGCTTGCTAGCGAGCTTGCAGGGCCTATCTATGGTAATTGCTTCCCAGGCGTGTAAAAAAAGAACACTAAATATCATGAGATGCGGCTCTCGGCTTCTATGTATAAGTGAGGGCTTTTGCACTAAATACTGACTTCTTGAACTCGTTGAAGAGGCGGGATTAGTAAGTTAATCACAGAGTTCTTTGGATTGATTATTAGTTACGGTGGAATCAAATATGGGACTAAGAATTGATTCCCAGACTGCTAATTCCGAAGTCTCTTACCCCGGATCATCAGATGAAGGAAGTACGGGCTTGTCAGCCAATCTAAACTACTCACCAAAAGCCGTAACTCTTCTCTCTGCTACCTTTGATGATGAAGTAAGGCCAGAGCGGGTATGCGCAGTTGATTATAAGGCATTGCTTTCGAAGTCTAAGAATCACTTCCACTGCAATTTCGTCAAAGACAGCTGCTCCCTCCGTCACATCCCGAGTAAGATCAGCCCGGAAAATTGATTCATAAATAAATACATTCATTCTCCTCTCCCGAGACGAGATACAGTAATTGGCGGAGCAGAGGCAGTTA
>Ga0157365_10000490_pt1 | contig 17134 bp, 7 predicted proteins | sample AttsexASBM3_FD_111478 | JGI IMG/M metagenome (GOLD analysis project Ga0157365, IMG submission 111478) | Fungus gardens microbial communities from leaf cutter ant in Ribeirão Preto, State of São Paulo, Brazil - Atta sexdens ASBM3 | ecosystem: Host-associated > Fungi > Mycelium > Unclassified ... | reverse complement strand
GGGGGGGGAACCCAGGTCCATTATTTTTTTTGCTAAGTGACTTTAATAGAGAGATTGGTTTTTTCAAGAGGACTTGTTGACCTGAGAGTGAATGGACAGGGAGGTGGTGGATAGAATAGAAGGCTAGATAGTAGGTAGAACATAAAGATTCTTTTTCTAGTTGAAACTAATTGTGACAGGGAGGGTTTTTAGCGAGAGGTATTACTGGTATTAACTTTAGATCATTGGGTGAGAAATTTGTACAGCGAGTACTTGTTTAGTGGTTATTGGTGTAGGATATAGTGTTTACCTTTTTTATTGGATAAGGACCTTGATTTTAAATAATATTAGTATTTATGACGGGGAGTATAACAATATTTAGTTAAGTGATAGTTGCTAGTAGTGCGGTAATTAAAATAATTTAATGAGGTTATCATAAAAGATAGATTAATAATTATAGAATAATATGGTATAGAAAGATTTTATATTCTTAATGATAATTAATTATTTATAATGTTTAGGGTATATTCGATAGAGATGGGGATAAATTGATATATAAATTATATTGTAGATATTTTCATAGTATCTTATTTTTAGTTGTTGTTTTATAGATTAATTTACTGGTTTTTATATACTTACTGTTAGATTATTGAATAGTTATTTAGATACAAATCAAAATATTTTATTTTAGGAATGTGGATGTATATAGTGTTTTAATTGTTGTTTATTTTTTAAACTCTTTCTTATTTGTGTCTTTGGATTAATAAGTTTTACATGTAATGTGTGCATGATTATTATAATCAGAATTGTTTTAGAACATGGTGTTACTATTATTAGTTGTATTTACTGGATTGGTTATAGAATTAAGGTATATGAAGTATACATCTTATTGGGATTTTTAATATAGTATATTGTATATTTAATTGGTAATGGTATAAATATAGATAATCTTTATAATTAATATAGATATATGGAATGTTTTATTCTAACAGAAATAGATAGGATAGGTTTTACTATTATTGTTATATATTAGTATATTGGTACATTGTATGTTATAATTTATAAGTTATAAAACATAAAAATGTTTAGTGTATATTAAGTTAATGTAAGTTATGGATGTATGTAAGATTAATGTATATAATGTAGATATTGATAATGTTAATAATTTATTTGGAAGTGTTTTAAAAATTTTTGTAGTGTTTTAGGGTATTTGACTTATTAATATTTTCTTATTGATGGAATTAGGTTATTGGTGAATTTCTTATATTTGTAATTAATATATATTATTATATTGTTTTACTACATCATTTTACTTCAAGTAATGAACATGAAAGGTTATACCTTTGTATTTTACCTTTTTTATCTTAATTTAAATTAATTGTTTATTTAATGTGATAGTGGGATTTTAAGATATCTTTATATATATTAGATATAGTATTACCTATGTATTTTATATTAGGTATTGTATATTATTTAATAATAATTTTTATAGGAATTGTATAATATTGAGTTAAATTATAACTCTTATCTATAAAGGGATTATTTCTTAATCTTTAAAAAGATTTTTTTAGTTAGTTAATATTAAAAAGGTTAGTTAATTATGATTGTTGTTTTAGAAATATATGTGAAGTTTACTTAATTTTAAACAGTCTAATTTATTAGAATTAATTTATTTATTTTGTTTATTAAGTTTAATTAGTAATTAGTTTATTTCTATGTTTATTACTTTATTATTTTAGATACTGAGTATACCAAATTGGATTATATTTATCAGACCAAATAATTTACTGTTGGGAAATCGAATATAACTATTGAATTATAAATTTTAAGAAATATGTTTAGGTGTCAGATAAATGAGTCTCATTTTGCAATGATTACTTTTTTTTAAAGGGACACAGGAAATATTTAATATTTCTATTTTACAGTAGTTAACTGTAGCAGTTATGTTAGGTTTTTAGTATTTTAACGTTAAAAATTTAATTACTAATTTAGTAAAGTTTAATGGAGATAATTAGAATAAATTATTAATATATTGTTAGTATTTATCAAAATAACATAATAAATTTTATATAAAGTATACTATAGATACTTAAGGTATAATTATATTATTAAGTAAATTTAGATACATTCGATAGAGTATATTATACAATTTTATAAAATAAGGTTAATACACAAGGAAATATAGTACTATGTTAATACTTAGAATCTACTATAAAGTATGGAGTAGTAATTATATAAAATATAACTAAATAAATAATAAATATATAAGTTCACGGTAGGGAAATAAAGTAAATGTTAATTAAGTTAATATATACAATAATTTAATAATATTTCACATAGATGTATAGGAATAATAAGAGTGAAAAATAACATTTAATGTATTTAAAGTTTAAAACAACTTGTTCTTAAAATACTAATGAATTTAAATATAAACTATATTAAAATGGAATATCTCACAGTAAAATTTATATAAACTAAATAACAAATATTTTATATATTGTTTAAATGTTTTTTATAATTAATATAGATAAGAATGGAAGGTATTAGAATAAGGTAACGCGAAAACAAAGTTTTTAATTTTATTACAATTAAGTTAAATAGCTATGAGTTTATCTTGGACAATTATTAAAGATGTCGTTATTATTGTTTAACTTCTTTTAAAGGGTAGTATTGACAATAACAGGATTAATTTACTCAAGCAAGTACATGTTTTACTCTCTGATAGCAAGTTTGAATAGTTGTATAATTATATATTTTCTTAATATTAATATTATTATCTATTGTTACTTCTGATGGTTCTAATTTAGTTATAGTTTTAATTATACTATTTCCTTTAATTATTTTATATTATTGAAAGCACACCAATCTAATAATTATTATTTATATCAGCTGATGCTATTAAGATATTATCGAATACTATAGGAAAATAAATTGTAAGTAAAGATACCTTGTTATATATTAATATAAAATATACATAATTAGTTCCCCATAAGTAAACAAACATGAGGTAGAAATACAGAATCAGTATCACTGTAGATTAATTGAATATTAGCTATGTTTTTATAATTAAAACAAAAATATAAATTAAATAGTTTTTAAGAGAATCCAATACTACTCTAGTTAAAAATAAAATTATATTATAAATAAAAATAAGGAATTAATAAGGAATATAATCAATTAACAATTTTAAGTTAAATACTATATAATATATCAAATAAATTATGGAATAAGTAACAAAATTTAACAGTGCACAAATAAGCACAATAAGCACAAACCATATAAAATGGAACATGCACGCAATGGTAGAACTAATTAAAATCTTATAAATTACTGTTATTTAATAAAATGATCAAATCATTATCAATTGTTAGTAATCCTAATAAAATGTAAAATATAATAAATAGTAAATAAGTTTAAAATACAACAAGTATAAATACCTAATCTATAAATAAAATTTGCTAAATTTAAAACCTACTCTATTAAGATCTAATACTGTGTATAAATATTTATAAAAATCAGTATAAAATACCCTATTCTATAGGAATATAAAACACTGTCTCTATCTAATAAAATAATAATTAATTGGATTTATCCATTAAACTAGTAAAATATTAAAAAATAAAGTTTATAAAGTACTAAAAGGGAAAAATTTCATTAAATAACTAATATTAAAAAGTAAAACAAAAATTAAAGGTAAATTATACCTCTTTTGTAAAATATTATACTTATTATAGTCAACTAGGATTTCAATTAGTCCGGTTAATCGAATATAGTTTCTGTTAGGTATTCTATTTTTATCATGTAGAAATATTTTATAAGATCGGATAGTATATATAGGTACTACTTAAGAGTTAATCGTGGTGGTGTTACAAGGATGTGCTGATTCCTCGCCCTGTATTTAATATGTGCTGATCAGGGTATCGTAAATTTGAATGTAAAGAAGTAATCTGTGGTTTAGTTCTTGGTGGCATAGTACCAAAATATGTTTTATAGTTAACGGGTTTTGTCGTCTGCTTTATCTTTTCGTCTATATGAATACTGATGTAAATTCTGTTTTATATGTTGTTTACAGTAGGTTAAGCCACGAGGGTAAACAAGCTTCCTGTGCTATATCTAAGTTATGTGGCACATTGGTAACTAGACGGAACCAGTTAAATATATTGTTTAATTACATTATCATTTGGGAGCTTATAAAAGCTAAGCATAATATCCTTTAACCTAATTAAAAAGGAAGTTAACTAATTATGATTTACATTTTTGTACATTATTAATTATTCGGCTTTAGATGTTTTTATCTTTTCCATAAACTATTGAGATAGATAGCAATCTACAGGATACAGGGTTGAAGTTAATCAGGAGAATGGAAACTAATAATTATACCATGTATATCCAGTTTAATTAATATATATAATTAGGCTTAGCCTAACACAAATGGGTAAATTTTATTCAAGTTCAACCTAATATATACAAGGAAGTATTAAAAATATAATTTTAGTAAAAGGGCTTGTGATATGATAGCTAGATATAATAATATAGTATATATATACTCATATAAATTATAGTACCTTGACTAGAAATAATTAAGAAAAGCAAAGAAGTAATGAATTCGATATTAGAGATGTATATTAAATATAGCTAGTAATTACTGAGCTATGGAGAAAATATTGGATTAAATCCAATTATAATAAGTAAACTATAAAAAATAGTTAGTTTTTGCAGCGCACCTAATTAAAACACTACTTAGGAATAATTAAATAAATGACTAATTTATAGATGAGTAATTTAAGCCTAATCAATAATATTTAGATTCAACAAAGAAACTAAAGAAATAATATATAAAGTAGTAAATACTAAAGTTAAAAATCAATATCTGGAACTGATCATATAAACTAGTAAATTAATCAATATAAAAAATATTAAAATAACTAATTATAGGTAATTACCTTGATCATCAATCATTTGTAAATAGGTATAGACCTGACTATGTATTAAGAGAATAGGTTTAAGACAAATATAATATTGAACGATATTAATATTACAAGAATAGTTATTTAAAAAAATTACCTGAAGTAGAATTAGTAAATAAGTAAAAGGATCCTCCACTAATGGAGTAGATAAATTTAAAAATTGTTAATGACCTTACATATTTGCTACTCACACCAACGAGTAAACTACCATCAGACACCTCCTCGGATACCTTAATTAACATGTGAATGCGAACTGTTTATTGCTTTGCCTTAAATAGTTATCCTAACAATTAGTAATTTTTACAAAAACTATTGCACTACAAATAATCAACATTAATTACAATTATTGAAGAATAAAATTAAAGAAGATTAACTTAATTATTAAATAGATATTTATTATCTCTAAATACTCGACGAAACCCAGCCTAATTAGTTTTATAACTTACCATGAAAAGTGAAGAGTATGACTTAGTAGAAGGTTTACCAACCTTAATAACTTAAAAGGCTTCCCTGATAACTAAAGTATAGGCACTCGACAAGTATCCATTTAGCATCTCTCCGCCAAACTTATATATCTCTTTAAAGTTGACAATCTTCCTGTAACTGCCTTAATTAAACTTTTTTTAAATTTAACATTATTCCAAATTTTAATATTTACTATATTTTCTATAGCTATTAATATGTTTATATTTGATACATTTAATTTTTGTAAAAATTTTATTGGTTTAATTACTATAGTTCTAATTTAACTTTTTAATACAATTTCTGTGATTCTTGCCATATTAAACAAATCATAAATAAAATTATTATTTAATTCAGTAAGTTGTTAAATGTTATTACTATTGCAGGCGGTGATTTTACGGTGTTATAATTCCATCAAAAATAGTAAAGCAATAAAACAAAAATATAAAAGCCAAAGATACTGTTGAATTCCATTAATTAACTGAAATTAGATTTATTAAAATTTTAAAATTATGTTAGCAAGTTTTTGGGAAATTAAACGATAAACCAGACATTTCTTAAAATAGAAATTTATTTGAATATTTCACTAAAAATTTATAAAGTTTACTTACATTCTATAATATTAATACACCTGATTATATAGATATAATTTTTATATAATTTATATTATTTTTATATTATTAATTTTAGTTCTGTACATTTTACTTGGTGTTTAGCTTATGATTAATTCATAGTGATTTTTTACTTCAATGTGACCTTTGAAATATCATTATAACATTTATATTGGTATTACTATCTTTATTTATTAGAGATTCAAAATCTATTTTAATAAATAAGGTATTTAAACATTTAAAGATTTATTTACATTCTAATATTTTTAACTTTCGAAGATATAAAGATTATTAAGGGTGAGTTTTCTCTAATTTAACCAATAATTTATTAATAATTATATTTTTAATTCATTAAGATTGTAAGGGTTTAAGTTTTTATAAAAGCAGTATAAATCATCAATTGATTAACTTCTCAATAAAATCAAACTAATATTATTACAAAAAGATTTTTTCATATTTAAGTTCTTTTTTACTTCAATTAATAATAGTTTTAATTTCCACTACACCACCTTCATATATTTTTATATTTTTATATTTTTATATTTTTGATATATTACACACTATCAATTTTATTGATTTTTATTAAAATTTACACTAAAATAAAAATAGTCACAAATTGAGTAAAAACTGTTGGCTTTTGTTTTGTTCAATTTAACTTTAAGTGTTGACTTTTAAAGTGTTACAATATTTAATATAATTTTTTGTTACTACAACACCTAATCGTTTTTACCATTTTCTATTTTGGTAAACATCTTTGAAATTTATTTTAATATTATTTAAACTTGTTAAAGATTCTGTAACTTTTCTTGAGTTAAAACTAAAAATGACATAGTGGATCTCAATTGCACATTAAATTTTAATTAAATGAATTCATAGGGGTTTGTTTAAATTACTATTGTTACACAAGGTGATTAAATTTGATATGATAGGGGTTTATTGAATCTCTTTAATTTATAAAAAATGCATCAAAAATCTTGTTTTTACATATTTAACAAATAAAATAGTTGCATCGTTTTGGACACTTTTAATTTATTCTTTATTTTTTTTAAATTTCTAGTTTACATAAGTTTGTATATTTTTATTAAATAAGGAGAGATAGTATCAAAAAGATCAAAGTAGTATAAAATAAGAGATATCTAAAACCTTTTCATATTGTTATTATGCCTTTATTAACTATAATTATATTATTTTGAAATAATTAAAATCATTTAAAATAGTTAAATTAGCTAAGGTGCTATAACCTATTAATATAGTATTATATACTAACACTAACTCTCATTCTTTTTTTTGTTTTTACAAAAGTTATACAATTTCTAGATAAAGCAAAGCTTTTATTAATTTAAAAAAATTTTCTTCATTTTTATTTCAAGTTTTATTTTAGAAATTTCACCATTTTTAAAAAATCTTTTTAATTTTATCCATTATTATTTGAAAATTTTCATCTCTTGATAATAAATTAGAATTTTGTAACATTTACATTAAAAAAATAGCCTTTATCATCTAATAACTTAACTATGGTTTTAATACCTTCCTCGAATTTTATAAAAACTTTAAGAATCTTGTAACATTGTAATGATTTATCTTTTGGTAAAATTTATCTCAATTTTCATCATTTTTCATCACCAAATAATAAGTATTATAATAGAATAAATTTAAAAATTATTAACTTTTCTAATAACTTAAAATTAAAAAATTTTGCTGTTTTTACATCATCTGTCAAAGGATTTATTTTTACTCAAAATATATGGCATTGGAAGTTTCAAATTAATTTGTAATACTTGTGCTAATTAAAATTTATTTAACTTTACACATTCTTGAACATATTACGATTCATAACCTGTTTTGTAATTTTACATCAAGGTAATACATTTTGTAAAGATTTTTTAATACTTGGTTATAATTTAGTATAAACTTTTTTAGGATTTTTAAAATCATTGAACGGTTCTATAAATAAATTATTTTTAGTTGATTAAATATTCCAATTATTTTCACAATGAAATTAAAAAAGGTTTTTAAATTGATAACAATTTTAAATTAAAAATCCATTTATATGATTCATGCCTTTGAAATAAGAATCTTTTTTGTAAAATGTTTAATAAAATATTTAATTATAGGAAAAATCGACAGATCTTGAGTATTTAAATAACCAGTGTTAATTACTTAATTTAATTATTATAAATTTCTATTTATTTTTAAATTCTTTTAATTCTTTATAAGGTTTTGACGGGATCAATTTTAACAAAAAAAGCTTTATATTTTATATTAATATACCAATTATTTAACCATAACTTTTTTAATCGAAATAGCATAATTAATTTTAGGATTGTTATTAACCAAATCATTGAGGCTAGATTTATATAGTTGTATTTTTACATTAGGTTTTTGTATATTTAATACAGAAGTTTTTACCATAAATTGTATTAATTTCAATGTATAGAACCAATACCTTTTTACTAAAGGCGAATTAAATTAATTAGGGTTACTACAAATAGGTGATAGAGTTTCTTGTGTTAAAGATTTTTTAACTATTTTGGTTTTAGTTAATTCTTTTTTTTAGAAAAATGGAGAGGTCTTTTTGCATTATCGTTTAATTCTTAAACCTTTTCTAGTTTAAATTGAATTCAGGATATGTTTATCAAATCAAACAAAAGACTGTTAAATTAACACCAAAAATAAATAAGTCGAAATATGTAAAAATTTAAAATAATAGTTTGGATGAATATTTAACTCCTTTAACTTTAGCTATTTGGTTATCAAATGAAGGAAAATGGACATAAAGGGTAAAATAGGAAATAATTGTTTTACATTTGAGGAATTAGAATATATATGTTCTTTTTTTTATAAAAATTTAAGATTAAAACTAGTATTTTATCTAAAGTATTAATAAAAGTTGCTAAAATATTTATATTAACTGATTTTATGCATATGTTTTAATAAATAGTAAAACCTTTTTTGTTTTTCCTTTTTTATCTTATACTTAGGTATTTATTAAATAAGATTTGTACTTTATATACATATATATCTAAGGTGTCAAAATACAAAGAACTCTATATCTCGGCGAAAATCTATTTCGCTTTTAGCAATAAGGATTGTCTTGACATAGTAATGTTATAGCAGTTTATAGTAGCTGCACTAGACGCCGCCTGCAATATATCGACTTTTCAAAAATTGGTAAAATATTAAGTTTTTAATATAAGTATAGACTAGTCATATCTAGTTTAGTATAACCATAGTATTAAATAGAAATTTTAGTTGCATACTCCTCTCTAATTATATTAGATTTTTCATTTAAACTTAAATCAAATTTCGTTAATACTGAAAATAAATTATATATTCTCATATACACTGGAGTAATATTTTTATAGATTTTTTATTAATTCTTATTTGTTAATTCTTCTAATTCTTTATTATAATTCTTTATTCTTTTTTTTTTCTTAGATTTAATCTATTTCTTCTAATTAATTTAATTCTTGGGTTTAAAAAGAAAATATGTAATATTTATATATAAGATTTGTTAATAAATAATTAGTTAAGTAAATTTTAATTAGTTTTATCAAGCTCAGATTAAAGCATTTTAGAAGTCAAATTGATTTACATATTTACATATTATAGATTTAGTAAAAATACTTAATATTATATATAAAGATATATTTATATCAAAATTACAAATATCAGTGCTTAATTTGATTAAAGGATATGTATATTTAGCTATACCATAATTTAATTTAATAATAATTAATAATAGTTATATTTATAATAAAAATAATGAATTATAGTTTAATTTAGAAAGCTTGTTGTAGAATTAACGATTAACCTTTTTATACTATTTACTTTAGTTTTGATTCATTAAACACAAACTTTTGTATTTGCAAACTGCATTACTTAATTGATGAATGAATTATAAATATTAGTTTTCGTTGGTTTTTAATAATTTTACATACGTGCTCTGTCAGATTTAATTAAATTTAAGATAGTGCACATAGCTTTTTAACTTCCCCATTTCAATTAAAACTTATGTATATTTTTAGCTAGAGTATTATTTTCATTAGATAAGTGATAGAGTAGAGTTATGTGATGTATTAAGAAAAGAATTATGGAATAAGTAATAAGTAATGCTGAGAGATTAACTAAAATTTGCCATAAGAACTATAGTAAGATTAGTAATCATTCATAACTAAAGTTAAATTAGTTATCATTCATAAAGTTAAATTAGTAATCATTTGGCTTTGAATTAGATTACAGACTAATGTTCATTCAAAATTAAGTATTGAGGGCTTTAATCAATAGTTATCTTATCTATCATTATTAATTACTAAATTAATTAGAACTAGTCATTTAGCATTGAGTTATGATCACAGACTAATGTTCAATTAAAATAAAGAATTGAGGGAGTAAGTAAGTAGTAATAACTAGAGATACACTTATTGCTTTCTTAACTTATCATAATTAATTAATTAAGTATTGAGGGCTTTAATCAGTAGTTATTCAGTCACTATCATTATTTCCTATTAATTTCAAATACTAATCATTTAGCATTGAGTAGGAAAACAGAACTAGTTCTCATTTAATTCATTCTCTATTAGAAAATAAAAAAGAGTCATCATTTGGCTATGAGTTATAGTTACATACTTAAGTTACTTAGTAATATCATTTGTTAAATTAAATTAAATTGTTATTGAAGGCTTTAATCATTAGTAATAAAGTTAAAGTTCATATCATCTCTGGTTTTAATGATTATTATTAATTAAAGAAGTAAGCATTAGGCAAACTAGTAAGGTTCAGAAGAAGAAGTCTTGAATTATTAAGTAACTATCAATTTATCTTTAATTGAATTAAATATCAATTAAGTCTAATAAGAAAAGATCACATTAAATCGCTATAGAAGATGACAAGTTTAATTTTCTCAATTAATTTAATAGGATTAGTCAGTTTGATTATAGTGAATAAGATAAAAGTGTTAGAGATAAATAAACCATTATTACTTAAGCAAATAGCACTTCTTACTTCAATTTTAATTATTTTCGTTACCACTTATTATGTTCTCATGTTTGATTGTAGTGAAATAGGCTATCAGTTCATTGATAACTTTTTTAATATTACTTGAGGTATTGATGGTATTTCATTAGTTCTTATTATCTTAACTTCACTATTAATTCCTTTAGCTTTATTATCAAATTACAAAAATATACAAAGAAATGAAGGCTTTATCATAGTGTTATTAGGAGCATTGCTCACTCTTAACTTCCTCTGTCTCGACCTACTAAGCTTCTATCTCTTGTTTTAAGTCCTCCTCTTTTCTTACTCATTGGAATCTTAGGGGCAAATTAAACAGATAAGGGTGCTTAACTATGTTCTACTGTTCACACTCGGTAGCTCTCTATTCATGCTGGTGTCTATTGCATTATTAATTTTCATTTTTAACACAGGGGACTATCTTGCTATCTCTACTGTTATCTTATCACTTGACCTTCAGTCCGTCGTTTTAATCGGTCTATTCATTGGTATAGCAGTTAAAGCACCATTAATGCCTGTGCATGTTTGATTGCCTGTTGTTCACTCTGAATCACCATTAGCTGGTTCCATTTTTTTAGCTAGGCTCATCTTGAAACTTGCTATTTATGCCGTCGTTCGATTATTATTAAGTAACCTAAGAAGTGTTATTTTTGTTCCCTTTGTTTCAGTGATCGCAACCTTAACTATAATTCTTACTAGTTTGATCACATTACGCCAAACTGATCTCAAAGTCATTATTGCTTACAGCTCAATCGGTCATCTCGGTGTCTGTGTCTTAGGAATCTTTGCTAATAACCTTATTGGAATCGAAGGCTCGATTTTATTGTGTTTAGTCCATGGTTTCGTTTCTCCCGCCTTGTTCCTTGCTGTTGGAGGCGTCATCTATGACAGATATCATCATCGATTATTACATTATTACCAGGGGGTTGAGTAGCTACATGCCTCTCTTCTCTCTTTATTTAGTAATCTTTAGTTTCTGTAACATTGGTACTCCACTCTCAGCTAACTTCCTTGGTGAATTCCTCTCACTCTGTGGTGCATTTCAACGTATTCCTTTACTCACGGCTTTAGCAGTAAGTTCTGTACTATTAAGCGCTTGTTATCAAATGAAACTCACTAACAAACTCACAGGGGGGGGACAAAAATCAATTCATCTCACTGTTCAACACGATCTTTCTAATAGATAACTCTTCCTATTCAATCTCTTACTCTTTCCTACTCTCTTTATTGGTCTTTACCCTAGTGCTATCACGCAATTCCTTCATTTCTCATCAGCTACTTATCTCTATCACTTATAGAGAATTAGATTAGATTAAGATTCATTAATTAGTATGAGTATTAATAGAGTGAAGTAAATGATAGCTTAAAGAAGAAGTAATAAGGGCTATAGTGAATAATTCAAATTTAATTAAGTAAGTATTATGCAATGAGTTACTTCAGAGAGCTAGATAAGCATTAAGCTTTAATAGTAACACAGACTGGAACTTGGCAATTAAATTATTAAGTAACTATGAATGAATTTCGATATGTTAGGAGGCTGGTACTTAAAGTTAAGCTGTAGTCTCAATAGCTTATTAGCTTTCGTGAGTTCAATTCTTACTTCCTTCATCTTTAATCGTACTTTCATTAGGGAAATCGAAATAAATTTGTTCCAATAGCTTAATAGGTTAGAGCGGAGCACTGTTAATGCTCAGACACAAGTTCAATTCTTGTTTGGTACTATTCAATTTTAAGATTGTTCTTAATATTAAGGGCATCTTTTTAATTAAATTGATTAATCTTATTGTGAGATTACTGTGATACAACCTCTACTAAAATTAATGAGGCACTTTCGTTAGGGCAATGACTCTCTTTCAACTGACTAATATTAATGCAATGCATGATAATTCCTTACTAACCATAGTGAGTTTTATGATTTTGGCTTCCGCTATATGAGTTGTCATAGCATGAAATCCAGTGATTTCCATATTGATTATCATAGTACTATTTGGAATGGTAAGCTTCTATCTCTATCTCTATCTCTATCTAATAGGACTATCAATAATGAGCTTACTTTATATCTTAATCTATATAGGAGCAATAGCAATTCTTTTTCTTTTCATCTTATCATTACTTAACGTTCAATAAAGTAAATTAACTTCTGTTTCTACTATGCGAGATTGACCCTTCATTTTCTCATTACTCTCACTTTTAATGGGCTATTATTATTTTAATAATAATCTTATCTCACTTTATCCCTTTCTACTGAACCAATGATCTCTTAATCTTAATTTCTTTAATTTGAATTTGTCTCTTACTTATCTCACTACTTGAGTTAATTTCTTTCCTATCAATCATTTATCTTTAATTTGTACTTTGCTCTATAGTAAACACGCTATTTTTCTTTTTATTTTGGCTTTTATATTACTATTAAGTATAATAGGAGCAATAACTATTACTCTCTATCGGAAAACTAAGTAGATTTTAATTTCTTCATTAAAGTGATATGGTAAAATAGAAAATAATGAATCTAGTGTGATAGCTAAGGTATTGATTAACAAATTCATTTTGATCTCAGAAACTAAGGAATGTTATTTAGTTTAATTGAAATATTAATCCTCGTAATATGCATATTGCTAAGTGTTGCTTATTTAACTTTAGCAGAAAGAAAGACTCTTGGTTTCATGCAACGACGTCTAGGATCGAATGCAGTCGGGTACTATGGTTGACTAATGTGTTTCGCTGATGCTCTTAAGCTACTTATTAAAGAAATCATTTTGCCTCGCGAATCTAACTACATTATTTTAATCATTAGCCCTATCATTTATCTATGTTATGCTTTAATAGGTTTAGCACTAATCCCCCCTATGTCCAGCAATAGCAATTTAATAATTACAATATGGTCTCCTATTCTATCTCGCAATAGGAAGTGTTGGAGTATTTGGTGTACTATTAGCAGGGTGATCATCTAATAGTAAGTATTCCTTACTCGGTAGCATTCGATCCACCGCGCAGTTAATTAGTTATGAACTTGTCTTGACTACTATTGTTATTATTTGTCTCATGTTAACCGCACAGTTAAACATTACAGCTTACATCGAGACTCAAAAAGTAATATGATTTGCTATACCATTATTACCTTTATTCATTATTTGTTATATCGCATCAGTTGCTGAGACAAATAGACCACCGTTTGACAACGTTGAAGCCGAGTCTTAACTAGTATCAGGTTACTTCACTGAATACTCAGGAGCTCCTTTTGTTTTCTTCTTCTTAGACTCAAACATCATGTTGATCTCTGCTATTAACGTGATTCTTTTCTTAGGTGGTTACTTAAGTACTAACTTAATTGGTTCACTTTTCTCACTATCTTTTTTTAATTTACCATTATTTCGCTATAGAGGGAGCATCTTTTGGAGCTTAATTAGGGATTAAGACGATCATTTTAATATTTACCTTTATATGAGTGAGAGCTTCCTATCCAAGACTTCGTTATGATTTATTCATTAATTTCTGTTGAATTGGAATTGTATTATTACCTCTCGTTTTCGCTTTCCTATTACATGTCCCTTCTCTGTTAGCTCTCTTTGATGCTTTCCCTGTCTCTTTTTAATAGTATCTTTTACTTATAATTATTAATTATTATAGTTAGAATAGAGTGAAAGAAGTGAAAAAATAAAATGAAATGTAAGCTTAGTGGATGAGGAGGGTTGAGGTATAAGCTGAACACAAGATTAATAACTAGTCAACCCGTCATTGGGTAATAAAATAATATGATAAATTAAATTATCACTGTTAATTCCAGTTAACATCACTGAGATCTCACTACATTGTTAATTTCACTCTTTACTATCATATGTAATGCTTTTTCTTTTACTTTGAGTTTTGCTACTACACTATCTTATTTTAATACTATAGTCAAACTGACTGCTAAAAAAATCTAGTCAGAAACATGAGAGTATTGATCACTTACCTAAGTTAATAGGTCAACATGGCTATCGATTACAACGATCTTCTATTACTAGAAGACTTACTACTCAAACCTTCAATTATGATAAGAAAAATGAATTGACTATTAATATCATAGACCGATTTGTGATATCATTACTTCGTTACTACTTAACACTCTCATTTCATTTTGATTTTAATTCATTTGAGAGACGATGACTTATTAATGACCCCATCTTTAAACATAGTATTAACAAAGTGACTTTCATTTTCTTTTATTTTTCTCCATTTAACTATAAGCCTAATTAGAAATTTGAATCAACCTTCACTAGTTTAACTAATATTTTAATTAATGGTTTAATTAATGATGATTATTTTGGAATCAAGGGCTGACTTGAGTGTTGCTTCCTTAAAGAAGTTAAATTTCAATTAATTAAGTTGCAACGACCGCTTTACTCCGCTCAATTCTACTATCAATTTCTTTCCTTTGCTGTTGAGACTAAATACAAAACTTTTCCTACTTCTTATCGATATAAAATTAAGAAGGCTTTTCCTAATGTTAATCCTTTATCCAGAACTAAATTGATTTATAAGCTTATGGCTTGAGTTAGACAGGTAGTGATAGATCAAAACAATCGTAACATTATCAATTTCGGTTCCACTTTCACTTCTTATAATATTAAGTTCAATACTGCTTTATCTACTAAACGACATCTTATTATTCAACCCCCTCCTTCCATTCAAATTAATGTTAGGTTTTACTCTCAATATTAAAGGGCCTTTTTTTAAAAGACTCGTACTCAGAAACTGAGATTAATTAAAGGAGCATTAACTAGCCCTATGGTAACTCAGACTAAATTTATTATTCGATACAATCAGTTATTAATGCCTCAGCATTTAAGGTTAGGAAAGCATTGATTTAATAATACTAATGGAGCTGTTGGATTTAAAGTTAAGATTGCCACTACTTAATACGTTCATTTCTTTAGTTGATGAAACTCTAATTGATTAGTTAGAAAAAATTTTATTAATATATAATATTAACTTCCTAGTGAAACTGACTAGATTAGATTAAAATTAAATGATAATGAAAGTGATATAGCACCGGAAGGAAAAGGACTCGAACCTATATGAACTAATAGTCCATTACATAGCAAGTATTGTGTATTACCTTTGACAATCCTTCCCAAATGAGAGATATCACAAGTTGTTACTTAATAATTAAATTAAATTTAAAGCAACTTGCTTTTTTCCCTAAAGATTTTGGCTTAATTATCACATAGAGAGTTAAATAGAGAAGTACCTAGTGAAGACGTGATTAAGAATAAGAAAAATAAGATTAAAAGACTAGAACAGATAAGTATTACTTAAAGCAATGGTGATTAAGATTAATAATAAGAATAAGAAAATAAGATAGAAGGTTAATAGTGATTGAAGCGTTGATTAAGTTTAATTAAGAACAAAATGAGTAAGAACAGATAGAGAAGTAAGGACTAAAACAATGATAATAAGTAATGAAAGATTAGAAAAATAGATAAGAATAGATAAGTTTCAATTAAAGCGATGATTCAAAGAGAAGAAATGATGAGACAAGGTTAATATTGATTGAAGCTATGATAACTAACTAACACAATAGAGAAGAAGTAAATGAAGCTATGGTAATGAATAATTAAATAATGATAAAAAGATTAATACTGATTGAAGCGATCATTAATACTACAGCAACTAAGAAATGATTAAGTAATAGAAATCAATAACACTGAAGGTTAATACCAACTAAAGCAATGATTAAATAATGATTTAATGATAAAGTTATTGAAATTTAAATTGATATTGAATACTAACTTAATACTTACGCAAGCTATGCTTAAACTTTTACTAAGATAAATAGTAACTGAAGCTATGGTTAAACTATTAGAAAGAGAGGTAGTAACTGAAGCGATGGTTAAACGATAAGAAAGAGAGCTAATAACTGAAGCATAGGTATTCATATTTAATAATGAACTATAAGAAACTTTTAGCAACTATGTATGAAACTTTTTTATCCTATTAATTAAAGGACCGTGGATGGGCCGCCTAAAGTCGTCCCCGCGTCTCTCTGTAACTAAAGACTCATTGAAATAAAGAAGTAAAGAATGAAATAAGTAAGGGTGCGCCCCACCCCTACCACCCCTG
>Ga0157365_10000489_pt1 | contig 17163 bp, 13 predicted proteins | sample AttsexASBM3_FD_111478 | JGI IMG/M metagenome (GOLD analysis project Ga0157365, IMG submission 111478) | Fungus gardens microbial communities from leaf cutter ant in Ribeirão Preto, State of São Paulo, Brazil - Atta sexdens ASBM3 | ecosystem: Host-associated > Fungi > Mycelium > Unclassified ... | reverse complement strand
GGGAAAGAATGGCCGCAGACGCTCCATTTGTTCGTCCGTCAGCCAAAACAGATCGCTCATATTCAGTCTCCTCAAGGAGCCTGATTCAAAATTCCCTGCAAAAATCAATGGGTCCTGAGCCTACATATCCAACGGCCGGATGTTCGCACGGAGCGCATATTCGTGCACAATTTGCGGCTTCAGAGCCGAGAAAACGAGCCTGGCTGCCGTCGAGAAAGCGCTTTTTCGATTAACGAGGGTCAGTCACTGGGGACGCCCTTATCTTGGGCAGAAGCAAAGTGCCGCCAATTTTCCGACAACGTCTGCAAAACATGGATGCATCATGCGACCCGTCGAAGTGGCTATTCCCGCTGGCTCCAGAAGGTCAGCGCTGTATCACGCGGTCTTCACGTCGATGACATAGGAAACTTCATACGACTCAGACGGATCATAAGATTTCAGAAAATCGTTTAAAGAGCCGATCTTTTTATCAAGATCGAGGCAGGTATCGTTGACGTCCGCCGTCATCATCATATTGTCCCCAGAAACTTCCTCGATAGATTTTATATTTTTATTTATTCCTCCTATATTTTCGGCCTGCTGTTTGGTTGTGTCATGTATATCTTGTATTAGTTCGTCAATGCTTGACATTTGATGCGTTATCCTCTCCAAACCGCTTTCGACATCCTCAGCAAGGCGCACCCCGGTCTTCATTCTCTCACGCGACTCGGTGACAAGCTTAGCAATCACCTGCGCGGCTTCGGCTGACCTCAGAGCAAGGCCTCTGATCTCATCGGCGACAACACCAAAACCCTTGCCTTCCTGGCCCGCATGCGCCGCTTCGACCGCAGCATTGAACGACAATAATCGTGTGCGCAGGCTGATATCCTCAATCAACCCGAGGCTTTCGACCATCTCACGGTAACGCGTCGCTATTTCGGTGATCGCTTTGACTGTATCGCCAACGACGGTACGGAAGAGCGTAGCATTTTCGTTAACATCAGAGATAAGATGCCGAGCTGCGGCGACGTTATCTGCTGTCGCCTGAACCGCATCGTTCATCTCGCGCATACTTGCAGCAGCCACAGTCAGGTCCGCTGTCTGTCGGTGCGTACGCCCTGAAAGGGCCAGACTTCCCTCCTTAATCGACGCCGAGACCTGATGGACCGTCTTCACACTCCCCGAGATAGTAGCAATTACATTTCGGAGGTCGTTTGCGGTTTGTGTAGATTGACGAGCCGACGCTTCACTTTGCAGGCTTATAGCTCGCACAAGTGAGAGAGTTGACCCTACCCCAACGTAACGTCCTCCCCGAACGACAATGAACCCTTGATAGAGATCGTTCAAATCAGCGTTTAGCAAAAATTGTGTATAGTCGCTTATGGCAACATCGTGCTCGACAATCTTGGGCTCGATCTGAATAAGCAAATCTACGCGTCTTCGCGTATATAGAGCTCGGCCAAATCGCCCAGACATAACTCCGAAAAAGAACTGTCGATCAATAATTCCGAGCGGCCGCCCATCTTCAGAGACTATGGCGACCATCATCAAATCAGTTTGGTTCGTAAAGAGTGCATTGAGCGTCGCACCGATGTCGCTCGCTTTTAGAACAGGGACGTTCTCCACAATGTCCGACATATTCTTGGGAGGAATTGCGTGCTCGTGGACGCCGCAAGTGAGACCTGATGCGCCGTTTCGGATATCGAGCATGGAGAACCCCACAATATATGACAAATATATGAATGATCATCTGCACGTAAACTTGCACAGATGCCATTATAGATAGACCAATTGATTACACGCCCCTCGAGTGATTTGTATCCCGTCGTGATGTATCATTCATTAAAATTTTATTTCATGCCTCCATATTGGAAAACTCGGCGACCGCGTTATACGCGATCACCGAGCTAAAATCCGCATGCAGCAGCGTTCAGATACCGGGATTACTTTTCCAGCTGGAATTGAGCAACTCGATCGCGCAGAACGCTTGCAGCCTTATCAAGCGAGGAGATGGCGGCCGTATTCTCCTCAACCATCGCAGCATTTTGCTGTGTGGATCTGGTCATCTCACCGACCGCAAGATTGATCTCTTGCATTGCCGAAAACTGTCCGGTTGAAGAATGGGCAATCTCGGCGACGAGCTTGTCAATCTCGGCAACCTGATTGAGGATGACACCCAACGCGCCTCCCGCCTCGCGTACGAGCCGAACACCGTCGGAGACAAAGTCGCTCGAGCTCGACACCATCTCTTTCACCCGACGAGCGCCTTCCGTCGAGCGCTGGGCTAGGGTCCGCACTTCTGTTGCAACCACAGCGAACCCGCGCCCCGCATCACCTGCGCGAGCTGCCTCAATACCCGCATTCAGAGCGAGAAGATTGGTCTGGAAAGCAATTTCATCGATCAGCCCGATTACCTGACTGATTTGAGCAAAACTGCTCTCGATCTGACTCATAGCGTTGACAGCATTATGGACCATCGAGCCTGACTTTTCGGCGCCTAGGCGGGTGTCATCCGTTACGCTTGCGGCCTTCTTGGCGCTATCTGCGGCATCCTTGAGCATACTGACGACACGTTCGATTGCAGCCGAGGACTGCTCAATGCTTGCCGCCTGCTGCTCTGTGCGACGCGACATGTCGTTCGAGGCCACAGAAATCTCTCCAGTACCCGAGCCGATCGCCATCACGCTCTGCTGGATAACCGAGAAGGTCTGATTGAGACGCTCGAAGGCGTCGTTGAAGTCAGTCTTCATCACTTGAAGGCGCTGCGGCAACGTCACGTCTATGCGATAGACCAGATTTCCCTCTGCGGCAGCGGCCAAGCCATTGCGTATAGCCTCAACCGCACGAGACTCCTCTTCGAGTTCTTTCGCGACCCGCGCGGCATTTTCCGCCCGTTCTTTCGCAACGGTCTCTCGCTCGACCGCTTGCTCGGCCGCTTGAGCCTTGGCGCGCTGCAAACCAGCCTGGATCGTGCTTAGAGCCTTGGCCATGTCACCCACTTCGTCCCCACGCTCGAGGCAGGGAATATTATCGTCCAAACGCCCCTCAGCTATACCAAGCATGCGATCACGAACCCTCAGGAGCGGCGCAACGATCGTTCTCTGACTCATGAGAAGAGTGATGATAAGAATGACGATCTGAACGAGGACGAGGCCAATCACACAGTTGCGAACTGAAGCACTCGTCTCTTGCGCGAGTCGGTTTGACGCCACCTCAACCTGAGTGATCCGGCGACCTGTGATCGCACCTATGTCGATCGCGAGATGAACACCATCTTGATCAGATGCCTGCGCGATCAGGCGCATCTTCGCCACATCCCCTTTGTTCAGTGCCGCGAGAAGACTATTTAGTTGCTGTTCAAAGGTCCCGTAGCGTAACAAGAGCGGATCGAGTGTTGATATGAGACGAGGATCAACTCGCACCGCCTCAGCAAAGATCTCCCGCGTTCCTCTCATATCTTTCTGGAAACGTGTGACGACATCTCCGACGAAGGGACTACCGGCCTGATCAATCAACAAGTGAGACGCATATAATAATGCATTCAGCTTATCGCTGATACGCGCAAGCATAATGGTGCCGCGGTCATCGGAATTGATAAAAGATCGATATCGTGAGCCCGATTGTAACTGGTTATTTACCAGAAACCCGGCTCCGACAAACGTTACAAGCGTCAATGTTATTGCAACCAACGCGATTTTTGTTTTGAAGCGAAGGACATTGAACATGGGGAGATTGAGCCTTTTCTCAGCGTACCCCCCATTCGTCCTCTATAATTATTAAAAAATCCTCTCGGGGCTAACCGACATTCCGATATCGAAATACCGCCTTGAGGTTACAGAAAGCAGCCTCCTACAGCAGTACCCCTCATAGATTGGTTCTAGATCGGATGAACAAAAACGATTAGCTTGGGCTCACATCTCGCTCTACAAAACTGGTGCGTGGCACCGCTCGTCGCGCGAGCTTTAAAAATCCCAACATCGTTGCGCTCGAGAAGCATATGATAGCCGATATCTCGCAAATCGCGGTTAATTTTTCCAGTGTTCCATCGAATTGCTCGAAATCCGCGAGCCACGCTCCGACCCCGGATAATATTGCCACGCATAAAGTTTGAGCGGCTCCTAATCCTGCAGATAGTAGCAATAATTTAGTCAGCATGCGACACTCTCAATCACCCATCCCCAGCGAGAGTGCTGATTCCTAACGGCCAATCGTTAAGAGAACATGGTCGCGTGCCCCTTGAGCGCCCAGTACAAACGCTTTTCTCGAGGCAGTCTCATCAAGAATTTCGAGAATCCTATGAGGGGGATATGTTACTTCACGGCATGAAGGTGGAAGGTCCTGTGTCTCGCCTCTAGCTTGCAAATACCGCGAAACATTCTACCCCAATCGAGAGGGTACCTTACGCAGCCGACGCTCCCTATGTCCTTGCAACCGTGTTGCTGACGGCCTCATTCGTTCGAGCGACGTCATGCCAAACATTCAACGAACTCAACTGCGATACGAGCATCCCAGCGCGGAGATAGGAAGTCAGAAAGGCAGTACACCGCTCATGATCTGTTGCCCCCAGCGAGCACTCTGGACGGTGGTCAACTGACCACGACCGCCATAGGAGATCCTCGCCTCCGCAATACGGTCATGAGTAACGATGTTGTCTTCAGTAATGTCCTGGGGACGCACGACGCCGCTAACCATTAGTTGACGCAGCTCGCCATTGATTCGTACTTCCTGCCTCGCAACGACAACAAAATTTCCGTTCGGTAGAACCTGTGTCACGGTACCCGCGAGAGCCAGAGTGACCGTCTCATTCCGACGAATGACACCAGCTCCAGTGTTCGCGCTCGCGCTGCTGGTATCGAGAGCGCTGCTACTGGAAAGTACTTTACCTTGGGCACCAAAGAAACTCGGTATCCCAAATGTTTGCGATCCGCTTCCAGCAACAGTCGTATTATCGTTCAATGCTGCGTTATCGGAGATATTAACGTTGATCGTGATCAAATCACCAACCTGCGAGGCGCGCTGATCTTTGAAAAAAGCGCGGCTTCCGGAACGCCACAAACTGCCCACTTCAGTCGGTGGAGGCTGGAGAGGCGGCATCGGCATCGTAACCGGGCGATAATCCGGGGATTGGGTCGGATCCGAGGTATGCGTCATTCTAGGCGGATGCCCCAACTCTGTCAGATCCGCCAACGATGTACAGCCGCTTAGTAAAACCAGCGCAATTAGAGAGCCACCCGATAGCACAATTTTCATCGTATCCGCGCCTATTTATTGCCGGTAATGTTTCAAGGCGCAGGATTGCGCATGGATACTGAGAGTCGGCGGATCGTATTCGGATCGGAAGGTACGGGATGGCTTGTCAACTCGACCTCGACATTCGAGCTGTCCATGACCCGACCGCTCACGATCATGCCACTCGCCTCGTTGAGTACGCGTACTTGCTGACGGGCCGCCGCGTCTTCCAGAATCCTTCCCGCGATTGATAATTTTAAACCTGGCGCGACATAGGATATGAGAACTGGATCTCCCTTGTGCATGAGAACAGTCCGTTGAAGATCTTGAGCAATGACCGCGGCGCCAGCTGCGACACCGCGGCTGATCGTCTGCCCTTCGGCTTCACTTTCATCGGTTACCGCACGAGACGGGATATGCCCGGGATAAGATTCATCCAACCTGACATCGGTCGAGGTAATGATGCTCCCAGCTGGGAGGGAGTGAGTGAACACCATCACGCGTTGAGTGGCATGGACAACGCCAGTCAACATGAATGAGTCAGATGTCAAATCTCCTGTCGGATGAGCCCTAAAAACAGTTGAAGAAAACCAACCGCTCCGCTGATCCCACTTCACGTCAGAAAGCACGACGGGCTCGGCCTCATCTGAAGACACCATCATCGGATGAAAATCATGGAGAGCGATGGAGACCGGGCCTTCCCCAAGATCTGGCAGATTTTTTCGTATCAAGGCGATGAAATAAGCCTCATCCAGAATCCTGCCAGCACGCGTGATCGTCATCGAGGCAGAGGATGACTGATCATCCCAATCAACGCCGTATTGATCGGCTAAGGCAATCAATTGCTGGCCTCCGACCTGGATACTCGCTCCGGGTGCCGGACCCGGCCCGAGCACGCGATCCTGGCCGGGTTCTAGGCCGGAAAATATGTCGGAGAGGCGAACTGTAGCAGCGGAGATCATTGATGAACTACGCAGCGTTGCTGCATAGCTCGACCTGCTTCCACAGACCAGCATCAATCCCACCATCAGGATGATCGTGAGCCCCCGCATGCCTGATCACCGCAGATTGGTCAGGGTTTGTAGCATCTCGTTGGAAGCTGTAATGACCTTGCTATTCATTTCGTAAGCGCGTTGCGCAGTAATCAAGGCAGTAATCTCAGTAACGACATTGACCGAGGATTCTTCGACAAACCCCTGACGCACCGAGCCATAGCCTTCGCTTTGTGGCGTGCTTAGATTGGCGGTTCCGGAAGACGTAGTCTCCGTAAATAGGTTTTGACCCATCGCAGTCAGGCCATTTTCATTCTGGAATGTTGCAAGCTGTAATTGGCCAGCTACTTGCGCTGTAGTTTGACCCGACAACGTGTACTGCACCTGCCCCGACTGGTCTATTGTGATGTTTTCCGCGTTATTTGGGACAGAGATATTCGGGGAAAGCGGATATCCATCAGCCGTCACGATTGTGCCGTCTTCCGAGAGAGAAAATGTTCCGTCTCGAGTGTACGCATATTCACCTGAAGGTAACGTGACACGAAAATAGCCGCGCCCTTCAATCGCAAGATCGAGCGAATTTCCGGTTTGTTCCAACGTGCCCTGCTCGTTGATACGATAGATACCTGCGGTCCTGACGCCCAAACCTACTTGAGCCCCTGCGGGCACGAGATCTCCCGTATCAGAGCTCATCGTACCAGCGCGACGCAGGTCCTGATAAATGAGATCCTGAAACTCCGCACGACGGCGCTTGTAACCAGTCGTCGTCATATTCGCGATATTGTTCGAAATCGTCTCGACGTTCGTCGTCTGGGCTTGCATGCCCGTATTCGCAATATCAAGCGATCTCATCATATCAAGACAATCTCCCGAAGAGCAGTCCGGGCACCGCTCTCAGCATCATTAGAATGGTAGTGCTCTGAGCCAGCCCGTTTCAGTGGACCAACTCCGCATTAATATCAGCGGAACTGTAAATTATCTGGTAAGCGAAATTGGGCCCTCGCCTACCGCCACGACGATCATCACGAGGTGGTTACAGCCTACAATGCTTTGTTGCATAATGCGAGGGCCGGAAAATGAAACTTTCCGGAAATTCCGAAATCGGGCAGGTCCGCGTCTTTTTGGACACGCTTATACCGTCACCAAGCCGACTTTACGGGAAACCGCCCATTCACGATTGAACGTTCAAGATCTGCGGCAATGTTCAGGACAGGCTGCGTCCAATCGAGCGGAGTAGTCTGTTGATAAATACAGACCGACTCATACCACGGCGAATCTTTCCTACCCGAAAGCCATCGCCAACACTGATCGTACCGCGACAGGAGCCATGTGGGCTTACCGAGGCCGGCAGCAACATGGGCAGTAGAGGTATCGACTGCGATCACTAGGTCAAGAGTGCTGATGAGCGCAGCGGTATCGTCAAAACTCGCTATATGTGCCGTGTGATCAATTACGAGCATTCCCTGCGGTGGAGAAAGTGCCTGGCCGGCGCGCTCCCCTATCTGCAAACTGTAAAATGCGAGACAGCTGTTGCGCTTAGCCACCTCTCCTAGCGGAGCCAATTGATTCAAATCCATCGAGCGTCGATGGTCTGCCAGAAAGGCGGCCTGAATTTCAGGGTGCGGGGCACCTGCCCAGACCAATCCGACGCGGTAAACACCGCTTGTAGCGCCGCCCGCGTCGTCGGCGATCAAGTCTCGCCACCACGAAATCTTGAGAGGGTCAGCGAATAGATAGCGCCCCGACTCAGGAATATTAGGCAGAGTAACCCCCAGCGCATGCGGCAGGCTTAATACGGGACATTCCAGATCGTACTCAGGAAGTGGATCGGCCTCCGAAGTGACGAGCACACCGGATAAGCTACGACTCAGGAGGGAAACGAGCTCTGGCCGCACCCGCAAAATGACACGCCCAACGCGACGAGCAGCTAATGGTGCCAGTCGCGAGAACTGCAATACGTCCCCGAAACCGCCCTCCGTAAAGACGAGAAGAGTTTGATCCTGAGCTTCCTGGCCTGCCCAACGCGGCTTATCCGTCGGCTGACTGTTGGCACGAATAGCCGTCCAGCGATGCTCGTATTCCGCGAAACCCTCAAGATAGTCCCCGCTTTGAAGGAGGGACACTGCGCGGTTTGTCCGGCTGTATATATTCTGGCCATCGATCTGAACGGCAGCGTCATGAAATCCTCGCGCGAGCGCGTGGTCGCCACGATGGTCCAGAGCGACACCCATATTGCTCATGGCGAGGGCGTGCGAAGGATCGAGCCTGAGCGCATTGCGGTAGCACGCTATCGCATTCTCATATTGGCTCAGATGCAGAAAGCTATTGCCGATATTCGACCAGGCATCGGGCAAATTCGATTCGAGCGTGACCGCACGCCCAAGCAACGCGAGGGCGTCGGCAAACCGATTTTGCAGATTGAGCAGTCCGCCGTAATTGCTCAGAGTGCGCGCATTATCGGGAGAGCTTTGAAGCCGCGCCTGATAGGCGGCCGCAGCCGCATCGTAGCTGCCCTCAAGTTGGAGCGCCTCTGCGCTACCCTGTGGATGCGTCATTATAGGTAATCCGCGAGCGTCATGCCCTTCATGTTGGAAATCAGGATGTATGAGGCATTCAGTGCCGTCTTGATATTTGCGGCATTGGTCGCGACCATAGCCATGTCAGCATTCCGTGCGTCCCCCAGTTGCGTCTGTAGCATTGAGGACACCCCCGTCAGAAGCGTCGACTGCGCTGTGAGGCTGTTTTGCGTGGCGCCGACCGCCCCCTCCTGCTCCGTTAATTGGCCGATGGTCGTACCGAGCGACGCATAGAGTTGTTTTGCGAGATCCGAGAAGCCCGGCGTGTTGGACGACATTCCACTCATGGAAGAAACCGCCATCAAGTCGCGCATCAGATCCCTGATGGGGGAGCCGGTGGAGCTGTCTGAGCTTGACGACGTCGTCGAGGACTGCGTCGCCACAATGCCGAAACTCGTCGTCCCATTGGTTCCGCTCATAATAGCCCGCTGATTGGACACTGCTTGCGAAGGCGATACGGAAAGGGACGCCGAGAATACCGTAAGTGCTTGGTCAGTAGATCCGGCAAGTGCGGTCGCCTGGGAGAAGACCGCACTGGCATTTGTCCCATTGAGCGACTGGACGCTTGCGGCAATTTGTCCCGCCAAACTGCTGGATGAAAGAGCGCCGCTCCCTTTGATGGGTGCTGTGTTGCTATCTGTCCCGGCAAACACATAATTCGCGCCGTCACTGGTGTTGAGGACAGTTTTCAGACTCGCGAGCGCACTCGTTGCAGACGAAGACGCTGCGGCCACCTGACTCGTGGTCGCGGTTCCTGAGATCCCGAGCAGATTGGTCGAGAGCGTCTGCGCGAGGGAAACGAGCTGATTTAGGCCCGTCGCCGTCACAGAGAGCGTGCTCTGCGCGTTCGTGATGTTCGACTGCCAGGCTTCGACTTGGGTAACCTTGGGAGTGAGGCTGAGCACCGTTGATCGTGACGAACCAAGATCAGCATAAGTGGCCCCGGTGATTCCGGTGCTGCTTTGCCACGTGGCCACCTCCTGCTGCGCGTTGAGATCCTTGACGCTCGCTTCGAGGATCAGGGAGAGAGCCGACCCTCCGAACTGGCCTATCGAACTGCTCATGAGAGGTCCCCGAAACGTTTACTGAATTGCGGACAAGAGTGCGTTGAACATAGTTTGGACGGTGGAAATTATCTTCGCATTGGCCGTATAGGCATTCTGGAGAGCGACCGTCTTCGCCATCTCATCATTCACATTGACGCCGGAAACGTCAGCAACCTTGGTCTGCAGCAGGGTGACCACCGCGCTGCTCGAGGTGAAGCCGGAATTCGCTGCCGCGATTGTTGCTCCCTGATTGGAAGTCAGAGCGGCGGAGAGCGCCAAGAGTCCCTGATTACCGGAATAGCCGGTCGAGAGAGACCCGCCAGGACCAAGATTAGTGGATGGTGCTGCAAGAGTGCCGTTCACGTCTGAGGGGTCTGAACCGAAGCCCACTGTCAGCACGTTGCTGACAGTTGTGGTGGCGCCAGTGCTCGTGGTCCCGTCACTGTTGGTCGTAGTCGTGAGCTGGGACGGATCGTTGCTGTAGACACTATTAACACTCAGCGAAGAAGACAGGCCGACAATCCCCTGTGGAACAGGCTTGGTCAGATCACTGCCTTGAAGTGAGCTGGAAGCACCCGCATTGGAACTCGTAACGAATAGTGGGAGCCCTGCGCTGCTGAACCGGTTCATCACAGTGTATGAGAATGAGTCTAGCTGAGCCTGCATCTGAGGGTAGACGCTATCACGCAAGGCGATATTGCCCCCGATACTGCCCCCCGTGAGACTGGACGTGATATCCTGACCGGAAAGCGCGATCCCCGGTATAGAGGAATTGCTGTTCTGGGTGCTGTAGTAAGAACTGTTCGAAAGAGTCACGCTCGATGTCGAAAGCGGCCACGTAGAGTTGGGGAATGTCTGTGTTGTATCGTCTTGCCCAATCTGGTCAGGCCTTGTCGGCAATTGTGTGCCATCCGCCGTACGCACGTCCATATCGCCATTGGCCTTGGTCGAAAACGAGACGCTCAGTTCTGAGGACAGGTCCGACATCACGCCGAGACGTTGATTTTCGAGATCTGCGGTATCCTGCCCCAGAGCTTTGAACTTGATGATCTGTTGAGACAGCACCCCGATCTGGGTGAGACCGGAGTTGATCGAGGAAACGTCCGACACAACCCCATCTGCCGCCGCTTGGCGCTGTGATGCATAGGTCGAAGCGAGCGTCTGAACCGTTGTTGTCAACGCTGACGCTTTATTGATGACAGCAGTTTGTGAGGCGCTCTGTGTGGGCGTCGATGTCAATGAAATGAGCGCACTCTGCAAATTTCCGAGCTGATCTGAAAGCGACGACGTGCTCCCTGAATCCGCCGATGTCGAACCTTGTACGGATGAAACGGCGGCGAGCGAATTACTCATCACGGTATAGGATGAGGCCTGTGCATTTTGCTGATAGAGCGACGCCTGCAAGGCCTGATTGATTGCGAGTTGCGTGCTGCCGAGCCGCACCCCGGTCCCGTAGCCCGCAGCCACAGAGGAGAGCGTCGCGGCTGTTTCGCGCACATATCCTGTTGTGTTCGCATTCGCCACGTTATTGGCGGTCACCGCGTACTGTGCCTCAATGACACTGAGACTACCCGTAGCAATAGAGAGGGACGCCAGGAGGTTCATATGAGTCCAGTCAGCAGAGGACGGCCGAGATCATCCAGGATGGACTAGGATAAAGGGGCCTATCACCACGAGGTTTGTAACTTATAACTCAGCTCCTAAGGACAAATGGTTTCAGAAAGGTTTCCAGACCATTTCGGAGCAGGAGGCGCCTCGCCGGATCATGGCCAAGCGCCGCACAGAGACCCTAAGCTGCGATAGCCGGGGCCTTACCGGAGACAGCCTCACTGAGGGTGAACTCCGCCACAAGCCCCTTGAGGCGTCCCGCTTCAACGCCAAGGCTATTTGCCGCAGCAGTTGCCTCCTCAACCATCGCAGCATTTTGCTGTGTGACGCGATCAAGTTGGCCCACGGCGTGATTCACCTCGCCGAGGCCCTCAGCCTGATCCTCTGACCCGACGGCGATCTCTGAGAGAAGACCGTCAATTCCGGATATACGCTCAACAATTCCGCCCAGAGCGGAGCCTGCATCGACAATAAGACCCGCGCCACGATCTACGTGGGCCGTGCTTTCGGAGATGAGGATACGTATCTCTTGAGATGCCTTCGCAGACCGCTCGGCGAGCGCACGAACCTCGGTAGCCACGACGGAAAAACCCCGCCCGGCTTCACCCGCACGCGCCGCCTCGACTGCCGCATTCAGAGCGAGCAGATTGGTCTGAAACGCAATCTGCTCGATCATTCCTGTGATCTGCGATATCGATTTCGATGCCTCGCGCATCCGCTCCATTGCGACGACCGCCTCATCGACAATCTTACTTGCAGCCAGAGCGTCGACCCTTACTGAGGATGCCGAGGCGGCGGCAGCTTTCGCGCTGTCAGCCCCTTGCGACACGCGTGCCGTGATCTGATTCAAAGTTGCGGCAGTGCGCTCGAGATTGCCTGCCTGCATCTCCGTTCGCTGTGCAAGATCGTTCGATGCCACAACGATCTCATTGGCTCCGTTCGCAACAGTTCCCACCGAGGCGGCAACCCCCCCGAGGGTCATATCCAACTTGGCGATTGCCCTGTTGAAATCCTCTCGCAGCTTTTCGTATGTGGGATCGATTTCACCATTGAGGCGAAAACTCAAAATATTGTCCGCCAGACGCGCCAATCCCTTGCCTACATCGTCGATCGCCCGGACACGACCAGTAATGACTGTCGCGAATTTAACGACTTTGACCACGCCGCCCTGTATATCGAAAATAGGGTTATAGGACGCCTGCAACCAGACAGGCTCTCCACGACTGTTGAGACGTTTGCACTCGAGAGGCACATACTCCCCAGACCGGAGCATGTCCCAAAAGGCTTTGTACTCCGGGGTCGCTGCCATCTCTGGCCCCACGAAAATCGCATGGTTGCGCCCGACCAACTCAGTCAGAGAATAAGACATGGCGGTCAAAAAATTTTCGTTCGCCGTGAGGATCGTACCGTCTGGAGCGAATTCGATCACAGCCTGAGCACGCGAAATCGCGTCGAGTTTTCCCGCGGTGTCAGCACGAAGTGTCGCCGCCTCGGTAACAACAGCCGCGACCTTGACGACTTTGTAAACTCTCCCAGAGACGTCTCTAACCGGGTTGTAACTCGCCTGAAGCAGAACCTCAGATCCGCTCTTTGAGATCCGAACACATTCCTGACTACAAAAAGTCCCCTGGCTCAGCCCGCGCCAGAAAGAAGTGTAGTCAGCGCTCGCGGAATAACTGGCATCGACAAAGAGTCGATGATGCCGTCCGATGATTTCATCGAGACGATACCCCATCGCTTCGCAGAAATTCTCGTTCGCATTCAATATGATACCGTTGATATCAAACTCGATGAACGCTAACGCACGGTCAAGCGCATTGAGCTTGGCTTTGGCATCTGCCCAGCCACCAGGCCACGACTTAAGCATCGATTCTTACTCCGGAGATAGGCCGTTGGAAATGGAGGGAGGACTAGGCAATGCGGACCTTAGGCCACATTGGTGAAGATCGGTTTAATAGCACCAGGACTGACCGGGCTCATAAGACACAGTCACAAGCCTTTCGCGTTAATCGCTCCGAACGTCCCCCAAATGTGCCGGAATTCGACCGGTCAACTCATATGTTCGTGCAAATAGTTAACGAAAGGTTTATGGAATGAATTGGGAGTGTTCCAGCACCAAGCCCTGAACGGATTGCCGTCCCTGGAACGATCAACATGTGCATTTAGCGACATCAGGAAAAACATCGTAACAAAGCTTGCGTTTCCGCCTGTGCGTGCTACCCATTGCGGCGCTAGGTTTCATGTTGTTCGGAAAATGTTTCTGCTCACGCTGCAAGCGCAGGCCGACTGCCCCCGATCCCCCTAGAGCGTTGCGCATTTTTATCTTGTCTCATTCATTTAACATTTGGATGTTTCGTATCTTATGCCCATAGCGGCAGGCGAAGCAGCCCGCGGCACAAAGGTCGAGGACACCCGATGTCAGTATTCAACGCGCTCACGACGGCCGTCAGCGGCATAAACGCACAATCGACTGCTTTCACCAACCTGAGCAACAACATTGCAAATAGCCAGACTGTTGGATATAAAGCTGATACGACGGCGTTTCAGAATTTCGTCGCGGGCTCCCTGATCGGCAACACAGCGTCTGCGGATGTCTCGGACTCAGTTTCCGCGATCACCGTGCAGCATGTCGATGATCAGGGGACGCCGACTAGCAGCAGTAACAGCCTCTCTTCGGCCATTTCGGGAAACGGATTATTCGTCGTCTCAAAAGCGAACGGGGCGAGTAGCACCAGTACGACGCAGTTTTCTAACCAAAACTACTTCACCCGGAACGGCGAGTTTTCTCAAAATAATCAAGGATACTTAGTCAATACGAGCGGTTATTACATGGACGGCTACATGGTCGATCCGACTTCCGGCCAACTCGGGACGGTCGTGACTCAGATCAATGTCGGCAACGTCGCTTATCGTCCGCCTCAGACGAATACTCTGACCCTCACCGCAACGGTAGGGACGATGCCGGCAAATGCTGCCAACTATACCGCCGCCGATGCACAAACCTATACGACGGCCCCAGTCACAGTTTATGATGCGAATGCTACCCAGCATCACGTGGCACTCAACTGGTCGCAAAGCACGACTAATCCCCTGGTTTGGACCGCAAGCGCGTATGACGCGGATGGCACCGGCGCAATTAATCAGGCTAACAACACCTACAATGTCACGTTCAACAGTAATGGCACACTGGCGAGTGTCACTGATTCGACCGGGGCAGCCGTAGGATCAACGGCGAGCGGCGCCGCCGTCTCATTGCCAATCACGGCCGCCTACGGCACCAATTCGACCCAGACGATCAATCTCTCACTCGGCACCATTGGCGGGACGAGTGGTACAATCATGGCTCAATCCACAGGAACGGCCAGCAAGAGCGCAGTGTCGAGCCTAGCGCTCGATAGCGCAAATTCAACTCTGACTGAAAATAGCGCGCAGATCGGAACCACGACGGGCTCAAATCAGAGCTACATGACGTCCCCAATCGAGGTCTCCGGCACCCCTGTCTCGCTACGCTGGGCCCAGACATCCGCCTCCCCCCCGACATGGAATGTCTCGGCAATAAATTCGTCAACCGGTGCCGCACTGAGTGCATCCAGTTCCATCACTTTCAATGCAAATGGTACCGCAAATTCGCCCCCGACGAGCCTCTCTGCAACAATCAACGGGCAGGCCTACACGATCAATCTCCCGAACATGACCAACGCAGCCAGCCCGCTCCTCTCCACCTCGAGTTCGCTCGGTCTGGATACGACAGCACTGACTTCCGATAGCGTCGGCACTGGCACCTACCAGGGTGTGCAGATACAGGGCGACGGTTCCGTCATGGCGCAGTTCAGCAACGGCGCCTCCCAGCTCGTCGGGAAGATTGCTCTCGCCAACTTTGCCAATGTGAATGGTCTCAACGCGGTAGACGGGCAAGCCTATACGGCGACATCCGCATCGGGCAATCCGGCCATCGGCACCGTGGGCGCCAACGGAACGGGCACGCTTTCCGTCGGCTATACGGAATCCTCAACGACAAATCTCACGAGTGATCTCTCTGCATTGATCGTGGCGCAGGAAGCTTATTCTGCAAACACGAAGGTCATCACCACGGCTGATACGCTGTTGCAAGCTACGATCGCCATGAAGCAATAGCCACAAGGCTCCAAAGCCTCTCATATAGCCATGCCCGTGACATCTTAAGGTGTCGCGGCGAGGCGGTGCTATTGGCGTTAAGCGAAGCTCCCCGCGTTACGTTATACGTGGTCTCGAATTCGATGTTATTGCGCGCGCCGCGGGCTATGCCAATGTTGAGCGTCCGCGCCCCTCGACCAACCTAACGCCCGAAGAAGGTGAGCAATAAACGAATGAGTGACTCCCGTGCGAACGATGATCTCGACATCAATATTGGTAGGGACGATCGGCTCGGAAAGACGGCTCAACCAAAACGCAAACGTCTCATTCTCATCGTCTCTTCGTTGGTGTTGCTATTAGCCATTGGGGGCGCGGGCTACTTTGCGATCCATAAGGGCTGGCTGTTTTCTCACAAGGATTCAGCAGATCCTGCAGGTCAGGCTCCCACCCAAACAACCATTCTGGCCGTGCCATCGATCATCTCAAGCCTCGATAACGGCGAAGGACGCCCCGTGTACGTCAAGATGACAGCGCGAGTTGAGATTGCAGGCGTACAAAATGAGGCGTCCCTGCGCCGGTACATTCCGCAGATCCAGGATATTTTCCAGACGTATCTGCATGAGACACGCCCACAGGAAATAAGAGGCAATGGCGTATACAGGCTCCGGGAGACACTTCTGAGACGTCTGCGCATTGAGGTCGCGCCTCTGCGCATCACGAACTTCTACATTACCGAATTCCTTATCCAGTAAGGCGAATTTGCATAACTACAGAGCCCCTATACCCAGGTAGAGTCGCGTCATGCCTCCCAGAGAAGATCATATACCGCCCGCCCCCGGCTCAGAGAGCGCTGCTTCTACAAGTGACTTCAGCAGCGACTATTTCAATGATGTCCCCAATGATTTTTCACCGGATGAGACATTAAGCGAGATGCTCGATCAGTCCGAGATCGATAACCTTCTTGGAGGCGCATTCAGCGACCTGCCCGAGCGTCACGAGAGTGGCATGGAGCGCGTCATCAGAGCCGGGTTTGTCGCCTATGAGCGCATGCCTATGCTCGAGATCGTTTTGGACCGGCTCGTGCGGCTCCTGACAACAGGCCTAAGAAACTTCACGAATGACAATGTCGAAATCACGATGGAGTATACGCGCTCCATGTGTTTCGGCGATTATGTCAACAGCGTGCCCTCATCCTCGCTCTTCGCAGTGTTCAAAGCTGTGCAGTGGGAAAATTATGGCCTTATCGTTATAGACTCGGCACTAGCCTACTCTATTATCGATATCCTCATGGGGGGCCCGCGCGGTAAGGGACACTCGGGTACTGAGGGTCGACCTCATACCGCGATAGAACGTACCCTCATAGAAAAACTCATGACGCTCACCTTGAGAGAGTTGTCGATCGCATTCAGTCCGGTGTGTCAGGTTGATCTCGTATTCGAGCGGCTTGAAGTGAGTTCGCGGTTTGCGGCCATCGCTCGAGCCTCGAATGCGGTTGTGACATCTAAAATGCATATCGATATGGAAGACAGGACCGGCAATATGGACCTCGTCATTCCCTATGCGACCCTTGAACCCGTGCGCGACCTCCTCTCCCAGCAATTCATGGGAGAGCGGTTTGGG
>Ga0157365_10000487_pt1 | contig 17272 bp, 12 predicted proteins | sample AttsexASBM3_FD_111478 | JGI IMG/M metagenome (GOLD analysis project Ga0157365, IMG submission 111478) | Fungus gardens microbial communities from leaf cutter ant in Ribeirão Preto, State of São Paulo, Brazil - Atta sexdens ASBM3 | ecosystem: Host-associated > Fungi > Mycelium > Unclassified ... | reverse complement strand
TCACGGCATCTCGCGCGCCCTGACCCATTATGACCCCGCTCTGCGTGGCATTCTGAAGGTTGCAGGCTTCCTGACCCGCGACAGCCGCGTTGTCGAGCGTAAGAAGTACGGTCGCGCCAAGGCACGTCGTTCCTTCCAGTTCTCCAAGCGCTGATTTCTGGCGGGGCTTTGGCCCCGCGGGCCTCAGGGTTACGAAAAACCCCGCTCTCGCAAGAGGGCGGGGTTTTTTGCATTTCGCAGACGATTCCTTCTGCTTCTTTCTGCGCCTGTTTCATAAAGTTACATGGAAATACACAACGTCACAAAATCGTGAGTATTCCCTCGCATTGAGGTCGGGGAATGAACGGATAACCGCCGTGATCGCGCAGATCCGGACTATCCGGGTCATGTATCGAAAATAAGTTCAGGGCTGTGAACCTAATTTCGATTGTTCATCTTTTTCGGCAGATTATAGGACACATCATAAATCTGCGTTAACCGCCACTAATTTTTATTCATTAGTGAAGATTGTGAACTATTTGCCAAATATATAATTCCTTCTTCTCTCGGTGGAGTCGAGGTGTGATCGTTGATGGCCGGTTGATAGTCAGAAAGTGAGAAGTATTCGGGAAACCCCAGGTCTCCCGACTTTATCCCGGATCAACGGACGGAAAGCCGAGCTATGACTACATCGATCAGTGGCGTCTGGAGCGCAGTGTTGGCAAATGACAAAACTGTCTATCAGAGTAATGGCCAGGTCATAGACGGCCCCGTCAATCTGGTTGGGCAGGCGCCGGAACTGCATGTGTTCAGCGGAGCCGTGGTGACGGGTCTGACATCTCCCATGTCGGCCTGGACAGCCAAATGGGCCAGCGCCTTCATCCAGAGCGGCGGTACGATCGAGAATTCGATCCTGCAGAGCATTGTGGCGGTTGTCAGCTCTGGCGGCGTCCTGGCCAATAACATGCTCGATCATACGGGCGACAAGATCCATAGCGGCGGCACCGCCATCAACAACACCAAGTTCAATGGCGGAGATCTCTACGCCGACCGCTCGGCACGCGTGAATAATCTGACGATCGGCCAGAGTCTCAGCGTTCTCTCCGGCGTGGTCTGGTCGGGTGGCACAGTGCAGTCTGGGGGTATCGTCAGCGCGGTTGCGGGTAGTCTGGTACAGGATGCGCTCGTCTCGCGCGGTGGACAGGTGGCGATCCTCTCAGGAAGCACGGCCCAGAATGTCAGAACACTTGGAACGGGTCTCAATGGTCCCGGTACCGGCATACAGGGCTCGCTCATCCTCAGTGCGGGGGGCACAAGCGTCGATGCGCGTATTGAGGGCGGCTATATGTCCGTCCAGGGCAATGGTGCTGTCTCGCGCGATGCTTACGTCACTTCCAATGGCTGGCAGGATGTCGGCTCGAACAATAACGGGGCAACTGGCGGCGGTGTCGCGTCCTCCACGACGCTGATTAACGGAGGGGCGCAGTTCATCAAGAACGGGCTTGCTGTTGATACGCAGGTCTCTTCGGGCGGGCGTCAGGAGGTTGCGGCAGGCGGTACGGCGCAGGGCGGCACTGTTTTTGCCGGGGGGCAGTTCCAGATCGACGCCGGTGGCACCGGTATCAACAATGCGATCCTCTCCGGCGGTCAGGGAAATGTCTGGGGTATCGCTCAGGCATCAAACGGGGTCGCATCGGGTCTGACCGTGCAGAATGGTGGTTCCGCGGTCGCGTTGTCTGGGGGGCGTCTCAGCGCGGCCACCCTGATGAGTGGCGGGCGCGCTATCGTATCCTCGGCGGGGGTGATGGCTGACTCCGTTCTCTCACGGGGTGGTGTTGCCCGTATCCAGTCCGGTGGTACGGCCACCGGCCTCAGGGCGTTGGGGAATGGGTGGTGGGGCACGGAAGAGGCGGCCATCCTTATCGGTGCGGGCGGAACATCGCTGAATGCGACACTGTCCGGGGGCTATCAGTCTGTTCAGGGTCAGGGTGCCTATTCCGAGAACACGCTCATCACGGCCAGTGGCTGGCAGGATGTAGGCTGGAATTCGCGAGACAATACCTATGGTGGTGGTGTGGCCTCCGGGTCGACACTGGTCGGGGGTGGGAAGCAGTTCCTCAGCGGCGGCACCGCCATAAATACGCTGATCTCGAGTGCTGGTACGCAGACCGTGATGGGCACTGGAATCGCATCAGGCTCTCTCATTGTGTCGGGCGGATCGATCGTCGTTCAGGCCGGCGGCACGAGCTTCAACGCCCAGGTCGCTTCCGGTGGCGTCGGCCAGGTCAATCAGGGCGGCACCGCAGTGGCCCTGAATGGTCAGACCTCGGGCATGACGGTTCAGAATGGAGGCTCCGCTCTGGCCCTGAGTGGCGGGACGGTCACCAATTTCACTCTCCTGAGTGGCGCGCGCGGTTTCGTCTCATCTTCAGGTGTCATGGCGAGTTCCGTCCTCTCACGCGGTGCCGTCGCTCGCATCCAGTCCGGGGGTACCGCGTCGCATCTCACCGCCTCCGGTAACGGATGGTGGGGGACGGAGGAGGCGGCCATCCTGGTGGGTTCCGGCGGGACATCGCTCAACGCGACACTCTCCGGAGGCTATCAGTCTGTTCAGGGGCAGGGGGCCTATTCCGAAAATGCTCTCGTTACCGGCAATGGCTGGCAGGATGTGGGCTGGAACTCCCGCGACAATACTTATGGCGGCGGTGTGACCTCTGGCTCCACGCTGGTCAATGGCGGCAAGCAGTTCATCAGTGGTGGAACGGCGGTGCAGACCGTGGTTTCGGCTGCAGGGACACAAACGATCCTGGCGACGGGTATTGCCTCGAATGCGATCGTTCTCTCCGGGGGGCGTACTCTGGTGACTTCCGGAGGTATCCTGTCGGGTGGGACGATCGGGCAGGGCGGGCTCCTGAGTGCTGCGGCTGGCGGCGTCTATGGTGGGCATATCTCCGCCGCGGGTATCGTTTCCGGCGGCACGGTTCAGTCCACAGGCATGCTCGAGGTCGTTTCCGGGGGAACAACGACAGCGCTGACAGTCGCCTCGGGGGGCTCGTTGCAAATAGATGCCGGGGGGGCGCTCATCGGTCTGGCATCGCTTGCGCCGGGTGCCTCGGCAACACTGGATGGCAATGCCGGAGGCACGGTCAATCTGGGGGGTAACGGCTATACACGGCTGACACTCACCGGAACGACGAGCCCGACATCGATCATCTCCGGGTTCAACGGCGAATCTCCGTCGGCGTCGGATCAGATCATTCTGCGGGATATCCCGAGATCCCAGATCATCGGTGTGGATTTTCCCGATGACGATCATGTCGAGTTTGTGCTTTCGGGTGATCGTCGCCTGAGAATGACTGTCCCGGGCGCGGGAAAGAAGCCTGCACGGTACGACCTGTCGGATGGCCCCGGCAATTCGACCATTTTCGCTGTTTGTTTCCTTGCCGGCACCCTGATCAGAACCCCCGAGGGAGAGCGCGCCGTCGAAACGATCGCGCCAGGCGACCTTGTCTATGTCTATCACAACGGGTGTCAGGAAGTGCAGCGTGTCACCTGGGTCGGTCAGCGATCGGTCGAGTGCACCGAGAGTGCCCGCTTCGAGCCGACCGATTATCCGGTCCGGGTCTCGGCAGGCGCGTTGGGAGACGGGGTACCCTACAAGGATCTGCTGATCACGCCCGAACACTGCCTGTATCTCGATGGGGCTCTCATACCCGCCAGAATGCTGGTCAATGGCCGCTCGATCACCCATGACACCAGCCTCACCCGCTACAGCTATTACCATATAGAGACACAGACCCATGCCACCGTCATGGCCGATGGCATGCTCAGCGAAACCTATCTGGACACGGGCAACCGCGACGGCCTCGGTTCGGGGCGGGGTGGGATTGCGCCCGGCGCGACCGCAGAAGTGTCGCAGAGCCAGACGGTGATGGCGGCGCCTCTTGATGTCTCGCGAGCATTCGTCGAGCCGATCTGGAACAGACTGGCGCGCCGCGCCGGAGTGGAGCGCATCGGCCGGTTGACCGGGAAGACGACGCCTCGCCTTCATCTGCGCACGGAAGCGGGGGAGATCCTGCAGGCGGTGAGAGAGAATGATGGCTGCCATGTCTTCCACCTTCCCGAAGGCTGCTCCACGGTACATATCTGCTCGCCTGCCGCGCGTCCGAGCGAGGTCATCGGGCCTTTTGTCGATGATCGGCGCATGCTCGGTGTGCTGATAGGCGCCATGACGCTGTATGCCCCCGACGGTGCGACTGAAATCGACGTGCGTGACTTCCTGTACCACGCCCGTGGCTGGCACGCGGCAGAAGGTCGCGCCCAGCGATGGACGAATGGCTGCGCGGTCCTACCGCTTGGCCGCCTCTCAGCGGCGGGGCGCCGTGTGCTGGCGATACAGGTGCTCGCGACGGGTCCGGGCGCTTCGAATGAGACGAGCGCCGCGCTGCGTGCCGAATTCAGGTCGCAGGGACTCAGTCCTGTTCTCCCCGGTCCCTGAGCACCTCAGGACACTCCCAAACCTCGTTCCAATCTGGTCAGTCCCTGCAATACCCGGTGCTTAAACCGGGATATTGCAGGGACTTAACCGTATCTGGGCAACTGCATGGAATGTACCGTCAAAATATCGGTACAGAACATTAACAAATTTTTCCTTGGATCGATCCCCATATGAAGCATGATCGCCACCGGATGCAAATGGCGTCAGAAGCCTTACGGAAGGTCGTAGCATATAATGGCGATTTCGATATTGAATCGCATCGAGCAATGAAAAATATGAAACTTCGATACTTCAGGGTTATTGAAGAAATATTCAACGCGCAGTCTCTGGTCGGTGCATCGTCAAAACTCAACCTCACACCGACAGCGGTGTCAAAAGCCTGTCTGGAGGTGGAAAATCTTCTTGGCGTCAAACTGTTCACCCGGTCGAATTCAGGAATGATGCCGACCGAGATCTGTCATTCAATTGTCGAAACCAGTCGTGTCATTCGTTCCGAGCTCGAAAAGCTGACGCATAGGGTGAACCAGTTCAAGGAGATTCGCACAGGCGCGATCAATATCGGATTTCAGGCGCCTGCGCTCGAGAAACGCATCATGCAGGGCGTCTCGAAACTCAAGCAGAGAGACGGGTCTCTCAAGATCAGGATCGTTTATCGCGAGCGCCCATACCTGCTCGAGATGCTCGAGAATGGCGAACTGGATTTCGCGTTTGTCGATTTTTTTCAGCTCAACCAGAACGAGAATCTCAACCTGGAAATCATGCATCGCGATAACTGCTTCGCGGCATCGCGCAATGCGTCTCTTTCTGTGCCGGAACTGCTGAGCGGCTGGGAGGTGAACCGGCAGAATTTATGGATCATGCCGGTCAAGGGCGTTGCCCTGAGGGAACGTTTTGACGCCATTCTTTCAGCGCGCGACCTGCAACCTCCACAAAACATCGTCGAATATAATTCCTCGATCGGTCTCGAGGAGCTTTTTCTATGCACCGATGGGTGGGGCATTCTGCCGTTCTACGCCGTGCCGATCGCCAGAAAACATCAGCATATACGCGCAAGCTACGAGCTTCTGGACGAGATGCGGCTCGAGAGTGGCCTGGCCTGGATGAAAAATCGCCCGCGTTCTCCGCATATCGAGGAGGCAATCCGCATGTTCACCGAGGAGATGCCGGAAGACGCCGAACTCATACTCGCCGATCCATCCTTCAAGCACTGAGCCCCGTCTTGCGTACTGCGGTTCGACAGGCATCGGAGCAATAACGAACCTGATCCCAGTCCCGTGCCCATTTGCGGCGCCATGAAAAGGGCCGATGGCAGACGGGGCAGATTTTCTCAGGCAGATTGGCCTTGCTTGGTCTGGGGGCCACACGCCCCTTGCCTCGACCCATGATGTCCTGCCCTTTCCAGCGCTCCGTCAAAGAACAGTGCCGTCCGTACCGCGCGTCATACGTATCCGAACTTGGCGTTTCCAACGCCCGGAACGCCGGATGTTTCATCCTCGCCGCCCGCGGGTTTGTTTCCGTAAGGAACCTCACCACGGCTCACGCGCTTGCCAGATCACGCCCATTCTGATCACGCAAATGCGAGGAAGCGTCCATGCCCTTCATTACCGCCAGCGATGGCACGAAGCTGCATTACCGGGAGGAGGGGCGGGGAAGACCTCTGGTCATGATCCATGGCTGGACATTTTCCGGACGCTTCTTCCATCGCAATATTCCCGTATTGTCGGAAAAGGCCCGGGTAATCGCGCTTGATCTGCGTGGGCATGGCGAGTCAGACAAGCCCGATCATTCCTATCGTATCGCGCGTCTCGCAGCCGATCTGCGCGATCTTCTCCAGGCTCTTGATCTTGATGATGTCACGGTGCTCGGTTGGTCCATCGGCTGTCCGATCATCTGGTCCTATCTGGAGTTGTTCGGCACGGCTCGGCTGCGCGATGCGATTTTCGTGCAACAGACACCGCGACAATATTATTCCTCGGAATGGAAGCATGGTCATGCCGCCTGTTATGATCAGGCTGGGCTTGCGGAGACCATCCAGAAATTGACCCTGGCTCCCAAGGATTTTGACCGGCAGAATCTGGCCGATTGCTGTGCCTCAGAATTATCGGACGAGGAGCAGTCCATGCTCCTCGGTGAGATGGCCAAGAGCCCGGCTCACGCGCGCGCCGCCATGATGGCGGATCATACGGTTCACGACTGGCGCGATCTTCTGCCTCATCTGAACCTGCCCGCCCTGATGATGATTGCCGAGAAAGATGCGGTTCTCGTGCCGGAAGGCCCGAGCTGGGTGGCACAGAACATGCCCGGATGCGGTGAACTGCGCTTTTCCGAGAGTTCGCACATGCTGTTCATCGACGAGACGGAGAAATTCAACCGCGCGGTTCTGGAGTTCATCGCATGATCGAGGGCTTTCCTTTTCGCTTTGGCGTGAACGAGTTTACCACCCAGCCTTGGTCCTTCGAGGAAGATGTCGCTCATTATGCGGCACTTGGGGTGGAGGCGATCGAGATATGCGAGGCCAAACTCGACCCTGAACGCGCTGTCGAGCAAATGGAAGCCGCGCGCGCGTCGGGTCTTGCCGTTAGCGCGGTCCAGCCCCGTATACGTACCTTCTTCGGCAGCAAGATGGCCCCCCAGCCGGAAGCTGTGGAACAACGCGTCGCGGCATTTGCGGAGAGCCTCAAGAGGCTTGCCCCCCATGCTGAGGGCGCCTCTTTTGTCATGAATACCGGTGCCCCCAGCAATGGTAACATGCAGCGCTGCCTGGATGAAACGGTGCATCACCTGCGCCGCCTCGCCCCCCTTGCCGCCGATCTTGGGGTGAAGATCGCCATCGAGCCATTGAATCCCACCTCCATCAATGTCGAAACGGCGATCTGGACCGTCGATCAGGCGCTCGACCTGCTGGATGCCGTTGGACATGATTCCTGTGGGCTGTGCCTCGATTACTGGAATATCTGGCAACAACCCGATTGTGACGGGGCCATTCGTCGCGCTGGCCACCGCATCTTCGTCGTTCAGGCGAGCGACTGGCGCACGCCGCTCTCCGCTATGGACCGCCTCGTGCCTGGCTCGGGGGCCATCCCCCTTGGCTCTTTGCTGCATGCGACATGGGAGGCTGGCTACCGGGGCGTCTGCACTCTCGAGATCTTCTCCTCAGACGTGCCCGACAGTCTGTACGCGCAGGATCTGGAAAACGTCATTCGCCATTCCCGCCAGGGGCTCGAGCGCGCGTGGAAGGACCACGCGTCTAAAGTCCAGCGGGCAGCGTGAAACTGGTGCGTCGCTCGCTGTAACGATCAACCAGATAGCCAGCGCGGTCGCGGGTCAGGAGGGTGAATTTCAAAAGCTCCTCCATGACATCCACCACGCGATCATAGAGCGGTGAGGGGATCATGCGGTCATCCTTGTCGAATTGCTTATAGGCCATGGGTACGCTGGACTGGTTGGGGATGGTGATCATCCTCATCCAGCGACCCAGGATGCGCAGGGCATTCACACTGTTGAAGCTCTGTGAGCCGCCACAAACCTGCATGACGGCAAGCGTACGCCCCTGTGTCGGACGGATGGAGCCGAGTTCGAGAGGAAGCCAGTCGATCTGATTCTTGAAAATCGCAGTGATCGTGCCGTGACGTTCAGGACTGCACCAGACCTGTCCCTCAGACCAGAGTGACAGGGCGCGCAGCTCCTGAACCTTGGGGTGATCCTCGGTCACCGTATCGAGCAGGGGCAGGCCGGTCGGATCGAACACACGTGTCTCTGCTCCCAGAGCGGTCAACACGCGCTCTGCCTCCTGAACCAGCAATCGGCTGAAGGAGCGCGGACGGAGCGAGCCATAGAGCAACAGGATGCGGGGCTCGTGATCCGCGCGCTCTGTCGGCTCAAGTCTGTGCAGATCGACGGGCGGCAGATAATTCGTGTCGAAAAGGGGCGTGTTCTGCATGGAGACGCTTTCCTTGGAGAAGATACGAGGTGTTTGCTCGTTGCCTCACCCTTCCGGCTTCGCGCCCATGCAGCAGGGTCGCAGCCCTGAGAGAAGGGGGGTTGAGAGGTCGGGGCGCCCTGCACAGCATTCGGCAAGCATGAATTGCATGAGGGCTTCGAGTTGGCTCAGGGCTGCCCGATAGGTAATCGCCCGGCCTTGTCGAAGCGACGTCAGAAGACCCGCGCGTTGGAGGATCGACAGATGGGTCGAGATGGTGTTCTGCGGCTGATCCAACGCCTGCGCAATTTCTCCAGCCCGGAGCCCGTCCGGTTCATGCTGTATCAGAAGGCGAAAGATCGCGAGACGCGAGGGCTGAGAAAGGGCTGAAAAGGCGCTAAGCGCGTCTGAACTATCCATATATCGAGAATAACAGATATATCAATCAATTCAAGGCGCGTCTGGCGTATCGTCTCGGGCCGGTACGGGGGCAGGGCAAACGCGCCTCCCCCCGGGAGCCTTTCAGGAGAGAACGGTTCTGACGATATGCACGGCGAGTTCACGGGGCTTCTCCAGTTGCGGCATATGGCCGCATCCGGAAAAGAGCGTAAGCGCCGCCCGATCTGGGAGCGATTCTGCACTGAGCATGGGCAGGATTTCGTCCTCTTCCCCCCAGAATACCGACACAGGCCCTGGGAATGCGGCCATAATCGGCAGAAGAGAGATTTTCTGCCGGTCGCCGTCGAAGCTCGCCGCAGCGATGGTTCTCAGACAGTCGAGTGCGTGGTCGAGGCGCTTGAAACGGATCATCTCCTCGACCATCTGGCGCGAGATCAGGCCCTTGTCATGCACCAGAAGTGAGAGGATCGGCTCGAGTGTCTTGCGCCTGTCAGCTGTCAGGATGCCCTCGATGAAGGACCCGTTGAGAGTCTCTCCCAGCCCGGCCGGGGCGACCAGTGTGAGGCTGGCCACGCGGTCCGGAGCCAGGGCGGAAAGTTGAAGGGCAATCGCGCCACCGAGCGAATGCCCGACGACATGGGCCTTTTCGAGGGAGAGGGCGTTCATCAACTCCACCAGGGGGAGGGCCAGTGTGTCAGTCGCGCCATCGTCCACGCGCTTGCTGGAGCCGCCATGACCCGGCAGATCAACGGCAATCACCCGCGTGTGCTCCGCCAGAGCGGGTTGAATGAGCATCCAGTTTTCCAGAGACCCGGCGAAACCATGAATAAGAAGGATCGGCAGGTGATCTCCTGCGGTAAGGCCGCTTTCCTGTATCCGCAGGGTGAGCGCACCAAGCGTTAACATGCGATCGCCGGAAGCAGGAATGCTCCGCGCTTTCTCTTGGTCTTTGCCCTCTTCGGCCTCGAAACCGGCAATGAATTGGTCAATCTCGGAATCAGAGACTGTCGGGTCGGCAAGGATGCCAATGAGCGCGCCCACTGCACGCATCTCTCCTTCCGATGAGAGCTGCCGACGCAGAACGCCCGAGGCGGGACTCTCATAGACATTGGTGATCTTGGTGGTCTCGATTTCCGCCAGATCCTGTCCTGCCATGATGGTGTCGCCTGGCGCGGCGAGCCAACCAACGACGCTGCCTTCTGTCATGGCGAGACCGAATTTCGGCATGGTGATGGGGATGATAGACCCGCTCATGGCTCAGGCCTCCTGCACGGCGCGGTAATCCATGACCGAGCGCACTGCAGCGGCGATCTTCTCGGCATCGGGCATGTAGAGCTTCTCAAGTGCCGAGGAAAACGGCACGGGCGTATGGGGCGGGGTGACACGGCGTATCGGCGCCTTGAGCGTATCGAACCCTTCCTCCGCCACCAGTGCGGCGATATCCGTGGCCATGTTGCAGCGCGGGCTCGACTCATCCACGATCACGAGGCGCCCCGTTTCGGCCACGCAGTCGAGGATGGTGCCTGTATCGAGAGGTGAGGTGGTGCGCGGGTCGAGTACGGTGCAGGAGATGCCCTGTTTCTCGAGCTTGTCGGCGGCCTGATTGGCAAAGCCGACCATCCTGCCGAAAGCCACAATGGTCACGTCATCGCCCTCACGTGTCAGATTCGCTTCGCCAAAGGGGATCGTATAGGGCTCGTCCGGCACCTCTTCCTCCTCGTCATACATCAGCTTGTTCTCGAGGAAGATCACCGGGTCATCGTCCCGGATCGCCTCGATCAGAAGCCCCTTGGCCTCATAGGGCGATGAGGGAATGACGACCTTGAGACCGGGGATATGCGTGAAGAGCGGATAGAGCGCCTGGCTGTGCTGGGCCGCTGCCGAGAGTCCCGCGCCGTACATGGCGCGTATCACCAGCGGAGTGCGTGCCTTGCCGCCGAACATGTAGCGGAATTTCGCTGCCTGATTCATAATCTGATCGAGACAGCAGCCTACGAAATCGACAAACATCAGCTCGGCAACGGGCCGCAAGCCTGTGGCGGCAGCCCCCGCCGCAGCGCCGATATAGGAGGCTTCGGTGATTGGAGTGTCGAGCACACGATCCGGACCGAATTCGGTGTAGAGCCCCTTGGTGACGCCAAGTACGCCCCCCCAGGCGTCATCGACCCCTGAACTGCCGCCCTTGCCGCCCGCAACATCCTCCCCCATCAGGATCACGCGCTCATCGCGCCGCATCTCCTGACGCAGTGCCTCATTGATGGCCTGTCTGAAGCTTTTTCTGGACATGATAATTCTCCCTCCCTGGCGTGATGTGGCTCAGTAGGTGACGTAGACATTCTCATGCAGGTCGGCTGCCTGCGGCACGGGATCGGACTTGGCCTTGCTGACTGCCCGATCGATCTCCTCGCGTACGGCGCTATCGATCGCATCGAGTGCCGAGGCCTCGATAGTGCTGACGGTGCTCACCTGCTCGCGAAAATTTCTGAGGCAGTCTTTTTCGGCGCGCAGGCGCGTTACGTCTTCGCTGCGCCGATAACTCGCGGCGTCCCCTTCGAAATGCCCGTACCAGCGGGCGAGATGGACATGCATCATCACAGGCCCCTTGCCGGAGCGGGCATGCGCGATCGCCTCTTCCGCGGCCTGGTGTACAGCGAAGAAATCAGAGCCGTCGCACTCGATATAGGGCATGCCGAAGCCTTCAGCGCGTGCGCGTTGGGACCCTGCGCAGGCATAGGAAGACGCTGTCGCCTCGCCATAGCCGTTATCTTCCAGCACAAACACCGCTGGTAGTGACCAGACTGTGGCGAGGTTCAGGCTTTCCAGCGTCGTGCCTTCATTGGAAGCACCATCACCATAAAAGGCGACTGCAATTCCCCCATCCTTCAGCAGCTTGTGTGACAGGGCAGCGCCACAGATCAGTGGCGGGCCGCCGCCGACAATCCCATTGGCACCCAGCATGCCCAGGGACAGATCAGCGATATGCATCGAGCCGCCCTTGCCCTCGCAGACGCCGGTTTTCTTGCCGTAGATTTCGGCCATCATGCCGTCGACAGCGACGCCCTTGGCGATGCAGTGCCCATGGCCGCGATGGGTGCTCGCAATGGTATCGGTCTCGTTCAGATGGGAACATATCCCGACGGCCGAGGCTTCTTCACCGCAATAGAGATGGACGAAACCCGGTATCTCACCCGTTGCGAACTCGACGTGAAGACGTTCCTCGAAGTCACGGATGGTGCGCATCGAGCGATAGGCGCGCAGCAGGACATCCTGGGAAATCTGCATGAGATATTCTCCCTTGGGGCGCTTCATCGTCGCGCCCTTCACACTGGCGACCAGACTCCCCCAATCGGGAGGGATGTCGGTCCCGTCAGAGGGAGCCTCTCACCGGGCAGGGGATGGAAGAAACATTTCTTCGTTATCAATAACAGATTCTTGTTATGATCCGTCCCGGAGTGTCGCAGGATCGAGACATCGGGATATGTCCCGGCACGGGCAGGATACAGGAAGATCTATGATGGAAGGACCATACGTGACTTCCCTGGTGGGGCGCAGCAGCGTTCCTCCTTCGCTTCCGACACCTTTGCACGAGTCCTGGCGGCGCTGCGGGGGCAGGGCAGCCCTGGCCGCGCGTCATATCGCGCCTCATGACCGGCTCTGCGCCGCCGAGCTGAGGCAGAGACGCGCCTGTCTCGGCAGCGCCCTGCATGAAGGCTGCGTCGAGCTCGACCGGCTGGCCCGGCTGGTCGCGCCTCTCGGCTATATTGCCCTCCTCTCCGACCGGTCCGGTGTCGTGATGGCGCATCGATGCGAAAGCCGGGACGCCCGTCGCGCCGGGCGCTGGAATTTATTCTCGGGTGCCATCTGGGCGGAGGATGCGGCCGGTACGAATGGACTCGGCACGTGTCTGGTGGAGGACAGGGCCATGACGGTGTGTGGAAGCGAGCATTGGCGCTTCGCGTTGCACCATCTGACCTGTACGGCGGTTCCGTTTTACGGAACCGAAGGCGAGATCCTGGGCGCGCTCAATGTGAGCACCGGGCGTCATGACGCCCCGATGGCCGGGATCATGGAGGCGTTGCTCGCCGATGCGTCGCGAGCAATCGAAAGGCGTCTCTTCGAGCATCGATTCAGGTCCGCTCGGATCGTACTCCTCGGGGAGGGCACTGCCCTGTCGCAGGAAATGATCGCTCTGGATGAGTCCGGCGGCCTCATCGGCGCCAGCCGTGCCGCCCGGAGCAGGCTGGCGGTGATTGAACAGGTTCCGGATCGGGGCAGCCATTTCGACGCGTGCAGGTCGGTTCCCATGCTGAAGGAACGCTCCGGTTTTCGAGAAGCTGAGATACGCGCCATTCTCGAAGCACTCTCCTTCAGCCAGGGCAAGATTGCCCCGGCTGCGCGCCTTCTCGGTGTCAGCCGGGCGACCCTCCATCGCAAGATCAGAAATCTCGGGATCAGGCGGGGCGCCCTGGACGCACTCAGCCGTTGATGATGGTCCCGCCATTAACGTGCAAAGTCTGCCCGGTGACGAAAGACGCATCCTCACTGGCGAGATAGACATAGGCCGGGCCAAGTTCGGAGGGGTCGCCGCATCGGTCCATTGGTACGGAACTGGCGAGGGCCGAAACCTGCTCCGGGTCGACAGGGCCCCAGCTTGCGGGCTGAAGCGGAGTCCAGACCGGCCCCGGCGCAACAGCGTTCACGCGGATCCCCTTTTCCACCAGTTCAAGCGCGAGAGCGCGGGTGAACCCCATCTCGGCTGCCTTCGTGGTGGAATAGGCCAGCAATCCCGCACTGCCACGATAGGCGTTGATCGACGAGGTATTGACGATGGCGCTTCCCTTTTTGAGATGGGGCAGGGCGGCACGCGTCAGGTAGAAATAACCGTTTATATTGGTGTCCATATGACGCTGCCATTCCTCATCGGTGATGGTGGCGCTATCCTGATTGACGACCTGCCAGCCTGCATTATTGACCAGCACATCGAGGCCGCCGAACGCCTCGACGACCTGGCTTACGGCCTCGTTGCAGAAATGGCTCGAGCGGATATCACCGGACAGGGCGATGGCCCTGACGCCCTCGGCTTCGATCAGGCGCTTCGTCTCATCCGCGTCTTCATGTTCTTCGAAATAGAGGATGGCGACATCGGCGCCCTCCCGGGCAAAATGCAGCGCTGCCGAGCGCCCGATGCCACTATCGCCCCCACTGACGATTGCTTTCTTGCCCGAAAGCTTGCCGCTGCCGCGATAGCTTTCCCTGATATGGGTGGCGAGGGGACGCATCGCCTTCTCAACGCCGGGTTGATGGGCCTGCGATTGGGGCGGAATCTGCTCTGGCATGAACTCTCTCCTGATCGTGGAACATTCGGGGTCCCGATTTCACGGACCTGTGATCAATGCGAGGCAAGAGAGGACGTTCCGGCGTTTCTCCCGAGATCGAGGTTTTGTGATATCGGGTGAGAGGCGGGTCTCCCGAGCGGGCGCGACGCGGTTTGACAATCGTGACCCTGCGGGACGAGACCGACCTGCCCGTTAGACCCCGCATACCGAAACGGTCTTGGCCCCCGATATTTGCGTGTAGGGCGTGACACGGTCTCCCGGCGGACGGGTCACATGCCCTGTTGCATGCTTATCCGGGTGCAGGAGAGCGAGTGAAGCCGGTTCCATGCAGCGACCGGCTCCCGCAGGATTTGAGCTCTGCGCACCGGCGCGAGAAGCAGGAAGACTTCCCCCCGCTCTCGAAGCTGCGATGCCGGGCAGGCTGGCCTGTCAGGCCGGAAACAGTTACAGGACTGAGCAGTGTGAAGTGGTTTTTCACCCTCGAGGCAGGGCGCGTCAGGGAGAAAACAAGCCCTCCGTTCGCCTCGTATGCGCGGGGAAGGGCCGCCTGGGGATGAGGGAGCCGTGTCCTGAGCCGTATGGAAGATCCGGATCTCCACCTGATGGATGAGCGCGGGAGACGGATACGGGCCGCGCGTAGAAATGGCCGGATCTGGGTTTTCCTGATTCCCGGTCAGATCAGATTGCTGCGTCTCGTTTCACTCCTCTGCGCCGAATCTGCGATGGCAGGCGGAGCGCCTTGCGGTGTTCTGGTGGGCAAGATGACCTTTTTCGATTCCGATCGTTCCATCGCGATTACGGCCCATTGCGATCAGGCGGCCCTTGATGGCTGGGGGAGCAAGACGGGGGCGGCGTCTCGCTGGACCACAGGCAATGCCCTGCTGCCTCTGGGGGAGCGCACCATGGCTGGCCCCGGTGTACTCTCTATCGAGATCCTGTCAGACGGTCCCTATCTGGCCGCTGACTGACCGGGACACTGGCGTCTCTGTTCTGAGGTGGCACCTCGGCAGCCCGTTGCCAGTGCCAGTGCCAGTGCCCGTGCCAATGCCAGCGCCAACCGCCGGTATCAGTCTTTGGAGTGCTGTGCGGACGCTGACCGGGCGATCTGATGGGGTGGTGTGTCTCGCAGGGTGGATTTGAGCGCCGCCTGTGCCCTGGCGCGTCGTTTGCGCTGCCAGATCAGCACCCCAGTGACGGATAGCAGCGCCGTCGCGATTCCGCTGAGACAAACGAGAATACGCCCGACGAGACCGGCCAGCCTGCCGCTGTGAAACGGGTCCTGCACCTGCAGGATCAGATCGCCCAGACGGCCATGCGGCGGGAATTCGGCCTGCGTGATCGCGCCGGTCTCACTATTGACCGTGATCATCGGACTGCCAAATCCTGCAGGAAAACTGTCATCATTGCTGAACAGGTAGAACATGGCGCTATCGGGCGCGCTGCTGAGGAGCAATGCGGCCGGACGCGCGGAAACACCATGCGCGACGACATAGTCATAGGCCCGTGATTCCGCCTCATCGAGGTTAAGAGGATGCGCGCCGCCCGGTCGGGGCACGGGCGGTGTCGGCTCCGCCATCGGGAAAAGCGCACGCACGACCGGCTGAAAGACTTGCGGTCCCAATGCCAGAGCGACGCCGCTCACAGCCATTCCCAGCAGGATGATCCAGAGCCAGAGACCAAAAGCGCGATGAAGGTCAAAAAACAGACGCAGGGCCGACCGGGGGCGGGTGATGACCCAGGCTTTCTGCCACCCCGACCAGAACCCTCGACGCCACGGAGGGGTGACAGGCGGCAAGGTGAGCAAAAGTCCGTTGAGGCAATCGAGGCTCCAGACCAGCGCCGTAATACCGATGATCCACATCCCGATGGGCCCGGCAGCCAGAGAATAGTGCACCCGATAGATGAACGGGATCAGGACGCGCCGCCCCAGACAGCAGCCTTCGGCGACACGACCGCCCATTTCATGGGCATCTGACGGGTCGAAAAACAGCTCATCTGTGCGCGACCTGCCCGATTTGTCGGTCGCGGGCGACAGATAGGCATGGATCGTCCCGCCGGGGGCTGGGCGATAATCCACGGCGATAAGGCTCTGATCGGGATGCTGGCTTCGTATCACTGCCACGATCCGGCTCAGGGGCAGTTGCGCATCTTTGTGGGGAGTGATGAACAGATCCGGGTTGAGCATCCGGTCCAGTTCGACACGAAACACGCTGACGCTGCCGGTCAGACCGATGACGGCAAGGAGCGGTGCCAGGACGAGCCCGACATAACGGTGCAGCAGAAGCATCGAATGCCGCCCGTGACGCAGGGGCCATAGCCATGCGTCCAGTCTTGACGCGCCTTTTCGCGGCCGCTGCGTGGGGCGCAAGGGCACATGGTGCCCTGAACCAGGGGGCGTGACGGGATCAGGCGCCTTGTCGATGAGAGCTGTCCCTTCACGAGAGCTTGAGCGTCGCCATCGCTAAAGACTGCGCAAGTGATAGTCAATCGCATTATTGGTGTGGATACGGGATCGCTATGCGGAGCGCGCGGAGCTGATACAGGGCCAAAAGACGAGGGCTGGGCCATCGAAAAGAGAGCCGGTATGGCGTTTACGGCGAGGCTCTTTTCCTGGCTCGGCCTGTGTCGGCCACCAGCCCACAAAAGAAAACCCCGCCTTGCGGGGCGGGGTTCTCCGATGCGTCATGGACGAAGCTGGCAGCCGGGAGGGCGGCCGGGTCCGGCGTTCCGCTGTACTGGGCTCAGACGTCGAAGCCGTTCGGCAGCAGCACCAGGTCGCGCACCACCGTTCCCTTGCGACGGGTCAGCATGAAGATCAGCGCCTCGGCAACGTCGGAGGGCTGCATCATGCCGCCACCTTCGAGGGCGGCCTTGCGGCGCTCGGGGTCCCAGTCATTGATCAGCGGCGTCACGACCGGGCCGGGCTGGATGGCACCCACGCGCACACCATGCGGTGCCAGCTGGCGGCGGCAGGTATGGGTAAAGGCCTGAACGGCGTATTTCGACCCCGTGTAGATTGGCTCGGCCACGATCGGCACCACGCCCGCCACGGAGCTGGTAATGATGATGTCGCCGCTGCCCTGCTTGATCATGGGCGCCATGGCGACGCGCGCCGAATGGAAAGCCGCATTGATGTTGAGG
>Ga0157365_10000486_pt1 | contig 17294 bp, 30 predicted proteins | sample AttsexASBM3_FD_111478 | JGI IMG/M metagenome (GOLD analysis project Ga0157365, IMG submission 111478) | Fungus gardens microbial communities from leaf cutter ant in Ribeirão Preto, State of São Paulo, Brazil - Atta sexdens ASBM3 | ecosystem: Host-associated > Fungi > Mycelium > Unclassified ... | reverse complement strand
GCTACGCGTTGAGCATATCGCAACCCGCACCGGCGAGCCGGTGTATCAGCCGCTACGCTACCAGGGGCAGTACTTTGATGCCGGGACGGGTTTGCACTATAACCGTTTCCGCTACTATGATCCGGATGCGGGCGCTTTATCAGCCAGGACCCGATTGGGCTCACGGGCGGGATAAATCTGTACCAGTATGCGCCAAACCCGCTAAGCTGGATCGATCCTTTTGGCTTGAAATGTAATAAACTAAACTCTCGAATTAAAGAAAGCGATAGGTTGGTTAAATAAGCTGAAATTACAGGTAGATCTCACCAAAGCAGTATTGATCGTTTGACAGAGCAATTAGCCGCAGAGAATACGAACCCCGGTATAGGAAAAAATCCTATTGGACATGGAATATCAGAGGCAAGATCTAGAGATGGTGCCAGGTTTTATTTTAGGCAAACTTCTGAAGGGATTGAGATATTAGGTAAATCTACTAAGGTGAATCAGCAAAAAGTTATTGATGAAGTCCTTCGTGTTTTTGGTAGGGGGAATTGAAATGATTACAAATGTGAAATTTTATCATGACAAAGATGTTGTCAATGTGATGGATGATAATATTGATGTCGAGGTTTTATTAGATAATGGTGAGCGGTATACAGCGACGTTTTTCACTTTAAAAAACATTGCTTCTATACTGGAACGCTATAAAAATAGTGGAGAGTGCCTAAGTGGGCTATATTTTTGGGCTTCGAACTTAATAATTATAGATAATTTACACAAAGAAACCATAAGAGAAGCGATTGACGATTTGGTGAAAAATGGAGAATTTTTTTCCTCTTTTTCCAGAGTGGAATAAGGCAAGGTTGCTTATGTTGGAATGTATGGTTTCTATATATTTAATAAAAATTTTAATTTAAAAATATTTTAGTTTTTAAATGAGTTTGCTTATTTTGTTGATCTTGCAATAGATATTTATGCAAACCCCTTGCCCCTGGCGTTAAATACTATCAAAGTCTTAGCTAAGACAAACTTTGAACATATTAATGGTGAAGTGTTAAAAGGTAGATGATATATAATTTTAAACTGTATTCCATTCTGAATGGCTTATGGTAATGATGAATTAGATAATGCAAAAATTAAAGATTTAAATAATCAGTTGGCAAAGACAGAGGGGCGACACCGAACACGACGCGGAGGTGTACTGGTATCACAACGATGTGTCCGGCATGCCGCGCAGGCTGACGGGCGCGAGCGGGATAAATCGCCTGGCGGGCGGAATACCGCGCGTGGGGCAATACGCTACGCGTGGAAAATATCGCAACCCGCACCGGCGAGCCGGTGTATCAGCCGTTACGATACCAGGGGAAATATTTCGATGCCGGAACGGGTTTGCACTATAACCGTTTCCGCTACTATGATCCGGATGCGGGGCAGTTTATCAGCCAGCACCCTATAGGGCTCGCGGGCGGGATAAATCTGTACCAGTATGCGCCAAACCCGCTGGTGTGGGTGGAGCCTCTGGGGTTAAAAACTGTTACAGTCTATCATTATACTGATAAAGGTGGTTATAAGGGAATTTCATCTCAGAAACCTTATAAATTTAAAGCCTCAAGTCCGATTAAAGGCCATCCCAAAGGTATATATGTGACAACAAAATCACTGGAAGAATTAGCTAAGACACCAAATGGATTTAAGAAGTTGGGCCTAACCTCAGCTAAATCGACTCATTTTTACGAATTTCAAATCGATGATTCTCAGTTGAAACCTATAAGGGGGGATCGAGGAGAGTTTATTCGGTATATTGAGGGCGATATGGATCTTGATAGGGAGCACGTATCCAGACATGGAACCACTCCAAAATGTGGGGGCGAATAATATGATTTCCGGTATTGATTATGTTTTTTATTCAAACAAAAACCCTTTTGATATTGAAGAGAGTTTCATCTCTTTATTGAAAGAAAAATGGGTGAATTTAATAGTTGATGAATTTGAGAGAAGTGAGTCTAGATTGGAATTGTTTTTTTCAAAAGACAAAGAAATGTACTCTATCTTTGATGAAACAGGATATCATCTAAATGAAAATGGTGAAGGCTGTTTTATGCTAATTTCTAGTGTGCTTGACCAGTTTGAAAGCAAAGTTAAAATAATAAACATCGGTTATCCCCAAAGTAGAAGCAACACGGAACCCTATGACGCTGTAATAATGTTACGGAACATATGGGAGTACACTTTGGTTTTACCTTCAGAAATTACTGAAGGTGATTTCTCTAAAGATATTTACGGATTTCTCGAAGCTGTTTTGAGATGAGCAGTTAATCGGGGCATTTATTTTTTCTTTGTTCAGACATTTAGTGCTCCTGTGAAAATTAACGTATCAATTTTAAATCAATGCATTTCGTGAATAAATGGATGAATTTAATAGCGTGTTTTGAGATTATATAATTTCTTACTCATTGAATCACGCGGCGGGCGCAGCCACCTGTGGATTTACGAAGACGACAGCTTCGCACCGCTGGCGCAAATCAGTCTGCGCAGGGGCGACACCGAAGACGATGCGGAGGTGTACTGGTATCACAATGATGTGCCCGGCATGCCGCGCGAGCTGACGGGGACGGGCGGCGAAATCGCCTGGCGGGCCGAATACCGCGCCTGGAGCAATACGCTACGCGTGGAACATATCGCGACGCTCATCGGCGAGCCGGTGTATCAGTCGCTACGCTACCAGGGGCAGTATTTCGATGCAGAGACGGGTTTGCACTATATTTCCGCTACTATGATCTGGATGCGGGGCGCTTTATCAGTCAGAACCCGCCAGCGCTCGCGGGCGGGATAAAACTTTAACAGTATGCGCCGAATCCGCTGGTGGGGGTAGAGCCGCTGGGGTTATGAAAAAAATGTAACGCTAAATGTACTAAACATGTGCCAAATCGTCATATCAGGCGAGCTAATAATATAGTAAACAGTAAGTTTAGTTTAAAAGAGGGAACGAAGTTACAAGCTAAAAGTAAATATAGAAAACCGGGTCAATACAGGAAAATTGAAAGTCGCACAATGAAACATCCTAGTGGAATAATACATCAAGGCGATGGTAGGATAAGGTATGAGAAAGAATATGATCGTGTTATTGGCACACTAGGTGAAAAAGGCCATGTGACTATATGATCAATCCAAAGATAAAATTGTTACATCTTATCCAGCTCACTTAGAGGATTAATAATGCTTGATTTATCATATTTGTTCGATGATAGTGGAAACGGCCCCTCTCTGATTTTAAATGACAGAGTTGTCAGGAAGTTAGAGGATGCATTTTTGTTTTTAAAAAAAAAGACGGGCGTATACGTTGATCCTTATGGTAAAACTCGTATCTATCCAGAGCATCAAAAAATTTTAATAAAATACCTGGGAAGTAAAAACAAGGACGATGATATTACTGCTTTTGTAGCGTTTCTATCGAGTTCTATGTCTCAAGATGAGGTAATCATTGCCGATGGTGATTAAAACCATTAGCGACTAAGCTAATTATTTTGTATAAGCCATCTCTCAATGAAATGGCTCTTTTTTTAATTTCAATTAAAGTTAGACGCGTTAAGCATGCCAGGGTGCTGTTTTAATTAAAATTGAATTATTTAAAAGAATAACGCCTTTTTGAGTTCTAAGTATAAGCCGCAAACGCCTTAAGGTTTTTTATGCAATAAGATAAAAATATAAAGGCGGAATACCGCGCGTGGGGCAATACGCTACGCGTTGAGCATATCGCAACCCGCACCGGCGAGCCGGTGTATCAGCCGCTACGCTACCAGGGGCAGTATTTCGATTCCGGGACGGGTTTGCACTATAACCGTTTCCGCTACTATGATCCGGATGCGGGGCGCTTTATCAGCCAGGACCCGATTGGGCTCGCGGGCGGGATAAATCTGTACCAGTATGCGCCAAACCCGCTGGGGTTGGCTTTTAGATATGTACTTTTGAAAGAAGGCGTGGTTTACAGGCAAGGTAGTAATACGCCTGCTAACATGACTCCCAGACCAGGAAAAGATACGAACACGCTAAAAAAACCTGGGTTGAGCACAACAAAAGAAAAACCCTCTGGTAAATCGATACCTATTAATATGGCTAAATTAAATGAAGCCGGTTTCGATGTGATACAAGATGATATCGATTATGCATCCGTTTGGCCTAAAGGTAATGCTGATGTGAACAAACTAAATGATTGGGCGAACAGCCGCCCCGGAATAGTCGATGGCGGTAGTGGACCCATTCATGAAAATACTAATAAAGTCAGGGAGTGTATACTATGAGAAAAGAACTCTATCAATCCGTAGTTAATATAATTCTTCAAAAGTTTTCTTTTTATGACTTCGTTTTTAGCTCTTATGATGAAGTGTGTTTAATATATATAGGATGTAGATCAAAATCAGACAATCGTGCTTTGTATCTAAGCTTATTATTGAAATCTGATTTGGTTGTGGAGGATAAACCGGATGAAATTGTATACGAAATAATGTGTATTACAGACAATTCACAATCCATTTGTATATCTGCTGATTTAACCTATGGTGATGGCGCTTATCATAAAAAGTGGGATGAAATTTCGATAGATGAATCGTGCAATATAAATAATCTTTTTGATGATTTTTTTTCGGGTATAGAAAGTGAAATTACCATGATGATTTCTTCTGTTACAAAATCCAGGTAGTGGGAAAGGACATATATTTTATGATGAATAAACTAATATTTGATGAAGCAGTCTACCCTATGGCCTGGCGCCTTAACTCTGAAGATTGTAACCTAACATATGAAGATAAAGGAAAAATTGTTCTGCTGAATGAACATCAATCTGAAAATCTTTGGGACTTAATTCTCCCATTTAAAAAGTTGATGGATATTCCTGCTTCATTTATGCGGCTCTTAGAGAAGAAAGAATTGGCTTTTGACGAGGTAGAGGAATCGTCATTGTTTTTTTTAGAGAAATTAAAAGGTATCCCTATTTTATTTTTCTTTTGGGGGCGAAGTGATTGCGCCATAGTGCCATCAGAGATATTTATAAAGGCGTGGGATGACTTTTTTTACCCAAGTGATGAAACCTGCATTATCGTAATCCCAAACACAAATAATATAATTTTCTCTTATGAGGAAAAGTTCTTTTACTCGGAAAGATTGACGTGATTTAGTATATTAGGAGTATGGTCACTAAAATTATTATCATTTAATTTAATAATTTTTAATGCCATTCTTAAATTAATACGCTACGCGTGGACATATTGAGGATCGCACCGGCGAGCCGGTGTATCAGCCGCTACGCTACCAGGGGCAGTATTTCAATGCCGGGACGGGTTTGCACTATAACCGTTTCCGCTACTATGATCCGGATGCGGGGCGCTTTATCAGCCAGGACCCGATTGGGCTCGCGGGCGGGATAAATCTGTACCAGTATGCGCCGAACCCGCTGGCGTGGGTGGATCCTTTAGGCCTAAAATTCAAATGTGACCAGTTGAAAAAGATTAGGAAAGGATGGAGTTGAAATAGAAAGACTTGTGACCAAAAAATGTGCAACAAAGGTCGATATTTTTTTTAATAATATGAATGACGCAAAAAACTGGGCGTCAGGAAAACCTGGCTTAGGAAAGACAAGAATGTATGACGCGAATGGCAAATGGGTTGGTTGGCAGAGTAAAGCTGGTGATTCTGTTTATTGGGGACATAGAGACTGGAGGCAAGGCGTGGGTAAATCAACCTTTGCCCATTTAAATATTAATATCAACGGTGAAAAAGGACGTTTATTCCTGAAGAATAAAATCATTAATGGAGGACAATGGGATGACTGTACAAAATTCTTCCAGTAAATATAAGGCTCTTTTAACTTATTGCTCGGAGTCTACATTGGATTCATGGTCTTTTCAGGATCAGAGATTAGTTGTTAACCTGACAACCTATGACGATGATGAACTAAATATAATCATAGATACAGACGTAGTCCGCTCATCCCCGTTATCATCAAATAAAAACTTAAATATGTGCAAACTTGTAATAAGTGACATGCATGAAATACTTGAGACTAAGAATGGATATTATATCCCTCCTGGAAATTTTAACGATTTAATGAAGCATTCAAGCAAGTATTATTCAATGTATTACGGAAGAAAATATACAGCGAGATATAATATTGCCTTTATAGGTAGTATGAATTTCCTTAATTGCCCTATTGTCTCTTTGGAGGGATCTATAACTTGGGTGGTTAAATCATAGCTTTACATATTATTAAGTCAGGCAGGCCTATTTTTTCAATGTCCTCCTGATTGCAGAATAAAAGAATGGCAAGCCTGCTTTAAGCTTAATTTTTACGAAATTTATCTTTACGTAGTTTGCTATTACAGGGCATAAATATAAACGGATAACCGAGACGGCAGCGTCATCCGCACGCATTACCAGCGTGACGACGCCGGACGGCTGGTTGAAAAACTGGTGGTGCGCGGCGGCGAGACGCAGTGGCAGCGCATGCGTTACCGGTATGGTTCACTTGGGCGGCTGATTGCGGGCATCAACCACGGCGGGCGCGTGGAGCTGGAGTGGAACGCCGCCGGGCAGCTCACGCTTGAGCGCAGCCTCATTCGCGGCGTGAGCCATGAGCCTCATCATCAGTACGATGAGCGCGGCAACCGCACCACCAAACTGAAGGCGCGGCACACGCAGCAGCAGTTCCGCTGGAACACGGAGCAACAGCTGGCGGAGGCCGTCACGGTGCGGAACGGCGCAGCGCAGCGCACCACGTATGGCTATGATGCCTTCGGCAGACGCAGCTGGAAGCAGGACGCTTTCGGCGTGACGACCTTTGTGTGGGACGGCAACCGTCTGCTGAGCGAAACGCACGGCGGGCGCAGCTATCTCTGGATTTACGAAACGACAGCTTCGCGCCGCTGGTGCAAATCAGCTTGGGCAAGTAAGTAAGTAGCGTGTACTGTTTCAGAAGAGGGATATGAGTCAACATCTAAAGCTAAATCCGCCGAAACAGCAAGGCTGGATGCCCATCATGAAAGTACCGGTGAAGTACCTGAAGGTAATAAAAAAAGTTATAAACCAAAAGGAAGGTGTGATCTATGAGAATTAAGTTTAACCAAATATATGCAGAGGTTGGGGTTAATTATAGCATAACAAATGCCGTACTAAACCCGCTTGAGGAAATGTTGGATTCACTTGATAAAAAAATCCAGCATTATGAAAAGCTCTTTTCAGGAAGTGATTACACTGTCATTTTTATAATATCCGCAACGTCAAAAAATGACGAAATAATTGTTAAAGGCCCTACTACTTTATCAAAACAGAAGAAGGTGGAGTTTGTTATTTTTGTTCCGTATAAAAAAATAGAGTCTTTCATTGATGAAATGACCTATATCCTTGACCATGTTTGTAATGGTATATGCGAAGTGCTGGGAAAATATAAAATCGATACCGAAGAGGTGAGGGATGCTTTTGGACAAATGAAACTCGCAATATCAAAAGATCCCGAAAAATATAAGGTTTGGATTAAGTGATTTTTAAGTTGGAAGATTTTCATCGCCCAAATGCCTAAAGTGAAGGATCCATGGAATTTGGAGAAAGCTGATCCTTGGGTACATAAGGCTATGGATCCCTATAGGCATACTGGTTATGATTTAGTTAGGATTATAAAATGAACAAATTCATGGTGACAACAAGCGATGTAAAAAAAATTATAAGTTCGGATGCTTATATGAATTTATTAAGCCAAACTGTCTCATCATCAAATATTATTATAAATAAATCTGATCCTCCTGGCCAGGTGCTTAACTTAGAGGCCGGTCGCATAAACCATTCTGGTATTGAAATAATTGACCTGGAATCTACAATCTTAAGCGACTCTGTAGATATTGCTCGGTTTTCGGTTCTTAAACTAACGGGCTTAACGGATGACGATATTGATGATTATAATGAGGATGGTGATGAGGATCTGGTAATTGAAAATTTACCATTTTATAAAAGTTTTTTGATTGGATATGTGTTGGAGTATTATCTTTTGAAAAACAACCCAGCGAAGCTTGAAGCATATTTGAAAAAAATAAGAATACCTAACTATAAAGATTATGCATCTGAATTAAAGATTTTTTATAGTGAGTTATAAATTATAAAAAACAAGGCGTGTTTATTCACTACTTGGCTTTTTTATCTTTGGCAAAGATAGATGGAGAAAATGTTGATTTGTACGACCAGGCAAGCATTCACTTGACTTCAGTGCCGAGACGGGTTTGCTCTATAACCGTTTCCGCTATTATGATCCGGATGCGGGGCGCTTTATCAGCCAGGGCCCGTCAGCGGGATAAATCCATATCGGTATGCGCCAAATCCGCTGGTGTTAAACCCCAAGTGCCGCAAAAAAATAAAAAGCATGACAAAGCAAGTGACTTGACAGTAGTAAAACCTAATGCGAAAGAATCGGAATAGGCTGTTGCAGCGTTAAGAAAAGATGGTAGGTGTGAGATTCGCGTGAAAAATGCTGCTGACGCGAAGAAATTACTGAAAGAAGCACGTGGGAACATGGATGCAAGGACAATGTATTCGTACAAGAAAAAGAAATATAGTAAGGGATACGAATTTCATAAACCTCAGCATGGTTCCAAACCTGGCGGGTGGGAGAAAGGTGAGGTAAGTGTTGGTAATGATCTTCCACATATAAAAGGGAGAGATGGAGCTAATGATCAAGGACATATATTCTTTGAGGATTAATTAATGGACAACATGATTGCATATCCTGGTACTCTTATGGATGACAATAGTGGAATGCGAGTCGTTAAATGCTACATATATAAATTTTCCAGGGAGAGAATTAACAGAAAGCCAAAATATGATGCCAAATTCAAAAGAATGACAGAGAAGAATTTTTTTTGGTTTCATACTACCAGGCCAATATGGACTCGTTATCACACAATTGAAAATAGACTTGCAGTCAAGGATTTTATTCGATTGCATCAAGGTGTGGGAAATAAAAGGGTGTATTTTATGCCTCAATATTTTCCAGGGAATATTCAGTTTCACAAAAGAAAAACGTTGGTTTATTGCTCCTCAATGGAAGATGTTGTCAATTATTTGAAAGCGTGGGGCGAGAGTGATTTGCAGAATATTACAATTATAGATTCTGAGTTTCGTTGGTTTTATGATGTTTTCGAGGATGAAATTAAAGGTGCAGAAGACAATATGGATGTGGTTGCATACTATTATTGCAAATAGCTTATTCGTATAGATGAAGTAAATATAATTTTCGCTGCGGCGCCGCGGCGCGACAACCGCCTGTTGAGTGAAACGCGCAGCGGGCGCAGCTATCTCTGGATTTACGAAGACGACAGCTTCGCGCCGCTGGCGCAAATCAGCCTGCGTAAAGGCGACACCGAACACGACGTGCAGGCGTACTGGTACCACAACGATGTGTCCGGCATGCCGCGCGAGCTGACGGGGGCGGGCGGCGAAAGCGCCTGGCGGGCCGAATACCGCGCCTGGGGCAATACGCTACGCGTGGAACATATCGCAACCCGGATCGGCGAGCTGGTATATCAGCCGCTACGCTACCAGGGGCAGTATTTCGATAACGAGACGGGTTTACACTATAACCGTTTCCGCTACTATGATCCGGATGCGGGGCGCATTATCAGCCAGGACCCACCAGGGCTCGCGGGCGGGATAAATCTTTATCAGTATGCGCCAAACCCACTGGTTTTTTATGATCCCCTCGGCTTAAGCGGAAAGCGAATCGGCAGTGAAAATCATCCCTTTAGCTCTTCTCGTGCCGCTCGCAGCGAAGCAATGAGACAGGCCGGTATACCAACAAGTCAACAGCCTGTAAGCCAATCAAGGAATAGTTCTGGTCGTGAATATAGATATGAAGTACCTAAAAATGGCGGGGGTACTGTACCAGCAACGGTACAAGAGCAAACAATGGATGTTAGCCATTTAGACCAACCACATTGGGAGGCTGATAAAGTTAAAGATGATCCACAGACAGGAGAAGCCAGAGTGAATGATATGACTATTTCTCAATATAAAAAAGAACTATTGTATAGAAGAGCTAAGGGTAAAATAATTTACGAATCTTATAAGGCTAAAATAGCGGCCCTATTCAAAATGGAACTGGATGGCTTAAGTTTTATTGGTTTGGAGGAAACAGATAATATACTTCTTGGAACTAATCGGTTTGATAACATGCAAATCAAAAAAAAGTTAGATGTAAAAGATTTGAGTGTTTATATATTGGAGCTCAAAGAAAGTATGGGTTCATATCATGTTTTCCTTGATGACGACTGGAGTTATTGTGGCGCCTTCACAGTGCCTTCGCTTCAGGGGTTAAATGAAAATTTCATCTTCGGCAAGGAAGTAGTAGATGACGTTCTTTTTATTTCAACAGATTTACAAAAATCAATAAGCCTGGATTATTATGAAATGAATAGCACTTACTATATTGATGTTACTACCAGGCTCGCCACTTGAAAATATAAAATAGTTGTTTTTATATTTCTGATGGTCTGCTAGCAGATAAGGTGCTTCGTGTCTTTGGTCGAGGGAGTTAAATGTTATTTAAGATATAAAATTCTGCGACAACAATGATGTTGTTAATCAGAATGATCATAATGTTGATGCGGCACCCGAAAGTGTAGTCAATTATTTTAAGAGTTTTCGGGCATCAAACAGATAAAAATCTACTGTGCTAGAATATATGCTTTCTGTAAACTTTTAATTATTAAATTATCAACGGAAGGATTTTTATTATAGAAAATAGCAAATTCGCGGCGCGGGCTGCGAAACCGGCGAGCGCGAATACCGCGCCTGAGGCAATACGCTACGTGTGGAAGAGATCGCGACGCGCACCGGCGAGCCGGTGTATCAGCCGCTAGGCTACCAGGGGCAGTATTTCGATGCAGAGACGGGTTTGCACTATAACCGTTTCTACTACTATGATCCGGATGTGGGGCGGTTTAGCATTCATGACCCACCAGGGCTCGCGGGCGGGATAAGCCTTTACCAGTATGCGCCGAATCCGCTGGTTTAGGTGGATCCGCTGGGGTTGAGTGATAAGCCTTGTTCAACAAAGACGACAGGTTATAGTCCTCCGGGACAGGGGCATCATAATGAAACATGTTCTCCTACCAGTAAGCCTGAAGATGTGTTTGAACGCTGGGAAGATTTCCTTGGACCAGGCCCTCATTCAAATACTCACCCAAGAACCGGTGCCGCGGATCCTGATAGAATAGTATCGGCGGATGGTAAAAGAAGTATCCGCTATGTGATCATGAAATGAACAGTAAACCAACCAGGCATCATTATCACGAAGAAACATGGACATTAGATAGGGTTAATAATTTGATGAATGCATATAACGTTATTGTTAGGGTGCCTATTTTAAAATGACAAAAATAACTATATTAAATGTTACAGAAAGTAAAGTTTCGTTTCCTTCATCATTAGGCAATGCGTTAGCAATTTGGGATGGTGAGCGTCCAGGGCAGAATGACTGCTATGATGTTGAAATTGATATTGATGATTTTTTCGAGTGGGGCGTAAACATAAATTATACAACACATGAAAAATCGGCAGTAGAAGTTGTTGATGGCATTTTTAAAGGCATGGCGAAAGTTTTGAATTATGATGATGGAGTGCTAAGTGTTATGCTTGGAGATGCTGTTGTTTTATTAGAAGCCGCTTCTCCTCAAGATACTGGGGAGTACATCGTTTTTTTTACCTCTGTGGGTCATGTAACTTTATACCCAGTCCATAATTAATTTTAGACCTTATAAGGGATGGTTTATGCAAAATGAAATGGATTTTGCTTTTTATTTTTCTATGATCAATGGTTTGTTAGAGGGCAAGAATAAGCTATTCACCAAATTTGATTATGTTTGTTGTAACGATGGAACAGTTCAACTCTTTTTCAAAAAAAATCAAGATGAAACCTTTTGTGATTGGGATTTAGAATTGCAGCCTGAAGATCCTCATTATAAATATGATCCTGACACAACTATTCTCCTTAAGGATAAATATCCATTACTGAGCGTCTATGATGAACATGTTTTTCATCATATCATTTTTACGGTTAACTCTGTAACAATTGTTCCTGAGATGAACCAGTATAATCGTATAAATGCATTTATGAAGATATACTGTTTTTTCCAGTTATCAAATATGAAGAAAAATGAGAATGATGCATCTGCATTTATAAAATATAGAAGATTTCTATTTCGAAATTTTTTGATTTCTCATCCTGTTAATGAAGAGACTTTAAATGCATTCACTATAAGTGATTCAGGAAAAATTGTTCACACTGCTTCAAATGTTGCATTAAAAGATTATGCCTCTGACTATTATGACTTCTATATAGAAAATTATGAGAAACTGTCTGCAGAAATTGCTATTGATAAAGTCGAAATAGAAGCTGCAAAGTGTTTGCATCTGTCTCTTATCGATATGATTGAGAATGGTGGCTTCGCGTTGAAAATTCCCTCCCCAGATGTCTCTATCGATATGAATCTGGTCAACGATTCAAGCTATTTCATTAAGACTTACCTGAATAATAAGCAGATCATCATACGCGATGTTGTCAATCTTCTTAATGAGAGAAATTTCCACAGTGAATATTGCCTGAACTTCATTTTACAGAACGTTGTAATTTATATCCTTAGTAACGATTTCGGAGAAATTCATCACTTCTTAAATTGCTTTTCTGCATTAGAGCAGAAACGCGCGGTCGTCAATCTTTTGTTTAAAAAAGCTATTTTTATTAAAGCAATAATGGATGAGAAGCTAATTTTCTGGGATAATATTAAAGATATAACTTGTTTATTTGATGACGAAGCGAACAAGATGTACAGACTTTGATTGTCAGATTGGTGTTGCAATAGTTACGAGGTGTCTATGGATTCGTGGCATGATTATCAGCAAGAAGTACTTAATCTTTTAATCCAGCAAGAGTTTTCTGCTTTACATGAAAAATATCAGGATGATGAAATTTACGCTGTGGTATTAGTGTTAGACGATGACGCTCTTTCAAGCTATATGGCTATATCTACAAAGGTAAGCATTGAAAATATGCATAAGGGCATTGAGTGGACGGGATATTCCTGGGTGCTTGGTTTCTTTGACGATAATGATGATGTCGGTGTACGTTCTTTCACCACTATAATGATGGAGCGTTATAATGAAAGCATTCTGCCTTTACTGCCAGAAGGCTATGATTTTGATGAGGAAAGAGAAAGGAATATTAATCTATATATAAGTGCTATGAAAAAGGCAAAAGAACAACTATGTGATACTATCGGCAAGGATGTCAATAATATTGTTTTTTATATTACTATTCCTGGTGAGCCGGAAATTGATCATGCCTCTGCTATAAAAATTAATGAACCTTCAGAGGGTCTGTGCTGGTTTTTAAAAACGTACAAATATTTTTTATAAAATTTCAAAAGATCATTAACGGCCTTTTTCTTTACTTGGTATCACTTTAATTTTGGCAACGTCACCACCAAACTGACGGCGCGGCACACGCAGCTGGAAGCTGGACGCGTTCGGCGTGATGACGTTTGTGTGGGATGGCAACCGCCTGCTGAGTGAAACGTGTGGCGGGCGCAGCCATCTCTGGATTTACGAAGACGACAGCTCGCGCCGCTGGCGCAAATCAGCCTGCGCAGGGGCGACATCGAGCAAGCTGTTGAAGCTATGAGAAACGGGAAAAACACAAACTTCCGAGTAGCAAACGAAAAAGAGGCAATAGATCTTGTCAATCAGAGCCGGGGACGGATGCCAAGACAGGGATCACATAATGATCCTTATAACGAACCAGGCGATTCATATAAAAAAGGCTATGAAATTCATCCACATGAATCTCATACAAAAAACGCTCCTGAGAATGATATGCCGCATATTAAATGGAAGGATTGGGAGTCAGGTAAATCTAACGGAGGCAGAGGGCATGTGTTCTTTGATCAATAAAGGTTTTTATGAAATATGGCGTTTTGAGGAGTGTCCTGAGCTTATAGAAGCCTTGAATAGGGGGGATATCATATTATTCGACAATGAGCAAAGTAAAATGCTTTGGTCAATGTTCGTTTCATCTAATGTTAGGCATTCGATGCGAATGGATATGAATTCTTTTTCAAAGATAGAAACTTATGATGTTGACTTCGAGGTAAAAGAATCTGCAAATGGACTCTTTTCTAAATTCCACGAAACGTGCGATTACCCTCAAAATATTTTCCTTTTTTTTAGTGATAAGTATTTATGCACATTACCATATACTGTCATGTATAATTACTGGAATCATTTGTTTTTACCTTCCGATGAAACAACTATAGTTATCACTCCAAAGAATAGTCATTTCCTTTTTTCTTATGAAGAGCGTTTTTTTATTGTGACCAGATAATTATCCACCAGGGCTCGCGGGTGAAATAAATCTTTACCAGTATGCGCCAAACCCGCTGGTTTGGGTTGTCTCGCAGTAGGGCGGGTAAACAGGCTCGTCTGAGGGCTTTAGCTGAGGATCCTAAGCAACCTGGCCATATTAGAGGGTGGGTTAAGCAAGACATTAATATGATAACCGAGGGCCGTCGTAAAACTATTCGTAATCCGCCTGGATATGATTTAGCCCACTGGAGAGGTTATGAATCGGCAAAAGGCTTTAATTATGAATGCCCTGAGCTTCAAATTAGAGAAGAACACCGTGCGCAGCATCGCTATAATAATGGTGGCAGGAAAAACAAGGTTCGTGTCAGTAAAAAATGTAAGCAGAGTTCAACGGACAGCGAAGGATAATCTACAATGAATATATCTACTCAAGAAATTGATGTGATGTTTAAAAAGAATGCAAAAGAACGCTATATATATTTCGTGAAAAAAATAGCAGACTGGGAGTGCGTGTGGGCACTAGGCGATGACTCCGGCTATATTACAACAGAAGATGATGATGGGAAGCTGTCTTTACCATTATGGCCTGCTAAAGAATATGCTCAAAAGTGTACAATAAATGAATGGAAAAACCTTGCTGTTAAAGAGATTCCATTAGATGAACTTTTAGATGACTTGCTTCCTGAGTTAATAGAAGATGACGTTGATGTAGTTGCATTTATGTCTCCAGATGAAAATGGACTACCTACGCTGTCAGCAGCGAATGTTTTAAAAGATTTGCTTGCTGAGTGCGAAAAATACGAATGATTTTCGCCTGTAATATAAAATAAAGCTCATATGATGGGGTTGCGGCTATAATAATTTGGTCGCAGTTTTTATAAAATAGTAAAAAAATGCAATATCGACAAATCTAACAATGTTAGTTTTAGATTTACGAAGACGACAGCTTCGCGCCGCTAGCGCAAATCAGTCTTCGCAAGGGCGACACCGAACACGACGCAGAGGTGTACTGGTATCACAACGATGTGTCCGGCATGCCGCGCGAGCTGACGGGGGCGGGCGGGGAAATCGCCTGGCGGGCGGAATACCGCGCCTGGGGCAATACGCTACGCGTGGAACATATCGCGACGAGCATCGGCGAGCCGGTGTATCAACCGTTACGCTACCAGGGGCAGTATTTCGATGCCGGGACCGGTTTGCACTATAACCGTTTCTACTACTATGATCCGAATGCGGGGCGGTTTAGCAGCCATGACCCACCAGGGCGCGCGGGCGGGATAAATCTTTACCAGTATCCGCCAAACCCGCTGGCGTGAGTGGATCCGTTGGTGTTGGAAAGGAAATGCTATCTTTAAAATCCCCCTAAAAATAATGCGCAAATTCCAGATGAATTGGAAGCCATGAAGAAAGCTGTTAATGATATTCTTGATAGTAATGGTTTACCTCTGCTTGATAGATCTGGCAATCAAAATTTTTTTGGCGGATTCTTAAGAAAGGGGTAAAAAGTAGAACAGTGGAGAGGTGGTTTAGAATGGGACGTTATACCAGGAAATAACCGGCTCAGGGTGATAACAAAAGAACTGCCTAATGGCAATGCTCAGTTAGGTTTTGTGCATCCTCATTGGGAACGAATATTAGATGTGGTGGTAAAAAGTGAATGGGGAAAACTTTTTGAACATTGAAAAAGGTAATAATATTAAGAAATATTATGTTTGTGATGCAGAGGGTAATGAATTATTTTCATGTGAAGATTTAATTGAATGCCATGACTTTTCAGGAATGAGTTATCATTATCTCTTTGCTTTCTCTGGGGTGTCAAATCATAATCTTGGAGGGTTGGTGAATGGACAATTTGTCACATTGAAAAGTAGCCTTTTTTCAGGGCGATTAGATGTTGCGTTTACTGTTAGGAAAATTTTCAAAAAGAAAAATGGTCTTTTTTATTTGTATATAGAAGATCTCAGGCAAGGAGCATATGAATTTGGTACGCTTGCCTTTTTACAGCTTCGTGCAAATGATACCGGTAGGATTTGGCTGGATATGAAAGGTGACTCCAAAAGAATTTATCTTTCTGCCAGTTATTTGCTTAATGGCGAATTATGTTGGTTAAATAAGGAACCAATAATCATTGAAGGAAAATATATCCATGATTATTATTCGTTCTTTTGTGAGATCGGTTATGCCTTATCTGGGGATTTCGGATATGCGGGAAACAGCATTTATTCCCTGGGCGATATTTTAAGTGGGTTAAGTAAAAAGGATTTGGTATGGCGGGATAGTGATATTTCACTAAAAGCTATCGATAATACGATCCCTTCTGGATACCAAGGAAGATCATCATATGACTTGCTGGCAGTAGTAGAAGAAAATTTCAACTTAATCGTGGAATGAATCTCAGCTTATCAAAGCCGCCATAAAAATAAGTTCTCTGATATTCATTTCATAATATATCGGCCCGTATATAGCAAATACAGCTAGTGTGGGTAATTTACTGGCGATTAAAATCTTGACATAAGTCAGGCGCTCTTTTACCGCCATTTTACGGCAGGAACAAGATAATTCGATAAAATCACTCGAGCAGTTTTTAAGGTTGTAGTTTGAGCGTTGGTATTTATTTGTGCTTCTTCCTCGTTTAAATAAGCGGGATGAGTCTCTTCGTATAGTCATTATGAAAATAGAGGTTCTATATGTCTCTTTTTTTTGCAAGCGAGCTACATTCGCTAAATGGAAAATGGATGAGAAAGGTATTTCCTTTGATAGTATTAAAGATATAATTTGCTTTTTTGATGACGAAGCGAAGAAGATGTACAGGATCTAATTTTCAGGTTATAAAATCATTAACGACGTTCGATTTGTCTCCACTATGTTAATGCCTGGAACACCTGGAAACGTGTCTATGGAGGCGTATTTGACAAGCAAAAGTG
>Ga0157365_10000485_pt1 | contig 17308 bp, 14 predicted proteins | sample AttsexASBM3_FD_111478 | JGI IMG/M metagenome (GOLD analysis project Ga0157365, IMG submission 111478) | Fungus gardens microbial communities from leaf cutter ant in Ribeirão Preto, State of São Paulo, Brazil - Atta sexdens ASBM3 | ecosystem: Host-associated > Fungi > Mycelium > Unclassified ... | reverse complement strand
CGGCGGCATCGTGGGCATGGGGGAAGATGAGAGCGACCGCGCCGGGCTGATCGCTACCCTCGCCTCCCTGCCCCAGCATCCCGAGAGCGTGCCGATCAACCTGCTCGTGCGCGTCGAGGGCACACCCCTCGCCGAGGCCGAAGCCGTCGATCCCATCACATTCGCCCGTGTCGTGGCCGCTGCCCGCATCACCATGCCGGCCAGCCATGTGCGCCTCGCCGCAGGCCGTGAATTGATGAGCGACGAAGCCCATGCCCTGGTGTTCCTGGCGGGTGCGAACTCGATCTTCTGCGGTGACAAGCTGCTGACCACGCCCAACCCGGCCGAGCATCGTGACCGTAAGCTTCTTGCCAGCCTCGGCATGAAGCCAATGACCGAGGGGCACTGACACCGCGTCCTCGCTGATTAAAGGGAAAGGCCAGTTCCTGAGAAGGGGCTGGCCTTTTTTTATGGGCGGAGTTTCCGGGACGCTGCCGCAAGCTTTGGCGCGAACAAAGGGCCTTTTGATTACGGGGTCGACCCGAAGCAGACAGGTCCAGGCATTTTGCAAGTGGTGAGGGGCACGATCGTCTTCTGCGCCCATCGCCGCATACCGGCTGGGCCTCCTCATCTGCCCAAGGCGCCTGAGCACTCCAGCTTCCCGTAATGACGCATAAAAAAAGCCAGCCCGAAGGCTGGCTCGGAAGCATTCTTCCGCTGACCGTGCAGGACGATCAAGGGCGCGCCCATGCGCGCCCTGCGTCAATCAGAAATCGGCTGTGACCGAGAACTTGAAGGTACGCGGCAGGCCTTGCAGCAGATAGCCGCCAAAAGCACTCTCCCAGTAACGGCTATTGGCGAGGTTATCCACGCCCAGACGGGTCGTGATGGCCTTGTGTTCTACGACAAAGCTGTAGCGCGCGCCGACGTCGAAGCGCGTCCAGTTCGGCACACGCAGCGTGTTGAGATTATTGGCATATTGATGGCCGGTCTGGATCACACGCCCGGTGACAGTCGCCCCACGAATGAACGGCAGATCATATTCGAGATTGCCGTTGATCGTGTAACCCGGCACGCCGATCGCACGGTTGCCGTCGTAGAGGCCACCCGAAGTGCGGCGCTGATCGGCATCGATGATTGACGTACCCCCGTTGAAGCGCAGCCCCTTGACGATCTCGCCATTGACGGTGAACTCGATGCCACGGTTACGCTGTAGACCATCGACAGAGAAGATGCTCGTCCCCGTACCGGGAATGGCCACGGTATAGGAGTTGGGCTGATCGATCTGGAAGATCGAGACCGAGGTCGAGAAGCGGCCGATGTCATATTTGGCCCCAAGCTCGTACTGGACCGTCTGATAGGGCGGGAAGATCTGGCCGAGATTGACGACCTGCCCACTCGCCTGCGGTCCAGGCGCAAGCCCCTCGATGCGGTTGAAGTAGATGGACGTCTGTCGGGTGGGATGCACCACCAGCCCGACCACCGGCGTGAACGCGCCCTGATCGTAGCCCGTGGGCGTTCCCTTGCCGTAATTATAGGCCACTGTCTTGATGGACTGGTAGCGGAAGCCCGCTGTCAGCGCCACGCGATCATGAAAGGCCGAGACCGTATCCGAGAAGAACAGGCTCCACAGACGTGTCGTATTGTTCTTCTGGGGATTATCGATATTACCGCCAATGTAGGTTTCGGGTTGAGACGCATTATACAGCGTCGGGTGATAGAGATTCGTCTGCTGTCGTGTCAGAGCAAGCGCGTAGGCCGAGGCATTTTCTTCCCAGAGCCCTGACCCGCCCGCATTGATTTCATGCTTGATGCCGCCCGTGTGGAAATGCGAGCGCAGACCCGCCTGTGTGCTTTCATTGGTCTGCACATAGGGCACATACATCGCGCCGTTATAGCCTGCACCGGTGTGGCTATTGGTGACATAGGTGCTGCCGTAATTGCCTTTCTCATTGCCACCAAGGCCACCAAACTGCGCATAGGCGGTCAGATACTTGCCAAAGTCATGTTCGACCTTGAGCTTGCCATAGATGTAATTGAGCTCTGTATAGGTCCAGGGCTGGCCATAATTCGCCCCCGCGCCCGGCACCTTGGGAACGCTGGTGACACCGCTCAGGAAGACGCCGCCGCGACCGCCATTCACGCCCTGGTTCTCGTAAGCCATGTCCACAGTGACCCGGGTGCGCTCCGAGCGATCATGCCAGTCGAACCCGCCACCCACGGCCACCTGATGGCGCTTTTCACGATCGATCGCCGAGACGCCGCTGCGCCCGGCCACATTGATGCGCACGCCAAACTGCTTGTCCTGCCCGAAGCGCCGACCGACATCGACCGCACCGCCCCCCATCGAGGAACTGGTATAATCTCCGGTAATGCGCGTCAGCGGCGTATCGCCTGCATGCTTGAATTCGAGATTGATATTACCACCCTGGGCCGTACCGCCCGGGGCTGCGCCGTTGAGAAACGCGCTGGCGCCATTCAGCACCTGGACCTGGTCGTAGAGCTGCGGCGAGACGAGTTGTCGCGGCGTGATGCCATAGAGTCCGTCAATCGCCACATCATCGCCATAAACCGGGAACCCGCGGATGATGAACTGCTCGGAGAAATTGCCGTAGCCATAGGTCGTGCGAACCGTCGGGTCGTTCATCAGCACTTCGCCCAGGGTCTGGGACTGCTGGTTCAGGATCAGGGCCGAGGTATAGCTGCGGACATTGAAGGGCACATCGAGGCCCTTCTTGTTCCCCAACGCTCCCAGATTGCCGCCTGACTTCACTTCCATACGGTTTTGACGCTGCGCCTTCACCTCGATCTGCTCGTCACTGGTCAGCGTCTTTGCTCGCGCCGTCTTCGACGCATTACCCGCTTGCCCGGTCTGTTTCGTCTCGGTTTGCGCTTGCCCCTGACCAGTATCCTGTGCCCAGCTTTCACGTGGCAGCGCCACGGAGAGCATAAGCAAAGAGGAAAGGGTCAATCGGGTAAGGAGATAGCCGTTCGAGGACTGGCCCGGACGGGAGGGACGGAGCACGGAAAGGCGGACGAAAGGCTTGCAGTTCAAGAGCGCGGTCTCATTGACAATAGGTAAATGACGGGGCCAAATAGACGCGAATAAGAAACGCTCGCAACTAAACTCTGCATCCCCTTTCACAAGAATGTCAGGATAGTCAGGCCCTGTTGCACAGGAACCACATGCGAAAGAGTCTCAAAATCAAGAATGACCGTATTCTGATACGGTCCTGGGCAGCCCGTTTAATCGGAGGGCTGGGAGTCATTTATCTGATAGCACTAGTCACGCTCTGGGTCTTCCGCCGACTTGGAGGCGACAGCCTGCTTATTGTGGGCTTCCTCTGCGCGTTCGTGCTCATGCCCACCCTATTGCTCGCGTTATTCTCGTTTCCATCCCTGCGGAAGAATCAACCTCTGCACGTCCTCGCCTTGGGCTGCCTGGGCTGCGGCCTTCCGGCGCTTGCCTATGGATGGACCTGCTGATGCGTGACACGCTTCGCACCCGGATGGGGTGGCTTCATGAATGGGTCGGCTTTCTGGGCGGGCTCGTTCTGGTGGTTACGTTCACGGGCGGATCGCTCGCGCTGTTCGACACGGAACTGACGCGCTGGATGCAGCCGGAACTCTCGCATTATCATCCCGAACCTATGAGCGATGCGGCGCTCAACCAGGTAGGATATATCGCGGCGGAACTGCGTGAGAAGGGCGAGAACGCCTTCATCACACTGCCGACGCCCCGCGACCCGATTATCCGTATCCAGCATTTCAACGGCCATGCTTTCATTGGTACTGCTTATAGCCCGGTGGATGGATATCCTTTCCAGACACGGCAAACGGGTGGTGGGCAGCTTTTCTTCGACCTGCACCATTCGCTTTATTACGGTCCGTTCTGGGGCAATATGCTTACGGAGATCGCGGCTGTCGGCCTTCTGATCGCAGTAGGCTCGGGCATCGTCATCCATTTTCGATCGCTCTTCAGCGATCTGCTGCTTTTCCGTCCTTTCGCGTCCCGAACGCGCGCCTGGATGGACGCGCATATCCTCGCGGGGGTTCTCTTCCTCCCGTTCATGGTCATGATGGCCTATACGGGGGCTGTCATTCATGCCCCCCGGCTTTTTCCGATGTTCGGTTCCGCCCATCATGGGAGACCCGGCGGGCATGAACGCCCCCATGCACCCCACGGACAGTCCGGTGCTGCACCGGCCTGGACCGAACGCACGCCACTCTCGGCGCCGCTCGCTCCCATGTTCCATCAAGCGGAGACCCAGTTCGGCGCAGGATCGATCGGCCTCGTACTGTTTGACAAGGGCAAGGTGTCCATGACCAAGGCGGATTCCGCCTCCTTCGCCCTGTCACGCGATCACGCCGAGTTCTCTGATCGGGATGGTTCGCTCCTCAAGGTCGTGACAGTACCGGACACCCTGCATCGCATCAGCGGGGTGCTGCGAGGCCTTCACTTCATCCGTTGGGCACCGCTGCCCCTGCGCTGGCTCTATTTCCTGTCCGGTATCGTCGGAAGCGTCATGATGTCGGGCGGGCTTGTACTCTTCCTGATGAAGCACCGTTCGAAAAAGGCGAAGACCTTCTTGTTCCGATTGGCGGAAACCCTGGCTATGGCGGTCACGACCGGCCTGCCTCTCGCCTGTCTTGCCTATTTCTGGGCCAACAGACTGTTCTGGTCTGACTTGCCGGGGCGCGAGGTTTTCGAGATACGGGCCTTCTTCTGCGTCTGGGCTGCAGCCCTCCTGCACGGTGCGATACGCAGTTTCGGCAGGACACCTCATCGAGGCTGGAACGAACAATGCGTGGTCTTTGCGGCTTTCGCAATCGCACTCTTTCCACTCGATCTCCTGACGCGCAGCGTGACAGGATTACTGAGCGGGTTCGATGTCTATAAGGCGGTCGATCTCACAGCGATGACAATCGGTCTCATGGCGTTCCTGATCCATCGCAGGCTGGTGGCCCTATGATCATTCTCGCCTCTTTCCTCCTCTGGGGCCTGGCTCTCGCCGCACATGCCCTTCTGCAACCCAAGATGCTCCGTACCACAGGGCTTCCGATCTTACCGGGGCTCCCCCTGCATCTGTGCCGTCTTTCGTTTCCACCTATCGCGCTCTGGCTCTGCTGGAAGCTTGGTGCCATTCAGGGCCTCCTGACCTGGCTCGGCACAGGCTCGGTGGCTGGAGTACTGGCCTGTCTCGCTCTGACAGGCTTCTCCGTTCATCTCGCGCGTCAGGAGAAAAGAGCCAGCTGAAAGCGCCCCTCCCCCGGGGCGATGAGCCAGCGATAGCGAACGCCTCTCCCGACACGTGGCGGCAAGTTCAGCCCGGGGGCGACGCCTGCTCCCGGCTCTGCGCGGCGCGCTGGGCATAAGCGGCGGCTCGCCCCCCAGCCCCGGCGCCCCGTGCAGCCTGAGCAGCGCAATCGAGCGCGCGGGCCATACCGCGATAATCCAGACGGTCGCGCCGCAATCCGGCAGCCTTGAGCGCCTCGCTCTCTGCCTGGTTGAAAGCCCCCTGGCGCAGGGCGAGTCTCGATACGAGCTCGGCACGATCTGCCTGCTCGAGCAGAGGCGCCTTTTTGGAAGGGAGCGGCAGAGCATTGAGGGCAGAGGCCAGCGTGGTGCCATCACCGACGCCGTCTGCGGCAAGCCCCGTAAGAAACGCCAGGCGCTCCAGCAATGCTGGATCGTTCGTCCGGACCCGACGGCCCTGATCAAGTGCCTCGCGATACTGGCCGAGGCGGCAATACGCCGCCATTGCCACGAGATCTAGCGCCGGGCTGGAAGGATCGGTGCGCAGGGAGAGATCGTGCCGTACCCGAGCCACGGTCGCCAGCGCCTTGCTGGAATCCCCCATGGTCAGTTCGGCTATCGCGAGATTATATCCGGCGTCGCGCAGATCATCGGCATCATCGCGCAACAAAGCCCTGTCATAGGCTGTCTCGAACTGGGCCTTCGCCTGCTCGGCATGAGTCATGTCGAAGCTGTCGCGTCCAACATCCATCGCATTGGCATAGCCTTGATCAGTGCGTATTCCATCAGGATCAGCGCTCCCCCCACATGCGCTGAGCGCCAGCAGCGCTGTGGAGAGAATGAGAAAATGCCGGCTCATGGCTTGATATCTCCGGCGCGCAGTCGGCGCGGTGGCGCCTTGCTTCCGCCGCCGCCCAGGATCCAGAGACCGCGCAGCTGATCGGTCAGACGCTTGAGGCTGTTTGTGGTCGCCTGAGCCTGTGTCAGCAATGCCGGAAGCTGGGCGCTCGCCTCGTCGAGATGCGTCATCGTATCCTTGAGCTTGGGCGTTGCCTTGCGCACATCCCCGCTGCTCTGACGCAGATTTTCCATGGTCCCTTGCGTCTGCTTCAGCACACCGGAAATCTGCCCCTCGATCGGCTTCAGTCTCTCGATCGAATCCTGCAGCGTTTTCAACACGGCATCCGCCTGATTGAGCAGCTTGTCATCCATAACGATCCCGCCGATCGACCCCTTGCCCGAGCGTATGGCGGTGGTCACGGCAGCCAGATCGGCCATGATCTTGTCGGCGTTGTGCAGGGCCGGCATCATTCCGGCGCGAATATCGCCAATGGTTTTGGTGATCATATCCGCCGGATTAGGTTCCACCGTCGCCTCGAGTTCGGCGAACTCCCAATCCATGGCTGGCCCCTTGCTGCGCTCGAGCTCGATATAGCTCGCCCCGGCAACGACAAAACGGTGCCGGATGATCGCGCGACTATCCTTGCGAATGTAAGGCTCGAATTGAGGATCGATATCGGCAATCGCATACATATTGCCGTGCGGGTTGATCTTGACCGAGCGGATCGACCCGATGCGGATGCCCATCAGCTCGATATCATTCCCCACGGCGAGCCCGGCAATCCCGCTCTCAGGCAGGTTGAAGTGCAGCTTTCCTGATGGCGTAAGCCAATCACGCAGGATACCCGCCTCGACGATAGCGAAAATGAACAGGCCAAAAGTCGCGACCACGAGAATTCCCACCCACTCATCGGCGTAGCGAATACGCATGAGAGGACGCGAGCGGCCATCGGTTTCGGTATTCGTGCGTATGCGAAACATCACACCCCCTGTTTCATTGGCATCAGACCCTCGTCGAGCAATCTGTATCGATGCGTTCCAGCGGCATTATAGCCGTGCCAAAGATCCGGCTCGCGTGAGAACCAGATCACCCCGCATCCGCGCTCGCGCGCCGCGGTAAGCTCCGCAAGGAAGGCGGTCATCATATCGGCGGTCTCAAGATCAACGGGATCTTCCAGAATGAGCAGCTTGGGTTCCCCCAGAAAGGCTCTCACACAGGCCGCCCGCGCCCTATCGGCATTATTCAGCCGTCCCGGGGTCAGGGTGGGCAGGCCGGGCAGGCCGAAGCGACGCGACAGGGTGATCGCCTGCGCCACGAGATCTTCGGTGGTGGTACGGGTATGGTGCAATTGCTGCACAAGGATGTTGAGATCGGTACCAAACAGGTCGATCCAGGCTCCCTGCTGCATCACACGGCCAATGCGCCCACGCAGCGCCCAGGCCCGGTTTTCGGCAAGATGCTCCCAATCGAGCCCCATACACAGAGCCTGCCCCGAAACGAGCGGGATCAACCCACTGCATAGATCGGCAAAACGTGTCGCGCGTACGGGGTCACGACAAGCGATGAGAAGACAGTCTCCAGGCATCAGCCTGAGGCTGTATGGCACCGATGTCAGCCCGCTCTCTTCGAATACAGGGCAGGCTTCGCGCAGTTCGAGCGCCGCGTGGAGATCGTCGCTCATGCCACAAGCACTCCGAGAATGACATTGACGACCATGATCACCAGGATCCCGCGTGCAAAGCCGCGCGGCAACAACGTGGCGATGGTATCGGAACGCGTGGCGTCCAGCCCGGTGAGCTGGGTCGTCAGGCTCAGCAGAAAGCCGCTGATGATCAGTTTGAGCGGAATACCGAGATAGTCGATGGGCTTCATGGCCCCCACGATATCGTAGAGAAATGTCCAGAGCGGCATGGTGATGATCGAATGCAGGCGACAGACACCGTAACCGACCGAAAGCGAGGTGAGGCTGAAGACAACGCCAAGCGTGAAGGAACTCAGCATCATCGCCAGAGCACGCGGCATGACCAGCGTCAGGAAAGGATCGATGCCGAGCCCCTGCAGAGCCCGCAACTCGCCGCCGATGGTCAGTTGCCCCAGCTGGGTCAGACCGAGCATACCGCTGCGCCCGAGCAGAATGACGCCCACCAGGACCGGGGCGATTTCACGTACCAGAACTGTCGCAAGCAGGGAGTCCGTCGTATCGGCCATCCCCGCGATACCCAGCCAGTAGATTGCCTGAGCCACGATGCCGAACCCGGTCAGACCGGCTGTAAAGAGCGTGCTGAACAACCCGCCCCCGGCCGCCTGCCGCAAGGTGCTCTTGAATTCGTACACCACCGTGCGTCGCCATGAACTGGGACGACAGGCTTCCCGCGCCACCCCCCAGCTCGCTCCGACCAGCATGAGGGAAAACCTCAGCTGACGACGGGTCAGCCCTCCCAGTGCGCGCAGCCACCGACGATAACGAGGCAGAGTCTCACTCACCGCTTGGCCGCCAGAACATAGGTGTTCGTGATCCCGACGGCAGGAAGATAGAACATGCCGCGAGGCCGGAAGAGATAGTAATCCCGCAACAGCGCATGTGCGGTTTCGGAAACCTGAATGGTTCCTGAGTCGGGCGCGCTGATCGCCAAGAGTTCCGATGTCTGAACCGCCTCGCCCCAGACATTGAAGATCCCGGGATCATCCCCCAGAATGGCACCGAAAGCAGGCCCGACATCCAGCCCGATACGGAAGCTTGGTGTCAGCTCTGCATCGGCCAGCGTGATCAGCGCGATTTCGCGCAGGGCCAGCACGGCATTTGCGACACGCCGTGCGGAGTCAGGGTCCGGAGTTTGGGTGCATCCCCCGATCAGGACGAGACGATTACCGAGGATTTGGGCCGAAAAGAGCGATTCGTGCCGCATGACCTCCTGAAATTTCCGGACGAGCGATTGCACCACCGGCAGCAGATCCACATTGGTATCGGACGTCGTATCCATGAACAGGATGGTCGCCACGGCAACCTGGCTATACTGCCCAGGCACCAGATCGGGCGTACCTTCCGCACGGGGGGAAGCGAGAAAACCTTCACCCAGACGCGTTGTCGCCGCGCTTTGGTCACTCGTGCCGGCCTGATCCGGCTGCTCGACGCGTGTTTCGTCGGCGCGCATCGCGGCAAAGCGTACGGCGGCGATCTCTGCCACAATGGCAATGATATGCGAGACAGCATGGGGACGGATGGCGTCTTCCAGCACCAGCATGCCAATCACCGAGCCGCGCGCCAGAATCGGCTGGATATAGACCGATCGTGAGTTGATCTGGGTCATCACCATCCGCTGAAAGGTCCTGAGTCCTTCCTGCGTCGCCGCGCTATCGCTTTCGATCACATCGCCCGACATCAGCAGACCAAAGAAAGCCGAGAGATCGTTATGAGAGAGCTCCATGCCCGCGCTATGGGCATCGCTCGACTGATCATACGAATCTTCGCAAAGCAGGCGCTGATCGTCTCCCACCGATCGCCAGAGACTGACGCGGCGGGCCTTGGCAAGTTCGGAAAGACGCTGGGTGAGAAGAGGGGCGTCATGATTAGGGTCGAGCAGGTCGGGTGTGCCAGCCATGGCATTGAGCGCCAGGCTCTCGGCGCGGACCTGGGCGCGCTCAAAGCCGATCTGGCGTTGCAGCCGCTCGGTCCTGCGGTTCTGACGTACCAGAAACCCTGCGAGCAGGGCGGCCAGCACCACGATGACCATGGAAAACAGAAAGCCCTGCCGCCCCGCCGCTGCGGCGAAGGCCGCGAAATCATCCTCGGGTGCGTTCAGCATCAGGATCCATCCGGGACGGATCTTGTGAAGCGACGCCATGATCGTGACGTATTGCTTGTCGCGCGCCTTGATCAGGTGAACGCCCGCCCCGTAGATATGGTAAAGTGCGAGCGCACGCGTGAACACGGGTTGCGTCTGTGGGTCGAGCAGCATGCTGTCGAACTTCCAGTTCGCCTTGCGCGCCACATCCAGCAGATGGCTCCCGGCCACCATGCGCCCGTCCTTGTCCACCACGACGGCGGTCCCGCTCTTGCCGATCTTGATGGCGGCCAGGAAATCCGTCAGGCGGTTCAGGGAGATATTGATGGCGAATACGGCCTGATGGCCGTCTGTCGTGTGCAGCACGCTGGCCGCGGTCACGATCAGTTCCTCGGTCGCAACGGTCGGATAGGGGTCCGACCAGTTCAGGTCCGGGTGCTCGAACGCCCCCTTATACCAGGGCCGGGTTCTCGGATCATAATTCTTGCCCGGCGTGTCGACCGTGCGCACCAGCCCGCCCGACTTGTCATAATACCAGTGACGAAAGACGTTCTTGTCCCGGATCAGATGAACCCATTCCATGCCATCGGAAATATCGGCAGGCGCCCGATCGATGAACCAGAATGACCCCTGATCATCGGCAAGGTAGAAGCTCTCGACCTGCCGCACGTTGCGCAGCATGGATGCGCCATAAGCAAGAAAGACCTGAGGGGGCGCATCGGTGACAGGGTCAGTCAGCAGATCACGGGCGACAATGGCCGTCGCCGGGGCCGGAGCCAGATAATCCGAGACTTCCTGCGTGATATTCTTCTGTTCCTCGCGCAGCAGGTCCTGGGAGAGCGCAATAACCCCGCCACGCGTCTTGTGATAGGAATGGAGCGTGACAGCAACGATCACGACGATCACCAGAATCACGCCCAATATCGGCGCGACAAGCTCGATAAGCCGCCGCTTCCTCAGCTCGGCTTCGGGATCAGCCGGGTCAATGATCTCAGAAACAGGCAACAATCACCCTCCCAGGATATCCCCTCCTGCTGGGGATGACTTGCTTTTGCGTCTCAACGCACGACATTTGCATGGGTCGCGTTCACATTTTCTCTCTTGTTTCAGGCCCCTGCAACCCGCATCTCCTTCCAATACTGCCCGAATTGGAGAATGAAGATGGCAAGAGCATGGCTCACGGATCGCACGGTGCTTTCCGTCACCGGACAGGACCGCATCGGCTTCCTCCAGGGGCTCGTTTCCAATGATGTTGCGGCGGCCACTGACACGGCGCTCATCTGGTGCGGCTATCTGACGCCGCAGGGTCGGTACCTGTCGGATTTCTTCATCTGGCATGAGCCCGACAGGCTTTTGCTGGATGTGCCTGCAGACCATGCCGAGATGCTGAGGACGAAGCTGCTGCGCTTTCGTCTTCGGGCCGATGTTCAGATCGAGGTCACCGATCTTTGCGTCGAAGCGCTCTGGGGCGATAACGCCGAGGACCGGGGAATGAGAGCCGATCCGCGCCTCGCGAGCGCAGGCGCACGACGCATCGCTCAGTCTCTGCGACGCGAAGATACTGCCGCAGTTTCTGCCTATCATGCCCACAGGCTTTCGCTCGGCCTGCCCGACGCTGTCGATTGCGAGAGCGAGAAAACGCTTCTGATCGAGGCAAATTTCGACTGGCTGAACGGTATCTCCTTCAGCAAGGGCTGCTATATGGGACAGGAACTCACCGCCCGGACCCATTATCGCGGTCTGGTCAAGAAGCGTCTCGTTCCGGTACAGGGTGACGGCCCCCTCCCGCCCCCTGGCACCGCACTCATGCTGGACGGTCGGGAAGTAGGCCAGATGCGCAGCGCCATCGGACAGCGCGGCCTGGCCCTTTTGCGCCGTGAGGTCTGGGCAGTGACGCTCCACCATGAGGGAACAACCCTCACACCGCTTATCCCTGACTGGTTCAAAGACGAGACATCATGAGCTATCTCCCCCCCGACACAGCCACTCTCGCAGCGCTTCTGGACACAGTGCGCTTCAACGAGGACGGTCTGATTACCGCCCTCGCCCAGTCTGCCGAAGCGCCCCATGATGTTCTGATGCTTGCCTGGATGAACCGGGAGGCTTTGGCGGAAACGCTCGCGACAGGTCAGGTCTGCTACTATTCCCGCAGCCGCAACGCGCTATGGCGCAAGGGAGAGACCTCCGGCCAGAGACAGACGCTCGTCTCAGCGCGTCTGGACTGTGATCGCGACGCCGTGCTGCTTCTCGTCCAGCAGACGGGTGTCGCCTGTCACACGGGCCGACGTAGCTGCTTCTATCACGAAGTGGTGCCAGAAGGCCTGCGCGACACGGCCGCACCAGAAATCTCGCCCGAGCAGCTCTACGGTGGAGCACACTGAGCCTATCACCTGCAACGCCATCCCTCGCGGCGCCGCGTCTTCTCCCTCAGCCCCCGGCCTCAGTAGGACGCGAAGAGCTTCTCTCATTGAGAATCCGCAGCACGGCTTCGGCCGCCGCATCTGACGGTGTCCCGTTATGGGCAAGGGATTCCGGCGGCCGAAGCTGCGCCATCACCTCATCGAACGCCGCCCTTTGTGAGGTACCGAGAGACGGATCCGTCAACAAGGCATAGGACGCATCGGCAAGCTCCCGGGGCGTGCAGCGCTCCTGAAGCAGCTCTGGAACGACCTCACGCCCTGCCAGCAGATTGACCATGGCGACATATTTCACCTTGATCATGCGACGCGCCATGAAGGCCGTAAGCGGATTGACGCGATATGCCACCGCCATGGGCACATGCGCCAGGGCAAGCTCGAGCGTCGAGGTTCCCGATTTGGTCAGCGCTGCACCAGCGGCAGCGAAGGCGTCATGCTTGTCATGAAGTTCAGTCACGATGATCGGCTTGACCGGCCAGCGCGCGACGGCGGCCCTGACTGTCTGGGCCACCAGCGGAGACAGAGGCAGAACCGGTACGATACCGGGCAGCTTCTCCTGCAGCAGAGCAAGCATCTTGCCATAGACCGGCAACAGGCGCGGCACCTCGGACCGGCGACTGCCCGGCATCAGGATCAGGATCGGGGCGTCATCCTCGATACCGTGCCTCAGGCGAAAACGCCTGGCATCGCCCTGATCTGCGCCAGATTGCAGGACAGGATGTCCGACGAAATCCACGGCCACACCTCGCTCACCGAACCAGTCCACCTCAAACGGGAGAAGACAGAGCAAACGGTCCCATAGCTCGGGGAAGCTATGGACGCGCTTCTCGTGCCAGGCCCAGACCTGCGGCCCGACATAATGGATCTTGGGCACAGTGACGTGACGCAGGCGCTTGAGAAAGCGCAGGGCAAAGCCTGGGGAATCGATGGTGACGATCATGTCCGGCTGACGCAGCACAACGTCATTGACCGCCTCGTTCAGGCGCTGGGAGAGTTGCCGGATGCGCGGCAGTACTTCGACCAGTCCCATTACCGCGAGGTCACGCATCGGGAAAAGGCTGGCAAGCCCCAAGGCTTCCATGCGCGGGCCGCCAATGCCGACGAAGATCAGATGCGGATCACGCGCATGAAGCGCCTGCATCAGATGCGCCCCCAGCACATCACCGCTGGCCTCACCTGCCAGAAGCCAGATGACACGAGGGGTAATGGCTGAATGGGGCATGGGGGTTTCAGCGCCTCAGAGTTGCGCCGGTTGCCTTGGCAACCGCAGCGATGATCTTCTCGGAAACGGCCTCGATCTCCTCATCCGTCAGGCTGGCCTTAACCGGCTGCAACGTGACATCGATGCCAAGCGAGCGATGACCGGGCTCGAGCGAGCCGCCCTCATAGATGTCGAACAGGCTTACGTCGCTGATGAGCGCGCGCTCTGCCCCTCGTGCGGCCTTCAGCACGGATTGTGCGTCCACTCCCGGCGCCACGATGAACGCGAAATCACGGCTGATCGGCTGGAACGCCGAGAGCGCAGGCGGTTGACGACGCTTGACCTTGGGCAGTGGCACGGCATCGAGAAAAAGTTCAAAAACCACGAGGGTCGAATCAACCCCCATGGCGCGTGTCACGCGCGGATGCAGCTCACCGAAACAACCGAGGACGGTCTTGGGGCCCTGACGCACCACGCCCGAGCGACCGGGATGGTAGTGGCCCGGCGCATCGGCCGTGACACTGAGCGCATCAGCAGGAAGCTTCAATGCGTCCAGAGCGGCCATGAGATCGGCTTTGGCATCCCACAGCGTCATCGCCTGAGCCCGCACACCGGGACGACGGGGCGTTTCCCCTCCCCGCAACCCTGCCAGAACAAGCTTCTGGCCATCGGCATGAAAACAGGGGCCAAGTTCGAACAAGGCAGCGTCGTTGAAGCCGCGCGCCGCATTATGCTGCCAGGCGCGCACCAGATTGATCAGCGGAGTAGGCCGCATCTGATTCAGATCGGAGGCGATCGGGTTCAACAGGCGTAGCCCCTCAGGGGCGCCTCCGAAGAGCAGGGCATCCTCATGCGAAACGAAGGAGAACCCGACCGTCTCAACCAGGCCACGAAGCGCGCAGAGACGACGCAGATCGCCAAGACGCTTCTGCGCCGGAGTGACGGCAGGCGCAGCGATAGCGGTTCTGAGCGGCAGGGGCAGAGGCGGCACCGAGTCCAGACCATGGATGCGCAGTACTTCTTCGATCAGATCGTTCTCTGCCTCGATGGCATGAACGGATGACGCCGCGCTCTGCGCCTGATCCGGATCGAGATGCGGGGCCTGATCGAGCTGGACACCCGTCGCGACGTCATTGCGCCATGACGGCACGGCAAAACAGCTGCGCCCTTCCGCGCGCTCACGTACCTCGAAGCCAAGATGCTCCAGGATACGCGTCGCCTCTTCCTCGGCGATGTCGGCACCGCCAAGAGAACTCAGGCGCTCGAAGCGCAGCCACGCCTCGCGCTGCCAGACGGGGATTGCGCCGGCGCTCGTGACGTCACTGGCCTCTCCGCCACAAAGATCGAGAATGAGACGGGTTGCGGCCTCAAGCCCTGAAAGCACCAGAGCCGGGTCGATACCGCGCTCGAAACGCTGGCGGGCATCGGTATGCACCCCGAGCCTGCGCCCGGTCAGGGCAATACGGACGGGATCGAAAAGCGCAGCCTCGATGAAGACATCAACGGTTTCGTCGCTGACACCCGTTGCTTCACCACCGATCAACCCGGCAAGCGACTGAACGCCCGCACTGTCGACGATCACCAGATCGTCGGTGCCCAGAACGAGATCGCGCCCATCCAACGCGCCGAATGTCTCGCGCGCCGCACGGGCAAGTGACAGCGTGGTCCCGCTGATCTTGCCTGCATCGAACACATGAAGCGGGCGCCCGAGATCGAAGGTCAGGTAATTGGTGATATCGACAAGCGCGCTGATCGGCTTGAGCCCGATGGACTCGAGGCGCTGGCGCAGCCAGTCGGGGCTTGGTCCATTGCGGACGCCGCGCACCAGGCGCCCGGCGATGAAGGGACAGGCAGACTCATACTGGATGTCCCAGTTGATGGGCGAGGGAAATTGCCCTTCCACCGTCTCGACCAGCCAGGGCTTGAGATGCCCCAGCCCCGAAGCGGCGAGATCGCGGGCGATACCACGCACGCTCAGCGCATCACCGCGGTTCGGAGTGATCGAAATATCGATCACTGGATCGTCGAGCTTGGCATAATCAGCATAGGACTGACCCAGCACCACGGTCTCGGGCAACTCGGCAATCCCGTCGGATTCAGCCCCGAGTCCGAGTTCGCGCAGCGAGCACAGCATGCCGCCGCTTTCCTGTCCGCGGATCTTGCCTGCCTTGATGGTGATGTCGCTGCCCGGGATGTAGGTGCCCGGCGGAGCGAAGATCACATGCAGCCCTGCTCGGGCATTGGGCGCGCCACATACGACCTGAACCTTCTCGTAGCCGCCGCCAGCCGCGACGACGCACACTTGCAGACGATCTGCATCGGGATGACGATGCGCTTCCAGGATTTTGGCGACGCGAAAGCCCTTGAGGCTGTCGGCAGGGTTCTCGACACTCTCGACCTCAAGACCGATGGCGTTGAGCTTCGCAAGAATGGTGTCCAGCGAAACCGTGAAATCGAGATGCTCGCGCAGCCAGGATAGGGTGAACTTCATGGTTTCAGACTCCTTCTGCGAGGCTGACGGAAGACAGGGCCGAGAAGCCGTAATGGCGCAACCATCTCAGATCGCTCTCATAAAAAGAGCGCAGATCGGGAATGCCGTTCTTGAGCATGGTCAGACGTTCGATCCCCATGCCGAAGGCGAAGCCCTGCCAAATGGCCGGATCGAGACCGCAATTGGCGAGTACGCGCGGATGCACCATGCCTGAGCCCAGGACCTCGAGCCAGTCCGTCCCGCCCCCGATTTCACCCGTCTGGCGCGACCAGCCGATATCAACCTCCATTGAGGGCTCGGTGAACGGGAAATAGGAAGCGCGGAAGCGCACCGGAAGGTTCGGCTTGTCAAAGAAGACACGCAGGAACTCGATCAGACAGCCCTTGAGATGACCGAGGGTGATCCCCTTGTCGATGACAAGTCCTTCACATTGATGAAACATCGGTGAGTGGGTGGCATCATGATCGGCACGATAGGTGCGGCCCGGCGCGATCACGCGAATAGGCGGTGCCTCGGTGAGCATGGTCCGGATCTGCACGCCCGATGTCTGGGTGCGCAGAACACGCGCCGGGGAGTCTTCGTGGGTCGAAGGCAGATAGAAAGTATCATGCTCGGTACGCGCCGGGTGATGATCGGGCGTGTTGAGCGCAGAGAAATTATGCCACTGGGACTCGATGTCTGGCCCCTCAGCTACCGAGAAGCCCATCGCACCGAAAATCGCAGTCATTTCCTCGATGGTACGGCTGATCGGATGGAGGAGGCCAAGAGGAGTCGCGGGCGCAGGCAAGGTCACATCGACCTGCTCGGACTTCAGGCGCGCCTCGAGAGCGGCATCGGCAATTTCCTGCCCACGCTGCTCGACGGCGCTGTTGAGGGCGTCGCGCAGGCGGTTGAGCGCCTGGCCACGCTCCTTGCGCTCCTCGGGGCTCATCTTCCCCAGTTCCTTGAGCAGACGGGTCAGGCGGCCGGACTTGCCCAGAACGCCCACACGAATGGCGTCCCAGGCGGCGTGATCCTGCGCCTGCGCCAAGGCCTCGAGAGTTTCGCTTCTCAGCGCTTCAAGATCATCGCCCATCATTCGCCTGTCCCATCGGTCAACTGGTATCGTCAAAAAAGAAAACGGGCCGTCCTGATACAGGACGACCCGTTTTCTATCAAATCCGGAAATCTGCCGAAGCAGAAATCCGAAGGCAAAAGCCTCTAATCAGGCCTGCGCGGTCTGTTCCTGAGCGGACTGCTCAAGAGCCATCTGCGCCAGCTTCACGATCTCGGCGAAGGTTGCAGCGTCATCGAATGCGATGGCGGCCAGAACCTTACGGTCGATTTCGATGCCAGCCTTT
>Ga0157365_10000484_pt1 | contig 17332 bp, 14 predicted proteins | sample AttsexASBM3_FD_111478 | JGI IMG/M metagenome (GOLD analysis project Ga0157365, IMG submission 111478) | Fungus gardens microbial communities from leaf cutter ant in Ribeirão Preto, State of São Paulo, Brazil - Atta sexdens ASBM3 | ecosystem: Host-associated > Fungi > Mycelium > Unclassified ... | reverse complement strand
TGGAAGATGCGCAGGCCATGGAAAACGCCTTTACCCGGTGCAATCCCGAACTGGTGGTCCACCTGGCGGCACAGGCCGGCGTGCGGTACAGCATCGAAAATCCCGGCACCTATATCAGCGCCAACCTGATCGGCACCTATAACGTGCTGGAACAGGCACGGCGGTGCCAGCCCGCGCACCTTATGATCGCTTCGACCTCATCCGTTTATGGCGCAAGCAAGGACGTGCCCTTTTCGGAATCCCAGCGCTGTGACCATCCGCTCAGCCTGTATGCCGCAACCAAGAAAGCCACGGAGGAACTGGCACATTCCTATTCCCATATCTGGAAGCTGCCGGTAACCGCCTTCCGCTTCTTCACCGTCTATGGCCCGTGGGGCCGGCCGGACATGGCGTTGTTCAAGTTCACGGCCAATACATTGGCGGGCAAGCCGATCGACGTTTACAACAATGGCAATATGGAACGCGATTTCACCTATATCGACGATCTGGTGGAAGCGATCTGCCTGCTGTCGCACAAGCCGCCACACGGGCCGGGCGAAAGTGATCCCGGCGCCAGCCCGGTTGCCCCCTACCGGGTCATCAATATCGGCAACAGCCACCCCGTCAGCCTGATGGCATTCATCGAGGCGATTGAAAAGGCGCTGGGCCAGCCCTGCATCCGCAATTACATGCCCATGCAGCCCGGGGACGTGCCACGTACATGGGCCGACTGTTCCGCACTGCAGGCGCTTACGGGTTTCCGCCCCGCAACACCGGTGCAGGCAGGTGTGGATGCATTCGTGGAGTGGTACCGGCAGTACTATCACGCGCCGCAGACGACGATTGCCAAACAGCAATAAACGTTTCCGGGTGCCGCCTTTTTTCAAAAAGGCGGCGTTCTTCGAAGCTTTTTGGAAAAAGCTTCACCAAAAACGTCTTTCCGGACAGTTTTCAAATCGTCGGCCTTCAGCCCTGCGACGCATCATCCAGGCCGAGGGCCGCAATATCCGCAGGCGGTCCCGCCAGCATGCAGGCAACGCCGGTCGTCCGGTCCACCACCATGCGGATATCCACCGGACCGTCCGCGCCAAACAGGTCGGATGTCACGACATAGGCCGGGCGCAGTGGTTCATCATCCGTGGCGTCATGGCGCGCCACCTCCGTCATGATACGCCCCAGGGCGCGTTCCAGCCCATCCATTACGCGTGAAGGGGCAAGACGCGGGCGTTCTGGCGTGCCGTCACTGGTACAATGCAGTTCCAGCAGTTTCGCCCATGCCGCGGTGGGGATGAACATGGGCATGCGCGATCCGTCATTATGGCGTTCGGCGTGCATGATGCGTCGCGTATTGGCCAGTTCGATCACGTCGATGCGCGGCAGGTCATCCCCGATCCGCGCGGCAATGGTCCGGGGTGCATCGGTCATGCGCGGACCGCTCCTTCAAAATGCGTCGGCAGCTTGAGAATATCCTGCGAGGACAGGGCCGAGGAGATATAGAACCCCTGTATCCGCTCCGGCTTCATCTGCATGACCAGATCGAACTGTTCGCGGTTTTCAACACCTTCGACCGTGACCTCCATCTGGAACCCCTGCCCCATTTCGATCAGGCTGGACAGGACCATGCAGGCATCGGGATTGCCCACGATAGTGGCGACCATGCTCTGGTCGATCTTGACCTGCGAGAACGGCAGTTCACGCAGGTGGTTCAGCACGGTAATCCCCTTGCCGAAATTATCCAGCGCAATGCGGAAGCCGGACCGCGCCAGTTCGCGCAGGTTGCGGATCCCCTGGTCCGCCCGGCGACCATGCAGCATCGCCTCGGTCACTTCCAGCACGAAGCTGTCGGGGGACATGTTGAAACGCCTGAGCGATTCCTCCAGTTCACGCTGGTAATCATCGCGGATCAGATCCATGCGCGACAGGTTGATGGCAAGCTGGCGCGGGGGCTGGCCCTGCTCGTTCCACATGCATACGTCACGACGGAAGGCCTCGATCATGCGCGGCCCCATGGCCTGCGCCAGACCGGCATCGGTAAACACGTCGGAAAAGTCTTCTGCCGCCAGCAGCCCGCGTTCGGGATGCTGCCAGCGCAGCAGCGCCTCGATCTGGTCCACTTCACGCGTGCGGCAGTTCAGGATCGGCTGGTAATAGACCTCGAACTGGTTGCGTTCGACCCCGCACCGTGCCTCGCTCAGGATGGATACACGGGCCTGCGCGCGTTCGCGCAGGTTGCGGGTGAACATCTGCGACTGCTTGCCCCCCGCGCGCTTGGCGGCGTACATCGCCATGTCGGCGTTTTTCTGCACGTCTTCCATCGTGTCGGTGCCATCCAGCAGAACCGCGCCAATGCTGCCCGCAACGCTTACGGTCACCGTTTCGATGTCGATGGGGCGCTCCAGCACGCCCTGCAGGCGGTCCATGTACCGCTCCAGCGACACGTCTTCCAGCGTGCGGTGCAGGATCACCGCGAATTCATCCCCCCCCAGACGGCTGACGGGGTCATCGGGGTGGGTCAGTTCAATCAGGCGTGACGCAATGGCACGCAGCACGATGTCACCGGCATGATGGCCATGGACATCGTTGATCTGCTTGAACCCGTCGAGGTCAAACATGACCAGCGCGGGGTGCGACGTACTGCCAGGTTCGCGACAGCGTGCAATTTCATCGGCCAGGGCAGTATTGAAGCCGCCACGGTTGAGCAGCCCGGTCAGCGTATCGGTTTCCGCCAGTTCACACAGCCGGTCACGGGTATTCATAAGTTCCGTGATCTCGAACCGGCTTGCGACATAGCCCTGGATCTGGCCCTGCCTGTCCTTCTTGGGGATGATGGTGGTCGCCACCCAGTACAGCGACCCGTCCTTGGCGCGATTGCAGATATTGCCCTGCCACAGTTCCCCCGCCTGGATCGTGCGATACAGGTCACGGAAAAAATCCGCGTCATGATACCCTGAATTGACGATACGGTGCGTGGAACCGATCAGTTCCTCACGCGAGTACTGGCTGATTTCACAGAAACGGTCATTCACATAGGTGATAACGCCCCTGTTATCGGTAATGGCGACGATCAGGACACTATCAACGAGGTCGGCCCAGAAATCCGCATCCTGGTGTGTCAGTGCCCGCAGCCGATCATCGTGTTGCAATGCCATATTCCTGCCTGGAACCTAAAATAAAAAACTGAACAGAATGTGTCATGGAATCAGTCCGGCAACGGGACAGACCCGCCGCATGATACACCCATGCGGCCGTGCCAGACCATACGGCACATCATATTACACCTTCGTGGGAATAAGGAACGACCCCCGTTCCTGCCGCTCACGGAACCATTTTTCCAGTTCCGCCGGTGGCAGGGGCTTCGCAAACAGATAGCCCTGCATCACATCACAATGCAGTTCTTCCAGCAGGCGCCACTGCTGTTCGGTTTCCACGCCTTCGGTCACGACCGTCATGCCAAGGCGCGAGCCAATGCCGATCACGGCCATGGTCACGGCCTGCGCGTTGGTGTCCTGCTCGAAATCATTGATGAAGCTACGGTCGATCTTGATTTCCGTCAGCGGCAGGCGCGTCAGTCGCGACAGCGATGAATAGCCCGTGCCGAAATCATCCATCGACAGCCCGACATCCAGCCTGCGGATGGCGTGCAGCACGTCTTCGGTATCGGTGCTGTTGTCCATCATCACGCTTTCGGTGATTTCCACCGTCAGGCGGTCCGGCGTCAGGTTATGGTGCTTCAGCAGGTTGGCGATATATTCCGGCAGCGCGCGATTGCGAAAATGCACCGCCGACAGGTTCACGGCCACGGTAGGCACATGCACCCCGTCGCGGTCCCATTTTACCATCTGGCCGCAGGCTTCCTGCAGCGACCACCGGCCAATGGCCTCGATCTGGCCCGTATCCTCCGCCACCGCGATAAAGCGGGAGGGATAGATATTGCCCAGCGTCGGATGGTGCCAGCGCGACAGGGCCTCCACCCCGTACAGCCCCCCCGTCATGGTTTCCACCTGCGGCTGGTAATGCAGGTTCAGCATGCCCTTGGCCAGCGAGTCCCGCAATGCGGAGCCAAGCATCAGCCGTTCCTGCGCCACCTGGTTCTTTTCATGTCCGGCGAAGCGGTACAGGCCACGCCCGTCCTCCTTCGCCTGACGGGCAGCGGCATCGGCCAGGCTGAGCAGGGATTCACTGTCCGGTCCGTTTTCGGGGAACGTGCTGATCCCGACGCAGCACGAAATGCTCAGCGTATTTTCGCCCACCTGCAGCGGCCTGGCGATGGAATTGATCAGTTTTTCGGCAAACTGTTCCGCACGCTGGTGCGAGCAGTCGGGCACGACGATAATGAACTCGTCCCCGCCCGAACGGCTGACGATATATTCATCATTGACCAGCGCGCGGATACGCCGCCCGATCTCGATCAGGAAACGGTCGGCATTGACGTGGCCCAGCGCGTCGTTGATGTCGCGGAAACGGTCGATATCCACCATGAACAGCGAGAACTGGCTGTCGCCACCACGCATGATCAGGCGTTCGATGATATTATGCAGCGATGTCCGGTTCAGAAGCCCGGTCAGGCTGTCGAAATTGGACAGCTGGGCAATGTGCTGGCGTGTCTCGTTCTGTTCGATCGCCAGTGCGCAGAAGGGCATGCAGGTTGACACCACGCGTTCGGGCCATGCCTGCGACGGCTCATCATCGCGCAGGTACAGGGCGAATATCCCCACGACCTGCCCGGTACGTGAAATGATGGCCGAGGAGCGGCACCCCACCAGCCCCAGCGAACGGGCAAGGGAGGAATAGCCATCCCACACCACCGTATTGCTGCAGCCGGGATCATGGCGCATCGCCTCGATCTGCTCCGGCGTTACCTGCATGCTGTCCAGTGCCGAGCGGTACCGGGCGGGCATGCCGGGGGAGGACGTGACAATGACCTTGCGCGTGCCATCGAACGTCATGAGCGCCGCAACCCCACCGGGCACGAAACCATCCACGCGGCGACACAGCTGGTCGCCCACCTCCTGTATGGTCAGGTCGGACGCCAGCGCCTGGAGCACGTCATTCTGCAGGATCAGGATCTTGCGCTGGCGGCTCTGCTCCGTCACGTCCTTCATGACGGCGATATAATAGATCCCGCCCGTTTCACCGAGCTGCACGCGCGAAATCGACAGTTCACCGCAGACATATTCGCCATTGGCGCGGCGGAATTCGACCTCGCGCGATGTCCCGACAATGCGGCCTATGCCTGTCTCGCGATTACGGTTGATATAGCTGTCATGCTGCGCGCGGTCCGCCTGTGGCACAAGGCAGCTGACATTCTGCCCCATGACCTGCGCGCGCGACAGACCCCATATCCTCTCGGCCGCGGCGTTGAAGAAGATGATGCAGTTATGCTCATCAATCACGACCATGGGATCGATGGCCTGCTCCATGGCGGATAACAGGACATCGGCGCTTATCTTCGGCTGATCCACCGTAAACTCCAGAACGTTGGCACGATACGCCGCGCCATGTGAGATCACTTTTCCTGATCGTGCAGGCAGGCTCCCGTTACCATGCGGGGCAGACCAGCCCTATCCGGCGGCGGACAACCACCGGGACCGTCGATTGGGGGGATACCCTACGGATTACGGGACCGGGGAAACATGACATGCCTCAATCTTGACACAAAGCCTTCAGTTGCGGCTACGCTCAAGATCCTGCGGCAGCATGCCCGCCAGCGGGCGGCAGGCATATGCACTTTCGCCCTCCGGCTGGGGCTGGTTCTGGCGCAGTTCGGCCGCCCCTGCCGCCACGGCCCGCCACGCCGCCTGCGCCAGCGCCTTGCGGCTGGGAAAATCATTGGGGTCCAGCGGCGGATGCAGCAGCACGGTCGCGCGCATCGACCGCCATTTGACCAGCTGCCACACATGGGGGCCAAGCTCCATGTCGCCATACCATGCAAAGACCGGACGCCGCGCATGGTTGACCGGCAGGCCCTCCAGCCGGTCATACACAACCGATACCGGCTGGATCAGCGGCGTCATGCCGGGGCGTGCCGCAATGGCTTCCGCCTCGCTTTCCGGTTCCACCGGCCCCCTGCCCGGCGGCAGGCGCGGCGGCTTGGCAATGGCGAAAAAGGCCGACAGGAACGGCAGCACCCGCGACCCGTCGGACGATGTGCCTTCGGGGAACAGGATCAGGTTGTCGCCTTCAACCATCAAGCGGTGCAGCATTTCATCACGTTCGCGGCCCGTCGTGCTGCGCTGGCGGCTGACGAATATGGTCCGGCCAATGCGCGAGACCAGTCCCATGATGGGCCAGCCCTCAATATCACCCTTGGCCACAAAATTGGACGGCAGCACCGTGCCCAGCACCGGCACGTCCAGCCATGAGGAATGGTTGGACACATAGATCACCGGGCGTTCGCCATTCTGCCGCGCGCGCCTGCCGCCCACGCCGCCTGCCCTGCGCCCCACCACACGGATGCGCAGCGACAGCAGCAGGCACAGCCCGCCCCAGACCATGCGCGTCCACCGGATCTTGGCCGTGCCGGGCACCAGCAGCAGCACCGCCTCGAACCCGACCGACAGCGGCACCCACACGGTAATGGCGGCCAGACGCCCCACCCCGCGCGCGGTGCGGGCATAGGTGCGCATCCGCCCTGACGGCAGGACCGTTGTCGCGGCGATGAGCCGCTCCGCAACCGAACCGGGCTGGGGCGCGATCACCGGACGGGCCGCGCGCGACGTGGACGGGGAGGCTGCAGGCGATGGGGAGCGACGCCGGGTGAAACGGCGGATGAAATCGGCGATCATGGGCTATCCATAGCCCCACCTCTGGCCGGGGGACAATATGGGGCAGGCGCGCGACACAGGGGACGTGTCCTGCACGCAACGGACAGACCCGCATCAACCCTTTCATCATACGGTCATATTATGGGTGCATTGATACAACATGCATGCCATGCGGCCCGTCTGCCCCACCCATCGTCCATCCTGACTGGACCCGCGTCGCATACCCGTCCATGTTGCCCTCCCATCCCTGCAGGAGTTGTCCCTTATGTCCGCATGCAGCCGTCGCGGCGCCCTTGCCGCCACGACCGCCTTCATCATCCTTGCCGCCATCCAGCCCGCCCCGGTCCGGGCGGCCGATGACGTGCTGAATGTGCTGACATGGTGTGACCACGAGGATCCCGAACTGCTTGGCCCCTTTGAACAGGCCAACAAGGTGCGCGTCCACTTCAAGGACATTGACAGTACCTCCGCCGTGCGCACCATCCTGCGCCAGTCACAGGCAGGCGACTGGGACGTGGTGATCATGGAAGAAACGGCCGCCCCGCAACTGGCGGCGGCCGGACTGCTGATGCCGCTGGACCCGGCGGATTTCCCGTCGGACACCGTTCCCGCCGCCATTGCCAGTCCGGCCAGTGGCTCCTATCAGGGACGGCTGTATTCCGTGCCGGAAAAATACGGCTTCCACGCCGTGGCCTTCAACCAGGCCCATGTCAGCGCACAGGACATGCAGGACATCAACGCGGTATGGCAGCCGCGTTATCACGGGCATATCGCGATCTATGACAGCTATCTGCCCATCCTGTCCTACATCGCCCTGGCGCTGGGGCTGGACCCGGCACACCTGACGGATGCCGATCTGCCTGCGCTGCAGGACAGACTGGCGGCCCTGCGCGCCAATGCGACACTGGTGGGCGATACCGCCAGCGTGCAGCAGGCACTGGCCGACGGGGTGGTTGATATTGTCGTGGGCGGCGGTGCATGGACCACGGCGGGCGTGGGCGAAGGCGGCACGGTCAGCACGCCCACCGCGCACTCCGATACGGCCACGCAGCGCCCGGACCTGACATTCACCCTGCCGCGACAGGGCGGCATCCGGTGGCAGCATGGCATCTCGATCATCGAGGCATCGCAGCGCAAGACGCTGGCGCTGGCGTTCGCGCAGTACCTGCGCACCCCCGCGGCACAGGCCCGGCTGGCGACATCATCATGTTTCTGGGGCATGCCCGCCAGCACCAGCGCGCCGCTGGACGCGGATATGAAAGCCGCCCTGCACTGGGACCAGCAGCCTGCCTATATCGCGGCCAGCCACCCCTTCCCCGTGCTGGATGACGCCATGGACACCAAGCTGCACACGATGTGGGACAAGGTCATGAAAAATGCCGCCGCGCCGGATCAGCCCGGCGGCGGCGGCAATGGGGGGGAGACAGCTCAGCCGTAACGGCGGGCCGCACCCCGCTCGTGCCACAGCACGCGTTCGGCCATCATGCCGAACACCAGCCCAAGACTGCCCCACAGCACAAGCTGCATGCCGATGGCAGCTTCACGGAAACGCCACAGCACGACGGCGGGGAAGTTGTCCGGCACTTCATTAATGTCGGGCAGCGCCCATTGCAGCAGCGCCACCAGCACCACAAAAACCGCCCCACCGCATAGCGTAGCGCCCCAGTTGCCAAGACGCACTGCCAGCACGCGGCCCGACAGGACCGCCAGCGTCAGCGCGCATAGTGAAAAGACGATCATTTCAAAATAGGCGGTCGTGCGCAGGCCGATGGTTTCCGGCTGTCCCACGGCAGGGGGATTGGCCGGGTATTTCAGATCCGGCACCAGCACCACGGCCAGAAACCCCGCCCCCGCCAGCAGCATGGACAGCATACGCGGCGAAAAACGGCCGATCCGTCCGTAAGCCAGAGAAAATACCAGCGAAAACAGCCCGCCATAGGCCGCGCCATACATGACGGCGGCGGTCAGCAGCCCAAGCGATGACTGCACGCCACGGCTGACCAGTTCGGGTTCCGGCGGCTCCCCTGATGCCGCATCCAAGGCGGATTCGAACGCGATGGCGAGATTGACCTGCGGTTCACCGAAGATGCGGGCGAACACGAACGCAAGGGCGGCTGCAATGATGCCCGCCAGCATGCCACGCAGCAGAAGGCGTCCGGCCATCAGGGCATACCCCGACACAGACGGAAGGAAAGAAAGGACATGAATCAGATCTCCTGTCGGGAAAGCGCGTCCCGTAACGGAATGAAGGTCCATCCGCCGGGAGGTCTGACTTCCGCAGGGGCTGCGGTGTACAGTGGCGCGACCGTGCCGGAATCCCACCGGCTTCTCCCTGCGGATACGATAAGGGACCAGTCAATAACGCGCATGGAGCGCAAGTCAATGTTGTGGCTCTGGGGGCTGTCTAAGAAATTCGCCAGCCAGATGCTTTGAAATTACAGGAATTTTTTGGTGAAGCTTTTCCAGAAAGCTTCAGTAAACACCGCCTTTTTGAAAACAGGCGGCACCCGAAAACTTTTATCTTTGTCAGGGTGCTGTTTTGAAACAGGTCTCTATTCAGGCTTTGCAGGCAACGTAACCCTGGTGGCATTGCCCTGCGCCGCGCGCCACTGCTTCAGGGCATCCAGCGTGCCACTGACATGCCCCTTGGGCGACAGGGCACTGTAGGCATAGATTACCTTGCCATCCGGGGCGATGACATAGGACGTGCGGCTGGCGCGATTCACCAGCGGCAGGTGACTGTCATACATCCGTGCGATCTGGCCCTTCGGGTCGGTGGCGACGGGAAAGCGGCCATGGCCTTCGCTGACGGAAAAGCGGTCGAGGGTGTGCATGTCATCGGTGGAGACGCCAATGACCGTAGCCCCAAGCGCCTTGTACTGATCCATGGCGTTTGCGAAATCATGCGCTTCCATGGTGCAGCCACGGGTGAAGGCAGCCGGGTAGAAATACAGCACCACCGGCCCCTGGCGCAGGGCGTCGGCCAGCCGGAAATCAAACTCGCTGCCATTGCTGGTGGCCTGCGCATCGAACATGGGGGCCTGGCTGCCCACCGGCAGGGCCGCACGCGCGGGCGAAAAACAGACAAAGCCGGCAAAGGCCATGACACCGACCAGCGGCAGGCACAGTCCCGGCAGGGACCAGCGCGAACGCCTGTAGAAATACCTCATGTGTCCTCACACCCTGCGGGGCAGGATCAATGCCGTCATGTGGTTGGCGGCAGGATCTGGCATCCAGACCCGCCCAGTCGCTGACAGACCTGCTGGGCAGCTTCGTGCGACAGGCCGGTCAGCCTTGCACGATAGACATGACCATGCGCCGATGCAACGGTCGCGACCTGCGTATGCACCCCGCTGAACGCAATCTTGGCCCGGGCCTGTCCGGCCGCATGCTGCGCCTGCCCGGCCGACCCATAGGCGCCCACCTGTACCATCCAGTCATGGCGGTCGGCCATGCTGATGACCCCCGGCCGGGTTCCGGCCGACGCCATGGGGGCCACGCCGCTCTGTTCACGCGCACTCCATGCCGCGCGCACGGCGGCAGCTTCGGGTGATGGCGTGTCGGTAGCCGCACCCTTCGGCACGGAGGCCAGAAGCTGACGCCCCCGGCTGTGGCCGCCACGCGCATTCTGCGCCGCCTGCGCGCGGGCAAGGGCGCGGGCTTCCACCAGCAGGTCGGCCTGTGACCGGTTGACCGGCCTGCTGCTGACGATCCGCGGCCCGATGGAGGCGACATAATCGCGCGTTTCCTTGGGCAGGGTGTGGTAACGGTCAAGGAAATCATCCAGCCGCCCCGGCCCGCTGTTATAGGCGGCAAGGAAACCGGGCGAGCCGTAAATGTCGTACATTTCACGGATATAGGCCGTGCCCGCCACGATATTGTCGTGCGGTTCAAAGGCATCGGGACCAAGATTGTAGCGCGCACGCATTTCGTCATAGGTGGGCGGCATGAGCTGCATCAGCCCCATGGCGCCGGGCATGGAGGTCACGAACTGGCCATTATGGTACAGCTGCCCGCCCGACTCGCGCTGCATGACTTCGCGGATCCATACGTTTGGCACATCGAAACGCTGCGAGGCCTCGGTGATATAAGGCCCCCACGGATCTTCCGGTGGTCCCGGCGGGGTATAGGTGGTGTGGGCGCGGGCGCGATAGGAATCGGCTTCCTGAATCATCTGCTCCTCACTCATCTCGTGGGAGCCGTTATGGGCACAGGCGGCCAGCATGCCCGCGAATCCCAGTGCCAGCCACCGTAGCGACCGGCGTGTGGGGGAAGCCTGCGCGGCCGTGCCGCCATGTCCGTCAGATGCCGCTACTGCCTGCGCTGGTGCCATGCTGGTGGTATGATCCCGATCATGCCCGATCCCATGGCGGACGCGCCAACATGGCCCGCCCGGCGGGTCGGGCGCCGCACCATAACAGCGTGGCTTCGGCTTGTGCAATCCTGACCCGCCGACATGTCCATGACGTAACCGGCAGGTCAGGTTCATGCGCGCCTGCCAGATTATGGAAACGTTTTCGGTGACGCTTTTTTCAGAATGCTTCGAAGAACGCCGCCTTTTTAAAAAAGGCGGCATCCGGAAACGCCTGTTCTTTCAAAACGGCCTTTTATTCCTCGACATAGGTAGCAGGATCGCCACCTGTGCGGTTGTGGGGGCTGTCAAGTGTCGCAAGATCGTTCATGTCATCCGCCGTCAGCTGGAAATCGAACGTATGCAGGTTGGCGCGCATGCGGTCGGGATGCGCACTTTTGGGAATGGGAATCGCGCCGTAATCAATCACCCAGCGCAACAGTACCTGCGCCGTGGATTTGCCATGCCGGTCCGCAACCCGTTTGACGACGGGATTATCCAGCAGTTTGCCGCGCCCCAGCGGGCTCCAGGCTTCCGTCTGGATGCCCAGCTTTTTATGTAAGGCGACCAGTTCGGACTGCGCGAAATCGGCATGCATCTCGATCTGGTTGACGGCGGGCGTGACCCCGGTTTCATCAATCAGGCGCTGCAGGTGTTCAGGCAGGAAGTTGGAGACGCCAATCGAACGGATGCGGCCTTCCTTCTGCAGGCGGATCATCGCCTTCCAGCTGTCGACATACTGGTCCTTGGCAGGCAGCGGCCAGTGGATGAGATACAGGTCCACATAGCTCATCTTCAGCAGTCCAAGGCTCTGTTCGAACGCGCGCAGCGTGCTGTCATATCCCTGATCGGCGCCACGCAGCTTGGTGGTGACGAAAATATCCTCACGCCCCACATCGGAACTGACCAGCCCCGTGCCGACCCCGCTTTCATTTCCGTAGCGCGACGCGGTATCGAACAGGCGATACCCGGCATCCAGCGCCTCCCGCACCGCCTTTTCGGCCTGCGGGTTATCCAGTGGATAGGTGCCGAACCCCATGGCGGGGATCCTGTGGCCATCATTCAGTTCAAGCAGGGGGATGGAGGTTGTCATGGTCGTTCCTTCGTCAGGCGCTCCCGGCGGCTATGGTGCCCCGGCGCGCAGGCGGCAGGGTGGCGACCGGGCCGGGGGCTGGACGTGTGTCGCCGGTCCCTACCCTAACGACAGGTCACCACTTTTGGTTTATGCCCAGTTTTCAGGACTGGGCTGCATGTGGTTCATTATCACCATTGCTGGAGGCCCCATGACCGATACACCAACCGACACATCCGCAACGGAAGCGGGCGAACTGCATCGCTCGCTGCTGAGCATTGATACCCATGTGGACATTCCGTGGCCGGACCGCGACGACTTCGCCACGGGCGCGCCGTCGCGACGGGTGGACCTGCCGCGCATGCGCGCGGGCAGCCTGAGCGCCGCATGCCTTGTGGCCTATGTGGGGCAGGGCGCGCGTGACGTGACGGGGCATGAGGCGGCCTCCACCCGGGCGGACGCGATGCTGCACGTGATCAGGGAGACGGGCCGGATCGATGGCGTGCAGGTGTGCGACACGGCAGCAGGGGTGCGCGCGGCCCATGCGGCGGGGGATGTCGCCATCATCCCCGCCGTGGAAAACGGCTATGCGATTGGCGAGGACCTGTCGCTGATCGCCCGGTTCCGCGCTCTGGGCGCACGCTACATGACGCTGACCCATAACGGGCATAACCAGCTGGCCGACTCGGCACGGCCCATGCACCACCTTGATGATCCCGAAACGCTGCATGGCGGGCTGTCCGGCCTTGGCCGTGACGCGGTGGCCGAAATGAACCGCGTGGGCATGCTGGTCGATGTCTCGCACACGTCGCGCGACACCATGCTGCAGGCCGTTGGCCTGTCCCGTGCGCCGGTCTTTGCCAGCCATTCGTGTGTCCGCGCCCTGTGCGATCACCCGCGCAACCTTGACGACACGCAGCTTGACGCGCTGAAGGCCTGTGGCGGGGTGATCCACATTACCGCCATGGACGCCTTCCTGCGCCCGCGCGACGTGCGTGACATGCGCCCGGTCACGGTGGCGGACTTTGTCGACCATATCGATTATGCAGTGCAGCGAATCGGGATCAAGCATGTCGGCATCTCGTCCGATTTTGATGGCGGTGGCGGCATACGCGGCTGGGCCGATGCATCGGAATCGCCCAACCTGACGGCGGAACTGCTACGCCGTGGCTATGACCGCAGCCAGATCGCGGCCCTGTGGGGAGAAAATTTCCTGCGGATCCTGAAGCAGGCGGAAGAGGTCGCCCGCACGATCGCGTGAACATGGAATCCCGCGCGCTCTGGATCACGCGCGCCCAACGGGGTATATCCTGTGCCGCATTGACGAATACAGGATAAGAAATGACCACCAGCACCGATTACAAGGTCAAGGACATCTCGCTTGCCGAGTGGGGCCGCAAGGAAATCTCGATCGCGGAAGGCGAAATGCCGGGGCTTATGGCCCTCCGCGAGGAATACGGCGCATCCCAGCCGCTGAAGGGCGCGCGCATCGCGGGCTGCCTGCACATGACGATCCAGACCGCCGTGCTGATCGAGACCCTGACGGCGCTGGGGGCTACGGTCCGCTGGTCGTCGTGCAACATTTTCTCGACCCAGGACCAGGCCGCGGCCGCCATCGCCGCGACCGGCGTGCCCGTGTTCGCATGGAAGGGCCTGACGGAAGACGAGTTCAACTGGTGCATCGAGCAGACCGTGAAGGGGCCGGACGGCTGGACGCCCAACATGATCCTTGATGATGGTGGCGACCTGACCATTCTCATGCACGACAAGTATCCCGAACTGCTGAAAACCGTGCGCGGGCTGTCGGAAGAGACCACGACGGGTGTCCACCGCCTGTGGGAAATGGAAAAGAAGGGCACGCTGAAGGTTCCGGCCATCAACGTCAATGACAGCGTGACCAAGTCCAAGTTCGACAACCTGTATGGCTGTCGTGAAAGCCTGGTGGACGCCATCCGCCGTGGCACGGACGTGATGATGGCGGGCAAGGTTGCCGTGGTTGCCGGTTATGGTGACGTGGGCAAGGGGTCTGCCGCGTCCCTGCGCAACGCGGGCTGCCGCGTGCTGGTGACCGAAGTTGATCCCATCTGCGCGCTGCAGGCCGCGATGGAAGGTTATGAGGTCGTGACGATGGAAGAGGCCGCGCCGCGCGGCGATATCTTCGTCACCGCCACGGGCAACGTGGACATCATCACGCTGGACCACATGCGCGAGATGAAGCACCGTGCGATCGTGTGCAACATCGGGCATTTCGATTCCGAAATCCAGATTGGCGCCCTGCGCAACTTCAAGTGGGACAACATCAAGCCGCAGGTGGATGAGGTCGTCTTCCCTGATGGCAAGCGCCTGATCGTCCTGTCCGAAGGCCGTCTGGTTAATCTGGGCAACGCGACGGGCCACCCGTCCTTCGTCATGTCCGCGTCGTTCACCAACCAGACGCTGGCACAGATCGAACTGTGGGAAGCGCCGGAAGGCAAGTACGAAAACAAGGTCTACACCCTGCCCAAGAAGCTGGATGAGAAGGTGGCCTTCCTGCACCTGGCCAAGGTTGGCGCGCATCTGTCCAGAATGAGCCAGAAGCAGGCGGATTACATTGACGTGCCGGTCAACGGCCCGTTCAAGAATGACCTGTATCGTTACTAAGCGCCTCAATCATCGCTAACATACACGTGACTGGTCCGGCATCCGCCGGGCCACATCATGTGATGGAGAAAGATACCATGAGCATCTTCGGTTCAATCCTGTCCAAGATTTTCGGCAGCCACACCGCAGCCGCCGCGACCCCGGCTGCTGCCCCGGCAGCCACGCCCGCAGCAGCACCTGCAGCAGCGGCTCCGGCTGCGGCTCCCGCCGCCCCGGCGCAGCCGGTGGACGTGGACGCCGTGCTGGGCGCGCTGGCGGCCAAGAACCCCGAAAAGCTGAACTGGCAGACCTCCATCGTGGATCTGCTGAAGCTGCTGGGCCTCGACAGCTCGCTGACCGCGCGTAAGGAACTGGCGACGGAACTGCACTATACCGGCGACATGAACGATTCCGCGTCCATGAATGTCTGGCTGATCAAGCAGGTCATGCAGAAGCTGGCGGCAAATGGCGGCAAGGTCTCCCCTGACCTGATGAAATAAGACGCAGCTGGCGTAATGGACGGGCGGGCGCGTGGCCAACGGCCACCGGCCGCCCGTTTCGTATCGGCCAGACAGGATCACCAGAACCGGCCGGGACCGGCAGCATGACGGAGGGATACGCGATGGAAAACGTCCCCGATTTCCCCATTATGGACAACGCCACCGGGTTGCCTGTCGACTCCGCATCATCTGTCTCCAACGGGGTGGTCTGGGCCATTGCCTGCCAGCCGGGCCAGAAGCCCGAGCGCCTGACGGATGAACAGATCGTCCGCGCGCTGGACGGCCTGCCGCCCGGCACGCCGGATTCGTGGGTCTGGCTGCATTATGACATTGTCCACACCGCCAGCCGCGCGCACATCCAGGCCATTCCCTGCCTGCCCGAAGAAGTACGCCTTGCTCTGGGCAGCACGGACCGGGGCACCAATGTCGAGGCCGAAGGCGATATCGTCTATGGCGCCCTGCCCGGCTTTGACGATGCCATGTCGGAAGATGACAAGAACCTGTCCGCATGGCGGTTCGCGGTCCTGCCCACCCTGCTGATCACCACGCGCCGCCAGCCGGTTCCGGCCTTGGGGGTCATTTACCGGACCATGCAGCGAGCGGCCTTCGACTCCCCTGCCGAAGTGGTCGACCATACCCTGCTGGAGTTTGCCGATACTGTCCGGCGCAACATCGCCATGCTGGATGACCAGCTGGACCGTGCCGAGGACCTGCTGCTGACGCTGGACCAGCATACCGATTTCGGCCGCATAAGCGGGCTGATCGGGCGTGTGCGGCGTCGTTCGACCGAATTGCGGCGCGTGATTTCGCCCGTGGACCGCATTTTCCATAACGAGGACCTGGAACTGCCCGAATGGGCGGAAGATGACATCCGCGACCGTTCGCAGCGCCAGATTCATGCAGCCCTTGATGACCTTCTGGCTTTACAGGACCGTGCGCGATCGCTGCAGGACGAACTGGCGTCCGGTCAGGCGGAAGAAACCAACCGCCGCCTGTACACCGTATCCATCGTGACCACCCTCATGCTGCCTGCGACATTCGTGACCGGGTTTTTCGGCATGAACACGGGTGGCATGTTCCTTGCTGCCGGTTCTCTGGGAACGGTGGAAGCGGGCGGCATCTGCTTCGTGTTCATGATGATCACGTGGCTGCTGCTTAAAATCATGAAGCTGCTATAGGTCCACCAGCTTCCAGCCTGCATCCGACCGTTGCCGACCTGATGCCCCGGTTGGCGGATCGGACACCGGGCCAGTCGCGCAGACCATGCGCGGGACAGGCAGAAGGCCACACATTGCCGCCAATAGCCATCTCCTGTAGGTTTTGCGGTGCTTGATCTTCCCTCCCTACGTTCCGGCCTGACAGGGAAACCGACACCGATCCATGAAATGTCTTGTTACAGGTGGGGCGGGGTATGTCGGGAGCCATGTGGTCATAAGCCTGCTGGATGCAGGGCACGACGTTGTCGTGCTGGATGACCTCAGCACGGGTCATCGTGCCGCCATCCCCGACGGGGTCCGGTTCTGGCATGTTGACCTGGGCAATGCGCAGGCAATACATGACGCCGTGACGCAGGACAACTGGGACGTGGTGTTCCACTTTGCCGCCCTGTCATCAGTCGGGCACTCCTTTACAGAGCCATTCCACTACCTGCGGCACAATATCATGAATTCCCTGAACCTGATCGAGGCATGTACATCCCATCAGGTAAAACGCTTTGTCTTTTCTTCCACGGCGGCGCTGTTCAGTGATGAACGCGATCTGTCGCGGATTACGGATGATGCGCTGGTCAACCCAGCATCCCCCTATGGTGACAGCAAATTCTTCATTGAACGCGCCCTGCTGTGGGCTGACCGTATTTATGGAATGCGCACTGCCTGCCTGCGGTATTTCAATGCTGCCGGTGCCGACCCGCAGGGACGGCTGGGGGAAGATCATCGCCCGGAAACCCACCTTATTCCGCTTGCCATCGATACGGCGCTGGGGTTGCAGCCTTCCCTGAAAATATTTGGCAACAGTTACGATACACGGGATGGCACGTGCATCCGGG
>Ga0157365_10000483_pt1 | contig 17346 bp, 14 predicted proteins | sample AttsexASBM3_FD_111478 | JGI IMG/M metagenome (GOLD analysis project Ga0157365, IMG submission 111478) | Fungus gardens microbial communities from leaf cutter ant in Ribeirão Preto, State of São Paulo, Brazil - Atta sexdens ASBM3 | ecosystem: Host-associated > Fungi > Mycelium > Unclassified ... | reverse complement strand
GGTCCCCTGAACTACCCACACAATCACCAACGCGGGGTGGAGCAGCCCGGTAGCTCGTCAGGCTCATAACCTGAAGGCCGCAGGTTCAAATCCTGCCCCCGCAACCATCTGAACTTGCGATGCGAACGCATCACGAACCCCAGCCCCGAAACGGGCTGGGGTTTTCGTTTGTCCGCCCGACGCAACCGTCAGGATGCCGGCGAGATCGCCCCGGACATCGATTTGCAGGCCCTTGTCGGATGGGGTGAGGATGATCGCCTCAATGAGAGAGCGGATCACCTCGGCCGCCTCCTGGCGCTTCTCGTCCAGTTCGGAATGCAGCATGTCGTGCAGACGTGCGAGTTGCCGGTGGTAGAACTCTGCCATTTGGGGATGGAGCAGGGGCGGGGGCGCTTCGGCAGTTGCGAGGAACTCCTTGAGTTCGGTCTTGCGGGCTTCGAGCTTCGATCCGCGCTCCTTGACCGTCTCGATCGAGATCGCTTCGGAAAGATAGAGATCCATCAGGCGCTGGATCTCGCGCTCCACCCGTTTCAGTTCTGACTCGGCCGCACCGATGTCGGCTGACGCCTCCATGCGCAGCCGGTTCATCTCGGTGGTGAAGGCCGTGCAAAATTCTGCGAACAGGTCCGGGTCCATGAGATGGTGGCGCAGGGCGTCGAGGACGCGGCGTTCCAGCTCCTCGCGACGCATGTTGGTCCGGTTGTCGCAGGTGCCCTTATTGCGGGCCGTCGAGCAGCCCAGCAGTGCCCCGGAGATCATCGAATAGCCCCCACCGCAGCAGCCACATTTGCTCAGGCCGGAGAACAGGTAGCGGGGACGGCGTTTCTCGCGGAAGTGGTCGGGCGATGATGTGTCGCTTGTGTTCCGGCTGGCGCTGACGCTGGCCTGCCGCGCCTTGACCGCGTCCCACAACTCCTGATCGACGATCCGCAGCTCCGGCACCTCTTGGGTCACCCATTCGGAGTCCGGATTGGGACGCGCCTGGCGCTTGCCGGTGTCGGGATCCTTGATGAAACGCTGGCGGTTCCAGACCAGCTTCCCCACGTACATCTCGTTGTTGAGGATACCGGTGCCGCGCGCCCGGTTGCCGGTGATCGTCGAGAAGCCCCAGGCACCGCTGCCAGGGGCAGGGATGCCTTCGTCATTGAGGCGGAAGGCGATGGCGCGCGGTCCCAGCCCAGCCGCGAAGTCGCAGAAGATGCGACGGACGACCTCGGCCTTCACCACGTTGATGGTCCGGTCGCCCCGGATTGGCTCCCCATTGGCGTCGAGTTTGCGTACCACGTCATAGCCGTAGGCGTTGCCGCCGCCGGACTTGCCCAGTTCCACGCGCCCCCGCAGGCCGCGATGGGTCTTCTCGGCCAGGTCTTTCAGGAACAGGGCGTTCATCGTGCCCTTGAGGCCGACATGGAGGTGGGAGACTTCGCCCTCGGAGAGGGTGACGATCCGCACGCCGGCATAGTTCATGCGCTTGAAGACGCCGGCGATGTCCTCCTGGTCTCGGGACAAACGGTCCATCGCCTCGGCCAGCACGATCTGGAACCGTCCGCGCTGTGCATCCGCGATCAGCGCCTGGATGCCGGGCCGCATCAGAGAGGCACCCGAGATGGCGTGGTCGGTATACTCCTCGACGACGGTCCAGCCCTGCTTTTCCGCATGGGTGCGGCAGACCCGAAGCTGATCGGCGATCGAGGCGTCGCGCTGGTTGTCGGAGGAATAGCGGGCGTAGAGCGCGACCTTCATGACGAGGCATCCCTTACGGTCCGGAGCGGCGGCGCTGCTCCTGTTGCTGCGACCGGAACCAGTCCCGTGCCGCACGACGGGCCATGAGGCGGGCCAGTGCTATCAGGCGCAGGTCCGGGGCATTGGGTCGCAGGATGAGCCGCAACTCGGGCTCTGGCGGCCGATACGCCGGGGCAATGGACTGGCTGGGTCTGTCCGTCATCGTCGCTCTCTTCCGACCGTAAGGCAAGGGAAACAGACACACGATCCCGACAGATGACTGTTATTTCAATGGAAAATGGCAACAAAAGAAAGCGCGTCTGTGCGTGCTTCAGCGCGTGGAATCGTAGTCATGGGTAGTCCCGGATAGAGGCGCGTCGTACAAATACTGGCTTACGGCGGCGTCAAGGGACAGAAGGGCGGATCATGAACTATACGGGAGTGCCATCCTTACGGCAGGGCGGATGCCTGAATTGCGCGCGGAAGAAGAATCGGACTTCCATTTGGTCGAGGCGATCGATCCGGAGGCCGGCTGTGCTGACGACTGGCTGTGGTGAGAGACTGGATTCCGGCTCGCTTCGGACGGGATCCGGTTCGAAATGTGCAGGTATGTCCTGAAGTGGTCGTACCAGTCAGCAATCCCGCATGCGCCAATGCGCCCTATCGGCTGCCGTTGAAGCATTCTGTGCCGTCATCTCAATTTCTGACGCTTGCCGAGGTCAGTCGGCATCTCGCAAAGTGCGCTGTTGCGGCACGTGCAGAACTTCGTGCATGATTTGGAACTGCTGTCTTGAACAATTCTCTATTCGGACTAAACCATTATAAATTTCATATATACGTATTATAAATAATTCATTTCTTGTATGACTGTGTGTATATACTTTGCCTGCAGCGCACCGCCATCAAACGGTGACACGCAGAGCCGCTGTAGACAGCGGCCGGAAGGTTCCATATCGGCCATAAATACTTGATGCGCTGCGGCAGTCGTGAAACTCTCTCGACAGCAGGTCGTGGATCATGTCCGATGCGCGATTGGAAGAGGCTGATGCCGTTACTGATACGGCAGTGAGTGGAGCCGTGTTTGTTGGTATGGCGGTAATTGATTCAAGACGGGAGACACTGAAGCTCCTGGAGGCGTCGCCCCCAATGTTCGTGCTGCCGCGCGATGATCTTCTTCCCGTTCTAGTCCCGGCGATCAGTGCCTCGTCTGTCCTCGATTGTATGATGGGCTTCTTCGCTAGTTCCTCGCTCGCGGAAATCGCTCCAGGCCTCGCAACTTATCTTGCCGTTGGGCACGCTCCGGTGCGACTCTTGGTCAGCCCGATTATCTCTGCGGCAGACCAGGCAGCTTTGCGGGACGGTCTCGATCCCGTTATTCTCATCGAACGGCATTTTGAAGGTAGTCTGCCTGACGTAGACGCGCTTTCGCGCCACACGCTAGCCTGTCTTGCGTGGCTCATACGCGAGCACCGGCTAGACATGCGTTTCGCTTTTCTCAAAGATGGTCTGTTCCATCCCAAGGTCTGGCTTCTCAATATCGCCGGGCAGCGGCTCACGTTCCATGGGTCTAGTAATATGACGGGCTCGGGTCTTGGCCGAAATAAGGAGCAGATGGCGCTCGCCCGTGCCTGGATGGATCCCTGCCAAGCCGCGACCGAACGGCGCCTTCGCGACGAATTCGTTGAGCTCTGGGATGGGGACGATGACGACTGCGTCGTTGTTAAATTGCCAAGGGCACTCGAGGAACAGCTGCTCAGGATCTATGGCTCTGGTAATCGGCCGACCGAGGCTGAGGCGACCGATCTCTGGCGGCGCGCCAAGCGCCGGCCGGAAGCGCAGATTGAACCCGTCGCCATCCATGATCTCGAAACGGCCACGATGACCGGGTTTCGGATACCCGATTGGCTAAGCTGGCGAGAAGGCCCGTTCGCGCACCAGGGCCTGGCAGTCGATGCGTGGCTTGCCGCCGACGGCCGCGGCATCCTCGCGATGGCAACCGGTTCGGGCAAAACACTGACTTCGCTTGTCGCATGCCATGAACTACGCGCGCGGACCGGCCCGCTTCTCATTGTGATTGCGGCGCCCTACATTCCGCTGGTAATGCAGTGGTGCGACGAAGCGCGACTGTTCGGTATCGAGCCCCGTAACCTTTCCGCGGGGGGTGGACCGGCGGCGCGTCGGCGTGAGATCGCCGACGCTGGACGCAGACTTGCTCTTGGTTTGTCGGATACCGAGGTGCTGGTGGTCAGCCACGACACCCTGACCGACCCCGCTTTGGCGTCGGCGCTCACGCGGCTTTCCATTCCATGCGTGCTGATTGCGGACGAGATGCACAATCTCGGCAGCCCTAGGTTTCTCAAAAGTCCGCCCGACTTCTTCGACTATCGTTTGGGACTTTCGGCCACACCGATCCGACAATATGATCCCGAAGGCACCCACAAGCTCTTCGATTTCTTCGGTCCGCCTTGCTTCGAGTTCTCGCTGGAAGACGCGATCGGTGTCTGCCTCGTACCCTATGACTACTATGTTCACCGCGTCGAACTCTACGCAGAGGAGATGGAGGAGTTTCGCGATCTTTCCGAGAAAATTCGTAGGCTCGGCTGGAAGATCGAAGCAAATATAGACGATCCGCTGCTTGAGGATCTGTTGCGTCGTCGCCGGCTCATCGTCGAGCGCGCGCGTGGCAAAATCGATGCGCTCGCGACTCTAATCGAACGGGTCCCGAAAGCCGACATTCGCTACGACCTTGTCTATGCAACCGATAAGGGCCCGGGCCAACTCGACGACGTGAACGCGCTGCTACGCGAACGCGGCCTCTTGTTTCACCAGCTTACAGCCGAAGAGACGAGCGACCGCGGCGTAGTCACGCGCATCCTCGACTCCTTTCAGCGCGGCGAGATCCAAGTGCTGACTGCCAAGCGCGTTCTCGACGAGGGCGTCAATGTCCCTGAAATCAAGCGCGCCTTCATTCTCGCGAGCACCACTGTCGAGCGACAATGGGTGCAGCGCCGCGGCAGAATTCTCCGCCGCTGTGACGCGATCGGCAAGGACCACGGCGTCATTCACGACTTTGTGGTGATGCCTCCGAGAGAGCTTGTGGCCGATGCCGATGCGCGGCAACTTGTCCGTGGCGAATTGAAGCGGGTTGAGGAGTTTGCCCGCCTTGCCAGAAATTACGGTGCCGCGGACGGACCATTGAGAATGCTTAACGAAATGCAGGCATGGTGTACTTACTTCTAAAGGAGGGGAATAGGGTGGACACGCAGCGGGTTGTGGAGATCATTATGGAAGAAGCGCGCAAGGTCGAGGCGCGTTATCCAACCTATGCGGACGATGTCTGCGAGCTCGTCGCTGAGATCGTGAATATCGAGCGACAACACCGCTTTGCTGCTCGTAACGTCAAGCAGGATATTGCCGCTCAAATCAACACGCTGGGAACCGATCTCGCGGGCAAGCTAGCGGAGCAAGCGCAATGAAGCTTTTACGCGCCAAATTCGAGAATTTCCGCCTGCTACGCGACCTCGAGATTGAGTTTTCGACCGACCCTGTCCGCAACCTGACGGTCATCCGCGCCGAGAATGAAACTGGCAAGACCACAATGCTGACAGCGCTCCAATGGGCGCTCTATGGCGACGAGGCGCTTCCAGGCAATGCTAAGACCTACCGACTTCATCCGATCGACTCGGGGATCGGCACGGTTCGAACAGTCGTCGAGGTGGACTTCGAAACCGTGCCAGCGCTTCGCAGTAGTCGCGTCGTGTCGACGCCCAAGCGCTATAGGGTAGTCCGCACGGTCACGGAGACAGTCGGCGCATCTGAATGGCGTCGCGGCGAGCCAATGCTGCGGCTCTACGAACTTACCACCAAGGGTAGCGACCCTCAGGAATATAGCGAGAATCGCGTCCGCACCGAGCTGCCGCCGGAGCTGCGGGAGGTCTTCTTCACTGACGGCGATCGCGCCCTGAGCTTCATCGACGCCGATAGCGTCACTGTGAAGCGCCAAAGGGTCGAGAATGCAATCAAGGCGTTGCTGGGCTTGTCTATAGTCGAAAGCGCACACCGTCACGTCAAGCAGGCAGCGGCCGACGTCAACAAGAGAGTTCGGGAATCCGATGCGAGCGGCCGGGCGCGTGAGGCGTCGGCTCGGATCGAAGCGCTCGACGTCGAACTCGCCGGGTTGGAGCCAAGCCAGGCCGAAGCGAGCGCCAATCGCGCCCGCTGCGAAGAACAATATGAACGGCTAGGTAAACAAATTGAGCAAGCCCTCATGCAGGGCGACCGTTCCGAACTCGCCACACAGCTCAAGCGGGTCAAGGACAATCGCAAGCGTACCGATGCACTCGAGCTTTCCCTCGCCAAAGAGCAGGGCGAGTTGCTCAAGTCCAAGGAGCTAGCCAAGCAGCTGCTCGCCGACGCCGTGACAGTTGCCGCAGGTAAGCTTGAGGCGCTGAAGGCGCGGGGAAGAATTCCCAATCAGACGATCCCTGTGCTTTCCGAATGCCTCGGACAAGGCATTTGCATCTGCGGCGAGAGTTTGGATGACTCAGATCCTGCTGGGGATCGCCGCCACAAGCATATCGTGGAGATGATCGAGGCAAGCCGTGCTGCCGACGCGATCCAAAAGACGATCACTGAGCTATATTATGGTGCCCAAGATTTCATGCAGCCAGGAGAAGCACAAAGCTGGCGCGATCTTTATGCTGATCTCACGGATCGCCGAAACAAAGTGGCCCAGACCATCAAGAACCTCGCTGCCGAGGAGGCGCAGATCGAGGCGAAGATCGCGCTCGTGCCGAATGTTGATATTCAGCATCTACGCGAGCAGAAGAAGGTCGCTCGGAAGCGCGCGGATGATTATGGCGATGCTGCGTCTCGGGCTGCCTACCGGATAGAGGCGGCGCGCGACGAGCGTGCAGCGACGGTGAAGGAACGTGACGACTATTTGAAAGAGGAAACCAAGGGGCAGCGGCTCGCTGCCGAATTGTTGGTCGGACAGGATGTACTGCGCGTTTTCGAGCGTGCGCTCGATCGGTTGAAGTCGGATGAACTCGGTCGTGTCAGCACGCTGATGAACGAGATCTTCCTCGAAATGATCGGCGCTGACACTGAGCAGGGCGCGATCATCCGACGCGCGGAGATCAGCCAGGATTTCGACATACTCGTTTTCGGCCCCGATGACCGTCTATTGAGCCCGGATCGTGACCTCAACGGTGCGTCACGGCGTGCCCTTACCCTCGCCTTTATCCTCGCGTTGACTAAGGTGAGCGGGGTTGAGGCGCCGAATATCATCGACACGCCGCTCGGCATGATGAGCGGCTACGTGAAAAGCTCGGTGGTACGAGTTGCGGCACGCTATAGTTCGCAGCTGATCTTGTTCCTTACACGTTCGGAGATTGCTGGCACGGAGGCTCTGCTTGCAGAATATGCGGACAAGGTGATCACGCTTACCAACCCGGCGCATTACCCTCGGATGCTGCTGCACGAGCCGCCGTCAGACGTTATTCAGGTGATCCGTTGCGATTGCTCCTACGACCAGAGCTGCCAGACTTGCGCGCGCAAAATGGAAGTCGAATCGGGTGTGACAAATGTGGAGGAGGCAGCATGACTGACAACGTAAATACGTCCTTCGCCAGTGTCGAAGTAAATGCACCAGTGGAGTTCCGCGAATTTTTTCAGCGCTATTCGCAGAGCACTGGCGCGTCGTCTGTCGCGGACCTCGACCGCAAGCCCTTTCCGCGCATGGTCGATTTCTGGTTTCTCGCCGTTTGCGTGGCGGTAAAGCTTAAGCTGAAGCCGATCAACCTCGAAGGCCGCGACACCTACAAGGCAATTGAAGGCTCAGCCGTCATCTCGCCTGAATGGCGTGCCAATGCGCTTCGACTGATTGCCATTAGCGAGAGCGGCGAAACCGATGTTGTTCAGGATCCGCGCCGCATGATGCGAATTGCCAATGGTCTCGCCTTCGCCGGCATGCCGCCTCTTATTGAAATTCTCGAAAGACACCCGGACGACGAAATGTTCGGCCTTAGCGACGAGCTTGTCGCAATGCTATGACAACAATCTATCTTGATGGACACGCGACTACGCCCATAGCGCCGGAGGCGCTCGATGCCATGTTCAATCAAGCCCAGCGTACGGGGAACCCCCATGCTGCTCATGCGAGCGGCGCAAGTGCTGCTGCGGCCGTCGAGCAAGGCCGCGCGCGGGTTGCCGCACTCATCGGAGCGGAGCCTTCGGAGATCACGTTCACCTCCGGTGCTACCGAAGCCAATAATCTCGCCATCATCGGTTTCGCGCGCGCTGTTAGGCGAGCCCACCGGGACAGGCGCACTATCGTCACCTCGGCCATCGACCATGCGAGTGTACTCGGTCCGGCAAAGCTCCTTGAGGAGGAGGGTTTTCGTCATCTCGCCGTTCCGGTTAATTGCGACGGGACGATCGACCGCGGTGCTTTCACGCGAGCCGTTCAAGATGCTGCGGTGGTAAGCATTGGCCTCGCCAATGGCGAGATCGGAACGATCCAACCAATCGCCGAGCTTGCTGAGATCGCACGAGCTGCCGGCGCCATCTTCCATTGTGACGCCACTCAAGCGGTCGGACGTATTACTGTCGACGTATTCGCGCTAGATGTTGACGCTCTCAGCCTATCCTCCCACAAAATGTACGGTCCGGGTGGCATCGGCGCACTTTTTGTTTCCTCGGCGGTGCTGCTCCAACCCGAACCGCTTTTCGCGGGCGGCGGCCAGGAACACGGGCGCCGGCCAGGTACCGTGCCGGCAATGCTCGTCGCTGGATTTGGCGCGGCTGCAAAATTGGCAATGAAGCGGTTGGAGGAAGATGCGCGGCATGGCGAGCGCTTGCGCCGCACTTTTCTGGATGTCCTCGATCGTGCTGCTATAGGTTGGTCATTAAATGTGGAATCCAATGCCCGTCTTCCGGGCTCGCTGAATATTCGCATCGACGGCATTGAAGGCGACAGCCTCGTCGATCAACTCGCCGGAAGCGTTGATATCGCCACCGGGTCAGCATGTGCCTCGGGAAAAATTGAGCCTTCTCATGTCCTTACGGCTATTGGGCTTAGCGGGCAGATGGCAAGGTCAGCGATCCGGCTTTACTTCCATCGCTACCTCGACGAAGACGCTGCCGTCCGCGCCGCGATAGCTCTCGTTGACGCCGTGAAGCGGTTTCGCCTTGTCGCTGGGGAGGTTCTCCAGTAGCATTCGGGGATGCGAGAATTAATTGAAAACGCCGATCTTAAGCTGAGCTTCGCGGGCCACGAAACTTTTCCGTTGCGACTACTATGGTTGAAAAAAGCACACAATGCTGTTGCGGACGGTGTTTCTAATCGCTTGTTCGCGGAGCCTAATGCGATTGCCCGCTTTGGCGTCGGCCGTAATATGGCATTGTCTATGCGGTATTGGGCCGATGCAGTCGGCACGATTCGGGACGACGGACAGTTTTTGCACCCAACCGAGTTCGGCGCCCGCCTTCTCGCCGATGGTGGTTGGGATCCTTATCTCGAGCAGGCCGCAAGCCTCTGGGCAATTCATGCCCGCCTTGCCGCGGACCCCCGCCGCGCTACCACGTTTTTTGCTTTCAATTCGCTCAATGTCCCTTATTTCGAAGTGATCGCCCTCCAGAAGCAGCTTGAGGAGATCGCTCGTGCCCGACCGGCTTCCCGCGCCTCGGCCGTAACGATCAAACGGGACGTCGAAGTTTTTATCCGCAGTTACGTTTCTCGCCGCGATGCTGGTGGCGAGGATGCCGCCGAACCCCTGCTCGCCGAGCTTGGGCTACTGCGTGAGACGAGGTATGGGGGGCATTTCGAGTTTTCCCGCGGGCCCAAGCCGACGCTACCGGACGGCGTCTTCGCCTATGCCCTCGAGCGTTTCTGGAGGTTCTATGCCGCCAACGTACCTGCCGTCACCGTGGAACAAGTATCCTATGCGGTCGGCTCTCCTGGGCGGATTTTCAAGCTCGACGAGCACAGCGTGGCGACGCGGCTGATCGCGATGGAAGCGCTTACGGGTGGTGCATGGCGCTGGACGGATACTGCCGGGTTGAGGCAGCTACAGCGCGTCGCCCCCGTCGACGAGCTGAGTCTCCTCGCTACCAGCTATCGAGGAACGCCGCAATGACTTTGCTCTACGACCGCGTCGACATTGACAGCCGCTATCAGCGTTCAGCCCGCCTCGACGCAGATGTTGGCGCCGCCTCCGCGCTTGCCGGATATGTCCTTCAGCCAACGATCGCCGAAGCGCTGACGAGCATGGCGAACGCGCTCGAAGGCGGTGTTCGAGCCTTTACTTGGACAGGTCCGTACGGCGGCGGCAAATCAAGTGCTGCGCTGCTGCTGGCCGCGTTGGTTAGTGGAACTGGCGAACGGCGCGCCGCCGCAGAAGCCGCAGTGCCGTCGAGCCTGGCAGAGAAAGTCCGTGCCGGTTTTGCTGGTGGCGTCAAGCGCTGGCGGATCGTGGCGGTCACTGCAAGGCGCCGCGCCCTTCGCGAGGAAATCGTTGAGGCCGCTGCTCAGGCGCTCGGTTGGAATGCCGATCTTGCCGCCGAATCGGCGCGTGACGATGGCGCGCTGCTCCGAGCGCTTACCAAATCGACACAAGCCGGCGGTGTACTGCTTCTTCTCGATGAACTCGGGAAAGCTCTGGAATATGCCGCCTCGACCGATGGCGACATCCATCTGCTGCAAGATCTTGGCGAGTGGGCCGCGCGATCAGGCGGGCGCGGCTGCGTAGTTGGCATCCTACATCAAAGCTTTGATCAATATGCAGGCCGCGCGGGCCGTGCGGCGCGCGACGAGTGGGCTAAGGTCCAAGGTCGCTATATGGATATCGCGTTTGTTACCGCGATCGACGAGACTGTAGCGCTGATCGGAAGGGCACTGGCCAGCGCTCCGACCGATGCTGAACCGATGCGCGGCGTTGCCAGCCGCGTCGCGAAAGCCGTCGTCGCTCGGCGCCCAGGCGATCCAATCGCCCTCGAGCAGGCGTTGCTTGATGCTTGGCCCCTTCACCCTATTTCGACATTGTTACTCGGACCAATCTCGCGCCAGCGCTTTGCGCAGAATGAGCGCAGCGTCTTTGGCTTCCTCAGTTCGTCTGAGCCTAGCGGTTTTCAGGAGCATTGCGCGCGTTCGTTTTCTGGCAATGCACAGGACTGGTACGGCCCCGACGAACTCTGGGATTATATAGCCATCAATTTCGGCGTGGCGCTTTCGTCCGGGCCTGACTCTCGCCGCTACGCGCTCGCCCTGGAAGCGATTGATCGTGCTGCGTCCCGTGGTGGCGAAGTCCATGCGCGTGTCACAAAGGTAGCAGCGAACCTGGAGTTCTTCCGTAACGGCAGTGGCCTGGCCGTGGCCGACGAGTTCCTCACAGCAGCGCTGGCCGATTTGCCGAGTGAAACCGTCCTGCGCGCGGTTGAGGAGCTTTGCGAATGGGCGGTGCTCATTCGCCAGCCGAGGTTTGGCGGATATGCGCTATTCGCAGGCAGCGATTTCGACCTCGACGAAGCGCTCACCCGTGCCCGTGATCAGGCCGGCGCACTCGGCCTTGCCGAATTGCCCTCCCGCATCGGCCTCGGCCAGGTTGCCGCCAAGCGGCATTATTTCTGGACCGGCGCTCTGCGCACCTTCTCGATATCGATCAAGCTCGTCACTGAGGAGGAAGCAGAAGCAGTCACCATAAGCGATGCTCTAGTCGTCTCATCCGCTTCCGACAACCGGAGCGGGCGTCTCGTTCTGCTTGTGAGCGACGGTGGGGTGAAGCCGGCGGCGATGAACCGCTATGCCGGCAAGCTAGCCAAAGCTCTCGGATCGGCCGGTGCGGTTGCTGCGATTGGCGTGGCGGGATCGGTCTACTGCCTGCGTGAAGTCGCTGCGGATCTCGCCGCGCTCGAGCGTATCACCCGTGACAATGCGCAGCTCGAGGGCGATCGGCTAGCCCGTCGGGAAATTTCCGCTCGCCGTTCCGCGTTGACTGACGACGCTTATCGCGAGGCGATGCGCGCATTCGAATCAGCGACCTGGCGTCTGAGCGTAGGTTCTTCTACGACAATCGGGACAATGCCGCTAAGCCTTGTCGCCTCTCGGCTGGCCGACGCCGCCTTTGTGGCGACCCCGATTATCAACAGCGAGCTGCTTCAGCGCGACCGCCCGTCGTCCAACGCGATAGCTGCGCTCCGGGGCTTGGGTCATGCAATGGCGACCCGAGGCGAACAGCCCAATCTAGGCATCGATGGTTATCCTGCCGAGCGCGGGATCTACATGACTCTAGTCGAACCATTCGGACTTCACCGCGAACGCGGCGGCCGTTGGCAATTCTCTGATCCTGATGCAGATACGCCCGCGGGGGCGAGTCTCGTGCCCGCGTGGAACGTCATGATTGACGCTGCAGATGTGTCTCTCGCCGAGCTGTATGAGATTTGGGCTGCGCCGCCCTATGGGCTCAAGCGAGGTGTCATGCCCGTGCTGGCCTTTGCCCTTCTGCTGGCTCGGCGCGGTGAACGGGCTATTTACGTCGACGGCGTCTTTCAGCCCGAACCAGATACCGTCCTATTTGACCGGCTGCTGCAGGAGCCGGCAGCTATCCGAGTGCGCCGGATTGATCGCTCAGAAACTGATCTCGCTTTCATGGCCAAGCTCGCCCGTGGGCTTGGCGTTCCAGCCAAGAGTTCCTCGCTTCAAATCGCAGCCGCATTGTTTCAGCGTTTTACCGTGCTTTCTCAATTTGCCCGCCGGACTGCGAACGTGCCGAGCGGCGTGGCAGCGATTCGAGATGCTGTCCTGCGTGCTAACGATCCTGAGGACCTACTGTTCGAAGCCTTGCCCAAGGTGGCGGCCAAGCGTGCGGACGCGGTGCTTGCGGCGCTGTCCGCATCGGAAAAGGCATATCCGGACCTTCTAGACACTCTCATCGAAGCGCTTACGGCGACGCTCGGTACTGACCGGAACTTCACTGGCTGCGCAGGTCGTGCCGATGCGGTGATCGGAATAACTGGCGATCTACGTTTCGATGCCTTTGCGACGCGAGTGCGCGCGTTCGCAGACGGGGGCGAGGGGGACATTGAGGGGCTTGCTAGCCTCCTCATCCATAAGCCCCCACGCAGTTGGACCGATCGCGAACGCGACCAGGCCTTGCTGGAGCTTGCTCGCTTCGGCCGATTCTTCCGTGAAGCAGAGGCGCTCGCAGGCATGCGCGGTCGTGACAGCGATATGGAGGCCATGGCGCTGATCGTTGGTATACGCGGCAATCCTCGCGTCCTGCGCTTCGAACTCAACCAACGCGAGCGCGACGAGGCCGACAAGCTTGCAGAAGAGCTGCTTTCGCTCCTACGTCGGCCGGGATCGCCAATGCTTTCGATCGCTGCGCTCGCTCGTGCCGCAGACCGGCTCAGCTGGATTGAAGAACGCGAGGCCGTTTGATGGAGCGACATATCCTTGGCCTCTCCGGCGGTCGTGATAGCGCAGCGCTTGCAGTCTGGATGCGGGAGAACCGCCCCGAGCTAGAGCTCGAATATTTCTTCACGGACACGGGTAAAGAGCTCCCTGAAGTCTATGACTTTCTCGACCGGCTTGAAGGATTTCTCGGCCGACCGATTCAACGACTGAACCCGGATCGCGACTTCGATTTCTGGCTCCGTGAGTATGGAAACTTTTTGCCATCGCCTCGCACTCGCTGGTGCACACGGCAGCTGAAGCTTCGCCCGCTTGAACATTGGCTGCGCGAGGACTTGGCTGCGGGGCAGATCATTCATTCCTATGTTGCGATTCGCGCCGATGAGCCTTCTCGCGAGGGCTATCAGGCAACTAATCCCAACATGAAGGTCCATTTTCCGCTGCGTGATGCTGGTATCGACCGACGCGGCGTCATCGAGTTACTTGAGTCCTCTTCTGTCGGCGAACCTGCATATTATCGCTGGCGGTCGCGTTCCGGCTGCACCTTCTGCTTCTTTCAGCAAAAGATTGAATGGGTAAGACTCATGCGCGAGCATCCCGAAGCTTTCGCTGAAGCCATGTCTTACGAAAAGACGGCGCGCGATCATGGTTCGCCTTTCACGTGGAGCCAGGGCGAAAGTCTTGAGGAGCTTTCTACGGACGCTCGAGTGGCGGCGATCGAGACGGAGCATCAGCGCCGCCTCGATCGCCACGCAGCGCGTCGGCGCGCAAACCCGCTTGCCTTGGCCAGCGGGATCGCACCCAATATCGACGAGCTTTATGGGATCGACGAGGCATCTGCGGGGTGCATCGTCTGCCACAAATAGTCACAGCGCCCGAGGCTTTTGCGCCGGTTAGGGCTTGTCCGACAACATACCTGTTTCCTGCACGAGAAAGGTGCAGGCCGGCAGCTCGGGAGGAGGATCGGGCAAGAACCGGCCAGGGCATGAACTCGCCCGCAGGGGTGAATGCCAAAGGTTCGGGCCGTCCGGCGCGTCGGTTTGTCGGTTTCGGAAGTAACCTTCGTGATCTGCGACCAAATCGTTCAAGCTGGTCTCCCGCGGGGCTTGCGGAGCTAGGACTTCCAACGCGTGTGACGGATATAGCCACATCTTCGTCCCTGTAACGTAATGAAATAAATCAAATATGACTGTCGGGGGATGTCTGGTCAGGCGATCTGGATTGCATTTGATCGATCGAGAGGGAAGACGAGCTAATGGCTCTGCCCTCGCGCCGGCAAGGGTTCGCGTCAGCGCGCTGACGCCGTCCGGGCCGGTATCCCCAATCTTCCTGCGCTGCGCTCCGTGCAGACTGGGCGATCCCCCTCCAGCCCGGCCGCCCTTGCCGTTGCTACCCCGCTGCTCGCCGCGAGGCAGAGGAACAGCGGGGGCTGTTCCTCGCGGAACAAAGGGCAGAGACCATGACCGTCAACACCACCACGGCGACCGATTTCCGCAACACCATCCTTAACGGCGATAGTGTGCAGCTTATGCGCGCACTACCCCGCAATGCGGTGGATTTCATTCTCACTGACCCGCCTTACCTGGTGAACTATCAGGGCAGGGATGGGCGGAAGGTTCGCAACGACGACAATGCGCGCTGGCTCCGACCCGCCTTCAACCAGATGCACCGTGCGCTGAAATGGGGCGGCTTTGCCGTCAGCTTCTACGGCTGGAACCGGATTGATTTATTCGCCGATGCCTGGAAGGCGGCCGGGTTCCGTATGGTCGGGCATATCGTTTTTCGCAAGTCCTATTCATCCTCTTCCCGTTTTCTCCGGTATGAACACGAAAGCGCCTACCTGCTGGCCAAGGGGAACGTGACGCCGCCCGCGAAGCCCATCCCGGACGTGATCGACACGCCCTATTCGGGCAACAAACTGCACCCGACACAAAAGCCGGTGGCTTCACTCCTGCCCCTGGTGGAAGCCTTCTGCCCGGTGGGCGGTCTGGTTCTGGACCCGTTCGCAGGTTCAGGGTCATCCTTGGTGGCGGCGCAGCATCTTGGGCGCGACTGGCTGGGGATTGAACTGGACCCCGACCATGCGGCCACGGCGACCCGCCGACTGGTCTGGCACGGGGCGGGGAGGGCGGCGGCGTAAGCCGCCCCCTTCTTCCCGTTACCGGACACGGCCGGAAAATCGCTCCGGTCCCGATGGACCGGCGCGTGCGGCGCTCGCCGGTATGGCCGGCTCGCGGATAGTGTGGCCGGAAAGACGGCATTTCTGGTACCGGGGCCGCAACACTGGCAGGACAAAGCGCCGCGTCCACGGCGCGAGCGGAAGGCGCCAGCAGGGGGCGCCTCGGTCATAGTCTGGCGCGCTCCGCGCGCTGTCCTGATCGTGAAAATAGATCAGGACAGACCAATTCTATTTCTTGGATATTCCTGAATCGTTTCGGCATGTGTGTGGTGTTCCTTCTCTTGGAAAGGACGCGATCCATGCTGCTCGGTCTCGGTATCGTCCTTGGCTTCGCCAGTATCGGTTTCTTGTGCTGGCTGCTGTTTCTTTGCGCGGTTTATGCCGCGCCCCTGTTCGTGGCGGCGATGGTCTGCACCATGCTCTACGACCATGCCATGATGTCTGGCGGTCACGCCATTCTCGCGGGCATCGCCGCCGGGATCATGGTGCTGGCGTTCGGGCAGGCGATCCTCGCCTCCTCGCGCGATCCTGCGCTCCGGACATTGGTGTCGCTCCTGCTCGCCCTGCCGTCCGCGCTGGCGGGGTTTGGCATGACACTGGGTTTCAGCGGTATGGGCGAGATGGGCACTATTCCGGCCTACCTTTTCGCGACGTTCGGCGCGCTGTGCGTGGGCGGGGCCGCGTGGGCACGGCTCTGCGCCATCCAGCCCGCATAAGCTCCTGGCGTCAGAATACATGATCCGACCGGGTCAAGGAGGTCAGCGTGGGTCGGTCAGTCCCCGTTACGCGGGCGTGGGCGGCTCAGGGCTCAGGGTAGGGCGGCGCCTTCCTTTCAGCGAGAGATGCCCGGCACAGGTCCAACCGGAGTAAAACGGGGACCAGCTTCGGTGTGGAAAGCGCATGTCATTCTGTCGGCATGCCTGGCCGCCCAGCGTCAACCTCCCGTTTGTCGCGCGGGAAGGACAGGGAACAGGGTACCAGCCAGCGGGTTCTCCCGGCGACGGATGCGGTTCGATCTGCATGTTGTCTGGAAACGGATGTCCCCCGACACCCTGCGCCCCTGTCATGGAACACGACGGACTGACCTGTCTCCCACAACGCTGACGGCACCGCACACCATGGCCTCTCGATATGGCCGATCTGCCCGAAGACCGGCTTTGCCTCGCCCGGCTATGGCGCAACGGCGGCCCGCAACTTTCTTCCCCTGCCGGCTGCGCCGTCATTCCTCGCGAAACAACAAAGTTCCGTGCCGCCGTCCTCCGCGTTGCTCCGGCCTGCAAGCAGGTGCGCCGCCGGTCGTCTCCGGGCTGACGATGGCCATCGAGGCCACGGTGGTCGCGGCTCGATACAAGCCAGGAGACAGGACAATGATCATCGGTTCTTTTAAAAAGGTCGGCGAGGGCTACGAGGGCGAGATCGCCACCCTGACACAGAAAATCCGGGGTATCCGCTTCGTGCCCGAAGCCAACCGGGCCAGCGACAATGTTCCCAACTTCCGGGTCCAGATCGGCAAACTTGAAGCCGGGCCCGCCTGGATCAAACACACCACGGACTGGCGCGAATATCTCAGCGTGAAGCTGGACGACCCGACCCTTCCCGGTCCGATCTTCGCCAGCCTCTTCGAAGAGGAAGGTGGCACCTATAACCTGGTCTGGAGCCGCCAGCGCCCGCGTAACGGGGACTAACCACCCCACACTGGCTCTTCCCGGTTCAGCCGGGAAGAGCTTTCCCTACCGCCAGGCGGCCTACCGTTCCTCACGGTCTGGCGTCACGGTCGCGGCGACATGAGTTTCATCCAGCAGCGCGGCCGGCCGCACGCCCAGCGCCTGCGACGCATGCCACAGCGAAAGCAGCGTCGCGTTCTGGCGCCCGGTCTCTATCCAGCTGATATAGGCGCGGTCCACGCCCATCCGTTCCGCTAGGGCCTCCTGGCTGAGACCGGCGGCGCGTCGCAGGCGCCTCACGTTCGCGCCGAAAAGTCCTCGGATGTCCATCCGCAGGATAGGAACGATTTGTGTATTATCGCGCTACGTAT
>Ga0157365_10000482_pt1 | contig 17353 bp, 17 predicted proteins | sample AttsexASBM3_FD_111478 | JGI IMG/M metagenome (GOLD analysis project Ga0157365, IMG submission 111478) | Fungus gardens microbial communities from leaf cutter ant in Ribeirão Preto, State of São Paulo, Brazil - Atta sexdens ASBM3 | ecosystem: Host-associated > Fungi > Mycelium > Unclassified ... | reverse complement strand
TGGCCGGCCTGCAATCACCACCTTCATCCCTTCACGCAGCAGGCTGCCCTGACGCGCTTCGGCACGGACGGCATCCAGGTCACTGACCACCGTATTCAGCTGCGCTTCAATTCTGCCGTCTGAGAGGAAATCGATCTCCTCATCCGGGAAGTCGATCGCGGCTTCGACGTAGATGCGCAGATGCGTGAGTGCTTCCACAAGATGATGAATACGGGCCGAGAAAGCGCCCTGCAGCGAGTTAACGGCAGAACGAGCGGCCTGTTCGGAGCTGGCATCAATCAGATCGGCAATCGCTTCGGCCTGCGCCAGATCGAGCTTGTCATTCAGGAACGCCCGTTCGGAAAACTCACCCGGCTGAGCAATCCGCACGCCTGGCAGGGCCACGATGCGCTTCAGCAGCAGGTCGAGGATCACCGGGCCGCCGTGGCCCTGCAGCTCCAGCACATCTTCGCCGGTAAAGGAGTGGGGGCCAGGGAACCACAGCGCGATACCCTGATCCAGCACGCTGCCGTCGCTGTCGGTAAACGGCAGATAATCGGCGTAGCGCGGCTTAGGCAGTTTGCCCAGCAGCTGGCGGGCGACCTCTGCCGCCTGTGCGCCAGAGACGCGCAGAATGCCGACGCCGCCGCGTCCGGGCGGTGTTGCCTGGGCAACAATGGTATCGCTGTGGCTCATAAATTTTCTCTCGCTACAAAAAACACAGGCGGTCGCTTTGACCGCCTGAGAATAGACTATATAGGGCGGGATGGCTCCCGCGCTGGATTGCTTACGCTTTCTTCTTGTCGCGGCTATGCAGACCACGTTTTTCCAGGCCGCGATAAATCAGCTGCTGCTGGAGAATGGTCACCAGGTTGCTGACGATGTAGTACAGCACCAGACCTGACGGGAACCAGAGGAAGAAGACGGTGAAGATCACCGGCATGTACGTCATGATCTTCTGTTGCATCGGATCGGTCACGGTGGTCGGTGACATCTTCTGAATGAAGAACATGGTGATGCCCATCAGAATCGGCAGGATGTAGTACGGGTCCTGCGCAGACAGGTCATGGATCCACAGAATGAATGGCGCATGACGCAGTTCAACCGAGCCTGACAGCATGTAGTAGAGCGCCAGGAAGATAGGCATCTGAATCACCAGCGGCAGACAGCCACCCAGCGGATTCACCTTCTCTGCTTTATACAGCGCCATCATTTCCTGGCTCTGCTTCTGCTTGTCATCACCCAGACGCTCACGCATCGCCTGAATTTTCGGCTGCAGCATGCGCATCTTCGCCATCGAGGTGTACTGCGCTTTGGTCAGCGGGTACATGATGCCGCGCACGATGAAGGTGATCACGATAATGGAGAAGCCCCAGTTACCGATGAAGCTGTGGATAAATTTCAGCAGCTTGAACAGCGGCTGAGAGATAAACCACAACCAGCCGTAATCCACGGTCAGATCAAGGTGCGGCGCAATAGCAGCCATCTTGTCCTGAATTTCCGGGCCGACCCACAGGGTTGCGCCCAGATTCTGCTGTGCGCCTGCCGCGATGGTCACCGGTGCAGATTTATAGCCAATCGCCGCCACGCCGTTACCCAGGTTGCTGGTGTAAAGGGTGTTGGTGCCTTCGGTACGCGGAACCCATGCGGTTGCAAAGTACTGCTGCAGCATCGCCACCCAGCCATTGCTGGTGGTGGTGTTCAGGTTCTCGTTATCCGCGATGGTGTCGAATTTGTACTTCTCATATTTCGACTCGCTGGTGGAGTACGCCGCGCCACGGAAGGTATGCAGTGCAAAGTTGTTGCTGCCGGTATCACGATGCTTAGGCAGATCGATAGTCTGCTTCAGCTGGCCAAACAGCGACACTTCCAGCGGCTGCTGGGTGGTGTTGTTGACATGATAGTCGACATTAACGGCATATTCGCCACGCTTGAAGATGAAGGTTTTGGTGTAAACCACGCCATTTTCAGCGGTATAGGTCATCGGCACACGCAGTTCAGCCTGGCCATCAGCCAGCTCGAAGTGATCCTGTGCCGCGGTGAACAGCGGACGCGCACCGTTGTTCGGGTTATCCGGACCATTACGGCCGGTTAAACCACTCTGCGCCTGATAAAGGAAGGCTGGCGTCGTTTCAAGCAGCTGGAACGGCTGGTCAGAACCCAGTTTGTCCGGGAAAGTCAGCAGCTGTGCCTGTTCTACATCACCGCCGCGGGTGTTGATATTTAATGACAGGACATCAGTCTTAACGGTGATCGTCTGGCCCTGACCGCTGGCCGGTACACCCTGACTGGCGGTATCACCCGCTACGCTGTTGGTGCCCTGTGTGGTCTGCGTCTGCTGTGGCTGCGGAGCGTGGTCCGTCTGCCAGGCTTGCCAGATCATAAAGGTCACGAACAGAAAAGCGATGAGAAAGAGATTGCGTTGCGAATCCATCGTTAATGTTCTCTGGTATCAAAGGTTTTTGGCGGCACAGGATCGTCACCACCCGGGTTCAAGGGGTGGCATTTTAATACGCGTTTTAATGTCAACCAACTGCCTTTTATCAGGCCGAACCTGCGTAACGCCTCAATTCCGTAATGAGAGCAGGTCGGGTGAAACCGACAGTGTGGTCCCAGTAATGGACTGATACCGCGTTGATAGACGCGTATCAGGACGATCAGGAGCCGCGCGCCAGGCGACAGTGACGACGCCATAATTTCTCCAACGCTTCCGCCAGCATACGGTTATCCAGATCGGCAACCCCCTTCTTCGCGACCACCACGAAGTCCATCGACGGCAGTTCATGTTGACGCAGACGAAAGCTTTCGCGGGTCAATCGCTTGATCCGGTTGCGTTCGTGGGCGCGTTTCACATGTTTTTTAGCGACGGTAAGACCGATGCGGGGATGCCCCAGCGCGTTAAGGCGGCCGAGAATAGTGATTTGCGGCGTGCCAGCCCGTTGTGGCTGCTGGAAGACGAAAGTGAAATGAGTGGGAGTTAACAAGCGTAACTCCCTGGGAAATGCGAGCTTACCCATCAGGGCTAGCTTTATTACTTAGAAACGGTCAGACGAGAACGGCCTTTAGCACGACGACGTGCCAGAACCTGACGACCATTTTTTGTTGCCATACGAGCACGGAAACCGTGTGAACGGTTGCGCTTCAGTACGGACGGTTGAAAAGTGCGTTTCATGGCGGTTTCTACCTAAACTTGAAAATTTTCACTGGGTGACGCGTTTCGGGCCAGTAAATCGACCGACGCCTCAATGTGTCTTTAATAAAGAGGCGGGATTGTAATAATTGTACAGTCCCGAGTCAATTTACTTCGCGTGGCACGGTACCTGAAAACCCGCATACAGCCCGCTGAGTTCCGACATTTTGCTTTGGGGCGCAATGTCGGGTGGGGAATTATACGGGCTCCGCTCTAAAGCGCAAGGATCGTACGGGATCTTATTACGATCGGGAGGCGGGATCGTGGGGATAAAACGAGACATCGTCCGAAATTCTGACGCTTTTCGCCAGATCCCTGCGGGTTTTTCCGGCAACTGGCGTAAACTTCTTTGCGCGCCTCAGGCCTGTGGATAAAAAGGATCAAAACTGTGTAGAAAGGGAAGATCTCTGTCTCGCTTTGCGCTATGATCCGCCCTTCCGCTGACGATCCTCCGCTGATTGCAGGCTGGAAAACCGCTGATAGCGGTCGCAGGCGCTTTCTTTCGTCTGTGTCAAAAAATGAACGTTTCTTAGAGTAACGCCTACTATTCTTATCGAATTTGTACGAGTGGAGTCCGCCGTGTCACTTACGCTTTGGCAACAGTGTCTTGCCCGTTTGCAGGATGAGCTTCCTGCCACCGAATTCAGCATGTGGATCCGTCCACTGCAGGCTGAGTTAAACGACAATACGCTTGCCTTGTATGCTCCAAATCGCTTCGTACTCGACTGGGTCCGGGATAAATACCTCAATAGTATCAATGCGCTGCTGAATGAATTCTGTGGCCCGAACGTGCCCGCGCTGCGTTTTGAAGTCGGCACGCGCCCGGTTCAGCAGCAGGCGGCAGCGGTCAGCCAGCCGGTCATGGCCAGCGTCAGCGCACCGGTGATGCCCGTGCAGAGCCATGTTCGTCCGGCACCGACGCAGATCGTGCGTCCCAGCTGGGATAATGTGCCGGCACCGGCCGACGTGACCTACCGCTCGAATGTGAATAACCGTCATAACTTCGACAACTTCGTCGAGGGTAAATCCAACCAGCTGGCGCGCGCGGCGGCACGTCAGGTGGCGGATAATCCCGGCGGCGCGTATAACCCACTGTTTCTGTATGGCGGCACCGGTCTGGGTAAAACGCACCTGCTGCATGCGGTAGGTAACGGCATCATTGCCCGTAAACCCAATGCAAAAGTGGTTTACATGCACTCCGAGCGTTTTGTGCAGGACATGGTTAAGGCCCTGCAGAACAATGCGATCGAAGAGTTCAAACGCTATTACCGTTCAGTAGATGCCCTGCTGATCGATGACATTCAGTTCTTTGCCAATAAAGAGCGATCGCAGGAAGAGTTCTTCCACACCTTTAATGCCTTATTAGAAGGCAATCAGCAGATCATCCTCACCTCGGATCGTTACCCCAAAGAGATCAACGGGGTGGAAGATCGTCTTAAGTCCCGTTTCGGCTGGGGGTTAACGGTGGCGATCGAGCCGCCTGAGCTGGAAACGCGGGTGGCGATCCTGATGAAAAAAGCGGATGAGAATGACATCCGCCTGCCGGGTGAAGTCGCCTTCTTTATTGCCAAGCGTTTACGATCCAATGTGCGTGAGCTGGAAGGCGCACTGAACCGCGTGATCGCCAACGCCAACTTTACCGGTCGGGCGATTACGATCGACTTCGTGCGTGAAGCGCTGCGCGATCTGCTGGCGCTGCAGGAAAAGCTGGTCACCATCGATAATATTCAGAAGACCGTGTCTGAGTACTACAAAATCAAGGTCGCCGATCTGCTTTCCAAGCGCCGTTCGCGTTCGGTTGCACGTCCGCGCCAGATGGCGATGGCGATGGCGAAAGAGTTGACGAACCATAGCCTGCCGGAAATCGGCGACGCTTTTGGGGGACGCGACCATACAACGGTGCTTCACGCCTGCCGCAAGATTGAGCAGCTGCGTGAAGAGAGCCACGATATCAAAGAAGATTTCTCTAATCTCATCAGAACATTATCTTCGTGACGCTATGAAATTTATTGTTGAACGTGAGCAGCTGCTGAAGCCGCTGCAACAAGTAAGTGGCCCGCTGGGCGGGCGTCCAACGCTGCCAATCCTCGGAAACCTGCTGCTGCAGGTAACAGAAGGTTCGCTGCTGCTGACCGGTACCGATCTGGAAATGGAGATGGTGGCACGCGTGGCGCTGACGCAGGCGCATGAGCCTGGCGCGACCACCGTTCCGGCGCGTAAATTCCTCGATATCTGTCGTGGCTTACCGGATGGCGCAGAGATCACGCTGGCGCTGGAAGGCGATCGCATGCTGGTGCGCTCAGGACGCAGCCGTTTTTCGCTGTCCACCCTGCCCGCCAGTGACTTCCCGAATCTTGACGACTGGCAGAGTGAAGTCGAATTCACCCTGCCGCAGGCGACGATGAAGCGGCTGATCGAAGCGACCCAGTTCTCCATGGCGCATCAGGATGTGCGTTACTACCTCAACGGCATGATGTTTGAAACCGAAGGGGAAGAACTGCGCACCGTGGCGACGGACGGTCACCGTCTGGCCGTCTGCTCAATGCCGGTTGGCCAGGCGCTGCCGAGTCATTCGGTGATTGTGCCGCGCAAAGGCGTGATTGAGCTGCTGCGTCTGCTGGATGGTGGCGAGACCCCGCTGCAGGTGCAGATTGGCGGCAGTAATATTCGTGCACACGTCGGCGACTACATCTTCACCTCTAAGCTGGTTGATGGTCGTTTCCCCGATTATCGCCGCGTGTTGCCGAAGAATCCCGACAAAGTGCTGGAAGCGGGCTGTGACCTGCTCAAACAGGCGTTTGCCCGTGCGGCGATCCTCTCCAACGAGAAGTTCCGCGGGGTGCGCCTCTATATCACCGAAAACCAGCTGAAGATCACCGCCAATAACCCTGAACAGGAAGAGGCGGAAGAGATGCTGGATGTCAGCTATAACGGCACCGAACTGGAGATTGGCTTTAACGTCAGTTACGTGCTGGATGTGCTGAACGCGCTGAAGTGTGAGAACGTGCGTCTGCTGCTGACCGATTCAGTGTCGAGCGTGCAGATTGAGGATGTGGCGAGTCCTGCTGCGGCCTATGTCGTTATGCCCATGCGCTTATAGGTGTTACATATCGGCCTGGCTTACTTGCCATTCTGATTCCGGGCAGTGCTCGCCCCTGGTCACATACTTCAGTATGCTCCCAGGGTCTGCGCGCTGGCCGGAACCAGACTGGCGGCGACGCCTGCGGCCTGGTGAATGGGATGTCGGGCAAACCTGCTTCGCCGTCGACGCCCTGGATTGTTAAAGGTAAGTCCTGAATTTTTACCATTTTATCCCGATCATTGCCCCTCACGCTGGACTGATTCATGGCTTTAACCCGCCTTCTTATTAAAGATTTTCGTAATATCGAACAGGCTGACCTGCAACTGGCTCCCGGCTTTAATTTTCTGGTCGGCGTCAACGGCAGCGGCAAAACCAGCGTGTTAGAGGCGATCCATACGCTGGGGCATGGCCGGTCGTTTCGCAGCCTGCAGGCGGGGCGCGTCATCCGTCACGACGAAGCGGCCTTTGTGCTGCACGGACGGCTGGAGAGCAAAGAGCGGGAAATTTCGGTCGGACTGACCAAAAACCGGGCCGGTGACAGTAAAGTGCGCATTGATGGCAGCGACGGTCACAAAGTCGCCGAGCTGGCTCAGCTGCTGCCGATGCAATTAATTACGCCCGAAGGCTTTAGTTTGCTCAATGGCGGCCCCAAATACCGCAGAGCCTATGTTGACTGGGGCTGCTTCCATAACACGCCTGGCTTTTTCAACGCCTGGAACAACCTGCGTCGACTGCTTAAGCAGCGCAACGCCGCGCTGCGTCAGGTCACCCGCTACAGCCAGATCCGTCCCTGGGATCAGGAGCTGGTGCCGCTGGCTGAACAGATCAGCCTGTGGCGGGCGGAGTACAGTGCCGCCATTTCCGCCGAAATCACCGGCACCTGCAGCCAGTTCCTGCCGGAATTTGACCTGCGCTTCTCCTTCCAGCGCGGCTGGGACAAAGAGAGCGACTATGGCGAGCTGCTGGAGCGTAACTTTGAGCGCGATCGTGCACTGACCTACACCGCCAGCGGCCCCCATAAAGCGGATTTTCGAATCCGGGCTGAAGGGACGCCGGTGGAAGATTTACTCTCACGCGGGCAGCTCAAGCTGCTGATGTGTGCATTGCGTCTGGCACAGGGCGAGTTCCTGACAAGCCAGAGCGGACGCCGCTGTATTTACCTCATTGATGACTTTGCTTCTGAGCTGGATGAGAGCCGCCGACGCCTGCTGGCGGAACGGTTAAAAGCCACCCAGGCTCAGGTCTTTGTCAGCGCCATTTCGGCCGGACATGTAATCGACATGAGCGACGAAAAGGGCAAGATGTTCCGCGTGGAACAGGGTAAAATAGCGGTTCAACCTGAAGATTAAAATGAGCGAGAAACGTTGATGTCGAATTCTTATGACTCCTCCAGTATTAAAGTCCTGAAGGGGCTTGATGCGGTACGTAAACGCCCGGGCATGTATATCGGCGATACCGATGACGGTACCGGTCTGCATCACATGGTATTCGAGGTCGTGGATAACGCAATCGACGAAGCGCTCGCTGGTCACTGTAGTGACATTGTGGTCACCATCCATGCGGATAACTCCGTCTCGGTGCAGGATGATGGACGCGGCATTCCGACCGGTATTCACGAAGAAGAGGGCGTGTCCGCCGCTGAAGTGATCATGACCGTTCTGCATGCGGGCGGTAAATTCGATGATAACTCCTACAAGGTCTCCGGCGGCCTGCACGGCGTGGGTGTCTCGGTCGTTAACGCCCTGTCGCAGAAGCTGGAGCTGACCATTCGTCGCGAAGGCAAAGTGCATCAGCAGATTTACGTCCACGGCGTTCCCGAGTCGCCGCTGACCGTGACCGGTGATACCGATTTAACCGGTACCCGCGTCCGTTTCTGGCCGAGCTACGAAACCTTCACCAACGTCCGCGATTTTGAGTATGACATTCTGGCGAAACGCCTGCGTGAACTCTCCTTCCTGAATTCAGGCGTTTCGATCCGTCTGGAAGATAAGCGTGACGGCAAAACGGACCACTTCCACTACGAAGGTGGCATCAAGGCGTTTGTTGAGTACCTGAACAAAAACAAAACCCCGATTCACCCGACCGTCTTCTACTTCTCAAACGAGAAAGATGGCATCGGCGTGGAAGTGGCGCTGCAGTGGAACGACGGTTTCCAGGAAAATATCTACTGCTTTACCAACAACATCCCGCAGCGTGACGGCGGTACGCACCTTGCCGGTTTCCGTGCGGCGATGACCCGTACCCTGAACGCCTACATGGATAAAGAGGGTTACAGCAAGAAAGCCAAAGTCAGCGCCACCGGTGATGATGCCCGTGAAGGCCTGATTGCCGTCGTGTCGGTGAAAGTACCGGACCCTAAATTCTCCTCACAGACCAAAGACAAACTGGTTTCGTCAGAGGTGAAATCGGCGGTTGAGCAGCAGATGAACGAACTGCTGGCGGAATACCTGCTGGAAAACCCGTCAGACGCCAAAATCGTGGTCGGTAAAATCATCGACGCCGCGCGCGCCCGTGAAGCGGCCCGTCGTGCCCGCGAGATGACCCGCCGTAAAGGCGCACTGGATCTGGCTGGCCTGCCAGGCAAACTGGCGGATTGCCAGGAGCGCGACCCGGCGCTTTCTGAAATCTACCTGGTGGAGGGTGACTCCGCAGGCGGCTCGGCCAAACAGGGCCGTAACCGTAAAAACCAGGCGATCCTGCCGCTGAAAGGTAAGATCCTGAACGTTGAGAAAGCGCGTTTCGATAAGATGCTCGCCTCTCAGGAAGTGGCCACGCTGATCACCGCACTGGGCTGTGGCATTGGCCGCGACGAATACAACCCGGACAAGCTGCGCTACCACAGCATCATCATCATGACCGATGCCGACGTCGATGGTTCACACATCCGTACCCTGCTGCTGACCTTCTTCTATCGTCAGATGCCGGAAATCATTGAGCGCGGCCACGTTTATATTGCCCAGCCGCCGCTCTACAAAGTGAAGAAAGGCAAGCAGGAGCAGTACATCAAAGATGACGAGGCGATGGATCAGTATCAGATCGCCATCGCGCTGGATGGTGCCACGCTGCACACCAACGCCAGCGCTCCGGCACTGGGCGGTGAGCCGCTGGAGGCGCTGGTCTCTGACTTCAACAGCACGCAGAAGATGATCAAGCGTATGGAGCGCCGTTATCCGATGGCCATGCTGCGCGCGCTGATTTATCACGACACGCTGAGCGATCTGACCAATGAAGCGGAGGTCACGACCTGGCTGAACGGTCTGGTGAGCTATCTGACTGAACGCGAAGCGCACGGCAGCACCTATCTGGCCCAGGTTCGCGAAAACCGCGAGCTGAACCTCTTCGAGCCGGTTCTGCGCGTTCGTACCCACGGTGTGGATACCGACTACCCGCTGGAAGCTGAGTTCATTCAGGGACCGGAGTACCGCAAAATCTGCGATCTTGGCGGCAAACTGCGTGGCCTGCTGGAAGAGGATGCCTACATTGAACGTGGTGAGCGTCGTCAGCCGGTGGCCAGCTTCGAACAGGCGATTGAGTGGCTGGTTAAAGAGTCGCGTCGCGGCCTCTCTGTTCAGCGCTACAAAGGTCTGGGCGAGATGAACCCGGATCAGCTGTGGGAAACCACCATGGACCCGGACAGCCGTCGTATGCTGCGCGTCACCATCAAAGATGCCATTGGTGCTGACCAGCTGTTCACCACGCTGATGGGCGATGCGGTTGAACCGCGCCGCGCCTTCATCGAAGAGAATGCGCTGAAAGCAGCCAATATCGATATCTGATCGGTCGCAGACCAGACAGGCCATCACCCCGGTGATGGCCTTTTTTTATGCCGCCGCGGCGAACGCCGCGCCCGGTGCTGCGAGACCGATCACGTTTTCCCCCGCCCTGCTCCTTTACGCTTGCCTCTCTTTGCGCCTTCAGCGCGCACAACGTTAATACAGGGAGTTACCTTATGATTGTCTGCGACTGTCACGACTGGAACAGAGAACGTCACGCCTTTCATCCGGTTATCGATCAGGCGATACGCTGGATCACTGACACCGACTTCAGCCAGCTCGACACCGGTAAATATGCCATCCTGCCTGAGGATAAGATGTTCTGCCTGGTGCAGGAGATGATGACCGAACCGGCGAGCGCGCGTCGGGCAGAATCCCACTTCAGCTACATCGACATTCAGTTTCTGCTGGCCGGCAGCGAGAATATTGGCGTGGCCCGCGCCCACCCCGATCAGCGAGTGACCGAGGATTTTGCTCAGCAACGCGACGTGGTCTTTTATCAGAAGACGCTGAATGAGTCGGTGATTACGCTGCTGCCCGGCATGTTCGCGATCTTTTTTCCGCACGATATTCATCGCCCCTGCTGCGCGCCGGATGAACCCGCCATTATCCGAAAAGCCGTGATTAAAATTCACCGCGATCTGTTTACCGCCTGACGCTGACGGTCGGCCGGGGGTGCCCGCCTGCTATGAAACTGGTCAATACGCGCTGAATCGCGCTAGCATTGAACCAAACCCAGACGCAACGAGGACTCTATGGCTATTAAATTGATCGCTATCGACATGGATGGCACCCTGCTCAATCCGCAGCATGAGATCACGCCGGGGGTGAAATCTGCCCTTGATCGCGCCCGCCAGCAGGGGGTATCAATTGTGCTGACCACCGGCCGGCCGTTTGTGGGTATCCAGCGCTATCTGATGGAGCTGGATATGCAGACCCCCGGCCAGTACGCCATCAGTAACAACGGCGCGCTGGTTCATCAGGCTGAAGATGGTGAGTGCGTGGCGGAAGTGACGCTGACCTTTGACGACTACCTCTACATTGAGCAGCTGGCGCGTGAACTTGGCGTCCATTTCCAGGCGTTCGACAAATCCCATCTCTATACGCCCAACAAAGATATCAGCGAATACACCATCCATGAGGCGAGCCTGACCGGGATTCCGGTGCGCTATCGTGCGGTAGAAGAGATGGACCGCGCGACGCGCTTCCCAAAACTGATGATGATCGACCGTCCGGCCCTGCTCGACGCGGCGATTACCCGCCTGCCAGAGCACGCTAAGCAGACCTACACCATCCTGAAGAGTGCGCCTTATTACCTCGAAATCCTCGATCGCCGGGTTAACAAAGGTCAGGGCGTCAGAATGCTGGCGGAGAAGCTCGGCCTGAAGCAGGAAGAGGTGATGGCGATAGGTGACCAGGAGAACGATCTGGCGATGATTGAGTATGCCGGCACGGGTGTCGCCATGGGCAATGCCATTGATTCGGTCAAGGCTATCGCTCAGTTCATCACGAAAACCAATATGGAAGATGGCGTCGCACATGCCATTGAAGAGTTAGTGCTGTAACCGCCCTGCGCTTTCCGGGCCGCGCTGGCCCGGAACCCGGTAAAAAAGCTGCAGCGCGAAACAGAATCGCGTAATTTGTCGGGCAACGCTTCCTGCACGGGTTTCACCATGTCAGAAAAACAGATCACCTTTGCTGCCCGTCAGCATCAGCTCACCAATATCAATGTCTGGACTGCCGACAGCCAGTGGCTGGCATTTGACGTGCGTCCTTCGGGCGCCTCCTTTACCAGCCAGACCATTGAGCGGGTCAATGTGATGACCGGTGAGGTGGAGGTGCTCTATCAGGCGCAGCACGGGGCTCATGTCGGCGTGGTGACGGTCAGCCCCGATATGCCGCCGCGCTACGTCTGCATTCATGGCCCGGAACATCCCGATGCGCGCTGGCAGTATGATTTCCATCACCGCCGCGGGGTGATCGTTCAGAACGCCACCGCCATTAATCTGGATGCCTGCGACATCACGCCCCCCTTTACGCCTGGCGCGCTGCGGGGCGGGTCGCATGTGCATGTCTTCAGTCCCGACGGTTCACGCCTGAGCTTTACCTACAATGACCATGTCATGCATGAACGGGATACCCGGCTGGATCTGCGCAACGTCGGCATCGCGGTGCCGCTGCGCGCAGTCACGCCGGTTAAGCAGCATCCGCGAGAGTATGACGGCAGCTACTTTTGCCTGCTGGTGAGCGAGACGCATCCGGCACCGCAGCCGGGCAGCGACCAGATCAACCGCGCCTATGAAGAGTGCTGGATCGGTAACCGCGGCTATCAGAAACCGGACGGCCGCTGGCAGCGCTGGGCCATCGCGTTCATCGGCGACACGCTGACGGCGGAGGGCGAGAAGCGTCCTGAAGTGTTTGTTGTTGATCTGCCCGAAGCCCTGGACGATTACGCCCGGGCCGGTGCCAGCCCGCTGGAGGGCAGCAGTCAGCAGTTGCCTGCGCCCCCGGCTGGCGTCAGGCAGCGCCGTCTGACGTACGGTCGTGGTCTGGCGCTGCAACCGCGCCACTGGCTGCGCAGCGCGCCCGATGGCAGCCAGATTGCGTTTCTGATGGCAGATGAGGGAGGGGTGATCCAGCTCTGGACGGTCTCTCCCAACGGCGGCGAACCGCGTCAGGTGACCCGTCTCGGCAGCAGCATTCAGTCCGCCTTCAGCTGGCATCCTGATGGCCAGGCCATTGCCTTTATCTGTGATAACAGCGTGATGCGGTGTGACGCTGAGAGCGGCGAGTGCCAGCGTCTGACGCGCAGAACGGATGACGCCCCCTCAGGCGACGCGGTTGTCTGGTCACCTGACGGCACGCAGATTGCGTATATGCGCGAGGTGGAGGGCTGGCGGCAGCTGTTTACGGTTGCGGCTGAGGGCGCAGCGGAGGCATAGGCTGCGCCTGCGCCAGGCTCTCCTGCGTGTGCGCCAGCTTTTCACTCTGCAGAATGCGTTCCCGCGGGGAGTCGAGTGATTTATCTTTGTCGCTGCGGTAGTAGTCCCACGGCAGCAGCAGCGTATCCATCACGGCGGAGAAAGGAAGATCGATCAGCGCCAGCGGCTTCAGCGCCCAGCTGGTGTCCCCGTCGGTCAGCATATCCGCGCTGGCCCGGGTGCCTGGATAATAGCCCTGACTCGCACCTGTGTGTGACATCACGCTGGAACAACCGGTTGTCGCCATTGCGCAGCAAACCATTCCAGCCAGAGGTAAGGTCTTCATCAATTTCATTATCATCATCCCTTCAGCCCTGACATGCGCCGGGCTGAGTTGGCTTGCCAGACAACGTCAACACTCTGGGGCGAAGTCCGTTCGGGTCTGACAAAAGGTGTTCTGAGTGTATGTCATTTCCTGAGATTGGCGAAAAAAATTGCATTCTGCACGCTTGAAAATTCTCCTTTGGCACCCATTTTTAGTTTACGGACGCGCTCACCGTCGCCGAAAGGGACAGTGAGGTGCCGGATCCAGCCTGTCCAGTCGTGGAAGGTTGCCAAAACTTGCTGAAATTCAGGAGTCTTAATATGCGTAACTTTGATCTCACCCCACTTTATCGCTCAGCTATCGGTTTCGATCGCCTGTTTAACCTGCTCGAATCAAACCAGAATCAGAGCAACGGGGGTTATCCTCCCTATAACGTTGAACTGGTCGATGAAAACCACTACCGCATTACCATCGCGGTGGCCGGTTTCTCTCAGAGCGAGCTTGATATCACAGCGCACGACAATGTGCTGACTGTACGGGGTGCCCATCCGGAAGAGCAGGCCGAGCGTAAATACCTGTATCAGGGTATCGCCGAGCGTAACTTCGAGCGTAAATTCCAGCTTGCCGACCACATTGTGGTGCGCGATGCCCGTCTCGAAAATGGTCTGCTGAGTATCGATCTTGAACGTCTGGTGCCGGAAGAAGCCAAACCACGCCGTATTGAGATTCTGAAGTAATTTCTGAAGTAACCATAAAAAACGCCGCTAATGCGGCGTTTTTCGTTTTTAAGATCAGTGGAGATTCATAAGGCAAAAAATGTTGCTCCGATCCCCTGTTTCAGACGGCTGATAAGGTCAAAGCGATGGGAGCATACGCCTGTAGCGAAGCATCGCGGACCAGGGATGGGCCGCGCTGAGCATGCCAGGGATGGCGTCTATTGCGTCTTTGCGAAAGGCGTATGCTCCCTGAGCCTGTCACCTGACCTCAAGGCGATATTTTTTGCCCTTATATCTGACGCCGGCCTTGCCCTTACGGCTGCGTTCGCATCGCGAAACGCTGTCCCAGCACGCCGCCAAACACGTTGATCAGCAGGCCGGCAATAATCACCGAGGCGCCCAGCATCTGCTGCCCGGAAAGATGCTCATCCAGCACCAGCGCAGCGGTAATGATCCCGACCACCGGCACCAGCAGCGACAGCGGGGCAACGCGCCAGGTTTCGTAGCGGCTGAGCAGATTTCCCCAGATGGCGTAGCCAACGATGGTGGCGACAAAGGCCAGATAGAATAGCGCCAGTACCGTCTGCAGCCCGATGTGCAGCAGGCTGCTGACGATAGCCTCCTGCCCCTCAAACAGCAGCGAGCAGGCAAAGAAAGGAATGACCGGCACCAGCGCACTCCAGACCACCAGCGACATAATCGGCACGCTGCGATTCCGCATAATGATCTTGTTGGTAATGTTACCCAGCCCCCATGACAGGGCCGCCGACAGCGTCAGCATCATGGTCGTCAGCGTAATGCCGGCGCTGGTCTGTCCCTCCATGCCTGCCGTCGCCAGCAGAAACATCCCCAGCGTGGCGATGATAATCCCGGTGATGTGGTTCCAGCGCAGCTTCTCAGCCAGCAGCAGCGCCCCCAGCAGCAGGGTAAAGAACGCCTGCGCCTGCAGCACCAGGGAGGCCAGGCCTGCTGGCATACCGAGCTGAATCGCCAGGAAGAGAAACGCAAACTGACCAAAACTGATGGTCATACCGTAAACCACCAGCCAGCGCAGCGGGATCGGCGGACGGCGCACAAAGAAAATGGCAGGGAAGGCGACCAGCGTGAATCGCAGTCCGGCGAGCAGAAAAGGCGGCATCCCCTGCAGCCCCAGCTTGATCACCACAAAATTGACGCCCCACGCCACCACCACGCACAACGCTAACAGCATATCTTTTACCGACATCAGAAACTCCTTGAGCCGCCGTCAGGCGGTGATCGCAATCGGGGTCGCGATATCAGTACAGCACGCTTCCCCCACGATGCGAAAATAGTCATCTACAGCCAGCGCGATCGATTTATCCAGCTCGCCCGCGTTAAACCATAACGTTCCGACCTGCTGCAGCCGGGTATCGACCCGCAGCGCCAGCCGGTCATCAAAACTGAATGGCGGCACCGCGCCCATCACACAGCCAGTCAGCGCCTGCGCCAGCTCCGGCGCGGCGAAAGAGGATTTCTTTCCGCCGATGGCGCGCGCCGCACTTTTAAAATTGATCCGGCAGTCGCCCGGCACAATCGCCAGCAGCGGACGCGGCGGCGCGCCGTCCGGCATGACGACCTCCAGCACCATCGCCTTAGCCGCCTGACCCAGTGCATTACCGCGTATCTGGCTGATCTGGTCGGTCTGCCCTATCGCCTCATGCTCCACGACGCGGTAGCTGGCCTGATGCTGATCCAGCAGCGCGGTGATTTTTTCAAACGTCGTCATATCCCTCTCCTTGTCTGGCCCGGACCGGATTAACTCCAGGCGATAGCGTGTTTCATTTTTTTATCGGTCAGCCCGAAAAAGAATCCCATGGTGATGCGGGTATCACCTTCAACCCGATCAATCTCATGATAAAAAGCGGGATTAAACAGATAGATATCGCCACTGCGTGGTGAAAATTCGCAGACTTCGCTGTGTTCAATCACCTCAGCGGGATAGCCCAGCTCACCGGCCGTTTTGAACCGCTCATCCTCCGGTGCCCATTTTTTGTTGTAGATCCGCAGCGCCCCGCCCGCGTTGCACTCCTGCAGGCAGACCACGCAGCTGAGCTGATGGAGAATCTGCGTCACCGCCAGCCCGGTTCCGGCGGCATCACGCACGATATTGTCGTTGTGTAACGGGTTCGCGACGCCATCGGCATGAAACCGCACGATAGAACCGGCATAGTCGCCATGGCCCGGCTCCTGGGCGATGCGCAGGCTTTCGAGCCGCAGCGCATGCTGAACCCAGAGGTAGATCTGCTCACGCAGGGTGGTGAGTGAAGGGGGCAGCGCTGGCTGGATATCGCGCAGCTCGGTAAAATAGTTATCGGGCTCTGCGGTGTGACGCGCCAGATAGGGACCGAGCGTGGTCAGCGCGCCATTCGGATAGTGAGAAACACGGATCTTTTCCCGGCAGCGCTGCAGATCCGCCACCACCGCTTCCCGCACCTCCGGCGTCAGGAAATTACGCAGCACCAGCAGCGGCACACGCGCCGTGACGATGTCATCCAGCCAGGTCGACTCCACAAACATGCTGGGATTAATCACGCGGAACTGATTGAAAATAGCCATGTTTATCACTCCCTAAACGGAATTTCATAGAGTTCATGATTGTTCATTCGCCGCCAGCTGCCGGCGCTGCCTGGTATTGTCACGGGTTCAGAAGCGATCAGCGTGCAATCCTCCTGTTGCCGAAAATGCATCGTAAAATAGTCAGGCCAGGGGGTGTCGTGGGGATACCACTGCCACGCCCAGGCTTTGTCACGGGTGACGAAAATGGCATTGCCTGCGCTGCCGCCGGGTTCCACCTGCGCCATCTTTGCGCGCAGATAGTCGCGGGTGAAGTCGGCGGGCGTGGTCTGATCGACCAGGTAGCGCAGGTACTCTTCTGAATCGAAACGGGATTCTGCCAGGCCAAGCTGGCGGTGGATGGTCGGCAGAAAGCCGTTGTGCATCATGTACCACTGATGACCCGCGCTGTGGCGCGTCAGCGGATGAGAAAAGGCCAGCCCCTGATTTTTACTCAGCGTGGCGTGGCGCACATGCACAGCCAGAAACGGACTGCGCAGCCGATCCACATCGATGTCCGGCAGCGCTTCCGCAAACGCGCCCGTGCCGTGCAGGGTGCGGATCTCCCCCGCTTCCAGCCACAGGCAGCCCCAGCCGTTGGGATGGGATTTGATTGGGCCATCGTGTTCGGCTCCTTCGCCGCAGCTCATGGCGCGCGCCGCCTCCAGAATCTGTGCGCTGTCGAACCTGCCATGCGCCAGAATCATTCTGCACATACTTTGTCTCTCCCGGCGGTCACCGGCTGCGCGGCAATCACCTGCTGAAAAAGGGTCATAACGGGCTCCCGCGTCGG
>Ga0157365_10000481_pt1 | contig 17371 bp, 26 predicted proteins | sample AttsexASBM3_FD_111478 | JGI IMG/M metagenome (GOLD analysis project Ga0157365, IMG submission 111478) | Fungus gardens microbial communities from leaf cutter ant in Ribeirão Preto, State of São Paulo, Brazil - Atta sexdens ASBM3 | ecosystem: Host-associated > Fungi > Mycelium > Unclassified ... | reverse complement strand
TTTCAGAGTATAAACATAACCTTGGATGGCATCCCAAACGGCCAGCAGCTTCGTAGTTTCGACAGTGTCAGGGATCGCGCCAATCTGACCAACGACATTTTTGTCATTGAGGTCAGAAACAACATCAACGGCAGTTTGGGACGTGATCCCTGCCCAGGCGTTATTGGAGTTCCCAAGCGAGCATGGTTCTGATGCATCGGGATGGAGGGCGCTCGCTTGGAGCGCAATATATCCGGCTGTCCAGTTGCATAGATAAGCGTCGTTCGTACCGCCCGAAAAGAAACGCAGGTAAGATTGCCCGGCGGATGCATCACCAATGCTCAAGCTGGCTACCGCATTTGATGCCGATGTAGGAACGGTTACGGAACCATCGGATGCGATGCCGACTACCCCTTTGGGTACGCCGATACTGTCACTGGTCAGCGTATTGGCGGCGAGAGACGTTACAGCGTCTTTCGCTTCGTTGGCCGTTTCGTTCGCGGCGCTCGCATTTGCCGCAGCCGCACTCGCATTCAACGCAACAGTAGCGAGTGTATCGGTCTGGGCAGTTGTGGCTCCAGAAGGAGTATATGTGGCCGTTGCTGCGGAGGCATCGCCGCCAACGGTTACGAAGATGGGGTTGCCGGTTGCTATAGGCATGATTTACGCTCCAGTTGCGTTGGGATTGACGGACAGCACGCCGCCATTCGAGAATGTTCCGGGGAAATAGACAGAGCCGTCCGTCATGATGACGCCGCCATTATCAGACAGGCCTGCCGGCAGGGCTGTCTCACCCGCCATGTACACATCGCCGTTCAGGGTCACATCGGAAGGTAAGGAACCCCGGGTTTTCGGGATCGATCGGACGATGCCGTTCTCATCCACGTAGACACCCTGAGCGCCGACCTGCGCCTGCCATCCGTCATAGATCGCTGCGACCTTGGCTGAGAGCGCGGCTGTTTTTTGGTAGGTGGCATCTGCCGCCGCGGCAGATGTCTGAGCTTCTGCAATAGCGCTTGAAAAATCTGCATCTAAAAGGATCTGCTCCATGAGAACAGAAACCGGCAGGTTCATGGACTTGCCGGAAATAAGCGCAATAAGAAAATCGGTGTCCGAGCAGGATACCGCCTGAGGCAACGCCGATTGCGGCGTGCCGCTAGTGGCGGCCGCCGTGATTGTAGTTCCAGACATGTTTGATTCCGTCAGGTTGTCAGGATCTGAGCGCCGGAAGCTGTCTCGAGCACCGTGCCATCAGACAGTATCAAGGTATTGGGCGGGCATGCCGGAGGGTCGCCGTTAAGGAGGGCGCCCTCGGTGCGCACAAGAATTGAGATATCGAGCGTGATCGTTGCCCCAGAGGCAGTTAGGATCGTAACCTCAATCGACTGAGCGCCAGGAACCGTCCATGTGATCCAGACCGTTGCCAGGGTTCCACTGAAAACACTGACCCAGGACACCGTCCCACCAGTTGTCAAAAACGCAGCTTCACGGATCAGATCCTCGCAACACAGAACTGCCGAAAAATCGACGCTGTAATCCGCCCCCGATCCGAGCGCCGCATTCGGCCAGCAAAGAACCCTGCACGGATCAATCCCCCGGATACGGAAAGCGGGTGGAACGTCAGCCCGAACGATGCGCTGGCACGGGGTCCATGTCATGACGTCGTCCCCGGATAGGTGCTGCCGATCGGGTATTTCCGGTCCGGGTCGGTGACAACAGCCTGTCCTGCTGAAACCGTAGGCGTTGCGGCGCTGTCACACACGACGTTATTGACCACATACCCTACCGGGTGAGTGGACGTGGCTGCCGTCAGATAGACGGCATAGACCTCAGAAGTCATAAATCACCTCACCGGCTGCGCCTGGGCCGCCGTTACTGGTTCCCGTGCCACCTGATCCGCCGCCGCCAGATTGGCCAGAAATACCGGTGGTGTTCTGACCGGTGACCTGCACAAAGGATTTGCCGAAAGACGAAGCGCCAATGCCGCCCCATCCCTGACTGACACCTGCATAGATGCCATATCCGCCGCCTGCGCCATCCTGCGAGGAATAGCCAACGGCAGTTGTCACCTTGGATGTCCCGCCATTACCTCCGGAGCCAACACCTCCCTCAGTCGCGTTCGCTCCTCCGGAGCCACCAGTGACGCGGGCCACTTCTGTCCCCGAGACGTATAGGATCGTATCCCCGCCCGTCGTGCCCGATGTGCCATTATTGACGCCAGCAGAGCCGCCAGCACCGACGACCCATGAGACGTCGTTGCCCGGCTGAACCGCGATGACGATTTCAAGCCACCCGCCGCCACCTCCGCCACCGCCAGCAGACACGGCAGACGTGGAGTTTCCTCCGCCCGCACCGCCGCCGCCACCGCCAGCACGGAGCCGGAACCGGATGGAATACACCCCAGACGGTACGGTGAAGTTGCCTGTGCTGGATGTCTGAACAAGGGTGCTTGGGGTCGCCTTGTACCGGTCACTCCGGACCCAACTTGCGCCAGTCGTTCCCGGCGTGGTTGTGTTCGCATCTGCCGCGGACTGCCAGTAAACGCCCGCCGTAGAAGCGTCCTGCACTACGCACCCGTTCGGATATCCCCCTACAGCCGTCTGATAGGACGCGTCATAGGCGGGGATCGCGCCAAGGCAATACTGGCGGACCAGGCCTGTAATGAAACGCAGGATGCCATTCATATCCATGCCGTTGGGCGGGACGCCTCCGGCTGAAGTCGGCGTGAACGTGTCGGGAGGGAAGCCTTGCTCAAACGAGGCGGCTGTCGCGTCCGTCGTCGTCTCCGGGATGTCGCGTACATAAGCGTTCCCGGCACTTCCCGCAAAAGGAATGACGATCTTGGAGGGGAAATCAGACTGCTGCATTAGAGGATGTCCCCGCCAAAGTCGGTGTCAGTGTCGATAAAGGGAGTGAAGATATAAGCCACACTGACGCCGGAAGGCCGCGGGAGTATCCCAGAGGCGATTATGGCTCGGTCCACATCCGTAGGTGAAAACTCGAACACATAAGTCATCGTCATGTCTTGGTTGTCGGTCGCATAGCTCCGGCCCTTGTCGCCGAACAGGGTCATCATAACGGCGTTGAGACCGGTGATAGACCCATCCCAGAGATTGGCCGCCGCCTTGGCGAAGATCATATTCCGGAATACATCGTCCGTCGTAGCGTAGCTGGATGACGTATTGGTCCCGCTGTAGAAGATGCCTTGCCCGAACGTCAAAGCCGTCGGGGACGCCTCCGAAAATCCGAAGAACTCCGCATCCGGGACGGAGAGGATGCGGCTGACGCCTACGATCCTGCCCCAGACGTCCAGCCCCCATCCGGTCGCTGTCCGGGGGTTCCATACACTATCATACCAAGCGTCTACCGCGGCTGCCGGGTCAACTGCCTGGTTGAAGCCGTCAATAATAGTGCAGAGGGACGGGCTGTTCGCATACTGCGCGAGGATGGTCTCGTTGACATTCTGCATATCAAACCAGCGTCATCGTGATCGTGGCCGCCGAGACGGTGGGGGTCTGATTGATGTTCAGGTCAATCCGATCGCTGCCAGCCCCCGCCGCGGTCCCGATCGTGATACTGTCCAGTTCCAGCCAGTCACCGATAGCAATGACCGACGCATAATAGCGGGACGCCAAGATGGTAGCGCCGATGCGGGGCTGGAGAGACGTTCCGCTCGAAAACGCCGCGATGATGACATCTTGGATCTGCCCAAGCGCAGTGGCTGGGACAGAACTGGAATTGACGATTGTGACGTTGAAATAGATGGGCGTGCTGACGGCCTCATTGTAAAGGACCGTGTACGTCGGCCCGTTGCCATTAAAGGCTGGCGCGGGATCGCGAACGACAATGCTGCTCGTCCCGGTGTAGCCGCAACCATTGGACTTCCGGCTGATAACAGCGAGGGCAACAGCCGACGGGTCAACGCCACTTCCCGCATAGCAGATGAAAAGAGAGTGCGCGTTGACCGTGACACCTCCGATGGTCTCCGCAACGCCGTTCGGGTTGTCCACCACATAGGCGTCCGTCACGTTGTCGATGTCCAGAATGGCCCCGAGGATAGAGCCATTCATCCCAACGCTGTTTTTCTCGACGCTGGCCTGTCTGCGTGCCTCGAAAGCCGCCCGGCCTTCGCCCGCGTTCCGTGTCAGAAAATAGATGTATCCGATGGCGTCCTGCATCCGGCCGAAAGCCGTTCGCGGATCAACGCCATTGAAGACCGCCAGAAGCTGATCATTGCAATCGCCAATGATTGCGGTCTCGCTCATGGCGAGCTGGCCCTGTGGTGTCGTCAGTGCCTGATTGGCTTTGCCACCCAGAGCCGCCGTGATGTCGGCCTGAACGCCGGCGAGGATGTCCGTTTCTGCGGGAGCCACGAACCCGGCATCTGTCAGGGAACAGGCAGGGACAGACGTGGTGGCGTCAGAACTGGACACTGGACGTCTCTCCTGTCGTGAGGGTTACGGCGATGACGCCGCCGATGGATCGGTCATCGCGCGGGCCGATGAGGGCGCATTGTGCCGCCGCAACACCTGGGACAGTCATGGCCGCTTCTTCAGCCTGTGACCGAAGCAGAGGGATGGAAGAAATCCCATCAAAAATGCCGCTGTCATAAGGTAGGCCAAGACTGGTGTCATACCAGCACTCGCCAAGCCATGTCCGGATCGCGCACGCAACGTCCTGAAGGACGGAATACGGCTCTGTACACACGGCAAGATTGCTGTTCGCGTCTAGGACAAAATCCCACGTCGTTCGGTCGAGAAGCAGCGATGTCATGGAATATCCCGCGCAACGCGCTCGTCTGGGGATTTATCTGGACAGTAGTTTGTTCTGGGCCCAAGTACAAGGCTATTCCGGGGTGGACGTCGTACCTGAACCGGACTGAACGCTGCTGGTTGTCTGGTTAAGCGAGGGCATTGTCACCGCGCATGATCCGATCTCTTCGGCCTTTGCTACAACGGCCGCTTCCAGCTTCGAAACAGCCGCTATAGTCTGTTCAATCTGAGATGCCATCGTGACATGTGGCTGATACATAGGCTTTAGAACGCCCTCGATAAAATCACCAATCCATGACGCAATTTTGGGGAGTTCCGCCGCCGGGTTTTCGAGAAGCTTTGCAATGGGAGCAAGGGCCTCCATCTGCGCTTTTAGCGCGTCAAGCTGCCGGTTCAGATCAGCCACGACATCGGACATAAACTCCTGAAGTTCAGAGCAGACGCTTATGCCCTCCACCTGCTTGGTGAGGCTGTCGATATAAGCTGCGTCAAAAGAGCTTCCCTGTGGCTGTCCCATAGGTCATCCTATATTCGTGATTATGCCGGAGCGAACAGTAATCGTGAGCCCGGTATTGGTTGTGAATGTTCCAGTGGCGCCGTTGGCAACCTGCAGGTTTTCGGAAGCCTGCGCCATGGGCGCCACAAGATTGACGGCCCCGCCGGTGACCTGAAGGTAATATGTCGGCGCCTCGTTCAGGAACCCGCCCACATAAACGCAATCGGCCATGGAGTGCTGGCGGAAGCTGCCGGGAAGGGCAGGGGCGCGGGTCGCAACCACGTTCGACTGATCGCGGCCGGAAATGATGATGTAGCCGATATCACCAGCCACCGGGTCCACAATGACGGCGCATGCTCCGCCCTGAATGCGCAGGTACGGCACACCATAGATCGTACCATGCGGAACAGCAGTCCCGTCACTGGTTTGCTGGTGGACCATGGGCGTGACGTCCACAGTGCCGACGATGCCATTACCGGGATGTACGGCGGACACCTGGACCAGGACGTTCGTGCCAAGGTCAGACAGGTTGCGTCGCACGGCCGCGTCAATCGCGCTGGCGTCAGTGTTGCCCTGCGTAATGCCAACAAAGGAAGGTGAGTCCGACATCAGAATGCCTTTGCTTGGGGGACGTCCGCGCGGATCGCGGTCATCTGGGTAAACCACGGGCCATTCGGCAATTCAGCCGCGAGGTCATGCGTGACCATCGTAGGCTTCCATAGCCCGGAGGACGGCATTTGCGGGATGCTCTGGCCCATCTGATTGTTGACCCAGCCTTCCGGGAGATACTCGCTCACGAGCTGGAACGGGATCATGTACTGGAGCGCGGGGTTGAAGAACGCGGTCACGCCGATGCCGTTCTGGTTGTAGGCGGCGTATCCTACGAGACCGGTAGCCTTGCTGAGCTTGACGGTTGTCTTGCTCTGCGTGCCGTCATCTGATCGCCCCCAGACATGGAGCATCCCGGTCACTGTATCGACGCGATAGACCGCATGGATGCTATGCGCCAGCTTGTCGATCTGCTTCATGAGGTCGCCCGCCTCATAGAACGAATTGATCGTCTGTTTCACGCCGTGGTTTGCGAAGGTCAGTCCAGCCTTGGCCGCCAGTTCGCTGAAGATTGTCGCGGCGGGAGTAGGAGTGCCGTAACTTGTCGGGACGGCCGTCTTCAGCTTGAACTCAAGTGTGTCATAAGCCAGCACCTGAAACGCCACAGACGGGGCGCCGGAGAAGTCTACGAAGGCTTCCGCAATGTCGCCCAGAAAGATCGTCGAGAGCGTCCCGCCTGCGTCGCCCGCCTGTACCTGAACCGTCGCGCCTGAAAAGCGGGTGTTCGTCTGGTTGCTGGTATTCGTCATCGCCATAACCACCGAAAGCCGATTCATCATGGCGAGCGTCATTCCCTCAATGCGAAGGGAGAGCTGGGAGCCGGTGAGCATCCCGGCGTTCGTCACCGTCGCACGCGCCCGGAGCCCCGAAAGCGTCACCTTGTCTGCCGTGCTCCCCGGACCGATAGCCCCGGTCGGGACGGTGAAGGACACGTCTATCTGCTTCTTGGTGAAGCTCGGTTTGCGGCGCGATGCCGTGACCGTGGTTGTTTCGCTCATTCGGTGGTTCTTTCAGGCACAAAAAAGCCGCCCAGTGAAGGGCGGCTCCGTAGTCAGGCGGCTTCTAACGCCCGGACTGCACTCTTTTTTGCGCTCCCCGAAACAGGGAAGGGCATAGGCACATATCGCCCGAGCACCTTCACCTGTAGAAATTCCGGCACTCCGGGGGAGTAAAAGCCGGACACATACGGGATGAAAGCGCAGCGAATGCGGGCCAGCCGCGCCCTGTCTTCCGGATGGTTCTCTGCGATAGGCGCAACATAGATCTCGCCTTTCGTCCCGATGACCACAGCTTCTGTGCCGGGCTCCAGATCGTAGTCCGTTGCGTCGAAGCACAGCATTTCCCCGTTCACCATGACTGCGCCTGTGACGCGCGCGTCCTGTCGGGTTGCCAGCGCGCTCATGACGCTGGCTCCGGCTTCTTGGCGAAAGGGGGCACCTCCATCTGCATCAGGTCCGGATCAATCTTCGCACCCGGCACGATCTGGGCCAGTTTTGCCAGACCTTTCGGCAGGACCTTCACCGTATCGCGGGTCTTTTCCTCTCCGTTCGGGTCCGTGAAGGTGGCGATCTTGTGCCAGAGATATCCGGCATCAATCTTGGCCTGATAGGCCAGCCAGTTTTTCGCGTTGTTCCGGCGATAGATCCACTGCGACGTGGCCATGAACGCGATCAGCGCCTTGGGCTTCACTTGCAGGATCTTCGCTGCTTCCGTCAGGCCGTATGAACCGTCCGCCGTGCTGATGCGGTCGAGGGCGGCGGCTTTAGGAGTGACGACTGCAAGAGCCTTTTCCTGTGCCTCGATCTTCTCCTGTTGGTCGGCTGCGAGGAGCAGAGCTTCGCGGAAGGTGGTTGGGACTACCGGTGTGACAACTTCACCACGTTTGAGCGCTGCAAACTGAGTGACGATCTCAATGGTGATCTTCGTTGCCGCTGCTGTCTCGGACTTCGCTGTGATGAAGAGAGCTTGTTCTTCGTTGAGGTAATGCTCGGTAGCGAGCTGTCCTCGGATCACTGTCCCCACGGTGGGGACAGTACCAATTTTCTCAAGACTGCCAAAGTGTCGCTTGATCAGATCGCGGATCTTGGTCGGCTTGGCGAACCCCAGCCGCGTTGCAAGATCGGTGTCGAGAATACGAAGTTCGCCATCGTGCATGGCGGGAGCGATTACGTTTGAGCCTTCAGCGGCTTTCGTGATAACTTCTGACATCGCGGTGTTCTCCAGATCACTGTTGAGAGGCATCGGACTTGCTTTCCAGGGCGGGGTCCGGTGCCTTTTCTGTTTTCAGAACTTCCTTCAAAATTGCCGAAATTTCACCGTTCGCGCTTCGATCATTCATTGCCCCTCGTACTTTCAGGGCGATTATGAGATCAAGATCGAGGCGGAATGTTATGCCTCTTGTGACGGCCATGTTGCTCTCCTATGTGCGCCCAATGTAGGCGCACCATCTCTATTGCATGCATCCATTTTGGGCGCAACTAGAATGTGCGCCTAAAATGGATTATCCATCCGGCATGGCAGAACAGCGGTTATCAGTTTCAATTCGCATGCCCCGGGCCCTTCTTGATGCTCTCAAGGATGCTGCGGACGAACGCTCGCATTCGATGAACGCAGAAATTGTGCAGAGGCTTGATGCGTCATTGCAAGGCAGGCTGATTGCGAGCGTTCCAGCCTCCGAAGGTCTGGACTCTACGGAGGAGTCTCTGGTCAAGATGTGGAGAGCAATGAATGAAGATGAAAAACAGGCGTTGTTACTGCTGTCCGAGCGCTTAGCAGCGGCGACTAAATAATCCACCGTCTGATTCAAAAGGAACTGGAAGCAGTGACGGATTGACGCGACTCTTTCTGAACCCGCACCCTCTCAAAAATGAGAGGGCAGAAGAGATGAAGTGGCCAAAGTTTTTTAAGAAAGAAAATAAGGGCGTTTTCCAAGTAACTGTATCGCAGTCAGATATGAAAAATGCGCCTGACTATCTCGCCATATCGCCAGACGGCCGGTGGAAATTAGATATAATCCACGAAAAAACTGCATCGAATTATTTTTTATTCCACGATAACAAGCGCGTTTTTCCCTACCCTCAAGATGTTTTCGGCCTTCAGTCTCATGATTTTTGCTTATCTAATTCTGGAAACTTTTCTTTAGTACATTCTAATTGGACCAAAGAAAATAAGACATGCGACACGTCTACGCTATATCTTGCGTCTACCGGGCAAGTGCGTCGCTTAACTCTTTCAGGAATTTTTAATTCCAGCGCCATATCAGACGATGGAAAAGTGTGTGCGATTATTGGATCGACTGTTAATCACAAATCCGAAATCGCTTTGTTCTCTGTAAATGATGGAGGGCAGATAGCGTCATTTATTAATAATGAATACAAATTACGGGATATTAAAAAGATAATTCCAGAAACAAAGAAAATAATCTTGTCAGATCAAGAATTGGGCGCGTTCTCTTTTTCGTTTTCTGGTAAGATCGACGACGAGAAGTCTTATATCGATGCTGAACTCCATAGAGGAAATCTGTATATTGTTTGTGGGCGTGTCGATAAAATTCTCAAATTCAAGCCAGCCATCACCGATACGGCCCTTTTAGAAGAGCTGCTTATCTGCGTAGAAAACGCTCATCCAGCACCGTTCTCAGAAGAGAAATGGAACAAAAAATCAGCTTTAGAGGCCAAGATTACTATCTTCGAGAGATTGAAGCGCCCAAACGAAGCGTATCAATGCGCGGTTGAACTTGCGGGCCTTTTTCCGACTGCTGCGAATAAAAAGAAAGTGGTCTCGCTTGAAAAGCGCCTCACTCCCCCATCTCCCCAAGTTTGACCCGACTCCGGGGACGGGTGGCGTGCTCAGGTCCCGGTCGCCACAAAAGTCAGCACATACCGCCCACCCAACCCATCATAGGTCGGATCGTCACTGCCCTGCGTATCCACGAACACGAAATCACCCCCAAGGCCCAGATAGTCCGCATGGACCACCGGGTTCAGGTTCTGACAGATGGCTCCGGCCACGACCTGCACGTCATTCAGCCAGACGTTCATGTAGAGCCCAGTGGAGCGCTGATAGATGTCCAACCGGACAAGCTGCTGGTTCAGGACGACGTTGAGGGTCTGGCTTGCTGTGGAGGTGAGGGGGATTTGCGTGATGGTGCTCATACCATAACCCCCGCAACCGCATCATTCACGGCCGTTGAAGGCGTGGTGGTCTGGACCGTCCCGTTCTGGACGGCCTGTTCACCCTGCGGTTGCGCTGTGTTCGTATAAGCTGCCGTCCCGGTATTGCGGATCTGCCGGATCATGATCTCCGCCATGAGCATGGTCACCCCGCTTCGGCTTTCGCGCCGCCAGCGGTACCCGAGGATGTTGGCGTTCACCGCCGTGAACTCTGGCGTCACTACGGAATAGAGGTTCGTGTCCGCGCAAACGCTTTCGAGCGTGGATAGGAAAGATGCCCTGACATGCTGCCCGGTCTTGCCTGACAGATTGGGGATCAGCTTGGTAATGGCGGATAGGAGCCCGTCCGAGCCAGTTTCCGAGCCATCACACACCATGATGACCCGCGCGTTATACGGCACCTTCACCTTGTTGTAGGACGCGAAAGCGCCACCCTCCAGTGGAGCATCCGAGACCATGTAACTGTTCTCGTACTCGATCCCCATCACGCGCCCAGATGTGAGAAGCTGCGTGTTCCTGGAATCGAATATCCCCCACTGCTTCGCGGTCTGCGAGGTAATGTAATTCTCGGCCACGCCTGCGAGTGCGGTAGAGGCTGAAGCATCCACACCCGCGCTGATGGACTGCCCCAGCAGGGCAGGGACGCCAGCCGCGACCGGGATATCCCAGACCGACGGGAGAGATACGGTCGGGAATGCCATCAGGTCTGTCCTTGCGCGTTGATGAGTGGGAGGGTGCGCCGGAGTTCCTGGTGGAAGTCGCGTGCAAGCTGCTGCGGGTTGTCCGTGTTCGCGTGGATGTGGACGTCACCCACATGGACTTCCGTTGTGTGCGTGATGTTTCCGGCTGCACCCTGCGCCCGGATGGCAGCAGTTGCCGCATCGGAGTAGCGTGTCCCGGCAGTTCCGAACGCATCATGACCGACCTGACCGGTCCGCATCCAGTTTAGAGCCCCGCCCGCGCCCTGATTGTGAGCATAGGCGAGGATGGCATACTGGCGCGTCTGCGAGGCGTTACGGAAATCTGCACTCTTGGAGTTGAGCACGGCGGCGTTCTGCTCCGTGTACGCCTTGAAGAACCGCTCCTGCATCGCCGGATCATGGAGGAACTGGTCCTGCGTCGGGACAGCTTCATGAAGGCGACGTGCAGCGTCCTGAATGGCCCCGGCACCCATTTGGTATTTCCCGGCGTACTTGCCGCCCGCGCCGCCCATCTGGTCATAGCGTGCGCCCTCAATCCCGGCCACACTGCGCGCGTATGCCCCGAACGGATCAGAGCCGAACGCGCCGCGTGCCCGGAGGCGGTCCACGGCGGCACTCTCGCCTTTATTCAGGCTGTCCGCATGGAGGGCCGAATACGCAACTGCGCCCCAGCCAGTCAGGCGCGTGGCGAGAAGCGCAGCACGGCCTAGAGTAAGGTGGCCGCCTGCCGCATCCGTGCCTTCTGCCAGATACGGAGAGAGCTTCCCGCCGCCCATGCGCTCAGCTTCGGTGGCTTGTCCTGCGCGCTTTGCGGCGCCCGCTGGCCCGCCCTCGCACTCACAACCGCAGGCCGCGCTCCGTAGCGCTTCGATATTGGCGCCACCCATGAGCAGGGCCTTGATGCCCCGGATCGCCATGATGCCGGTGACGGCAGTTCCTACCGCCCCGAGCGCCGTCCCGAGGGCCACTACGCCAAGCGTGATTTCACCAATATGCTTGGCAAGGTCCGGGTTCTCTTTCTCCCATGCGGTGATCTTTGTCACCACGCCGTCAATGGCCGGGCTCAGGTCGCCTAGGATCGCGCGCCCAAGCCCTTCCGTTGTCGTGGTTAGGTCAACCCAGTCCTTGAGAAGCTGTTGGCTATCTCGAACCTGATCTGACGTTGGTCCTGTGTTCCGGAACTGGTCCTGCAGCTTATCAAACGCGGCCGTGGTCTGGTCGATCAGATTGATTTCGCCAGGCCCGATACCAAGCTGGGACAGGAGGGTGTTCTTGACGCCCTGATCCATCCCCTGCGTGGAGCGGTTGAGCTGCCGGAGGATATCCTGCCGGATGTGGCCGCGTTGGTCCGTATAGTTCGTGACCCCAAGCTGGGCCATGACGCGCTGGAGGTTCCCGGCCTGCGCTGGATCAACGAGCATCCCCTGCATTGCCTGAAAGGAGGCACCGACTTCCTGCGCCGATCCGCCTACGGCCATGACCGCGCGCTGCATCTGATACAGGCGGCGCGGGTCGAGGTTTAGCCTCTGGGCCATATAGCCGAGTTCGGCATTGGACCGGGTGATTTCTGACGTGAACGCCTTGAGCGTCCGCCCACCGGTGAAGACAGCCAGCAGAGCAAGGGCTTCCGTGCGGGCGCGGGAAAACCCGTCCGCCGCCGCCTTGCCGCTCTCTGTCAGGGCGCTTTGCGTCTTGGTGGCGCTGCGCTCGACCTGATCCAGACTCTTGGAAGCCTGCTGCGCCCCCTTGGCAACTCCCCGCCCGTCAAGGCCAAGCTGAATGACTAGACTGTCAATGACGTTCGCCATGGTGGCCTCAACCCTTGTTGTACGCTGTGACCATGGCCGCTTCCCACATCAGGAGCATGTCTTCGCTGTCGTAGACGGTCATCAGTTCATGGAGTGTCGCCATCCGCTCCCCTATGACCGTCGCCATGATCCGCGAGAGATTTACGGGGACGGCGCGCTTGCGGGGCTGACCGCCCGGATCAGGGACGCCGCGAGCGGGGAACTCTGGAAGATCGCGGCCTTGAAAAAACCCACGTGGAGATTGAACGCCTCCGTGCGCAGGTCCGTCAGGGTCTGAGGGTCGGAGATGTCGGCATCCGTTACGTTGGCCGGCATCGTGCCTTCCATCCGCACGATCTGCACGCAGGACAGGAGCGTATCAAAGGCCTTGTCACATGCTTCGTCGTCTATGTTGGCGAAGATGGTCATGGACATGGAAGCGATGCCAAGGATGCCTTCTTCCATCGCACGCCGAACAGCCTGATCCAGCATGGCTTCAGACATCTTGTTGGTGCTCTGGATCACGGCTTTTGAGATGTGCCGCGCCCACTTGTCCGCCGCGAAAGCGGACATGCGGGTGATGATGAACTTCTTGCCCGCGTCATCACCAGATGCGGGGCTCCATTCGACCTGCTTCATCAGATACCTGCCGGGAAGACTTTCTCCCACTGGATGGTGAAGGCCCGCGCTTCAAGGACCGTGCCGCCATTCGGTGCGACGCTGCCGGTCATGAGCGCCCCATTCGAAAATGTGTACTTTCGCTTGGTTGCCGGGACAGTCAGTTCCCCGCCAAGGGCGATCGCCGTCAGCGTGGACTGTTGGGCAGCGATGATCGCCTCAAAATAAATCAGCGACGGAGAGGCAGCAGAAAAGGTGAGCGTCTGATTAACCGGGCGGGGGATATAGCCACGGTTCAGGACGCCATCAATCGACATCTGGGATTCCAGCATCTCAACGCCTTCCTGCTCCCATGCCCGGTCTGTCCCCCAGTTCTGGAGCGTGATCGGCGCATTGAAAAGCGAGGCGATTGTCAGCGTCATGATGCCATTGGCTGACGTAATGAAGGTATCGGCCATTACTGGACCTCAATCGATGCAAGATTCATGGACTGCACTGATTCACCATCGGTGTACCAGAACTGGGGCTGAATTGTGCCACGCGATCCGCGAACGGAGGCTGCGGCTGTTGAGGCATTAGGCTTCAAATACCAACCGCGCGTCTGGAGCGTATCAGCGATTGCCAATCCAGCCGCATTGTTTACCTCAAGGATTTCTTCTGCCGTCAGTGTGACGCCTGCCCGGATCGCGCCGAATGCAAGTCCCTGATCGATAAACGGCTGCGCGCCAGCGGATACCAATGCGTCCCCCTGCGTGTTGAACGGGATATTCCCGACGGTCAGAAGTAGGTTCAGCATGTCCGACTGGAAGGAGGCATTCATCCAAATCTGATTGATGTAGCTGTCGGCCCACTTGAACTGACCTGACACCATGCCGCCGCGCGTAAACGTGAACCGTCCGAGGCCGTTGGCGTGGAGGCCATAGAAGGTGTAACCGTTCTCTTGGAGTGCGTTGGCGGCTGCCCCAGTCGTGACAGATGCCGTAACGGCCGGAAACTGACGGCCAAAAAGGTTCCAGCGACCGTTCGTAGCATCGAAGTTCAATGAAGCCATCCAGCCAAGGCACGCCGCCGCAAAGACTGGGTCCTGATAAACAGCAGAAACGCCGTCATAAGATCCCGAGGCGAGCCAATTGCCAAAGGCTTCAGCGCTATTCGCGACAGTCGCCTGTGCGTCCGTGTCCCAGATCACGACCCAAAACCGCTTGTTTTGAGAAGCGTTCCAGGTGGCAATAGCCTGCTTGTCGGAAAGGCCAGGTTCGAAAGCGAAAGAGATACCGGCGAAGTCCTGCGACTGCGCGATCAACGCGGAGAGGTAGTCCCCAAACGCCTGACTGTCGCTAGAACTCTTTCCGGCGAAATAGAGCGTGGAAGGCGTCTGGCTTGCGCCTGAGAAGCCGCCAAAATAGGCATTCGCCATCTGCGCCTCAACCATGGCGCTACCTCCCGCCGCAGTCGCTACGTCCGTCGCGTTGCTGTACCCGACAATAGCGCCATCCGCCGCTACTGCAGCATTCTGCGTAACAATCAGGCCCTTGATGAAATCCACGCCGCCCGCGACATTGATCGCGCTCGGCGAGACGCTCACCACCTGTGAAATGGGGATAGAAGTCTGGGTTGCCATTTAAGGCTTACTCCTGCGTAGGGGGAAGGTCGGCCGGGATGGTCGTGACCTTGATCTGATCGGCGAACTGCTGCGGGATGGTGCGCTGGTAGTTGACCTGTATTTTCAGATCGACAGACCAGGCGTCCTCGTACTGGTTCTCCGAGTTGGAGAAGCCAAGCTGGCGGGGTTCAGCCGCTGTGAGCGGGGACAGTATCGGACGGTTCGCCCGAAACCAGTCGGTTGTGTAGAAATCACGCCACAGCCCGCAGACCTGTTTAAGCGCGTCACCCGCACCCGCGCCGAATGCACTGACCTGTACTGTGACCTCACGCATCTCTATGACGAGGCGAGACGTGTCCGTGTAGGACCAGCCGTTCGTCGCCAGAAGCCGTGTCGTGACGAGCTGCATCACGCAATACGGCCCGACCGGGGGGGGCGTTCTGTTCTGCTGACCCTGCCGGAGGCGGAAAGGAGCGGGGAGAACCGTCTTGAGGTACTCACCCAGTGCCAGATAGAGCGCGCTGTCCGTGGGAGTGAAAGTTATTCCTGAGCTGGCGACGTCTGGCGCGTCACCGCAAGTTTGGACCATCGTCCGTACCCCCATTCTTCAAGCACCTGCGTGACCAGCCAGTCCGAGCCGTAGAAGTTCAGCACATCTCCGCCTGTCTGAAGCGCCCGGTTCAGTCCCTTGATGCCGCCCGCGATGTAAACAGCCCTCATGTCGGACTGCTGGGTGATATTCTGGATGCGCTGCAGGTCCGACGTGCTCAGGGCCTGCACCTTGATCGTGCAGAGCAGATCCGTGGTCTTCGGTGTGACGCTGAAATCCGGATTGACCGTCTCACCATCCGAGACCCTAAGGATGGCCTGAATGGGCGGATTGACCGCGTTCGTCGCGGTATTGGCGATGGCGAAGACGTTAATCATTCACCACCTCGTAGCCGACACTGTTCAGCATGTGGCCGGTGTCGATCAGGGGCTTGTCGAAGCCCTTGGCCTTGATTGTGGATGGAGCAAGCGGCGGAGACTGAAATGTTCTGATCTCTTCCTGGATCTGGGCCACGATACGCTCAGCAGCCATGTCCAGCGCCTTTTCGAGATCTCCGCCTGATTGCTTGAGGCATGCCGCCAGAAGTCTCGGCCACTGATCCTGATTTTTGGCGATCGTCTCACGCATGAAAGGACGTGAAGGCATGCGAGACGTGCCGAACTCATTCCAGTAGGCTACGGCCGCCACAGGCGTTCCATCAGGGTATGAAGCCCCTTCCAGAAAGCCCGCGTTGAGATGCATCTGCGCGCCCCGTCTCAGCACCCGATCCAGCAGCCGGGCCATCCAGTTCTTCTGCACACCCTGAACCTTACCGTTCAGCGTTGCCTGAAGCCGGGCCATGCCCTTGATTGCGGTCTTTGCCATCAGGGCCAGATCCTTGCTCTGGGCGACCGGCCGGGAACGAAGCGCATCTGTCGGAGATACGCCGTCATCTGCCAGAAGGTCGCGCCGTACTGGGTTTGCATGAACCACGCTGACGACTGACTGGATGGGCCCATGTCGAGAGACACTGAGGTCGATCCTTCAGCTGCGCTCGCCACGCGCCCGACCGTCCCCGCGCCATTCCCCCCGGCATCAGCCGGCAGGTTGAGCTGCGCGATATGGGCGGTCAGCAGATTGAGCAGGCGAGCGCGCCTGCCGAGGTTCTGGACCGGGCTGCGGGGCGTGTTGTTCAGGATGTCGCAAGCCTGAGCAAAGTAATCCTCCGCCTGCACCTGATTGGTGTTTGGCTCCAATGCCGGATAGAGGGCCGACCACGTCGAATAATCGAACGTGACGACGCCCGGTTGCGACGTGACCGACCCGCTCATCAGGCCGCGACCCGGGCTCGTGCCGCTTCTTCAGCCGCGGCGAGGCCCTTGCGCTTGATTTCCTCGGGGTCGAGGGGTTCAAAGCCGGTCTTCTCGGTCTTGAACTCGTCCGCCCGGGCATTCGCGCGGGCATCCGTCTGCTCTGCGAAGACGCACCGGTTCTTCACCAGATCGCTGTCTGCGTTCTGCTTGACCCATGCATCCCAGAACGCCTTATCGACCGTGGTACGACCGACGCGACCGAGCAGAACATTGTCCTTCGGATGGTAGTTCGGGGCGCGGTTTGCGCCAGCGATCTCGACTTCCTTGACGTAGCTGACCGGGCTCAGGTCAGGACGCTTTTCCTCGCTCAGCTTGGCGCGACGCTCTGCGTCTCCCTCGGGGGAGAGGCGCAGACGCAGGCCGTGCGGCATACGGCAGAGGACGGTAACGGTATCAGCCATGTTCAGATCCCCACCATCTGGGCAACAGCCATCGGACGTTTCCAGATCGTGCCCCAGCCGCCACGCGACATCTTCTGGCGCGCATTGGTGGAATACTGCTCCAGGCGGTGCATGGTCAGACGTTCGGTGAAAGCCGTGGTGACGGTCTCGACGCCATCAACTTCCGGCACGAACATCTGCATGACGTTGGTGCTGGTGTAGCCGCCCGACATGGTGACACCGGCTTCCGGCAGGAACTCGATCACCATGTTCGGCCATGCCTTCTTCAGCATGTCCTCAAGGGTGATCCCAAACTGGTTGGTGTAGGCCATCACCTGCGAAAGCTCGGACG
>Ga0157365_10000480_pt1 | contig 17372 bp, 14 predicted proteins | sample AttsexASBM3_FD_111478 | JGI IMG/M metagenome (GOLD analysis project Ga0157365, IMG submission 111478) | Fungus gardens microbial communities from leaf cutter ant in Ribeirão Preto, State of São Paulo, Brazil - Atta sexdens ASBM3 | ecosystem: Host-associated > Fungi > Mycelium > Unclassified ... | reverse complement strand
TGGTGCTATCAGGCCAGGTGGCGACCTCGCTGATTGGCTATGACGCCTTCCAGGAGTGCGACATGGTGGGGATCTCCCGCCCGGTGGTGAAACACAGCTTCCTGGTGAAGCAGACCGAAGATATCCCGACGGTGCTGAAGAAGGCGTTCTGGCTCGCCGCGAGCGGCAGACCGGGCCCGGTGGTGGTTGATTTACCGAAAGATATTCTCAACCCGGCGAAAAAGCTGCCTTACGTCTGGCCGGATACCGTCAGCATGCGCTCCTACAATCCGACCACCCAGGGCCATAAAGGGCAGATCAAACGTGCCCTGCAAACGCTGGTGGCCGCTAAAAAACCGGTGATGTACGTGGGCGGCGGCGCTATCACGGCGGCGTGCGAAAACGAACTGCGCGCGCTGGCGGAAAAACTCAACGTGCCGGTAGTGTCTTCCTTAATGGGGCTTGGCGCGTTTCCGGGCACGCACCGCCAGGCGCTGGGTATGCTGGGGATGCACGGCACCTACGAAGCCAACATGACGATGCATAACGCCGATGTGATTTTCGCGGTCGGCGTGCGCTTTGATGACCGCACGACCAACAACCTGGCGAAGTACTGTCCGAACGCTACCGTACTGCACATCGACATCGACCCGACCTCGATTTCCAAAACCGTGGCGGCGGATGTGCCAATCGTTGGCGATGCGCGTCAGGTGCTGAGCCAGATGCTTGAACTGCTGGGCCAGGAAGAGAGCCAGCAGCCGCTCGACGAGCTTCGCGACTGGTGGCAGCAGATTGAGCAGTGGCGCGCCCGTCAGTGCCTCAATTACGACCGCGACAGCGGCAGCATCAAACCGCAGGCGGCTATCGAAACGCTGTATCGTCTGACCAACGGCGACGCCTATGTGACGTCCGATGTTGGCCAGCATCAGATGTTCGCCGCGCTGCATTACACCTTTGATAAACCGCGCCGCTGGATAAACTCCGGCGGCCTCGGGACGATGGGCTTCGGCCTGCCGGCGGCGCTCGGCGTGAAGCTGGCGCTGCCGGAAGAGACCGTCGTGTGCGTGACCGGCGACGGCAGTATTCAGATGAACATTCAGGAGCTCTCCACCGCGCTGCAGTATGAACTGCCGGTGCTGGTGCTTAATCTGAACAACCGTTATCTGGGCATGGTGAAGCAGTGGCAGGATATGATCTATTCCGGCCGCCACTCGCAGTCTTATATGGAATCGCTGCCTGATTTCGTCAAACTGGCTGAGGCTTACGGGCATGTCGGGATTTCCATCACTCGTCCGGAAGAGCTCGAAAGCAAGCTCAGCGAGGCGCTGGAGCATGTGCGCAATAACCGGCTGGTGTTTGTCGATGTGACCGTGGACGGAACGGAGCATGTCTATCCGATGCACGTTCGCGGCGGCGGAATGGATGAAATGTGGTTAAGCAAAACGGAGAGAACCTGATTATGCGCCGGATATTATCAGTCTTACTGGAAAATGAATCGGGCTCGTTGTCTCGTGTGATCGGGCTCTTCGCGCAGCGCGGCTATAACATAGAAAGCCTGACGGTCGCCCCCACCGACGATCCGACGCTCTCACGAATGACTATCCAGACGGTCGGCGATGAAAAAGTACTGGAGCAGATCGAAAAGCAACTGCATAAGCTGGTGGACGTGCTGCGCGTCAGCGAGCTGGGGCAGGGCGCGCATGTCGAGCGCGAAATCATGCTGGTGAAAATCCAGGCAAGCGGCTATGGCCGTGAGGAAGTAAAGCGCAGCGCCGAGATCTTCCGCGGCCAGATAATCGACGTCACGCCGTCGCTCTATACCGTGCAGCTCGCGGGCACCAGCGAAAAGCTCGACGCGTTCCTTGCCAGCATTCGCGATGTGGCGAAAATCGTGGAAGTGGCGCGCTCCGGCGTGGTAGGTCTCTCCCGCGGCGAAAAAATTATGCGTTAACCGTTTTGCCTTGTTGTTATATCTCCGCCCGGCTTCTGCCGGGCTTTTTTTTGCAGCAGGCGCGACAGGCGCGCGCAAAAGCAGTTGCTCAGGGTACTATTCTGCGCTTAGATGTTAAGGATTTTAACTTATAACCCTTCAAAGGTTATGGAGTAACACTCTTGTTAAGGGGCAAACGTGAAACTGGATGAAATCGCGCGGCTGGCTGGCGTGTCGCGCACCACGGCGAGCTATGTCATTAATGGAAAAGCCCGGCAGTACCGTGTGAGTGATAAAACCGTTGAGAAAGTGATGGCCGTGGTGCGTGAGCATAATTACCACCCGAACGCCGTCGCTGCGGGCCTGCGCGCGGGCCGTACGCGCTCCATCGGACTGGTTATCCCCGATCTTGAAAACACCAGCTATACCCGAATCGCCAACTATCTTGAACGCCAGGCGCGCCAGCGCGGATATCAGCTGCTTATCGCCTGCTCGGAAGATCAGCCCGATAACGAAATGCGCTGCATTGAGCACCTGTTGCAGCGCCAGGTCGACGCCATCATCGTTTCCACCTCTTTACCTCCTGAACATCCGTTTTATCAGCGCTGGGCGAATGACGCCTTCCCGATCGTCGCGCTGGATCGCGCGCTGGATCGCGAACACTTCACGAGCGTCGTCGGCGCCGATCAGGACGATGCCGAAATGCTGGCAAGCGAGCTGCGCACGTTCCCGGCCGAAACCGTCCTTTATCTCGGCGCGCTGCCGGAGCTCTCGGTGAGCTTCCTGCGCGAGCAGGGGTTTCGCAGCGCGTGGAAAGACGATCCGCGCGAGGTGCACTTTTTATACGCCAACAGCTACGAGCGTGAAGCCGCCGCCGCGCTGTTTGAAAAATGGCTGGAAACGCACCCGATGCCGCAGGCGCTGTTCACCACCTCTTTTGCGCTGTTGCAAGGGGTGATGGATGTGACGCTCAAGCGCGAAGGGCGTCTGCCGTCTGAACTCGCCATCGCCACCTTCGGCGATAACGAACTGCTGGATTTCCTGCAATGTCCGGTGCTGGCGGTCGCGCAACGTCATCGCGACGTGGCGGAGCGCGTGCTCGAACTGGTGCTGGCAAGCCTCGACGAACCCCGCAAACCGCGACCGGGACTGACCCGCATTCGCCGTAATCTTTACCGGCGCGGCAGCCTGAGCCGTCGTTAAGGCGCTACGCAAAAAATGCAAAAAGGCAGCTTCGGCTGCCTTTTCTCTGGATTCGGATAATTCCGGCGCGTTTTTACACAGACTGACACAGGCGCTCCGCATTGTGCAGAAGTGATGGGGCGTCAGAGATTAGTCGTAACCAATTATTTCTTATGTGTAACTTTGTAACCGCTCTGCGCCACGAAATGACTCCAACAAGCGCTGGCGTTTCAGTGCGTTCGCCTCCCGCGGAGAAAAGCGCGCTAAACCACAGCAGACGCTGTTAACTCCAGGGCTTTTACCTTAAAATGCCGCTCGCGTCGCAAACTCAACACTTAGTCCTCTTCACCGATCGTATTAAGTGGTTTTTAACGGTCCTGTGTGTATTCGTCATTTTTCTTACAAATATTCATAGCGTTAATTTTGCCTCGTCAGTATGGCAGGGATTTTATTTGCCGCTTTCTCGTTGTCAGCGCCGAATCTTTTGTTGAAGGCTGCCCCGGTGCTGGCTTGACAAGCTTTTCCTCCGCTCCGTAAACTCCGGTGGGTGGGATTTTGTGGGATAAAGTGGTGAAAAAGGGCTGAGCTCAGTGAGGCGGGAATGTTTCGTGGCGCAACGTTGGTTACTCTCGACAGCAAAGGGCGGTTATCCGTTCCGACGCGCTATCGCGATTTACTGAACGACGCCTCGTCCGGACAGATGGTTTGCACCATCGATATTCACCATCCCTGCCTGCTGCTTTATACCCTGCCCGAATGGGTAATTATCGAACAAAAATTGTCGCGTCTGTCGAGCATGAACCCCGCAGAACGTCGAGTGCAGCGCCTGCTGCTGGGCCATGCCAGCGAATGCCAGATGGACAGTGCGGGCCGTCTTTTATTAGCACCCGTATTACGGCAACACGCCGGATTGACCAAACAAGTGATGCTGGTCGGGCAGTTCAACAAATTTGAGCTGTGGGACGAAGAGACCTGGCATCAACAGGTCAGGGAAGACATCGACGCTGAGCAGTCATCTTCTGAAGTGTTGTCGGAACGGCTGCAGGATTTGTCTTTATAAAATATGATGGAAAATTATAAACATACGACGGTGCTCCTTGATGAGGCCGTCAACGGCCTGAATATACGTCCAGACGGCATTTACATTGACGGCACCTTTGGCCGCGGCGGACACTCGCGCCTGATCCTTTCACAGCTGGGCGAACAAGGGCGTTTACTGGCGATCGATCGCGATCCGCAAGCGATTGCGGCGGCTGCCGCCATTGACGATCCGCGCTTCTCCATCATTCACGGTCCTTTCTCCGCGCTCGGCGACTATGTCCAGGAGCGCGAGTTGCAGGGCAAAATCGACGGTATCCTTCTCGATCTCGGCGTGTCGTCGCCGCAGCTTGACGATCCTGAGCGCGGCTTCTCTTTTATGCGCGACGGCCCGCTGGATATGCGTATGGATCCCACTCGCGGCCAGTCTGCCGCCGAATGGCTGCGTAACGCGGAAGAAGCGGATATCGCCTGGGTGCTGAAAACCTTTGGCGAAGAGCGTTTCGCGAAACGTATCGCGCGCGCCATCGTTGAGCGCAACCGCGAGCTGCCGATGACCCGCACCAAAGAGCTGGCGGAAGTCGTGGCGGCGGCCACGCCGGTGAAAGATAAATTCAAACACCCCGCCACCCGCACGTTCCAGGCAGTACGCATCTGGGTGAACAGCGAACTTGAAGAGATAGAACAGGCGCTAAAAGGCGCGGTGTCCGTACTGGCGCCGGGCGGGCGTCTTTCCGTCATCAGTTTCCATTCGCTGGAAGATCGTCTGGTGAAACGCTTTATGCGTGAACAGAGCCGTGGGCCGCAGGTGCCGGCGGGGCTGCCGATGACCGAAGCGCAACTGCAAAAGCTCGGCGGTCGCGAATTGCGCGCGCTGGGCAAGCTGATGCCGGGCGAGGCCGAAGTCGCTGAGAACCCGCGCGCGCGCAGCTCTGTATTGCGCGTCGCCGAGAGGACCGGCGCATGATCAACCGGGTGACAGAAACCCTCAGCAAAGTCACCGGATCGCTTAGCAGCACCGAGCGTCACGCGCTGCCCGCCGTGATCGGCGGCGATCTTCTGCGCTACGGGAAACTGCCGCTCTGTCTGTTTATCGCCATTATCGTGACCGCGATCTTCGTGGTCACGACCGCGCACCACACCCGTCTGCTCACCGCACAGCGCGAGCAACTGGTACTGGAGCGCGACGCGCTGGATATCGAATGGCGCAACCTGATCCTTGAAGAAAACGCGCTCGGCGATCACAGCCGGGTTGAACGGATCGCAACGGAAAAGCTGCAAATGCAGCATGTCGATCCCTCGCAGGAAAATATTGTGGTGCAGAAATAAGGACTGACCAGGCGAATGAAAGCAGCAGCAAAGACGCTTAAACCAAAACGTCAGGAAGAACAGGCCAACTTTATTAGTTGGCGTTTTGCGTTGCTTTGCGGCTGCATCTTTTTGGCGCTGGCCTTTCTCCTGGCGCGCGTCGCCTGGCTGCAAATTGTCGACCCGGATATGCTGGTGCGCCAGGGCGATATGCGTTCACTGCGCGTGCAGGAAGTCTCCACCGCGCGCGGCATGATAACCGACCGCTCCGGGCGTCCGCTGGCGGTGAGCGTGCCGGTAAAAGCCATCTGGGCCGATCCGAAAGAGCTACACGACGCGGGCGGCATCACGCTTGATAACCGTTGGAAGGCGCTCTCCGACGCGCTCAAAATTCCGCTCGATCAGCTTTCCGCTCGCGTCAACGCTAACCCGAAAGGCCGCTTTATCTATCTGGCGCGCCAGGTAAACCCGGATATCGGCGACTACATCAAAAAGCTCAAGCTGCCCGGCATCCATCTGCGTGAAGAATCGCGCCGTTACTACCCTTCAGGCGCAGTGACCGCTCACCTCATCGGCTTTACCAACGTCGACAGCCAGGGCATCGAAGGCGTCGAAAAAAGCTTCGATAAGTGGCTTACCGGCCAGCCCGGCGAGCGTATCGTGCGTAAAGACCGCTATGGCCGCGTGATTGAGGATATTTCCTCCACCGACAGCCAGGCGGCGCATAACCTGGCGTTAAGCATCGACGAACGCCTGCAGGCGCTGGTCTACCGCGAACTTAATAACGCCGTGGCGTTTAACAAGGCGGAATCCGGCAGCGCAGTGCTGGTGGATGTCAACACCGGCGAAGTGCTGGCGATGGCCAACAGCCCCTCCTACAACCCGAACAACATCACCGGCACGCCGAAAGACGTCATGCGTAACCGCACGATCACCGACGTCTTCGAGCCTGGTTCTACCGTAAAACCGATGGTGGTGATGACGGCGCTGCAGCGCGGCGTGGTGCAGGAAAATACGGTGCTCAATACCGTTCCTTATCGGATCAACGGTCATGAAATCAAAGACGTCGCCCGCTACAGCGAGCTGACGCTTACCGGGGTTTTACAGAAGTCGAGTAACGTCGGGGTTTCTAAACTGGCGTTAGCGATGCCGTCCTCAGCGTTAGTAGATACTTACTCACGTTTTGGACTCGGCAAGTCCACGAATCTTGGGCTGGTCGGAGAACGCAGTGGCTTATATCCACAAAAACAACGGTGGTCTGACATAGAGAGGGCCACCTTCTCATTCGGCTACGGGCTAATGGTAACGCCGTTACAGTTAGCGCGAGTCTACGCGACGATTGGCAGCTACGGCGTCTATCGCCCGCTGTCTATCACGAAAGTCGACCCGCCGGTTCCAGGCGAGCGCATCTTCCCGGAATCCATCGTGCGTACCGTGGTGCACATGATGGAAAGCGTGGCGTTGCCGGGCGGCGGCGGCGTGAAGGCGGCCATCAAGGGCTACCGCATTGCGATTAAAACCGGTACGGCGAAAAAAGTCGGGCCGGACGGACGATACATCAACAAATACATTGCTTACACCGCAGGCGTTGCACCTGCCAGCAATCCGCGTTTCGCGCTGGTGGTGGTGATTAACGATCCGCAGGCGGGCAAATACTACGGCGGCGCCGTTTCCGCGCCGGTCTTTGGTGCCATCATGGGCGGCGTTCTGCGCACCATGAACATCGAACCGGACGCGCTGACAACGGGCGAAAAAAGTGAATTCGTAATTAATCGAGAAGAGGGAACAGGTGGCAGATCGTAATTTGCGCGACCTTCTCGCTCCGTGGGTAGCTAATCTGCCTGCGCGAGCTCTGCGGGAGATGACCCTGGACAGCCGCGTTGCGGCGGCCGGGGATCTCTTTGTGGCGGTGGTCGGTCATCAGGCGGACGGGCGTCGGTATATCCCGCAGGCGATAGCGCAAGGTGTAGCTGCCATCGTCGCCGAAGCGAAAGGCGAGGCGACGGACGGCGAAGTCCGTGAGATCCACGGCGTGCCGGTTATCTATTTAAGCCAGCTCAACGAGCGTCTTTCGGCGCTGGCGGGGCGTTTTTATGATGAGCCGTCCGAGCGTTTGCGCCTGATTGGCGTGACGGGCACCAACGGCAAAACCACCACCACGCAACTTATCGCGCAGTGGTGCCAGTTGCTGGGCGAAACCAGCGCCGTGATGGGCACGGTCGGCAACGGGCTGCTTGGCAAAGTGAGCCCGACGGAAAACACGACCGGCTCCGCCGTGGACGTACAGCATGTGCTGGCCGGTCTCGCCGGGCAGGGCGCAAGCGTCGCCGCGATGGAAGTGTCATCCCACGGTCTGGTGCAGCACCGCGTGGCCGCGTTGAAATTCGCCGCCAGCGTCTTTACCAATTTAAGCCGCGATCACCTCGACTATCACGGCGATATGGATCATTACGAAGCGGCGAAATGGCTGCTGTTTTCCTCGCATCACTATGGTCAGGCGATTATCAACGCTGACGATGACGTGGGCCGTCGGTGGCTTACGCAGCTGCCGGATGCGGTCGCGGTATCGATGGAAAATAACATCAACCCGGACTGCCACGGACGCTGGCTGCGCGCCGACGCGGTGGAGTATCACGACCGCGGCGCCACGCTGCGTTTCAGCTCCTCCTGGGGCGAGGGTGAGATTGACAGCCGCCTGATGGGCGCGTTCAACGTCAGCAATCTGTTGCTGGCGCTGGCGACGCTGCTGGCGCTGGGCTATCCGCTCGCCGCACTGCTGGCAAGCGCGCCGCGCCTTCAACCGGTTAATGGCCGCATGGAAGTGTTCAGCGCGCCGGGCAAACCAACGGTGGTGGTCGACTACGCCCACACGCCGGACGCGCTCGAAAAAGCCCTGCAGGCCGCGCGTCTGCACTGCGCAGGCAAACTCTGGTGCGTCTTCGGCTGCGGCGGCGATCGCGACAAAGGCAAGCGTCCCCTGATGGGCGCGATTGCCGAACAGTTTGCCGATGTCGTGGTGGTCACCGATGACAACCCGCGCACGGAAGATCCGAAAGCGATCATCGCCGATATCCTGACCGGCATGCTGGACGCGGGCCGCGCGCGGGTGGTCGAAGGCCGCGCCGAAGCCGTGACTAACGCCATTATGCAGGCGTCGGAAAATGACGTCGTGCTGGTGGCCGGGAAAGGCCACGAAGATTACCAGATTGTCGGCACCCGCCGGCTTGATTACTCCGACCGCGTCACCGCGGCGCGCCTGCTGGGAGCAGTGGCATGATTCGCGTATCTCTGAGCCAGCTCGCCGCTGTGCTGAACGGCGAGCTGCATGGCGTCGACGCTGAGGTCGACGCGGTAACGACCGACACCCGCAAGCTTACGCCAGGCTGCCTGTTTGTGGCGCTGAAGGGCGAGCGTTTCGACGCGCACGATTTTGCCGAACAGGCGCAGGCGGGCGGCGCGGGCGCGCTGCTGGTCAGCCGTAAGCTGGATATCGCTCTGCCGCAGCTGGTGGTGGCCGATACCCGGCTGGCGTTTGGCGAGCTGGCTGCCTGGGTAAGGCAGCAGGTGCCTGCGCGCGTGGTCGCGCTGACCGGTTCTTCCGGCAAGACCTCGGTAAAAGAGATGACCGCCGCCATTCTTGGCGAGTGCGGCAACACGCTCTATACCGCGGGCAACCTGAATAACGATATCGGCGTGCCGATGACGCTGCTGCGCCTCACGCCGGAACATCAGTTCGCGGTGATTGAGCTTGGCGCGAACCATCAGGGCGAAATCGCCTGGACCGTGAGCCTGACGCGCCCTGAAGCGGCGCTAGTGAATAACCTGGCGGCGGCGCACCTGGAAGGCTTCGGCTCGCTCGCGGGTGTCGCGAAAGCCAAAGGCGAAATCTTCACCGGGCTGCCGGAAAACGGCATCGCTATCATGAACGCCGATAATAACGACTGGCTCAACTGGCAGAGCGTTATCGGCAATCGCAAGGTCTGGCGTTTCTCGCCAAACCTCGCCACCAGCGATTTCAGCGCCACCAATATTCATATCACCAGCCACGGCACCGAATTTACGCTACGCACCCCGACGGGCGACGTGGACGTTCTGCTGCCGCTGCCGGGTCGCCATAACATCGCTAACGCGCTGGCCGCCTCTGCGCTGGCGATGGCCGTCGGCGCGCCGCATCAGGCGATTAAAGCCGGTCTGGCGAAGCTCAAAGCGGTGCCGGGGCGTCTGTTCCCGGTTCAGCTTGCAGAAAATCAGCTGCTGCTGGATGACAGCTATAACGCCAACGTCGGCTCCATGACCGCCGCGGCGCAGGTGCTGTCTGAAATGCCGGGCTATCGCGTGATGGTCGTTGGCGATATGGCGGAGCTTGGCGATGAAGCCGAAGCCTGCCATCAGCAGGTGGGCGACGCGGCGAAAGCGGCGGGCATTGATAAAGTCCTGAGCGTCGGTAGGCTCAGCGAAGCCATCAGCCGCGCGAGCGGCGTGGGCGAACATTTCAGCGATAAGCAGGCCGTGGTTGCACGCCTTAAAACCCTTATCAACGAGCATTCCATCATCACCCTTTTAGTGAAAGGTTCACGTAGTGCTGCCATGGAAGAGGTGGTGCGCGCATTACAGGAGAACGGGACATGTTAGTGTGGCTGGCCGAGTATCTGGTCAAATATTATTCCGGCTTTAACGTCTTTTCATACCTGACGTTTCGCGCCATCGTCAGCCTGCTGACCGCGCTGTTTATCTCGTTATGGATGGGGCCGCGCCTGATCGCGCATTTACAGAAACTCTCTTTCGGCCAGGTCGTGCGTAACGACGGCCCGGAGTCGCACTTTAGCAAGCGCGGCACGCCGACGATGGGCGGCATCATGATCCTCACCTCCATTGTGGTGTCGGTGCTGCTGTGGGCCTATCCCTCGAACCCGTATGTCTGGTGCGTGCTGTTTGTGCTGGTCGGCTACGGCGCGGTGGGCTTTGTCGACGATTACCGCAAGGTGGTGCGTAAAGACACCAAAGGCCTGATTGCCCGCTGGAAATATTTCTGGATGTCCGTCATTGCGCTGACCGTGGCGTTTGCGCTGTATATCACCGGCAAAGATACGCCAGCGACCGAGCTGGTTGTGCCGTTCTTTAAAGACGTGATGCCGCAGCTTGGTCTTTTCTACGTGCTGCTGGCCTATTTCGTGATTGTCGGCACCGGCAACGCGGTGAACCTGACCGACGGTCTGGATGGTCTGGCTATCATGCCAACCGTGCTGGTGGCCGCCGGGTTCGCGCTGGTCGCCTGGGCGACCGGTAACGTCAAGTTCGCGGAGTATCTGCATATCCCGTATCTGCGCCACGCGGGCGAACTGGTGATCGTCTGTACGGCGATTGTCGGCGCGGGGCTTGGCTTCCTGTGGTTTAACACCTATCCGGCGCAGGTATTCATGGGCGATGTCGGTTCGCTGGCGCTCGGCGGCGCGCTCGGCATTATTGCCGTGCTGCTGCGTCAGGAGTTCCTGCTGGTGATTATGGGCGGCGTCTTCGTTGTGGAAACCCTGTCGGTCATCCTGCAGGTGGGCTCCTTCAAGCTTCGCGGTCAGCGCATTTTCCGTATGGCGCCGATTCATCACCACTATGAACTGAAAGGCTGGCCAGAGCCGCGCGTGATTGTGCGCTTCTGGGTTATCTCGCTGATGCTGGTGCTGATTGGCCTGGCTACGCTTAAGGTGCGTTAATCATGGCAGATTATCAGGGTAAAAAAGTCGTCATCATCGGGCTTGGGTTAACCGGCCTTTCCTGCGTGGACTTTTTCCTCGGGCGCGGCGTGACGCCGCGCGTCATGGATACCCGAATCGCCCCGCCGGGGCTCGATAAGCTGCCGGAAGAGGTAGAGCGCCATCTCGGCTCGCTGAACGACGCCTGGCTTTCCGGCGCGGATCTGATTGTCGCGAGTCCCGGCATGGCGCTTGCGCATCCGTCGCTGAGTGCGGCGGCGGACGCGGGTGTTGAAATCGTCGGCGATATCGAGCTGTTCTGCCGCGAGGCGCAGGCGCCAATCATCGCCATTACCGGCTCGAACGGTAAAAGCACCGTGACGACGCTTGTGGGCGAAATGGCGAAAGCGGCGGGCGTGAACGTTGGCGTGGGCGGTAATATCGGCCTGCCAGCGCTGATGCTGCTTGGGGAAGAGCGCGAGCTTTACGTGCTTGAGCTTTCCAGTTTCCAGCTGGAAACCACCTCCAGCCTGAAGGCGGCCGCCGCGACTATCCTTAACGTGACCGAAGATCACATGGACCGTTACCCGCTCGGCCTGCAGCAGTATCGCGCGGCAAAATTACGGATTTATGAAAACGCGGCGGTGTGCGTGGTCAATGCCGATGACGCGCTGACCATGCCGGTGCGCGGCGCTGACGCGCGCTGCGTGAGCTTTGGTATCGATGTCGGGGATTATCACCTCAACCGCCAGCAGGGCGAAACCTGGCTGCGCGTGCGCGGTGAGAAAGTCCTTAACGTCAAAGAGATGCAGCTGGTCGGTCAGCATAACTATACCAATGCGCTGGCGGCGCTGGCGCTGGCTGACGCCGCGGGCCTGCCGCGCGCCAGCAGTCTCAAAGCGCTCACCACGTTTGGCGGCCTGGCGCACCGTTTCCAGCTCGCTTTCGAGCATAACGGCGTGCGCTGGATTAACGACTCTAAAGCGACCAACGTCGGCAGCACCGAAGCGGCGCTGAACGGCCTGCACCTTGACGGTACGCTGCACCTGCTGCTGGGCGGCGACGGTAAGTCAGCGGATTTCTCGCCGCTGGCGCGCTACCTGACGGGCGATCGCGTACGTCTCTATTGCTTTGGCCGTGACGGCGACGCCCTGGCGGCGCTGCGCCCGGAAATCGCGGAGCGCACAGAGACGATGGAAGAGGCGATGAAGCTGATTGCCGGGCGCGTACAGCCGGGCGATATGGTGCTGCTGTCGCCAGCCTGCGCCAGCCTCGATCAGTTTAAGAATTTCGAACAGCGCGGCGATGTCTTTACGCGGCTTGCGAAGGAGCTTGGCTGATGCGCTTATCTCTCCCGCGCCTTCGCCTGCCGCGCTTGCCCGGTATGGGCATTCTCGCCTGGCTGTTTATGGCGCTTCGCGGCTGGGTGATGGGCTCGCGCGAGAAAGATACCACAAGCCTGGTCATGTACGACCGCACGCTGCTGTGGCTGACGCTTGGGCTCGCGGCGATCGGTTTTATCATGGTGACCTCGGCGTCGATGCCGGTGGGGCAGCGTCTGGCGGACGATCCGTTCCTGTTCGCCAAGCGTGACGGTATCTACATTCTGCTGGCGTTTGGCCTGGCGCTGATTACGCTGCGCCTGCCGATGGAGTTCTGGCAGCGCCACAGCGCCACGATGCTGCTCGCCTCTATTGTGATGCTGCTCATCGTGCTGGTGGTGGGGAGCTCGGTCAACGGCGCGTCGCGCTGGATTGCGCTGGGGCCGCTGCGTATTCAGCCTGCGGAATTCTCCAAGCTGTCGCTCTTTTGTTATCTGTCGAACTACCTGGTGCGTAAGGTTGACGAGGTGCGCAATAACCTGCGCGGCTTCTTAAAACCGATGGGCGTTATCCTGGTGATGGCGGTGCTGCTGCTCGCGCAGCCTGACCTCGGTACGGTGGTGGTGCTGTTTGTGACCACGCTTGCGATGCTGTTTCTCGCCGGAGCCAAACTCTGGCAGTTCATCGCGATTATCGGCATGGGGATCTCGGCGGTCGTGCTGCTGATCCTGGCCGAACCGTACCGTATTCGCCGCGTGACGTCGTTCTGGAACCCGTGGGAAGATCCGTTCGGCAGCGGCTACCAGCTTACCCAGTCGCTGATGGCGTTTGGCCGCGGCGAGTTGTGGGGGCAGGGGCTCGGGAATTCGGTCCAGAAGCTGGAGTATTTACCCGAAGCGCATACCGACTTCATCTTCTCCATTATTGGGGAAGAACTGGGATATATCGGTGTGGTACTGGCGCTTTTGATGGTATTCTTCGTGGCTTTTCGCGCCATGTCGATCGGGCGTCGCGCGCTGGAAACCGATCAGCGTTTCGCGGGCTTTTTGGCCTGTTCTATCGGCATCTGGTTTAGCTTCCAGGCGCTGGTAAACGTCGGCGCGGCGGCGGGCATGCTGCCGACCAAAGGCCTGACGCTGCCGCTTATCAGTTACGGCGGTTCGAGCCTGCTTATCATGTCGACGGCGATTATGTTTTTGTTGCGCATAGATTATGAAACGCGTCTGGAGAAAGCCCAGGCGTTTACACGAGGTTCACGATGAGTGGTCAACCAAAGCGGCTGATGGTGATGGCGGGCGGAACGGGCGGACACGTCTTTCCGGGGCTCGCCGTAGCGCACCATCTGATGGCGCAGGGATGGCAGGTTCGCTGGCTGGGGACCGCCGATCGCATGGAAGCAGACCTGGTGCCGAAACATGGCATTGAGATCGATTTCATTCGCATCTCCGGGCTGCGTGGTAAAGGCGCGAAGGCATTGCTGCTGGCGCCGGTGCGTATTTTTAACGCCTGGCGTCAGGCGCGGGCGATCATGAAGCGTTTCCGGCCCGATGTGGTGCTGGGCATGGGCGGCTATGTGTCTGGCCCCGGCGGGCTTGCGGCATGGTCGCTTGGTATTCCGGTCGTCCTGCATGAACAAAACGGCATCGCCGGGCTGACCAATAAATGGCTCGCCAAAATCGCGAGCCGCGTGATGCAGGCGTTTCCCGGCGCGTTCCCGAAAGCAGAAGTCGTGGGCAACCCGGTGCGCACCGATGTGCTGGCGCTGCCGCTGCCGCAGGCGCGTCTCGCGGGCCGCGAAGGCCCGGTGCGCGTGCTGGTGGTCGGCGGCTCGCAGGGCGCGCGCGTGCTGAACCAGACAATGCCGCAGGTAGCGGCGCAGCTGGGCGAGGCCGTGACGGTCTGGCATCAGAGCGGTAAAGGCGCGCAGGCGGACGTCCAGAAGGCGTATGCCGACGCGGGCCAGCCGCAGCATAAAGTGACGGAATTTATCGACGACATGGCGGCCGCCTACGCGTGGGCGGATGTGGTCGTCTGCCGCTCCGGCGCGCTGACGGTGAGTGAAATCGCCGCGGCGGGTTTACCGGCGCTGTTTGTGCCGTTCCAGCATAAAGACAGGCAGCAGTACTGGAACGCGCTGCCGCTCGAAAAAGCGGGCGCGGCGAAAATTCTGGAGCAGCCGCAGTTTACCGTTGAGGCGGTAAGCGAAACGCTGAAGGGATGGGATCGCGCTACGCTGCTCGACATGGCTGAGCGGGCGCGCGCTGCCGCCATTCCCGACGCGACCGAAAGGGTCGCGGATGAAGTACGCGCGGTCGCCCGCGCGTAACGATTGCGGATAATGTTTGTTCCGCGTGAATTGATGATGTTATGGCGTTTGCCAAAGGCTTTTAAAGAATGAATACACAACAACTGGCGAAACTGCGTTCTATCGTGCCCGAGATGCGTCGCGTCCGGCACATTCACTTCGTTGGCATCGGCGGCGCCGGTATGGGCGGCATTGCGGAAGTGCTGGCTAACGAAGGCTACCAGATCAGCGGGTCGGATCTGGCGCCGAACGCTGTCACGCAGCAGTTGACGGCGCTTGGCGCCACGATTTATTTCAACCACCGTCCGGAGAACGTGCTGGACGCGAGCGTGGTCGTGGTCTCCAGCGCGATTTCTGCGGATAACCCGGAAATTGTGGCGGCCCACGAGGCGCGCATTCCGGTGATTCGCCGCGCGGAGATGCTGGCGGAGCTGATGCGTTTTCGCCACGGCATCGCCGTCGCGGGTACGCATGGCAAGACAACGACTACCGCGATGGTGTCGAGTATTTATGCTGAAGCCGGGCTGGATCCGACTTTCGTCAACGGCGGTCTGGTGAAAGCGGCGGGGACGCATGCGCGTCTCGGTAACAGCCGGTATCTGATTGCCGAAGCCGACGAAAGCGACGCCTCGTTCCTGCATTTGCAGCCGATGGTGGCCATCGTCACCAATATCGAAGCCGACCACATGGACACGTACCATGGCGACTTCGAGAACCTGAAACAGACGTTTATTAACTTCCTGCACAACCTGCCGTTTTATGGCCGTGCGGTGATGTGTGTTGACGATCCGGTGATCCGCGAACTGCTGCCGCGCGTCGGCCGTCAAATTACCACTTATGGTTTCAGCGAAGATGCCGATGTACGTGTGGGAAATTATCGTCAGACCGGCGCGCAGGGGCATTTCACCCTGGTGCGTCAGGACAAACCTGAACTGCACGTGACGCTCAACGCGCCGGGCCGCCATAACGCGCTTAACGCGGCGGCGGCGGTGTCGGTGGCGACGGAAGAGGGCATTGAAGACGAGGCCATTCTGCGCGCGCTGGAAAGCTTCCAGGGCACCGGGCGTCGTTTCGATTTCCTGGGCGAGTTTCCGCTGGCTGACGTGAACGGCAAAACCGGCACGGCGATGCTGGTGGACGACTACGGTCATCACCCGACAGAAGTCGACGCGACGGTACGCGCCGCGCGCGCCGGCTGGCCGGAGAAAAACCTGGTCATGATTTTCCAGCCGCACCGTTACACCCGCACGCGCGATCTCTATGACGATTTCGCCAACGTACTGTCGCAGGTTGACGTACTGTTAATGCTGGATGTGTACCCGGCGGGCGAAGCGCCGATCCCTGGCGCCGACAGCCGTTCGCTGTGCCGCACCATTCGTGCGCGCGGCAAAGTAGACCCGATTCTGGTCTCGGATCCGGCGCAGGTCGCCGCGATGCTGGCGCCGGTGCTGTCGGGCAACGATTTGATTCTGGTTCAGGGCGCGGGGAATATCGGTAAAATCGCGCGCCAGCTGGCGGAAGCGAAGCTGCAACCGGAGGAAAACGCGCATGGCTGAGAAAATCGCCGTACTGCTGGGCGGCAGCTCAGCGGAGCGTGAGGTTTCCCTGCAATCGGGCAGCGCCGTGCTGGCGGGCCTCAAAGAGGCGGGCGTCGATGCGTATGCCATCGACCCGCGCGACGTGTGCGTCACGACGCTGAAAGAAGAAGGGTTCGATAAAGTTTTCATCGCGCTGCATGGTCGCGGCGGCGAAGACGGTACGCTGCAGGGGACGCTGGACTATCTCGGCCTGTCTTATACCGGCAGCGGTGTGATGGCCTCGGCCATCACGATGGATAAACGGCGCACCAAACTGCTCTGGCAGGGCGCAGGGCTGCCGGTCGCGTCATGGGTGGCGCTGGAGCGTCGCGATATCGCAAGCGGCCTGAGCGAGACGCTGAAAGCGCGTATCGCCGCGCTGGGCCTGCCGGTTATCGTGAAGCCGAGCCGTGAGGGCTCAAGCGTCGGTATGTCGAAAGTCGACAGTGTCGACGCGCTGCTGCCCGCGCTTGAACTGGCGTTTGAACATGACAGCGAGGTGCTGGTAGAGAAATGGCTGAGCGGCCCGGAGTTTACCGTCGCTATCCTGGGCGATGAAATATTGCCTTCGATTCGCATTCAGCCTGCCGGCGTGTTTTACGACTATGAGGCGAAATACCTCTCGGACGAGACGCAGTATTTCTGCCCGAGCGGCATTGATGCCGACCGCGAGCAGGCGCTGCAGGCGCTGGTGCTGGAGGCCTGGCGCGTGCTGGGTTGTCAGGGCTGGGGCCGCGTGGACGTGATGCAGGACAGCGACGGCGAGTTCTACCTGCTTGAGGTGAACACGGCGCCTGGCATGACCAGCCATAGTCTGGTGCCGATGGCGGCGCGACAGGCGGGCATGAGCTTCTCGCAGCTGGTGGTGCGTATTCTGGAGCTGGCGGACTGATATGTCGCAGGCTGCGCTGAACACGAAAAATCGTCCTGAAGAAAATACGGTTTCGCGCCGTAATAATGGGACGCGTCTTGCAGGCATCGTCTTTCTGCTGGCGGTCGTGTTAACCGTGATATTCGGCGGCTGGATGGTGCTGGGGTGGATGG
>Ga0157365_10000479_pt1 | contig 17413 bp, 23 predicted proteins | sample AttsexASBM3_FD_111478 | JGI IMG/M metagenome (GOLD analysis project Ga0157365, IMG submission 111478) | Fungus gardens microbial communities from leaf cutter ant in Ribeirão Preto, State of São Paulo, Brazil - Atta sexdens ASBM3 | ecosystem: Host-associated > Fungi > Mycelium > Unclassified ... | reverse complement strand
TGGAGAATACTTCCAATTTATAGCAAATAAGAATAGAGCTATCGTTCAACACGATTGTTTTGTTATCAATAATGAGCCTTATTTTAGAAAGAAGAGTATTGGTGGTTTATTAAGTAAGCCTATTTTCTATATTTATGAGAGTCATGATAAAAACAAGATAGCAGTTTCATCTAAATTCATTAATAACAAGGATAATAACTTTTCATTTAAAGATATTATGGATGCGATTAATAAAATGATTGCTAATAATATTCCTGTTATTTCCTATAATTATCAAGAACACTCATTGGAAAATATTTCTTTTACATTTAAATGTGAAGAAGATATTACCAGTAACTCTATGTTTAGAGATTGGTTTATTTCGATTATCAATCTTTTGTCTGTTTTGTCATCTAAAAACACCTCTCATTTAGATAATAAGCTCTTGATTTGTAACAAGCTTTATATGTCAATTGTTTATGATAATGATAGTCTTTTTTATCATGAAGGATTTCCTGCATCACTAAAGGATTATCTTGTAAAATCTAATATAGCATTGTCGCCAGATATGCTATATGGAGAAGATTCTTTAAATAATTTTTATGGAAGTTTATTCTTGAATAAAAAACTTACATATTTACTCCAGTCTAATATTGTTATGGGTCATCCATCCCATGATAAAATTTTTGGAATCAATGATAATATTAATGATGAGTTGATTGTTAATAAAGACAATAAGACAGAATTTACTATTAAATATTTTTCTTAAGATTTAAGAGTTCTATAAATCCTTTATTTGTTTGTAGGAAAGCTGGAATTTTATTCAATAATTCTGGCTTTCTTCTTACTATTAATGCGTATTGTTTAATAGTCAATAATCGTTTAGGAATAAATAAACCATAAAATGGGTCGTGTCTAATAATCTCATATCCCAGGGCGACATTATAATATTCTTTACAAAATGAATGATCGCTTTTTATACGATTAAGATATTGCAAAGGATTTTGTAAAAAGTATTTATAGATAATCGAGTTTGATGCTTTTTTGGGCAACTTGGAATTTTTTTTAATTAATTCATCAATAGTTTCAATCCATGGGTCTTTACAATCAAATGTTGGCATAGGAAAATCTTCATCAATATAAGGGGAGTAGATGTCATCCATATGCTCAAAGAGATCATGGCATTCTTTCCCATAAACAATATGGGACAAAACTCTATTGGTTCGTAGTTTATCTGGTATATTTGAATATATAATATCACCCAATTTTGATAAAATAAAATGTTCATCCCATGTAAATGTATTACGATATTTATAAACATATGCACTATTTAAGATATTTACACTGGATTCAGCTATATTTTGCATATCTTGCCTTTCAAAATAAGGTTGACTGTCTAAACTGAGATAATATATAAAAGGATGTCCTTCATCGATTGTGTTTAAAATAGATATCGTTTCATCAATTTTCTTTTGATCTGACAATTCTGTAAGCACAAAGAATGTTCTTGATTCTATATCCCCTTCATTTAAGAATATAATGATATCTTCAATTGTGTAATCTGGAAAGACCAAATAGTTAGAATGCGTTAATCCAAATTTTGGATGTACAATTCCTTGATTATGTAAAATATCAGTAACCGTTTCTCGTTTAAAAAGAAGGTGTGCTTTATTGAATTTTATATCAAATATGACTTCTGGTTTTCTAAGAAAAATAGATTCCATTTCTAAAAGATATGATTCTTGTTTATTAATGTTATCTTTATTTTTCATATTTTTTACCTTTGTAAAATGATATGGTGTATTATAGTGCATATATTATTTTTTTTAGGAAAATGGCATGCTTTCTTTATTAATCAAATTTTTTATTATGTCTATTATGCTAGGAATCTGTATTATCACTAATGATTTAGCATTATCTGTATTCTTAAGTATTGCAGGTGGTGGATTAGCCTGGAATATTAAAAAAGGGTATAAAAGCCTAAAAAGTGATGGAGAGGAAATACCAGATATAATGTCATTTCCATCCGAATATTTACTTTATGCGGGTTGTATATTTTTTGTATTTTGTTCTTTATATACCTATTTTATTCCAACAAATTCAAATATATTTTCTGGAATTATTCCGACTGGAAGTAGTGATTTAACAACAGGAATGCAAGCTTACGGAATGAACATGAATAATATGACGAGTATGGTATCAACAGGTTTTTCTTTAATGAATATTTGTAATATCATATTTTGTGGAAGTATTATTGCTGTCTCTGGATATGAATTACACAAACAAATAAAACATTTTGGAGATATATCTACAACCTTACGTTTATTAGAAGGACGCATTAATAGACCATATCATATTAAACATACTGTGATTCTTACCAATGGTATCGTATTAAAAGAGGGAGGAATATTGAATCTCATTAAACATACAGGAATTTCATGGGATATTACCTATAAGGAAGATGATACACATTCAGATATTTCTATTGTTACTGCATCAAATTATGCCGATCTTTTATTCTTAAAAAAAACTTTTTCTCCAAAAACTGATAAAAATCTTCTACAATAGAAGTCATATAAAAAGGAGAATAGAATGATTTCACACATATTAAATTTTGCATCTAAGATTCATCAAGGAAATGTTGATGCAGGTTGGTGGTCCGACTTAAAAACAGGTGAGTCGATTTTACATACTCGTAACCGTGGTGAACTTTTAGGCTTAACAATTAGTGAGTTGTCTGAAGGGTCTATAGGTCACGCTAATCTACAAATGGATGATAAGCTTCCTGAATATCCAATGTTGGATGTAGAAATTGCTGACGCTGTTATTCGTGCAGGAGATTTATTAGGTGCTGAACTTCGTGTTCATGGGTGGTCCGCAGATGCATTAGATATTAAAAGCGTACATGCTGCAATAGAAGAAGCTGGTTATAATAGAATATCTATTGTAGATGCAGATGTGGATATTGTTTTAATGAAGTTAACGAATATTGTAAGTGTTGCAATAGAGCATTTTAGAAAAGGTCGTCATAAACAAGGTTCTGAAGCATTAATTGGTTTTATTCTTGCTTGTCATAAAACATTTGAGCTATCAAGTTATTTAACAAATTCTTTGGAAGAGATTATTCAAGCTAAGGCTGATTTTAATTCTAAAAGAGAAGATCATAAATTAGAACACAGACGTTCAGATGGTGGGAAGAAGTTCTAACCAGAACTTCTTCTATTGACTTAGAAACCTGGAGATTGAGTTTTGGTTTGCTCAATCTCTTTTTTTATGCCAGCCATATTTAAAACATCTATAAAAGTTGGTCTTTCTATAACATGCTTAACCATAGAACTCCTTAAAACCCCATTTCTCTCTTCAGGTTCCTTTACGAAAAAAGCTCCATATTTTAAATCTCTATCCAGAGAATCATTTTCACTGAAATAATCTGAGTTCTCTTTTATCATCTCTAATCTCTCAACGGTACTTTTTCCATCTAATTGCTTATGCGAAAACAATGATGATGCAATCATACTAATCGCATTACGTGAAGCATCTTGGCTTCTCCATATCATACAATTTGCTGCTTCGACATCAGTGGGAAGATTAAATCCTCTACAATCGAAATGTGGTAAAGAGTTAATAATATATTCTGACATTTCAGGTTTATATTTTAACATTTCAACTAAAAATATTGCTGTAGCTTGACCGGCAAGTACAGAGCATAGTTTTTGTTTTTTTCCACTAAATGTTCTTTGCGTCTCACTGTCTTCATCAATAGCATTAAATAATAAAGAAATTTCATCTGATTGATGGTATGCTAAATCAGCATTAAAGTCTTTCATAAGTCTTTTTGTGATTGTTTGCATTGAGTCCCTAAAAGATAAATCAAATGGTCTATCTAGTTTTTTAGTAAATTTACTAAAAGCTCTTCCATCCAATCGAAATACTAATGGTAAATAATCATCAAATTTATCATGTGTTTCTTCACCTTCATATTCCTTCATTCTGTTTCCAAAATCATTTTTCATATATACTCCTATTTTTCTTTTAAGTATAACAACATTAATATCATATGAATAGCAAATATATTTTATTTTGTTCTTGATTTTTTTTTAAAACAGCATATGATTACAATTCAGGAGAAAAACAATGAGTTATATTCAAATACCAGAAGGCTTCGAATTAGAAACAATAATTAATAGTTATGCGACATCTGGATATGAAGTGAGATTAGAAGGCAATTCCATTTCATTAAATCTTGAAGTCGTTCCCGGCCAAGGAATAGGTGGCAGTAAAACCATTGCAAAGATTAAAGCAATTTATACTGGAGACTCTAAAATTATTTGCCAGCGTCCTTTTGGTGATAAAGAAATTGCATGGGAAATAGATATTAACGTATATTGATATCTATAAAACCATATTAAAAAAATATATTGACGGAATCATATAGATTCGTTTATAATATGTTCTGGTTTAGATATTAATATATTATTTGGAGAAAGAATACCAATGCCTAATTTAAATACCTTGCATACATCTAATACTGGGGGTCTTCATATTCCAGAAGGTCATCCAGTGAACACAAACATTATTCAAGATGATGCTAAGAAACAATTATTTCATGATAAAATTATGTTTCTATATGATTTTTACTTTCAGCACATTTTTATGATTAATGGAATTATTGCAATTGTTGTTTTGTTGGCATTGTTTGTCTATTGTGTAAGAGAATACAATTATAAGAATGGAAGTAAACGAACCCGTATGAATATTAATGCTATTAATGCCAGAATTTTAGAAGAGGATAAAAATCTATGAAGAAACAATTCTTGAGACCACCGTTAAAATGGCTTGGTAGTAAACTATCTCAGGCATCTAAGATTATTGAAGAGTTCCCATCTCGTGCTGATTTAAATGGTCGCTATATAGAGCCTTTCGTAGGTGGTGGTTCTATTTGGTTAAGATATGATGCTACTGAAAATGTTATTAATGATAATGATAAAGATTTAATGTTTTTCTGGTCTATGAATGAAACGGAATTTGCATTATTTAAAGAAATTATTATTAGTATTGAATCTGCCCGAACAAAGGGAGGATGTGCAATTGATGATTTTAAAGTGCAAGCGATGCAAGCTGTAAGAGAACTGCATCCATCTATTGATGTATCAACTGCTAATAAAATTATTCTACAAGAATATACACGACGACTCAATGCTCTCGTTAAACATAATGTTGCAGAAGACAATCATTTTGAAATTAGAAAAATCACAAATACGGGTGTTAATGCTGTTATTTATTACTTATGTCGCCATGCATGGAATAAATCCGGTCCAGAACAAACAGTTGTAAAAACAGCATTGTGGTTTGTAATAAGAGAACTTGCTTATTGTGGTATTTTTAGAATGAACCCATTTGGAGAGATGAATATGTCTTATGGTGGTGTGACTTATGATGCTAAGGATATCATGAGTAAGATTGAAATACTTGAAAAAGTAAGACGTTCAGATATTTATGATAGAACTCGTTTTTATTGTGAAGATTTTCGTGAATTCTTTAATAATGTAAATCCGAATAAAGATGATTTTATTTTTATTGATCCACCATTTGCTGGTGATCTGTTTAGTATGGAACTTCATAGAGAACTTGCAGATATTGTGCATAGTATTGACTCAAAGGTTATTATTACAGCAAGAGACTCCGATGAAAGTATTATTAATTTATATCCAGATTTGAATCGTATTGATTGCGATAAAACGGGAACAGGTGTTTCTATTTTAGGAAGAACAAGAAAACGTAATAAATTGATTCTATTAAAGAATTGGTAACAAATATTTAATATTACTGTGTTAAGATATAGAAAGAATATAAGGACGATTAACAATATGAAAAAATCTTTTTATGCATTAATTATGACGCTTGCATTGGGAACTCCGCTTGCTAATGCTGCTGATAATGCATCCGTATCAAAGGATAATATAAAGCAAAAAAATGTGGTTACTCATATAGAATCAGATAAAGCCTCTTTCCCATTACTATATAATACTACGGGGCCTTATATGAAATATGTGGCATGTGAACAAAAAGATGGGGATAATAAATGTAAAACAAACCCTCTTTTTAAGAATGTCCCTGAAGTTGTATCCAGTGATAAGATAAACAACCTTATTAAGAATAAACATATTGTTCATATCTGGAGATGGCATTATTATGAATTTTTCAAATCACCATCTGATAGCTATGTTTATTTCTTAGACGATCATGGAAATATTTTTAAACATTTCTTTATTGATATCGGAAATATGGAAAATATTCTTAAACTAGCAGAAGATAATGGCGCTCATATTACTCAATATGACCATTGGTATAATTTTCCGCTTCATTATTTAATGATTTTCTCTAATCTTTTTGCTCTACTGCTTCCACTTTTGATGCTTGGTTGGTTGGTCTTGGTATTGAAGAAATTTTTCTTATCTCCAGCAGATGTTATTAGTTCAGAAAACATGCCATCATTTGATGAGATTGCTGGGAATGAATATGTTAAGAGTGAATTAAAGAACATTGCAGAAGCCTTTAAGAAAGGTGAAAAACATCCTAAGAATGAACTTATTCCAAGTGGATTGTTATTACTTGGCCCTCCAGGTAATGGTAAAACATTGATGGCTTCTGCCTTAGCACATGAAATTAATGGAAACTTTTTAGCAATTAATGGTGCAGACTTTGTTGAGATGTTTGCTGGTTTAGGACCAAGAAGAGTATCAATGACCTTTAAGAAAGCACAAAAATATAAAAATTGTGTTATCTTTATTGATGAAATTGATGCTATTGGACGTTCTCGTGAAGGAGCAGGAGGAGACTCAGCATCTCAGGAATGGGTTAACACCTTAAATAAACTACTGGACTGTATTGATGGTATCCGTGGTAAAAAGAAAAAGAATCGTTTCCTAAAATTCTTTACTACAGGTAGAACAAGCCGTATTATCGTTATTGGTGCAACGAATAGAGCTGAGGTTTTAGATGCAGCATTAACCAGATCAGGCCGTTTAGAGAAACATATTCATATTCCACTTCCTGATTGCAGAACTCGTGAAGAAATTGCTCGCATTCATATGCGTAAAGAAAAAGTTGCCCCTGATTTTGATTTTGGAGCAATAGCACGTGCAACCTCTGGATTAAGTGGTGCAGATATCAGCTTCCTTTGTAAAGAAGCTAAAGTCGCATTTATTAACAAGAAATTCGATTCAAAAGATGAAACTGAGAAATTGACGGCTATTGATATGAGTTGTTTTAATGATGCATTAGATTTAAAACTTCTTGGTCCTAAAAATGGTATTGTTATGGACGAAAAGACATTATCTATGACTGCTATCCATGAAGGTGGTCATGCTTTTATGGCTATACATGAGTTTTCTCCAGAGTTTGTGAGACGTATTACCATCGAATCTCGTGGTAATGCATTAGGTTTCGTTGCAATGGTCCCTGTTAAAGACAAGCAGTCACAGTCATTGAAAGAACTCCGTTCCATGTTAAGGATTCAGGTTGCTGGTCGTGTTGCCGAAGAAATAGTTAATGGGAAGAATAATATCACAACTGGTGCAGTCGGTGATATTAGACAGGCAACACAGTTAGCGAGAAACATGGTTATGCATTATGGTCTGTGTGCAGATTTGGGAATGATTGATATTTCCACTAATAATTTCAACGATGTTGTTTCAGAAGATACTCGTCGTCTTGTTGATACTGCGGTAAGAAAGGAAATAGGAGATGCTTATGAATATACACGGACTCTATTACAAAAAAATATTGACGGCTTAAAAGCATTAAAAGATTCATTGTTGATTAATCCAACCCAAACTGGAAATGATGTAGCATCATTCTTGGACCCAGAGGATATCGGACATGAAGATGTGGAAGATATTACAGATACCGGCACTCATATCGGAGATGCAATGCCTGGAAACTATAACTCTTTTGAGCAAGGGATTATTTTATGAACGATATTGATAACTCCCTCATATTAGGAATTATCGGAACGGCAGGGCGAAAACAAGCCCACCGTTTTATGACTCCAGATAATTATAATTTAATGTTAGAAGAAAGCAAAAAAATTATTTCAAAATTTGGCTTCAAAACAGTTGTATCAGGAGGCGCAGCATTCTCTGACCATATTGCTGTGTCTCTCTTTAATAACAATCTGGTTGATAATCTGATTCTTATGCTTCCCGATAGTTTTGATATCAAGGCTCAACAATATAGAGTTGGTCATTATGGAAATATAGCCAATGAGCTTCATAGAGAATTTAGTCATCAATGCCAGATTAATTCGTTACAGGATATTCAGAGAGCTATTGAAAATGGGGCTATTATTCCTGATAAAGTAGAATCTTCTCCTGGGTTTTTAACAAGAAACTCATGGATAGCAGAAACATGTACTCATTTATTAGCTTTTACGTCTGGGAAAGCGTTAAACCAAACAGTTTCTGAAATAGGATATAATACTGAAATACATGATTATATTATAAAAGATAATGGGACTAAAGACACATGGAGGAAAGCAAGCCAAAAATACAGGATAGTCATATCAATAGATTGTCTGATATCAGAAAAGAAAATGAATCCCTCATTGCAAGGGAGTCTCAACTTAATTTAGATATTACAAATGAAATTTTGTTAGAGAAGCCATTGGATAAAGCCGAATATCTAAAACAAGAATATACACCTAATTTGTTATTATCTTTCATACCATTACTTTTTGCATTTCAAATGATTGCTATGTATCCTGAAATGCATAATAAAATATTAAAATATATCCAATGGACATTTATAGGCTTATCTACTTTATATATCTTTAGACCATCTATTAAATATGAAAAAATATATAGTCGTTATTTTTTCATCATGGAAAGTGTATCGTTGTTAGTGATTTTGTTTTATAACCATATGCATTATTTTGGGGTCTCCATAGAACTCTGCGTAATCATATCTTATTATCTGGTATACTCTTTTTATAGAAGAAAAGGACAACATAATGAGATTGATGCTAACACCAACAAATTTACAGAAGATAAATCAAATACCTAATTTAACGAATGAATATCATGTCTATATGCAGGACGAATTGGTTGCTATTATCTATTCAGAAGAAGATAATCCTACCTCTTTTATTATTTATGACTCCTCATTCCTACATGGAGATTCCAGAGAATTAAATCCTATTTTAGGAGGTTTTATATCAGATGTATTAAAGTCTTTAAATGATGGAGAAATAAAAATAACAATTAGATAAAGAAAAAGGGGAAGACAGATAGGATGTCTTCCCCTTTTTCTTTATCGTTTACGAATACTCATTTTAACAACAATCTCACCGAGGTAATCTCGTTCAACATCATATTTATGTTGAGCAAGGAAATTACGCAATTCAATATATGCAATATCGGACAGCCCCGAGATAATAGCCATCTTTGCACTTGTGTACATCTTAGGCATTGCATTATGAATTTCCTCCCAAACAGGGAAAGTCATATTGGTTTCATTCTCAATCCCACCATCAAAGGTGCGGGTCTCCTGATCTCCAAAAACTCGATCCATGAGGTTCGTAAAATACTTCAAAGGTGTAGTCATTTTCATTCTCCAAAAATAAATAAAGAACCCAAAGACATATTCATATCTTGTGGATTCGCTTTAAACGATATATACAAAAACCAAGTGATTTTGTCAAGATATTTTTTTTGAAAATAAAAAACCAAAAAAGAAAAAAAGTCATTGACCCCTATCATGAAATGTTGTATAGTCTCTATATTGGTTTTAAAAAGGAATATACCATGAACGCATATGAAAAGCTTAACCTTCTCGTTTCTTCCGCCCTTGAACGTGGTCTTACCAAGACTTATGTTGCATCCCTGATTGATGTGTCCCCTCGTACTCTTGGACGACTTCAGGAAGGTCAGGAAATTACTCCAGATCGCATTAATCTGATTGATACGGCTCTCACCAACCTTGGAATTAAGTCCTCTGTTGCTCCAGTAGAAGCCTCTGTATCCAAGGATGATATTGTTGACTCTCTCCGTCTGATCCTCTCTCTCGGTGCAAAGACTGGATGGAGCAAGCAAGCTATTGCTGATGAACTCGGAACCTCTCGTCGTACTCTTGACCGTTGGGTTGAAGGTGTCCATCCTATTCCAGAAGGTGATATCCGTGTTGATATTGCAGACCTTCTTGAAGAAATTGAAGAAGAGCATGACAATCTCGAAGCTGGTCAGGCTGTAAATGCTCCACAGGGTCGTGTCCTTGCAAATGATGTTCCTGAAGAGAACGTGCCTGTTGCTCCTCGTGCTGTCCCAAATGTTATCACCTATGTTACTGTTGGTGCTGGATTTGGTGGTCTGAAGACTTTGGCAAGTGGTTTCCTTGATGTTTCTCCTCGTCTTGCTGTTATCAAGGGTCTTGATGAGTGTGATATCGTTGTTAACAAGGGAATTACTGGCGACATTAACATTAACTATATCCCAGGTTCTGATCCTCGTGTCGAAGACTACTTCCGTCAGAGCACCAGCTTCAAGCGTGGCGATGCTAAGGCTTATGTTGTTGTTCATAATGCTCCAGTTCTTGTCGAGGGTGTTACACAGAACGAAATCGACAATGCCAAGATGCATCTCGAAGTCGGTACTGGTGTTGTTTCTCTGGGTGGCAATACATACGATGTCTCTGACATTGCTTATCTTGTTCTCTCTCCAGAGTTCGTTGTCTGATAATTCAGGCAATCAAATAAAAAGCCTCCCAGTGGGAGGCTTTTTTTATACCTATAGAACATAGAAATTTTCATGTTCTATTTCTATTTGTTTAGCTATTTTTTCTTTCATTTTATTTAACGCATTAATCAAGTCCACCTCTAGTATTCTTTCAGTCGGAAAGTCCTCTGGTCCCATATAATTTGACCATCCAAGAGTTTCCCATGTATCTTGATAAACAGATAGAGCATGAAGGATATATGGACTCAATATTTCATCATATTCACTTAAATCAACATTAATCCATCCAGAGTCAGGATTATTATCTTTAGCCCTCCATAATGGACTAGAACAGTGGTCCATATCTATTTTTAAATATTCCATATAATATATAACCTTCTTTTCTATTCATTATATATAAAAAAAGCCATCTTTTAAAAGATGGCTTAAAACTTCGTCTTTGATTTATAAAAAAATCATAGGAATTGTGTTGTATCTATAAAAAGCCTATAGTCCTCAGGAATTTCTATAACACTTTTATCAAATACTTTATATGTATCGAATACTCTCATATCTTTAAGGGATTGCAATTCATTAATAGCTTCTTCATCTGAATGAGGAAAGCCAAGCATTTCATATAACGAATTGACAAAGCACTCCATGGTTCCAGAGTATGCTTTTTTCTCTTGAATAATACTATCCATCATATTATTCATTCGTTTTAAATACTTTTTTTGAGTTTGGATATCATTCTCTATTGGGCCATTATAAGATGAAATAAGTTTACTCGGCTTAAAATCTTCTTCTCTATACTCATAGATTGATGGCCAATTTTCCAAAAGAATACTTTCCAAATTATATCCAATATTAAAGTTATAATCGTAAATGTTACTTTCATGTAAAATATAAAAGACAGATATAACTCTTGTACTGGCATTAAAAACACAGCCAAAGACGCTCTCTCTATTTTTTGGTAATGCATTTATAATCATTTGAGATGCTACAGATAAATCGCCCCTAACACCTTTAATACTAATTGAAGCAGTTGTACCTGCCTCAACAAAATTAGTATTAAAAATAATATCAATGAAATCTTTTTCTACTTTCACATCTTTTAATGATCGAATAACATCCATAAGGACTTTTTTAGCAAAAAATGCATTAATAGTTGTTGGATGAGGTATCCGTGATGTAAAGTCAAAGCAGTTTACTTTGACTCCATTATATTTAAGAATATGGGTATTTTTCATCATTCTTTATGATCCTCTTGTTTGTCTTCAGGTTCATTGACCAGCTCAGACCACAACATATGCCCAGTCGCCATAATAGATGGTCCAATAAACAAACCAATAAACCCAAGAGCATGCATACCCCCTAAAATACCAATTAATGTTGCAAGAAATGGTAGTTTAGTTGCACCACCAATAAATATTGGACGAACAAAATGATCCCCAGAGAATAAAATAGTCAGAGATACCGCAGAAACAATAATCGCAGGAGTTAGACCAACAGTTGTATAAGTAAGAAGGCCAGCAAGTATTGCAACAGGAGGGCCGACAAAAGGTATCATTGCGGCAATAGATATAATCGCTGTAAAGATAGCTGGATGTGGTGTACCACAAAATACAAAAGCAGGAGAAATAATAAGTCCTTCAACAATTCCAACCAAGACAAGTCCAGAAACGGTTCCTCTAATTGAATGGACAATGTGGAATACAATGTCTTCTCGACCAATCAGAGCATTTGATGCCTTTAGAATTTGGCGAGTAATACGCTTATATGATGCCAAATAACAAAATAGAGAGAGGAATGTAAATGAAAGAGTTTCCAATGTTTCTGTAAGGAAATGAACTCCTGTCATAACATGAGAAGAATAACGATCTACATACTCTTTAATGTTATTCCCAATATGAGGCATTGAAAAATAAAGTGTCCCCTTATCTACATGTGTATGGGTTGCAAGAAATTCTTTAACATGGGTATTGTTCTGTATAAATTGAGGCAGAACATTTAATGACGGAACACGAACAGTATCTGTCATAACATGATGAGAGATATCTGTCATTTCAGAACCGATATTCCATGACATAAGAGATAAAGCTCCAACAGAAACCAAAGACAAAACACCCACAATAATAATGGCGCTCTTCCCTTCAGAAAGATTAATTCTTTTTTGAATTGGACGTAGGGCAATAGCAAGTATGGCCCCCCATACCAAAGCGGGGATCATAGAGGATGAGACAAGGAGGATACCAATAATTAAAAGAGCTATCATAGAGATAATAGCTGTAATCGAGGCCCATTTAGGGAGAGGTGACAACATAGATAATATTCCTTTTTCATAAACATACATCAGATTTATTTTTTGTGCAATAGAAATATATCTATATTATTGTGTGCAAGAAATATAATATTCTGGTAAAAACACTTTTAATAATTCTATAGGAAAGAATGGATCTGTTAGAACATATTTCTCATCCTGAACCATAATATTAGAACTGTTTAAATCAATAAGTACCTCTTTTTCTTTTCCTTGAATAAAATTAATAAAATCCAGATAATTAGGAATATTTTGATTATTTTTAACAAAATTAAAGACATCCATTTGATGTGCTATAAATGTTTTTTTTCTTCCTCGCCTTTCTACGTTAGCCAATGGAATTAAGATATTTCGTTTTAAATCCTGTATTTCTGATGGAAGCAATGGAGATAATTCAGGAAGATATATTTCATAGATCGGAAATTCAGTAAATGGTCCATCTTGAATATTCGAATAGACATTCTCCAGTTTCCCTAATTTAATATAATTATACCATTCTATCTTATATCTATCTCTTGTTAACATTTTTACCATATTGTTATCTTCTTTAAAAACAAGAGAACAACGCCCTTTATAATCAGGTCTCTTTCTTATATTGAGTTTTTGCAATGTCTTATTATTTAAAGAGTACATACTTGATTTTCCAAAACATCTATGGTATTCTATATTATATCATATGAAAGGATATTTTATGAATCAATATCAAGATTTTCCAACGATCCCCAATGCACCTGTCAGTCTTCCTTATATTATGATTGAAGCTATTATTCTTAATCTTTTTCAAGGAGAATATCGCAAAGATAATATAACCCCAATGGCGTACCATTCTATTCGAATCGGCAGAGCTCTGATTGAACAAGGACAACCTGACCATGTTGTTTTTGCTGGTTATTTCCATGATGTCCCAGAAGATATTGAGAGTATCTCATCTCTTCCTATGGAAGATCGAAAAAAACTCCTTATTGAATTCGCTGAAGATTGTGATATTTCCAATCCGGAAAAAGCTGCTACGCTGACATTGAAATGTATCTATCTTCCAGAAGAATATCAGGCTGAAAAGGACGCTCCAAGTAAAGCTGAAGGAAAGAAAATTCGTAAAGAAATGGCATGTAAACGTTGGGCTAATTCTGGCACAGATGTTCATGCTGTAAAGATACAGGATATTAAAGACAATCGTAATGATATGAAGGCAATGTCTGAAGAATGGCAAACAAATTATGATGCATGGGCAATGCCATTATTGAATCATATGGAAAAACAATCTAAATCTTCAATGGGTAGGGATATATAATCATGATTAAGAATATGCAACATGATGTTTTATTCAGTAACAACCTTTTTGAATTTATGATGTTTGTTCTTGGTTTTTTTGTCTTTGCTGGAGGTTATAGTCTCCTAAAAGATAAAAAATATTATGTAGGCAGTTTTCTGTCTTTGTTTTCTCTTTTGCTTTTTAGTCCTATGCTCATTGAACGTCCAGTAGAACTTATTGCGATTGCTACATTTATTGTTTCTGGACTACTTGTTTATAAAGCGAATCGAGAACTTTCTGGCATCTATAGAAGTAAGGTTGTCAGTAAATATCTTAAATTTGGCCTTGCTTCCTATTCGATTATTAGTGGATTTATCTTCGCATTAAGTGCGGACTATCCTATCTATATTATGCATAAAACAAATATGATATTTAATCATAATATGCTGTTCACTGTGAATTGTATTATTTCTATGATTTCTATTGTCTCTTCATTAGGAGCAATCTATTGGAATAGAAAGCTTCTAAAGGAATTCTCTAACTTTGAAAAGGAAACGCCTCTCCCTGTTGATGGTCTTCCTTCTGAACCCATTAATATTCTTTCTGCTCTTGATCCAGGTCCATTTGCGTTCCTTGATAGTGGATTGATGGAAATAGAAGGTGAAATCGGATTGATTCTAATAGCAATTATTTTACTACCATTCATTGCCTTCTTTGCATCTTTTATTTTCCTTGGATTTCTTGCTCCTTATGCATTTTTCTTCACAAAGAATAAATCAGAGGTTTAATGAAGACTTAGAAAGTTCAACATTATTATATTCCTCATTTAATCCTCTTAATGAAGCTTGAATCATTCTCTCTTTCACATCTTCATTAAGAGTCATTGACTCTAGAATATGAGTCATTTGACTTCTTACAATATTCGTATGTGCTTCTAATTTATATTCGCTTCCTAGTATATCTGTAATTGGATGATAAACAGATTTATCATCTTGTATCTCATATCCTCCAAATTTCTGAACCATTGTTTTTAACATATCTGTTATATAAGCATAAGCATCTCCAGTCTTATCGTCTCCAATGACAGAAATAACTATTTTATCTCCTAAAACAACATTATCATAATCTGAATTCTCTTTATCATAATATTGAAACTTTAAATCAACACTCTCTAACAATGGAGTGAAATCCTCATCATAATCATAAAGATTTAATAAATTAACACATAAGATATTAGAGTCATCCTCTGTTAAAACATCATAAATGGTGGCTCCGCTTTGGTCTTTTTCAAATGCTTTATTAAATGCATCTTGAAATACTTCTGCGCTAACATATGCAGGTAAAATAATTTTATAATTCATGGTAAGCATCCTTAACTATTATAATCTTATTATAGTATTACAAGGAGAGTATGAGATGAGTGTTGGAAAATATAGTCCTACAGTTGGATCAAGTTATGCCATGGATCAAAACTGGTGGGAAAGAAATGGAGGCGGATTCGGAAACGGAAATAATCCAGAATCAGATAATGATAACGATGGATATGATAGCTATGGTTATTCTGAAAATGGAAATGGGCCAGATAGAGCAGGGTATACTGAAAATGAATATCTAGAAAACCATACACAAAGTGAAATAAACGAAGAAGAATCTCTTATAGAGCAGATTAGTACAACATCTACCAGACTTTTAGGGGATTTAAATGAATATGTTAATATTTATTCCATTCTAAAAAACTCAGAATTCTCTAAAGATGATACAAATAAATTATTAAAGCTCTATAGAGATAAAATCATAGATGAAGAGATAAAGACAAACAAAATAAACGACGAAATATTAAGCCCATATTTACTATCAAAAGGATATATTCATGAATCCAGAGTTGATGATTTTATAGAGAAATGCAAAAATACATTAAATCCAACCCCTACAAAGAAAAAAACAAAATCTTTTGATATGTAGTCTTCTTTTCTCTTGAATGTTCGTTGAAATTAGTATATACATAATTAAATGAACATTCAATTCCATGTGCTTCCTATTCAGATTATCTACAGAGATGGACATCAATATGATGCTGTTCTATCATGTGTGGCACCTGAAGAAAATGGATGTGCCCCATTTAAAATTCCAGAAAATCTTAAAAATCATACTTGGATCAAATGTTCTGATGTTGGTTTTATGGAATGGAATGTTGATGAGAACTATTTGAAGGAATGGTTACTTGATATTCCTGATACATTAATCCCGAATCTTTCTCATATTCAGCAAGCTATTCATTGGGGTGAATATATCTTTAAAGAATCAAAAAATAATTTCATGAATGTTGCAGTTCATTGTAGTTTAGGAATGTCCAGATCACCTGCTTTTTTGTATATTATCTTATATACTCTGCATAAGAACGCATTTGTAGCTATTAAACAATTAAAAGCTATAGCTCCAAATGCTGTTCCGAATCCTTATATTATTCAATTGGCAGATCAATACCTACAATGTCATGGAGAACTAATAGGGCATTTAAAGAGAGAATTTGATTATGGTTGATATACAGGTATAGTCTTTTTAGGTGGTGTATAATCTGGTGCTAATCTGGAAATAGATTTCTCTATGGAATTAGAATGTCCTCTTAATTTTATTTCTCTAGATATAGCATTAATACGACATATTTCTGGATCGTTTTCAAAATAGATATACTCAAATTCTGGGTCAAATCGACTAATAAGCTCTAAAACATATTTATCAAAATATTCTTCTTTACATAAATTAGGATTCGTAATAATTATATCGCATTCTGGAAGTAAGTGAATGTCACACATCTTCCAGTCATCAGCAATAAAATAATGGTTTTCTTGTGCTAATTTGTGAGCTAAATGAGTTTTTCCTGATCCAGGTAAGCCCACTATAAGAATAATTTTCATAGTGTTAATGTATCAGGCTTTTTAACCCTTTGAGGTGTATTGGGTTCAATCTCTGGGAATGGAAAATTACAAGAATTCAATATAAATGCATACAGAACTTTTGGTTCAAAGATTCTAGGATTATTACTGTAATAATTTGTCTTATTGTATTGGGCATCAGATAAAGAAGATGAACAGAAGGAAAAGGATGGTTCACTAAAATATAAAAGGTTATAGTATTCTTCACCATTATACTGTT
>Ga0157365_10000478_pt1 | contig 17423 bp, 15 predicted proteins | sample AttsexASBM3_FD_111478 | JGI IMG/M metagenome (GOLD analysis project Ga0157365, IMG submission 111478) | Fungus gardens microbial communities from leaf cutter ant in Ribeirão Preto, State of São Paulo, Brazil - Atta sexdens ASBM3 | ecosystem: Host-associated > Fungi > Mycelium > Unclassified ... | reverse complement strand
GCCCCGCGCGATTGCAGCAGGTCGGGCCTGACCCCGGCAACACCCGCCCCGGTGCCCAGTGCGCGCCCCAGCGAACCGATCACCAGCGCCCGCACGGCTGCCGAGTCAGCATAGCGCAGTTCCGTCTTGGCGGGATGTACGTTCACATCCACCTGTTCGGGCGGGATGTCCAGCGACAGGGCCACAACCGCGTGCCGTCCATGTTCCATCACGTTGCGATAGGCCACCCGCACCGCCGTGCGCAGCACCGGGTCCACCACCGGCCGCCCATTGACCAGCAGCATCTGACCGTTGGCCGTGGCGCGGTGCACGGACGGGGCACAGATGAAACCGCTCAGCTTCAGGTCTCCGCGCTGCCCTTCCACCGGCAGCAGGCCATCGGCATGTCCCGACTCCAGAATCGCGGCGACACGCGCCGCCATGTCCTGCGCCGGCAGGTCCAGGATCAGGCGCTGATCGAATTCCAGCCGAAAGGCGATATGCGGGACAGACAGGGCCAGCCGACGCACCACGTTTTCGGCATGGCTGGATTCGACACGTGGGCTTTTGAGGAATTTCCGCCGTGCTGGCGTTGCGAAAAACATATCCTCCACCAGCACGCGCGTGCCGGGCGGCCCCGCGCAGGGTTCCACATCCCCCACCACGCCGCCTTCCACACGGATCGACCAGGCCGAATCACTGTCGTGCAGCCGGGACATGACCGTAAGACGGGCCGCGGCACCGATGGAGGGCAGGGCCTCACCACGGAAACCAAGGGTGGAAATGCGCACCAGTGTCTCGTCACGCAGCTTGGACGTACAGTGCCGCTCCACCGCAAGCCGCAGGTCTTCGGGCGACATGCCGCAGCCATCATCCGTGACATCGATCCGGTCAATGCCACCCCGATCCAGGCGGATATGAATCCGACGCGCACCGGAATCGATGGCGTTTTCCACCAGTTCCTTCAGCGCCGCAGCGGGGCGTTCGATCACCTCGCCCGCGGCAATGCGGTTGACGACCTGTTCCGACAGGCGACGGATAACCGGCTGGCCATTACCAGAAGACATATTCACACCATGGACCGGATTACACGCATCAGGCCACATGCCGCGCATCGGTCAGATGCGCGGTCGGACCATTTATTTGCTGGGACCGCTGACGGTCGGGGTCGCACCCTGCGTCAGGTTGCGGCCAAGGGCTGAATCCTCGCGCAGGCGGGCATTCTCGGCCTTGCCGTTGACAAGGTTGCCGGCCCCACCACCGTGCCAGAACATCAGCTTGTCAACAAAACTGGTATCGGCGCGGCCCATTTCGCCCTTGTCCTCATCGTTGGAGGCCTGCTGCGCTTCACCCACCAGGGCGGTCTGGCCCTCGCTGCCCGGACCATCAGCCCCCTGCAGCGCCACATTGGGGGAAAGCGTTTCCAGCGCCTGCATGCGCGGGTTGGTGTCCTGCGCGCGCTGGACGGCGTTGCTGTTCGGGGCACCAAGCTCATCGGACGGCGGCATGGACAGCGGCGCGCGCGTCGTGACCGTGTATTCGTCCGGCAGGCTCCGCTCCAGCCCGAAGGCGCGCGAAACATCGGCACCGGTGCAGCCTGATAGCATGAAGCCGCCCGATACAAGCATTGCACAGGAAAGGGGTCTGAGAGCAGAAATCGCCATATCTCGCCTATTACCGTTAGTGGAACGGTTCGGCAAGCATGTGCAGGCCGCTCCTAACCTAGTTTGCATCGCGATGACGCATGTTGTCGATAATCAGGATCGCAACACCGCAGTCAATCATGGCATCGGCAATGTTGAACACCGGCCATGACCAGCCAAAGGCATGGGCGTCAATGAAATCGACCACCGCGCCAAAGCGCAACCGGTCAATGACATTGCCGATGGCCCCGCCCATGATCATGCCCAGCGCCACCGCCACCCACCGACGCGGAGTGCGCGCAAGCCATACCGCAAGCCCCGCCACGATCACCAGCGCCGCGACCGAGAAGATGATCCGCCCCGCAGCGCCCGCGCCACCCAGCATGCCAAATGTAATGGCGTGGTTCCACACCATGGTCAGGTTCAGCACCGGCAGCAGCGGCACGCTTACGCGCGCCGGCAGGTCATAGACATTCAGTATCCAGAACTTGCTGGCCTGGTCGGCCGCCAGCGCACCCAGCAGGCAGGCGCCGCCCAGAACACGGTTGTTCATGAAGGTTACGCCCCGTCCTGCACCACATCGACACAGCGCAGGCACAGTTCGGGATGGGCGCTGTCCCGTCCCACTTCCTCCAGCACCTTCCAGCAGCGCGCGCATTTATGGCCCGCCGCAACACTGATGGTGGGAATGCCGTGCGGCACGCCTTCCTGCGCCCCATCCTCGCCAAGGTAGATCGACCCGGCGCCCGCGATGATGGTGACATCCGCCTGCGAGACAATGGTCAGTTCCGCCCAGTCCACGCCTTCAAACCGGGCCGCTTCCGCTTCCGACAGTGGCAGGTCGAGTGCGGCCTGCAGCGATGACTTGACCAGCCCGTCGCGACGCGCGGTTTCGATTTCGGTCGTGATGACACGGCGCACCGCACGCAGCATGGCCCAGCGTTCACCCAGCGCGTCATCGTGCCACTGCGTCGGCAGTTCGGGGAACGGCTGCAGGTGGATGCTTTCGGAATTGCCGGGACGGGCCAGCCATGCCTCTTCCGCCGTGAAGACCAGCACGGGGGCAAGCCATGCGCACAGGCAGCGATGCAACTGGTCCAGCACGGTGCGCGCCGCGCGCCGCTTCAGGCTGGATGCGCCATCACAGTAGATGGTGTCCTTGCGCACATCGAAATAGAAGGCCGACAGGTCAGCAGCGCAGAAACCGTGCAGCGCGGGATAGACGCCCACCCATTCATGCGTTTCCACCGCGCGGGCCACAAGGCTGCCCAGTTCGGACATACGGTGCAGGACCCAGCGTTCAAGTTCGGGCAGCTGTTCGTAGGGTACACGCTCGGCTTCGGTGAAGCCGTCCAGCGCACCCAGCAACCAGCGCAGCGTATTGCGCAGGCGACGGTAGAGTTCGCCCTGCTGCTTGAGGATTTCCTTGCCGATGCGCAGGTCCTCGTTGGTGTCCGAGTTCATGACCCACAGGCGCAGGATGTCGGCGCCAAGGCTGTCATTCACGTCCTGCGGCGCGATAACATTGCCCAGCGACTTGGACATCTTGCGCCCCTGCTCGTCCAGCACGAAGCCATTGGTGACCAGCGCCTTGTACGGGGCCACGCCACGGGTGCCGACACTTTCCAGCAGCGAGGACTGGAACCAGCCACGATGCTGGTCGGAACCTTCCAGATACAGGTCGGCCGGGAACGGCATGTCGCCATGGCCCAGCACGAAGGCATGGGTCGAACCGCTTTCAAACCATACATCGACAATATCGAACACCTGCTCGTAATCGTCGGGATTGCGGCCATCGCCAAGAAAGCGCGAGGCGGGGGAACTGTACCACGCATCCGCCCCTTCGGCGCGGAAGGCTTCGACAATGCGCTCCATCACCGCAGCGTCGCGCAGGACCTCGCCCGTGCGCTTTTCCACGAATACGGCAATCGGCACGCCCCACGCGCGCTGGCGGCTGATGCACCAGTCTGGGCGGCCCGCCACCATGGAGGTCAGGCGGTTACGCGCCTGGGCCGGCACGAATGTCACCTTTTCCAGCGCCGTCAGTGCGCGGTCACGCAGGTGCCCGTCGCCATCCATGCGGATGAACCACTGCGGGGTGGCGCGATAGATGATCGGCGCGCGTGACCGCCACGAATGCGGGTAGGAATGCACCAGCGTGGCCCGGGCCACCAGCCCGCTTGGCGCGGTGCCTGCCGCAACAGCACGCTGCATGGCCTCCAGCAGCGCCTGGCAGACCGGCTCGGCCGCCTTGAACACATGGCCACCGGCGAACAGCGGCACCCAGTCGGCATAGCGGCCATCGTCCATCACCAGTTCGGTGATCTCGAGGCCATGGGCACGGCCGAGGTTGAAGTCGTCTTCGCCATGGGCCGGGGCAGTGTGCACCAGACCTGTGCCCGCCTCGGTCGTGACATGCGCGCCGGGCAGCAGCGGAACGTCGAAATCATATCCCTGCCCACGCAGCGGATGGGCGCAGATGGCACCTTCCAGCGCGCTGCCGGGCAGTGTGTACAGCACATGGTGGGCCGTGACATTCGCCGCCTCGCAGAACGGGGCGATCAGGTCCTCGGCCACCAGCACGCGGGCTTCGGGTTCCAGCGTCGCGTTGTCGCCCACGCCATCGACGCGCACCACGGCATAGGTGATGTCGGGGCCATAGGCGATGGCGCGGTTGGCGGGGATGGTCCACGGCGTGGTGGTCCAGATCACCGCCGCCACGTCCTGCAGCGCTTTGGCGGGCGTGGGGTCGGTCACGATGGGAAACGCCACGTGAATGGCGGTGGATTCGTGGTCACGGTATTCGATTTCGGCTTCGGCCAGCGCGGTTTTTTCAACCGGACTCCACATGACCGGGCGCAGGCCACGGTACAGCAGGCCATTGAGCAGGAATTTGCCGATTTCCCCAGCGATCGCCGCCTCGGATGAAAAATCCATGGTGGCGTAACGGTTCGCCCATTCCGCCTGCACGCCCAGCCTGCGGAACTCACTGGCCTGGATGTCCAGCCATTTCTGGGCGTAGGCGCGGCATTCGGCACGGAACTGCAGCACCGGCACGCTGTCCTTGTCCTGCCCGCGCTTGCGGTATTCTTCCTCGATCTTCCATTCGATCGGCAGGCCGTGGCAGTCCCAGCCCGGCACGTAATGGATGCCATAGCCCGACATGCGGTGGGCGCGATTGATCACGTCCTTGAGGATCTTGTTCAGCGCGTGCCCGATATGCAGGTGCCCGTTGGCATAGGGCGGGCCGTCATGCAGCATGAACACGTCACGGCCGCGCGCCTGCGCGAACAGGCGGTCATCGAGCTTCTCGCTCTCCCATCCCGCCAGAATCTCCGGCTCCCGCCTGGGCAGATTGCCCCGCATGGGAAAGGAAGTGGTCGGCAGGAAGACCGTCTCCCGATAGAGATCCTGTGGTTTTGACTCGGACATGGCCTGTTCTGTTCTTCTGGCAAGGGGAAGTGCATGCGCGGCCACCGGCCCGCGTGCAGGAAACCTTATGGAGACCACGGTGGCGCGTGGTCAAGTTCTGGCGGATATGGGTGCGAATTCGTGGGTGGACAGGTATGCCATCGCCTGCGTGCAGTCGCGCGCGATCTGCTCCTTCAGCGCGTCCAGCCCGTCAAAGCGACGTTCGGCCCGCAGCAGGGTATGCAGCGCCACCGACAGGGTCTGGCCATACAGGTCGCCCGAGAAGCCCAGCAGGTGAACCTCCAGCCGGCTTTCCTGTCCATCATTGATGGTGGGCCTGCGCCCGATATTGGCCACGCCGGGACAGACCTGGCCATCCGCCATGCGCACGCTGACGGCATAAACCCCCCGCGCGGGTTCCAGATGACGGCCCAGCGCGATATTGGCAGTGGGGAAACCCAGCAGGCGGCCGCGCTTGTCCCCATGCTGGACTACGCCGCGAATCGACCATGGACGGCCCAGCTCCTCCGCCGCGCGTTCGGGATAGCCATCCTGCAGCAGCCTGCGGATGCGGCTTGATGAATATGGTCCCAGCGCATCCGACAGCGGGGGCACGACACTCAGGCCTATGCCCAGTTCGGCGGTCCGTTCGGTCAGGAAGGCGACATTGCCCCGCCTGCGGTGGCCAAAGGCGAAATCCATGCCGCAGGCGACATGGTGCAGGCCCAGCCCTTCATGCAGCACACGGGTGACGAATTCCTCGGCGCTCATGGCGCTGAATTCACGGTCGAACCCGATCTGGAACACATGCCGGACCCCAAGCGCGGACAGCGCGGCAAAGCGTTCCTGTGGCAGTGTCAGGCGAAAGGGCGGGTCCTGCGGGCGGAACAGTTCGCGCGGGTGCGGCTCGAACGTCACGACCGCCAGTTCACGCTCGGGCCGGGCTGCATGCAGGGCATGAACCAGATGGGCATGCCCCAGGTGCACGCCATCAAAATTACCCAGCGCCGCAACCATGCCCCGCGCGCTGTCGGGAATGTTGCGCCAGTCAGTATGCAGGTGCGCCTTCATGCCTGCCCCGCGCGGGGCAGGCCAAAGCGTTCGGCCACTTCATCCAGCGTCGCGGCCACGGGATGGGTCGTGCCCGGCTGCGTGCCGTCCTGCGGACGCACGATCTGGCACGTGCGCAGGCCCGCCTGCGCTGCCGCATCCAGTTCGGCCACCACATCGGACAGGAACAGGACGTCGCCCGCCTGCCACTGCGCGTCCTGCAGGATGTTGACGTAGCTGCGCGCGTCCCGCTTGCCGCCCATCTGCAGGTCATAGAAGCCGACGAACACGCTGCTCAGATCACCTTCGGTCGTATGGCCATAGATCAGCTTCTGTGCTGTGACCGAACCCGATGAATATACCGCCAGCGCCAGCCCTGCCGCCGCCCAGCAGCGCAGCGCGGGCGTCACGTCGGGATACAGCGCGGCCTTCAGCACGCCATCGGCATAGCCCTGCGCCCAGACCATGCCCTGCAATGCCTTGAGCGGGGCGACCTTGGCATCGGCATCCATCCATGCCTCAAGCTGGCGCAGCGGCGGCACACCGGGGGCAAGGCGGGCGATTTCCGCCACCTGCGTGCGCACATCCGGGTCGTCCGCATGCGTGCGCAGCAGGCCCGGCAGCGCCTTGCGGGCATAGGGGAACAATGTGTCATGGACGAAGGAAACCGGTATGGTCGTTCCCTCAATATCCAGCAGCACCGCGCGTACTGGCGGCTGCGTGGCCTGGGTCACGTTCTCATCTCCCTCAGTGCGGCTCAGGCTTCAACGGGGAAGCGGACCGCGATGTCACTTCCGGTATACTGCGCGATCCACCCATCGGGGTTGGTGAATACGCGCAGGGTCACGAAATCCGGGGTCTCGCCCCCATCAAACCAGTGGGGAATACCGGCAGGCACCGAAATCAGGTCCCCCGCCGTGCAGCGCACGTCATATACGCGCCCGCCCACATGCATGATGAAATCCCCCTGTCCATGCACGAAAAATCGGACCTCATCCTCGCTATGGACATGTTCGGACAGGTATTTGCTGCGCGCCTGCGCCCAGCCCTGCGTGTCGGGCCCGACACGCAGCACATCGGCCGACCCCGCCCCCGTCTCCCCCATCAGCTGGTCAAGATAGGGGCGGTAGGCATCGAGTACCTCGGCTTCGGATGCGGTGCGCGGGGGCACGACGGGACTATCCCAGCGTTCGAAGCGCACGTTGATCGCCGCGAGTTCGGATGCGATCCGTTTGGGATCGGTCAGGTGGATGATGGGCGTGCCGGGATTGTTATCGGCATAGACGTTCAGGCTGCTCATCGGATCTTCCTTTTTTCCAGTTCGCAGGCCAGCAGGAATTCCAGCCCCTCCAGCCGGGCCAGCGCGGTGTCCATGTCCTTCCCCCACACGTACACCCCATGCCCGCGGATGATGTAGCCCGCGCGCATGCCATCCAGATGCGGGGCCACGACATCGGACAGGCGGGCAATGTCCTGGTCATTGTCGAATACGGGCACATGCACCCGTGCCGCATGCGTGGTCTGCCCTGCGAAGACCTTCTGGACTTCGTAGTCTTCCAGCACCAGCGCATCCCCACCCAGCCGCGACAGCACGGTGGAGGCGACGGAATGACCATGCAGCACCGCGCCCGCATCGGGGTCATGGGCATAGATCTGGCAATGCAGCAGGGTTTCGGCGCTGGGCCGGTCGCCTGCGGTCAGGGCCCTGCCCGCCGCATCGACGCATATCACCCCGTCCGGCCCCAGCAGCCCCTTGTGCCCGCCCGAACGCGTGATGGCGAGGTTGCCGTCAGGCAGGCGGATGCTGATATTGCCGGCCGTGGCGGGCACCCAGCCAAAACGGTCCATGCGCCGGCCCGCCGCGATGATCCGGTCCACCGCCCGGCAGTACGCCCCCGCCGGGAACACTGCGTTATCCATTACGCCGCCCATCCGCGCGGCACAGGCGCGCAATCCATCATCATTTTACGTTATTGGCCGAATGCTGCGGCGCTTCGGAAAAGGAGGCGTCCTTGTCCTTGCCCGGCCCCTGGATATGGCCGGTCGGCACCGGGTCTTCCGGGGCATCATCGGCCATGTTCTTCTTGAACGACTTGATCCCGCGCGCCATGTCCCCCATGAGCGAACTGATCTTGCCACCGCCGCCAAACAGTACCAGCACCACCGCCAGCACGATCAGCCAATGTCCCCAGCTCAAGCTACCCATCGCATCCCTCGATCCGCGTCCATGACGCAAAATACCGTATTGTCCATCCGCCATCCAATATGGCGGCGACCTGCCCTACCCCGCCTATGTGAGGGGAGGCGCCACGATATGCAGGCACCCCCCAGTCTTACCGGTCAGCCTGCCGGCAGGATAAACCCGTAAGCAGGATAGACGGTTTTGCCCATGTCGTGAATGGGGGACCACCAGACCTTCACCCGCGACCAGTCATTGCGGGCCGAGACATCGACCACCGGCTCGCCCCGACCAATGCGCCCGGGCACCCAGTTGGCCTGGTCCACCAGGACCTCACGCGGGCTGCGTACCGCGCGCACGACGGACACATGCCCGTCGGGCAGGCGGCCCGTGGCGCGGAACACCAGCACCGCCCCCGTCCTGGGCGCATGGCTGCGCGGATACCGGCCCTGCGCCTGCCCCCACCATGACGCGGCGGCGCCACTGAGCTGCACATGCGTGACCTGCCGTGCATAAGGCGCGCACTGCACCGCCCCGTGCCAGCCATGCCCGCTACCGCCGCCCGCACATGCCGCAAGCGACAGCAGGCCGCCCGCCGCCATGATCCGTGCCAGTACTGTCCGCGCCAGTGCGGCCCGTGCCCATCCGCGCCTCATGCCATCCTCATGCGCATGATCCTGTCCTCCGCCTCTTCCAGTTCCATGTCCAGCGCCCTGCGGGCCGTATCATGCGTGAAACCCGCGCGCGCCATGGCATCCATCGCGCGGCGGTAGCGCCTGTCCACCTCGTCCCCGTTCGCATCAGGGCGCACGAAAGGGCCGGCGCGACGTTTGCGGGCGAAGACAAGGGCTGCGGCCAGCTCGGTTTCCTGCCCTTCCCCGTCACGCGGGCCGAGGGCTTCCTCCACCGCGCGGTCCACCGTGGCCTCATCCACGCCACGCACGCCCAGATGGGCGGCGACCATGCGGCGCGAGCGGCCCGCGCGGACAAGGGACCGGGCGCGGAATTCGGAAAAGCGGGCGTCATCCACCGCGCCCAGCCCCTCCATGTCGGCCACGACTGCGGCAATGGCGCCGCGCGCGGGCAGCACGGCCTGGACAGCTTCATGTTCATCCATGCCGCTGCTGACCGCGCGGCGCACCCAGCGGTCGACATGACGCGACAGCATCCGTTCCACGCCCGCGCGGGTTGCGGAAAAACGGGCAAGATAGGCAAGGGCCACCTCACGCAGCCTGACGGCATCGGGCGCGGGGGCAAGCGGTCGGGGTGCGGAGCGGGAAGGACGGGCCACCATGGTCCCTACTGTGCCACAGCCATGCGTCCGCGCCCATGATTATGCGCGGATGTATGGCTGCCATGGCCCCAGCGGGGGCGGAAATGGCGCGAAGGTTGCATTTCGCACAGGCGGGCCATATTCTCTCTCCTTTCCGGATCTGCATGCGCAGACAGGACGGCGCGACGGGTCGCGTCGCCCTGATGCAGTAGCCGGAGAAATCGGAAAACGGCATATGCCCACCCCGATGGCGGTGGGCCGTTTTCGTTTCTGAACCCTGATCCTTTTTTCTTTGACCTGAAATCACAAGGCTGTTCCATGATTTCCGCCCTGATGCCGAATTACAATCGCGCCGACCTCGCTTTCGAGCGCGGCGAAGGTGCCTGGCTGTACACGGTGGACGGGCGACGATTCCTGGATTTCGGGTCCGGCATCGCAACGTCCTCGGTCGGCCACAACAACCCCCACCTGGTCGGCGCCATCACGCAGCAGGCGCAGCGCGTGATGCACGTGTCCAATCTGTACCGCGTGCCGCAGGCCGAACGGCTGGCGGAACGGCTGGTGGCCAACACCTTTGCCGACAGCGCCTTTTTCTGCAATTCGGGCGCTGAAGCCAATGAAGGCCTGATCAAGATGATCCGCCGCGCGCAGGCCAGGTCCGGCCACCCCGAACGCACGCGCATCATCTGCTTCAACGGCGCCTTCCACGGGCGCACGCTGGCGACGCTGTCGGCCACGGGCAACCCCAAATATCTCGACGGGTTCGGCCCGCGGGTGGAAGGGTTCGACCATGTGCCGCTCAACAACATAAGCGCGGTGCGCGACGCCATCGGGCCCGGGACGGCGGGCATCATGATCGAGCCTGTGCAGGGCGAAAGCGGCATCCATGTCGCCACCCCGCGCTTCATGCAGGACCTGCGCGCGGTGTGTGATGAATACGGCCTGTTCCTTGGCGTGGATGAAGTCCAGTGCGGCATGGGTCGCACGGGGCGCCTGTTTGCGTATGAATGGTCGGACATAACGCCCGATATCCTGTCCACCGCCAAGGGCATTGCCGGAGGCTTCCCCATGGGCGCGGTGCTGACCACCGAAACCATCGCGAAGCACATGACGCCGGGCAGCCATGGCACGACCTTTGGCGGCAGCCCGCTGGCATGTGCTGCGGCGAATGCGGTGCTCGACATCCTGCTGGCGCCCGGTTTCCTCGAAGGGGTGCGCGCTCGCGCGGCACAGCTGGATGCGGGGCTGGACCGGCTGTGCGCGACCTATCCGGATGTCTTTGCCAGCCGCCGGGGACTGGGGCTGCTGATCGGCCTGAAATGCAGCGCGGATGTGGCGCTGGTGCAGACCGCCGCCATCCATGAAGGCATGCTGAGTGTCACAGCAGGCGACAACGTGCTGCGCATGCTGCCGCCACTGACGGTAACTGAGGCCGACTGCGCCAACGCGCTGTCCATGCTGGACCGCGCGGCACAGCGGGTACGCGCCCATGTCGCCGCCGCCAAGACGGAGAATGTGGCATGAACGCGCTTCAGACCCCCACCCACGTAACCCCGCGCCACTTCCTTGACCTGCGTGACCTGGACGGTGCGACGCTGCGCACGATCCTGGATGTCGCGGCCGGGATCAAGCGCATGCAGCGCCATCGCGCCCGCCCGCTGCACCCGGCGCTGCCGCTGCGTGGCCGCGCACTTGGCCTCATGCTGTCCAAGCCGTCCACACGTACCCGTGTCTCGTTTGAAGTGGGGATGCAGCAGCTGGGCGGAAACGTGATCCTGCTCTCTCCGGGTGACATGCAGCTGGGCCGGGGGGAAAGCATTGCCGATACCGCGCGCGTGCTGTCACGCTTTGTTGACGCCATCGTGCTGCGTACCGGCAAGACGGAAAACCTGCGCCAGCTTGCACGCTGGAGCAGCGTTCCGGTCATCAACGGCCTGACGCCGGATTCGCATCCGGTGCAGATCATGGCCGATATCATGACGTTCGAGGAACATCGTGGCCCGATCACGGGACGCACGCTGGCATGGGTGGGGGATGGCAACAATGTCGCCACCTCCTTCATCGAGGCGGCGGCCCTGTTCGGCTTCCACCTGCGTCTGGCCACGCCCGCGACGCATGCGCCATCGGTCGCCGCCGTGGCGTGGGCGCGCGAACATGGCGCGCAGATCACGGTCACGACCGACCCCGTGGCCGCCGTGGCCGGGGCGGACGCGGTGATTACCGACACATGGGTCAGCATGTCGGACAAGGAATCTGCGCAGCGCATCAGCGCGTTCGAACCATACCGCGTCAATGCGGCCCTGATGGCGCATGCGGCACCTGATGCCCTTTTCCTGCACTGCCTGCCTGCCCATATCGGGGAGGAAGTGACGGAAGACGTGTTTGAAGGCCCGCATTCCGTCGTGTTCGACGAGGCCGAAAATCGCCTGCATGCGCAAAAGGGCATCCTGATCTGGGCGCTGTGCGGCGAGGACTGGCAGCAATATGGAAAGGAACCCACGGCATGACCGGACCGGCCGAACAGCCCGCCCTGCCCTCCGCCACCGAAGATACGCCGGAAATCCCGGGCTGGGCGGAAAAGAGCGTGCGCGACATCTTTGCCGCCCTGCCCACCCGTGACACCCGCATTGACGCGGTGCGTGACGCCTATCTGGACTGCATTGCCGGGGCGGGCCGCACGGAAGACCTGGATATGGAACATGACCGCTGCCGCCTGCGCGCCATGACCGTGCTGGACACGGAGGGCCTGCTGCCAGCGGACCAGCTGAAAGACCTCGACCAGCGCCTCGCCGCGCTGGAGGCGGATATTACCGCCAATCTGTAATGACGCACGGCCCCCGGTAACGGGGGCACGTGATGCTGCGGGTTTCTGCCATGACTGCCAATAATCCCTCCCCCGCCTTTCTGGACGCCAGCCGCCCCGACACGCCCGATCTGGTCGTGCCACAGGGTGTCGTGCCGTTCTATCTGGACCATAGGCCGGTACGCGGCCGCCTTGTGCGTCCCGGCGTGCTGACCGATACGCTGCTGACCCGCCATGACAATCCCGATGCCGTGCTGCGGCTGGCGGGGGAAGCGCTGGCGCTGGTGGCGGCCCTTGCCTCGTCACTGAAGTTCAGGGGATCGTTCTCCCTGCAGGCCAAGGGGGATGGCCCGGTCAGCCTGCTGCTGGCGGACTGCACCGATTCCGGCGCGCTGCGCTTCCATGCCCGTTCGGACGACGAACAGGTGGCGGAACTGCTGAAGGCCACGCCCGCCCCGACCGCCAGCCAGCTGCTGGGCAAGGGATATATCGCCTTCAGCGTCGATCAGGGGCCCGATACCGACATCCATCAGGGCATTGTCGAGATGAATGGCGAAAGCCTGTCGGAAATGGCCGCGCATTATTTCGCCACCAGCGAACAGCATGCCTGCTGGGTCAAGCTGTTCTGTGAAAAAACGCCCGTGGGCTGGCGCTCTGGCGCGCTGGTGATGGAAAAGATCGCCATGGATGGCGGCATTGATGCCGACATGACGTCCGAAGAAGGCGATGATGCGTGGGAAACCGCCGTCACCCTGGCCACGACGCTGACAGCGCGCGAAGTGCTGGATGACACCCTTTCCTCCACGGACCTGCTGTACCGCCTGTTCCATGCCGAAGGACTGGTCGCCGGGCAGCCGCGCGCACTGGCGTTTGGCTGCCGCTGTTCACGCGCGCGCCTGTCGGGCATTCTGGAAACCTTCCCGCTGGATGACCTGGACCATATGGCGCAGGACGGCACGATCACCATGAACTGCTCGTTCTGCAACCACAGCTTCCACTTCCAGCGTGACGAGATCGGCGGCAAGGCGGCCTGACGCTGCCCTGCCCCTGTTCCACCGGCGCGGAACATGGCACGGTCGCCGGACTGACCTGACCTACCGCGCCGCGCGCGCCTGCCGTTACCGGGATATGATCCATGCGACCGAACCGTTCGCCGCTTTCCGCCTCCACCCTGCGCCGCAGCCTGCGCGCAGCATTTGTGGCCAGCCTGCCGTTGCTGACACTGCCGCTGTGCGATCCCGCCTACAGCCGCAGCCACCGTAACGACACCCCCACCACGTTCGAGGGGCCGCAATATGGTGACGCCCAGCCACTGAACCTGAATGTCGCGTCCATTTCGGTGGTGGACCGGGGGCAGCCGGGGCTGGTGCCGGGCGACCTGTCCGGACGTGCGCCCAACCCGCCGGACCAGCTTCTCAAGCAGATGGCGCATGACCGGCTGATTGCCGCAGGCAGCGGGGGGGAAGGCGTCTTCACCATCGACCGGGCCTCGATCCTGCATGAACCCGGTGGTATACTGGACGGACAGCTGAACGTACATCTGGACGTGACGTCGGCCGATGGCCGTCGCACGGGATATGCCGTCGCCCAGGTTACCCGGTCCTATGACCCGAAAAGAAAACATGGCAACAGCGATACGCCGGAAAACCTGAACACCCTCACCAACATGATGCTGGTGGACATGAGCAAGGAACTGGAATCCCAGATCCGCAACAATCTGGGCAACTGGCTGGTTACCGGGCAGGCACAGGTGCCCGGTGGCATTGTCGCACAGCCATTGGACGGCACCGAAGAGCAGCAGCCAGCCACCACCCCGGCCCCGGACACCAGCACCATGACCATTGGCGGTGGGCCGACCGACCTTCCGTCTGCGACCCCTTCGGCATCTGCCGCGACGCAGGCAACACCCAGGCCCGCGAATGACGGGCCGGACGCCATCTTCCCCACCGGGTATCCATCCGATGACGGGGACAGCGCGACACCGGCGGCCAAACCGCAACTGCGCTCCCCCCCGCCGGGGAACCTGACGCTGCCGGGCAGCACCAACTGATCTTTCCCATGCAGGGGGCGGCATCATCCGTCCCCTGTTTTTTTGACTATGGAAAGCCGTTTCTGGTGACGCTCTCTTTTTAAAACGCCATCATAAACTGACTTTTCAAACAGTCTCTTACTCTCCTGCCGGTGCGGTCATGCGCAGGACAAGGCCGGGCGTCAGGATTTCAGGCAGGATCACCTCCGCCCCGTGGGCGGGATAATAGGCGTAGAATGGCACGCCGTCGCGGCCATGGTCATGCAGGAAAGCGGTAATCGCCGCATCCCGCAGGGTCCAGTCCCCCTTCATGTAAACGATTCCACGCCGTGCAAAGGCGTCCTGCACCGCATGGGTGGACAGGGCCACGCGCTCATTGACCAGACATGAAATGCACCATGCCGCCGTCATGTCCACGAAGACCGGACGCCCCTGCCTGCGCAGTTCCGCCAGCCGGGTGGGGGAAAAGACGGAACTGCCATCCATCACCCGGCCGGTTCCCCGACCCCGGTCATGCACGGCGGCAGGCGGCAGCACGCCACCGCCCACGAATGCCACCAGCAGGGTCAGGACCGCAACGGCGCGATACAGCCCCGCGCGGCCTTCCATGGCATCACGAAGGTCCATCATGCTGGCCCGGCGCAGGCACCAGCATCCCGCCAGCACCAGCACCGCGCCTGCCGCCAGCAGGCCCAGCGCGTCCATGCCACCTTCCAGCTTCGCCACCCATGCCAGCCACACGCATGTTCCCAGCACCGGCAGGGCCAGCAGGTTGCGCACGGTTTCCATCCACCGGCCCGGCTGCGGCAGCCAGCCCAGCAGGCCGGGCATGCACGCCAGCAGCAGATAGGGCGCAGCAAGCCCACACCCAAGTGCCGCGAAAACCAGCAGCCCCACCACCGGGGACGCGGCCAGCGCCCCGGCCACCGCCGCCCCCATGAATGGCGCGGTACATGGCGAGGCAAGGACAACCGCCAGCACGCCGGTCAGGAAATCCCCCGCATGCGCGGGCAGGCCGTCGCCCAGCCCCATCAACCGCAGGCCGATGGTAAAGAAACCCAGCAGGTTCAGCGCCACGGCAAGCAGCAGCAGACAGATCACGATGACAAAGCCGGTGGACTGGAACTGAAACCCCCAGCCCGCCTGCTGGCCCGCCACACGCAGCGCGGCAATCGTCCCGCCCAGCACCACGAATGACCCCACCACGCCCGCGGCATAGGCCCCTGCCCCCGCCAGCGCCGCCTTGCGCGCGCCCCGCGCCATGCGTTCCAGCGCCAGCACCTTCATCGCCAGCACCGGGAACACGCAGGGCATGAGGTTCAGGATCACCCCCCCCACAAACGCCATGCCCACCAGCCAGCCGACATGCCTGATCCCGCCGGGGGCCACCACCACGGGCGATGGGGATGCAAGCACGCGCACATCTCCCACCACTGGCTGCACCGACAGCCCGCGCTCACGCCCCATGGGGTCACGCAGGACCACGATACCCGACATGCCCGCCCCGTCATGGAATACCGGCCCCGGTTTCAGCGCCAGTTGCACGACACCATCGCGCACCGTCACGGCCTGCGGCGCGTCCTGATCGATCGCGCCCGCCACTTCGGGCATGAACCACGCATCCTTTACCGCATCCGGCGACAGTCCGCGCCCGATCAGCTGCAGGACCCCGGCGGGTGAGACACGGGCGGCAAAGGGCGAGGCCACCGGCCTGCTGGCGGCGGCACTGGCGAAAGCGGCCGCCTGCGACGAAGGCATCGCGTCCCCCCGTGGCAGGGTCAGGCTGAAACTGCCATGCTCCGGCACGCAGACATCGGCACAGACCAGCCACTCCGCCGTGGCATCCAGCGTAACCGGCCCATTCCCCTCCCCCGCCACGGGGGTCAGCGTGACCGGCAGCAGCACATCGCCGGTATAGGCATAGGATGTCAGCGGCCCGTCATGCAGCACGCGTGGCGTGGGCCATTCGATGGTGCCGGCCTGCCCCGTCGCCCCGCCCGTTGCCCGCACGTCCAGCGTCGGCGCATCGCCCGCATCACCGGGGTTGAGCCAGTAGGTGTGCCACCCCGGCGCCAGTTGCAGCCGCAACCCCACATGCAGGGGCCTGCCGGGCATGTAGGTATCGTCATCCGTGACCAGGGTCGCGGTGGCGCGGGGGGACACCACGCCGTCGCTCTGCGCGGCGCGGGCCGGATGCAGGACTGTCACCAGCATGCACAGGATGGACACAAGCCACAGGAAGGGCACGGACAGTACTCCGCCAGAACAGGATGAATGAAAAACGCGCCCGTGTACCATGCCAAGGATTGCCCCACCACCATGCCGGACGCCATAAGATCAGGATATGGCCTTAGACCCGACCTTGCAAAACCGTCTTGATGCCCTCCTGTCCGAAGACGATGGCAACGCGCTGCCCGTCGCCGCGGCCCTGCCGCTGCTGCGGGATGCACTGGCACGCACGTCCAATGCCGTTCTGGTCGCCCCACCGGGCGCGGGCAAGACCACGCTGGTGCCGCTGGCGCTGCTGGATGCGCCATGGCGGGGCGACGGGCGGATCGTGATGCTGGAACCACGCAGGCTGGCCACCCGCGCGGCCGCCACGCGCATGTCGGCGCTTATGGATGAACAGCCGGGCGGGCTGGTTGGCTACCGCACCCGGCTGGATGGCGCGACATCGGCGCATACGCGCATCGAGGTGATTACCGAAGGCCTGCTGGTGCGCCGCCTGCTGTCCGATCCCACGCTGGATGGGGTGGCATGCGTCATTTTTGATGAAATCCACGAACGATCCGTCGATGCGGATGCCGCCCTTGCCTTCTGCCTTGACCTGCAACGCAGCCTGAGGCCCGAGCTGAAGCTGGTCGCCATGTCCGCCACCATGGACGGGGCGGCACTGGCACAGCGCATGAACGCCGAGCTGGTGGAAAGCGAAGGCCGGATGTTCCCCGTGGAGATCCGCCATGCCACCCGCGACCTTGTCCATCGCCGCGACCTGCCCGACGCCATGGCCGCCGCCATCCGCGCCGCCATCGCGCAGGACCCGGGCGATGTGCTGG
>Ga0157365_10000477_pt1 | contig 17439 bp, 19 predicted proteins | sample AttsexASBM3_FD_111478 | JGI IMG/M metagenome (GOLD analysis project Ga0157365, IMG submission 111478) | Fungus gardens microbial communities from leaf cutter ant in Ribeirão Preto, State of São Paulo, Brazil - Atta sexdens ASBM3 | ecosystem: Host-associated > Fungi > Mycelium > Unclassified ... | reverse complement strand
GCAATCTTTATTTCTACTCCAGATTGTTCTTCTATTAATGCAGTGATATGTTCTATTGCTTTTTGTTTATTAATTTTAAGGGCATTCATAAATAATATTTCTAATGACTTCTTATCAGCTATTAGTGTTTGCCATACATCATTATTTGTCTCACCGATATATTTTATAGATTCTTCTTCATCTGGTTCATTGTTTCCGCCTGTAATAATATTGTTATCATTTTGAAAAACTTTACCGCCGATATGTGTTGGTGTTCTAAGAACATTTGCAGAAAGCAATATCTCGCCTAAAAACTTATCCCAGTTTCTTCCTTTAAATCCGTATTGAGATTGTGTAAAATGACTTTCTATATAATCATCTAGTTCCCTGGGAAGGTAATTAAATGCAACCAGATCGCCTGATGGGAAATCTATTGTGGAATGGACCAATGACTTATTATATTTAAATGGCTCTATTTCTACAAGTTTGCGTTGGAAAATAAAACTTTCATAATCATAAAAATTTATCTTCCAATCCTTCATATTTACAACATATTTTTTTCCATCATTAGAACATGAGACTAAAGAAGTGTCTGGATTACAAACAGTCCCTGGTTTCCATTCAATATTTCCTGAAAGAATCTGATCTATATCTATTGAGAATAAGGGTATTGGCGCTTTTCCCTCTTCCGGGGAAGGTAAATCACTAAAGAAATTGTTAATTTCATATTGGTGTCTTATATCATTAACAATATGGTTAACATAATTCTCTAAATGTGTTGATTTAAACTCTTGGTCTTTATTAAGGAAGGTAGTATGTCCTTGTGCATTCGGTGATATAGTAATTTTATCACTATTATTAACGAATGCCTCAGTTATATCTTTATTAAGTTGTGTAATAGCATCTTCTTCATTTTCAAATTGAGATTTATATTCTTCAAAATTCATAATGTTTTACTCCTATTGGGATAATTATAGTTCTTTCCATGGAATATCACCATTTAAAGATTTACAGAATAATGGTATATCTCCTATTGTTTTTGGCTTCCACGCGGTGTTTTTATGAATGATTCCAACATATTCATTTTCTATAGGAGAATATATCTTAAGCATATGAGTCATAAATGCATTTCTATGTATGATTAACATACTGATTGCTTTTTGAATAAACTTGTAGTCATGAGTCTGGAACTCTATATAACTTCGCTTTTCATGGTTATCTAGGATATAACAAAATTCATGAGATAAATCCCTACCATAATATTCGGACATATTTTGAATCCACAATATTTTATTGTTAATACTAATGGAGACATATTCTCGTGTATAGATAATGTAAGTGTTCTCTGACAGTTTTTCTTGAAATGTATTTTTATCTGTTTGTTCCATCAGTTTTTTCATATATCCATATTTTGCAGGAACTCGCCACATACAGAAACTAAAGGAAATTTTGGCAATTTCAGACATAAGTTTATAATACTCGTTTTGTGGAAACAACATATGGAACATCAGGAAGTATTCTGGTGTTCCATCTTCAAGAGATGGTACAATATGACTAATAATACCTTCTCTTTCAAAATCAAGTATGCTTTGTTTTATATTCATTCTTCACCAATTCGGTATGGGATCAGTTTTTTAAATGCATTCTCTGTTTTTGACTGATGAATAAATTTTATGAGTTGAATATAAATATCTAATGGAGTGTTCTCTCGTGCTTTTTCTTGATCTATAAGAATATTATCTAAGGATTCAATATTATTAGCGATAAGATCATATCGACCACAATCACAGTCAACCATACGACTTTTAGCTATAGCAATATCTGGAACGTTAAAAAATGAACAAATGTCAATCACTTGACTTTTATAAAGAGATATAATGGGTTGAATACTGACAATATTGGATATGTTACTATAGAGTCCTAATATATCCTCTGTTTTATTTCTGGTTCCACATAACCATAATGTTTTATCTTGTTCATCATCTTGTTTATGTGATTGAGATAGTGCAAAATCCATCATATAAGCATACCGTTCAGCATCACTCATTTCTTTGTTACTATTAATGACCTGGATATCAAGATTTTTATAATTTTCCTGAAGCCATGGAATAATAAAACGTTGCTCCCATAAATAAGATGGTATCATCTTTATTTTTTTATCTAACAGATCATCAGGTATTTCTTCAAGACTAAGTTTACTGAAATGCATAAGATGAATAGGGATATTTGTTATTGTAGACACCTTAGAAAGAATAATGCTGGTGAGTATAGAGTCCGTTCCAGAGAGGCCAATTACAATTCCTTTGCATTTGTTTTTTACTAAAGTCTCTGCTGTCTTATAAATGAGATCATGTAAAATATTTTCTATCACTATGAAAAGTCCTTATATGTTTTGATTTATGGTAAAATAAAAGAGAATACAAGTCAAGGAATAATGATTATGAACACAGATTTAGACAACACCGATTATGATAAAAATGATTCAGAATATTATGTTAATAGAGATAAATTTGATAGAGCATCTCCTTTATTAGAAGCATCTGTTAACACATTAACAAATGAGTTTTATAAACCAATTAAAATAAGAAGGAATGGAGACCAATATATTGCTAAAGTAGCAGAAATCTCTGGTCCTACTTATAATGATGACTCTTATATTGAAACTTATGTTGTCGCAAATAATATCAGTGATTTATTAAACCAAATTACAAATAAAGGTTGTGCTTTACCAGAGACTATCTTTTCTAAAAATTTCGAAGAGCTGGCAAATCAAAAAGAATGGTTTCCAGAACCTTGTGAATTAAGAGCTAAAGAGTTTAAACTTAATTTCTCATTAAGTTATGAGGCTCCAGAAGAGAGTAATGTTTATTATCATCCAGATGTTAACTCCTTATTGGAAGATGCCGAGAATGCCGGAGCATGTTCTGCTGTATCTGGTAACTCTGTAAGAATATCTATTGGCTCTATAGATATTTACACAACAAATACAAGTCATGATGGCTTTAATCGTGCGGGTGATTTAGTGAATTACAAACATTCTGTAGAACCAACAGAATTTGGTCAAAAATATTTGAATTTTATTGATAAAAAGAAAGAAAAAACACTTGACATTTAAGAGAATTTACTCTATATCTCTTTATCAAGAATAGCCGAAGTTAATCAGTTATTTGTCTTGTAAAACAAAAGTTGTAGGTTCGAGTCCTGCTTGATCGGAAGCGATCAATAGTTTAATTGGTTAAAACGTTATATTGGTTGACATAACATGTTATTCTTATTTTCTAAAAGAGTGGTCTTCACCACTCTTTTTTTTTAATCAAAAAACATATTGATTACACGATCTTTTTTCTGTTCTTGATTAAAATTATAATTTTCGATTAAATTATTGGTATAAGTATTTTCTATCTTATTGAAATTATATTTATTACCGGCAGCGTCTTTTATATACCATTCATTCTTAAAAAATCGCTTGAAAATATTAAAATTATATCGCTGATTCAGCTCAGTATTAAAATAAGATGCGGTAATTGTATTTTTTTTAATATTTAAAATCTCAAAATTTGTATGTATTACTGAATATAATACATTTTTATTTGATCCTTCTAATTTTTTTCTTATATGTGCAAAAAAGAATACAAAGGGGATATTTATTATAATTTGTTTATCTGAAAACTTATAATCACCAATGATTGTTTGGTTGTCTCCTTTTCTTATAATAAATATATTTTTTTCACAATTATTATATTTTGGATAAAAATCAATTGTTTTATATGAAATTTTATCAAATATCATATCTTCTTTACCTAATTCATTACATAGAATATTAATAAATTCCTGTTCTCCTGGAGAGACCTGATAAGGAATATTAATATTTTGGGTTTTTTCCTTTATCAATTCTATATTGGTTGTCGCATTATATGTCATCAAAAAATCCTTTTTATATAAATATAGGTAGATATTTATATAATTAATTTTTGTTTGTCCATATGTTTTTCTAATTTATGTATATTATAACTTTGATTTTGATAAATGTCCCATAATATTTCATTATTCTCTGTGATAAAAAAACGTCCTAGATCACGAACCTTAAGTTCTCCTTCCTGGTTTCTTCCTATATTTTCTATATGTATATCTTCAGGTATAATACCATCATCTATCATGTCATAAAGTCCCTGCATAAGATTATAGATTTCCCTAAAAGATATTGTAGAGTCAGGAATACCTGTGCGTTCCCATTGTATAAGACACTCCTCTTCATTCAGCTCTATTATGTCATCAGCATAAATTGCTTTATTTAAAAGGTTTTTAATAAATGGCGAAAATGTTTGATGATATCTTGTTTCTACCTGAATATCTTCGATATCATCTCTAACAATACAAGGAGTGTGTTTAAAAACTCCTACATAATTATAGTCTGGTAAAATATCTTTATATAAGGGCTTATGTTGTAAAACGTAATAAGCTATAGATGCTTCATCCATATCATAGCAGTCCATTTCTGGATTACTATCTAACATTTTAATAACAGAGTTTTTATTTATAAAAAGATAGCCATCAGCACCACTATTTAAATAATGGTAATTTCTTCTTTTCATAAAAGCCATAATATCCATATTTTATCCTAAACTGAGTCCAAAGAATTTCTTTTTAGGAGCTTCTGGAGTTAACTTATTTTCTTGAATAAATGATTTGGCAGAATCCACCATGTCCGGCTCAATCATATCTTTTAATGCATATTCGTTAACAAAGTCCTGGAGCTTATAAGTTTTGAATGTTTCAGGAGCTTTGCAGGATTGAATAAAGCTTATTGGCTCATGAAAATTACTCCATTTATTTGCTAGTCCTGTAAAGGTCTCTTCTCCGAATGGAGTTAGAAGCTTTTTATCCTGAGTTAAGAAACATATTCTTTCATGTCCATTTTCATCCTGTTGTTTAATAATCTCTCCTTTCCCCTTGTAAAGGTTCGCCATAGCAATAGCAAAAGCAACTTGATGTCTAACATCATGAATATAAGATAATTTCTCCAATATTGGAACCTCTTCTGGGGAAATAGAGACATTAATTTCTGGTTTATCAGAGTATATCGCTGCACTTAAACGATGATTACCATCCTCCATTATGACACCAGCCATGTCAGACACATTGATATCTATAGGTTTGTCATCTGGGTTGCGAACCATATAAGCAATCCTGGAGTTGTGATAATTTAACGATTCTTCATGTGTCAGTTTCCCCCAATCAGCATTATCTATTCTTTGAGATGAAAAAGCGTTATTCTGAAGTGCATTATTGATAATATCCTCTCTCGCACGAGCAAAAGAAGGCCATATATCTTTTTTAAATGGATTTACATAGTATTTTAATGTTTCTAATGGGCATTTTATAATAACTTTATTCATGTTTTTTAATCTCTTTAATAAAATTATTATAAAACCTCATGTAGATTAAGAGATATATTATATGCTTATTTTAAAACCCGTCTTGATCTAATGGATGTCTATTGTCAGAGATTGGTGGTATAATTTTTTTTACAAATTTAGTGTAATAAATTCCCATAAAGCCTACTAATACAGAACTTATTATTAATGAATCAAAAATCATACTAAATATATTAATAATAATATTCATAACTTTAAAATCCATCTTTATCTAAGATATGTTGTGCATCTGGAAGCAAAGGTGGGGATTTTGATTTTCTTATACCTATTGTGTGTGTGAATAATAGGTGACATAGGGCATAAAGACATAATCCGAGAATACCTATACCACAGAAAGGAACAAATAATAAGCATATACCACATAAGAATTCCATTATATAATTTGCCATAATATATCTCCTTTTATTTTTTATATAATATAAAACATTATATGCAAGTAGTCTTAAACTATATCATTAAATCAGATTTTGTCAATTAAAATTATTGTTTTTTAGTGGAGACAGAGATATGTTCTATTAAACACAGGATATGTTTAAGATATTGGAGAAGGTTCTCCAATATCTTTCACTATTAGATGCCATATGATATATTTGAGTGCTTCTTGTTTGTTTCTTCAGTAACAAATTTATCAAATAGTCCTTCTAGATTATAATCCAAGTTATTTTTTTCTAAATCATAGTTTGGATATGTTTCACTTGGGTTCTTTAATATTCTTATTTCACCATTTTCATGAGATATAAGAAAGTCATCATCTCTTCCATCTATACCGTGGAATGGTGAATAAACTGCGATATCAGGATATAAATGATTAAAACTATATGGTGTTTCATATCCTTTTTCTTGATAACACTCATTAATAAGAGATTGTATGACTATTTCAATATCCTTTATGTCAGCGCCTTCAAAACCAACTTTATCATCTGGACCGTTCTGGAATGTAAGGTCATAAATACCTGGATATTTAGTTTCCTCAATTAAAATTCGATTAAAACGGCTATTTTCGTTTCCAGGAAGGAATACGTCACCATCATGCTTTGGGGCAATAAACAATCTTGAAAGATTATTCGTCTTATTATCTATTCCAGATAACTCCCATTGTTTATCTGCAACTTCCTTAAATCCAATTGACTTTAATAAATTACTCATATTACAAAATTCCTTCTATTCAACAGTATGTTATCATATGAGTATGCAAAAGAGATATATGTCTTATTAAAAAAACACTCAATTTATATTAAAACTATTGACAACATAGAATCTCCTATAATATAATCATTCATAGGTCATAGACATAACGATACCTTCCACTCCTCTAGATGGAAAAGTCTTAAAAAAATATAACATCTCTTCTTGCTTATAAGATTGATGTGCAAACAGGAGTATGTACGTAAAATCTATTAACATGCTAAAGGAGAAAAAAAATGTTATTGCAAGAGTTTAAAATTAAAGCATCCAGGTATCAAAAAGAACACAATTGTAAAAGAAATGAAGCACTTCATGCTATTGCAAAAGAATTAGGCTTCAAAAATTATAATGCTTATTTAGGTTCCCTAAAAAATAATAAAAAAACGATAGAACCTGAAGTAGTTTCATCTTATAAAACTATGCCTAATTGGGTCTGTTTTGGACCAATCAGAGACGCTAAAACAGGTCAGCAATTAAATCCTGATGATATAGGTACTATCCTCAATAGAACTCAGTTAGAGCAACTAAAGCAGAATAACCTAGAACAACAAAATAAAGCAAAATGTTCAGACCTTAATCAACCTTTAGGAACTGGAAAGTATACAATGCATGAAGCATTAATGCATCAATTTGATAAAGAGATTAATCGACCTGGTTCTGATTTATTAAAAGGATATTTTGTTGAAGAGAATAGCCCTAAAATAACTATTGAAGATGCCATGGAGATTATATCTTATCAACATACAAATATAAAGGAAGACACCACAATCATATATAAAACTATTGACTCATTGAAAAATAATTTTGGCTATCAACAAAAGGTGAAACCTATTAAAGTTAAAAAATCATCACTTCCCAAAATTCCCAAAGAGTTTGTTGGTAATGATAAAGACTATTATAATAGGCTCCTTATTAATTTACGTCAAGAATTGATGAATAACATGACATTGAAAAATTGTGTGAATTTTATTACACAATATAATGCCGTATTTCATTATCTTATGAAGACATATCCAACAATGTTTATGTGTGGTTGTCTCGGACCTAAAAATGGTGAACCATTATGTCCTTGTCGTATGAGAAACGTTTTTAAGTTAGAGGACGGTTGGTTCCATATTGACCATGATGAAAAAAAACGTATCAGAATTAAACCTTGTGTGAAAAATAGTCTGAATAATATGGTTTTCTACATTGCTGAATCCAATGGTCAATATGTCTTAACTGATTAAGAAAATAATTCAGATTGGATCATTTTCTCTGTCTTTCACTTTTTTAAAAGATACATAATTATTTTTCAAGAGCTTATATACATCTATCTGAGATGTTGTAAGCTCTGTTTTTGACAAAAATCATATTTTAGATATTCTGATAGACTTCTTTTATCTTCTTTATACATATTAGATAATATTCTTTTATTAACTTCACATTCTATAGAATCTTTTAACCATTCATAGTTTAAATTGCGTTCCAATATAGATATATTTCTTATTTTGCCTATAATATTATTTGCTATCTTATTACTGGTTCTAAACAGTCCACAAATATCCTGAGATGTATAGATTAAGTTGATATTAGGATACATTGTATCTATTCCATGCATATAACCTATTGCATTGCATATAATTGACAATTCAGGATTATTGCGTTGTATGAAATAATTTAATGTCTTCATAAGAATTCCACCCATACTTTCGATATTTTCTGCGAAATTTTGTATTCCATTAATGGTAATCATAATTTTCATATCTGAACTAATTGCTTTTTCCCATGATATTGCATTGGGTTTAGAAAAGACATTAAGTTCTTTATAAATTAATGAAACCAATTGTGTAAATTGCATTAGTACATAATTATGATTATTCTGTTTTGTTATATCATAAAGTTTTTTGCAAACCTCAAATGGGATATCATATTTTTTTTGAAAAGATAAGAAATCATTAAAAAGAATATTATCTGCTATCAAATTAAACGTCATCTGATGTTCAGAATGATTAACTATCCAATTTATCACACTGATAAATTCATATAAGTAATCATATGCGCCTGGATAATTAGCTCCATTTATTAAACAACAAATAACGTCGCAAATTTCTTTTATATCAAGCCCTAATAATGGATTTATTATTAATCCATTTGTACTATCTTGTGTTATATGATGACATTGATTAGGATACAGTCGGTTAAAAGCATTAAACCATAATGGACTCCCTAAAACATTAAGATATACTATACTTCCCTGAATATTTTCTTTTAGATGTAATATTAAATCATTCTCAAATCCATCGCTTGTCGTCCCTATTAATAACAGATTTTTATTTTGATATGGTTCAATATTATCTAAAACTTTATATAATAGATTAGATACTTCTTGATACGATGGAATAACATCCAGAAGCTGATATAAACGATTATAAAAACTTAAAATATTAAGGTCATAGATATAAATCTTTTGAACTTTTAGTCCTGCGATTAATGAGATGGAAGACTTGTATCCATATCCAGAAGCTAAAGCCTCAGCTAATGCTGAAGATTTTAAATTGATCTGTTTTTTAAAACTCTTTCTAATCAAGTGAAGGATTTCTTGGGTTAAATATTGAGTCATACATATTCTTTCATATATGGCTGTTTCATATTTCTATCGTTTAATTCTGAATCAGCACTTATGAAAAATGTAGACACAAAAGATAATTCCTATTGAGCTCGACAGAATGCCAGGAGTAGGTTCCTGACATTTATAATAACAGATTTATCTTAATATTTAAATAGAAAGATCATTTTTTATAACTTTTTTTACATTTAATTTGTCTTTTAAATAACTTTTCTCCTCTTCAGGTACTATTGTAATTGTATCAAGCTTGAATAATGGTTGAATTGTCTCTTGTGTAATAACCATATCCGGATTCACTAGATTAGAAAATTTATGGCGTTCAAGAAAATCTCCATATAATGGTTCTCTTTTTATATCAGCCTCTACGTTAGGATAATAATATGCATTATATGTTCCCGGAGCAACCTTAAAACCAGTAGCTATTTGTGTGAATATGATATCATCTATATAGTCTTGTGTCTGTTTTTCATTTTTATTAAGGGCAACAGATATAAGGTTTTTAAGTGATGTTTTGTCCGCCACCAAAGTTTGTAAAACATCATGTTCTGTGTCCCCTATATACAAATTAGAATAAGCAGACGATGTATTTTCCATATTTCCTATTACTATATTATCTGTATCTCTAAAGACTGAACATCCAAGAGATGATGGGGCTCTTAAAATATTAACTGATAATAGAATCTCTCCTATAAATTTATCCCACTCTCTACCATGAAGCAAATAACGACTTTGTGTAAAATTACTTTCTATATAATCAGTAATCTCTCTAGGCAAAGAATTGAATACTATAAGATTTCCTGATGGAAAATCTATTGTAGAATGAACTAATGATTTATCATATTCAAACGGCTTAATATAAACCTTCTCTTTTTTGCGGACAAAATCGATAAAGTTATAGAAGTCCATATTCCAGTTTTTCATTTCTAAAATATACTTTTCGCCATCATTTAAACAGGTTAATAATGAAGAATCAGGTTTAAATGATATATTATACTCCCATTGTAAATTACCCAATAATAATTGATCTATATCTAAATAGGGTGTTTTTATGTTGGATACAGAGGATTCAAGAATAGATTGATTAACAACGTGTTGATAATCAATGTCATTAACAATTTTTTGAATATAGAAAGAAAGATCATCTATTTTTAATGCATTACCATTAAATAGCATGGTTTGATGACCTTCAGCATTTTTAGTAACAAAGATTTTTTCTATATTCTGCATAAAAGCATTATATATCTCAGAATGAAGCTGTTCGAGAGCTTCATCATAAGAGTTAAATTTCTTGGAATATTCAGAAAGATTCATTTTTTTTATCCTTAAATAGAGAGATCGTTAGTTTTGTTTTTGGTGTATTTATTAGTCCATTTACTTAATGACTTATAAATATCCTGTCTTATCTCTTCACATTTATTATCATCCAGTTTTAATTGTGAATAAATAGATTTTCCATTATTAATTCTATTAATATCTCCAAAATTCTTATCTTCTTTTAAGAACTTATTTAAATCAAGAACCCCCTGTTTGAAGTCAGGATTCAAATCATCAATCTCGTTATTAAACAATCTAGATAATGTTTCTGAAAGATATAAAGGGATATAGCTTTTATAGCTATCTTCATTCTGCGTTGGTAATACGACTTCAGGTTTATAAACAAGATATTGTTTACCATTGAAATCCATAGACTTAGTTTCTTTATTATATTCAGAAGATAAAAATATTTTAATTAATGCGTCTGTTTCAGTATTTCCTTGTGATATCCAGAAATCTTTTTGATATTGGAGACTGTTGACATCTACAGGATATTGAATAGCTGAATAACCATCGTTTTGTAAGGCTTTTATACCATAATGAATATCAATCAGAAAACACTCCAGCATCATTGAGTCAGCCTTAAGAACTTCACCTTTTTCAATATGAAGTGTAATTTCTGAAGATTGTGAATTATCTTCCTTATAGGGGTCGTTGTATTCTTCTGTAGATAATCCAATAATTTTCAAGCTATCCTCGTCCTGAAATAATTCATAATAAATATTTTGGTCTTCCATAACAAGATTACCGTTGTCTGATAGATAAAAACTATTATCCCAATCATTATATTTAAATGGATTATCATAATTCCAATTATTTTCGACAGCCAATTTTTTAATATAATCATGTTGTATCAAGATTTGTGGAATATATTCTTTTATTTTTGGGTAGATATCTTTTTCCACATCAGAATAAACAGGTATGAATTTTTTATCCATTAGTCCTCTTTCTACGAGATGTCCCATAAAAAGTTCTATGGAGTTTGTTGACCCAAAAAACTTTGTGATTGTAAAACCTACATTTTCTTTTTTCTCAGGTTCATAATATTCAAATGTTTGCTGATCCAGAATGCTTGATAGAATACTATTCATGACCTGTGTATTTATTCCATCTTGTTTTGCATCTGCTGAAATATTAATGGCTTCGATAATATCAAATCCTAGTCCTGTTTCACGACTCATTTTTCCAGATAATGAATATAGTTCCGGGCTTTCTGAAGAAAGTTTCTTTGCATATTGTAATATTGTTTCTTGTCTTTTTGAAATATCTTTATTTCTCTCCCAATCTCCAATTGAGTCCAAATAAACAGTTTTAAATCCTTGAGCTTCAGTAATAATTAAATCATATGGAATCCCATTAATTTTCACTTCTTCTCCCTTGAGGATCATATAATCATCAGAAGAAGAAGGATATTTAGGAGTTTCTAGTACAGGAAATGTATCCCATAGTTGAGATACTATTTCTTGATAATTCTTTTCAAAATCACGATTTAGTGTTAATTTGATTGTTGAAGTTTTTGGGAAAATATCCATGTTATAATTCATCCTTATTTTAGATTATCATAGCATGGATAGGGTTTTAGAATAAATTAATATTTTCCTTAAGACACTCTAAAGATATTCTCTCTTCTTTATAAGCTCTTAAGAGTGCATCAACAAATGATTCACATTGAATCGTATCCGAATTTTGACCAGAATGTTCTTTAAAAATCTTTTTGATTTCATCAGCCCATTGATTTACAGGAATATCTTTAAGTCTATTTTTAACATTATTGTTAAATATCAAATATTCAGTTATTAAAACTCTTTTTTTATTAATCTTATCGAAGATTAGTCTTTGGGTAACAAGAGTTTGAATACTGTTTAAATCTATTTTATTATCTTGAGTGAGATTTATTATTCTAGAAATTATAGATAATACACTATCAGCATGTAAAGTAGAGAATACTTTTAATTTATTATCTGCTTTGCTCTCATCCATAATAAACTTGATATCTTCAGACCTCCTTGATTCACCTATGACAAGATAGTCTTTTTTTCTTCTTGAGTGTTCACTGCTATAGTGGCCCTCATTTTGAATGACATATCCTTTTGTAGAACTCAAAGGAAACTCAATAGGATTTTCATAGGTGATAATATTTCCTTTTTCTTTTAAAATGATATCCTGTAATATTGAAAATAAAGCCGTTGTTTTCCCGGAACCTGTTGCACCAGTAATCAAATGAACACCTGGTTTATTAAGGTTTTCAATAATTACAGAAGGAATTCCTAAACTCTGAGGGGAATGAATATGAAGACTTCTTAATCTCATTATAACATCTACATCATTATTTTCCCTTATAATCATACTTATTTTTAATAAATACTGTTTGTTTTGTATTGTTATTTGTTTTGTAATATCATTACAATCATCTGATTGCTCTAATTCACGTATTTTATAGAAATACTTTTTTAAATCCAATAACTGTTCCAGTGAGAGATTCATATTGTATCTTCTCCATTCGTTCTCTGTTTCATAATACAAACGAACATCATTATCTATAAACTTTATGGAAATTGTAGTACTAATTGGAGTTTTTTGTAAAGTAATAATATTAGAAAGAAGATTATTAAAAACTATATCTGGATTTTCTTCTTTATTAATAGATGGATCATATAATATGACATTAATATAGATTCCATCACCAGGTAGTGGACAAGCGGACATTTTTAATATTCCATTGTATGATGTATTAATATATTTCGATATTTGACATAATTCAGTAGGATATTTTTTTATATCTTCTAATTTTATTCCTGATATTCCTAATAGGTAAGATTTCAGATTACTGATATCTTCATTAGATAAATATTCATGATGATAGACATGTAAAGAATCATGCAATCTGTATTTAATGTTAAAATTTTCTTTTCTAAAAGTAAAAGATAAATCACTTATTGGATGGACAAGAACATCATTAAATATTCTTTCAAATATCTGTGATATCTGTGGCCTATCTGTCTCACCTATAATAATGTTGTCTGTAGTATAACGCAAAGAATTATCGACTTTATCTTTCCATAAGCTCGTTTCATTTTCATCAATACATGCAATTGTTAAGGCAATAAGGAATGAAATGTCTCTTAAAACATTATCTGGATACCATGATAATATTTTTTCAGCAAAAAGCTTACTGTTTAAATGGTTAATATCTCTATTATGTTTTTTAATATCTACTAAACAGGATGCATAGCTTTTATAACCATATCCTGCAGCTAAAGCTTCAGCAATATGACTGGTTTTATATTTATGTTTGCTTCTTTTATTAAATTCAGTTCTAACGTCATGCAGAAAATTTTTGGTAATATAACTCATATATTCTCTCCTTTATGAATGGCAGTCAACTGTCCGTTGTTTAATCAGACCGCACTTCATGAGAAATGAGTTGTCTTTATTTTAGGACTTTGATGTCAAAGTCCTTACCTGTCAGGCTCAACGATACGCCAGGATTGGGTTCCCAAATATCATAATAGCATAGATTTTTAATCTTTTAAAATAAAAATGTTATAATATTTTTTAACGGAGTATTTTTATGAAGATAAGGCATGGTGTGACATTAATTGAAGCATTATTTGTGCTTGGAATTATGGCTATTTTGATAGGTATGGTAATGGTTCTACTCTCTCAGAATACAGTAAAAGAAAAAGACAATCAGTTAATAACAGAATTTGCAACAATTAAAGATGCTGTCAGTTCATTATGTGATAGTGGACCAACATCCAATTGTATATCTCAAAGTGGTGTGGACTTAAGTAATAGTTTAGCAAAGAGTGGTTTAATTCCTAATAAATATGTTTCTGGATCAACTCTTGTTGACCCTTTTGGTTCATCAATTAGTCAAGTTGAAATGAAATCTTCAGTTTATAGTGAAGGGGCTCCTAGTGGCTTATCTTATTTGGCTTTGCAGATAGTTTTACATAATAAAGAAGAATGCATTTCAATGTTTACCTTTGAAATAACAATGAAATCATATCAACTTCAATTTCAGGATAGTACAATGCCAAGTGTTACAGATATAACTTCGGAATGTAGTGGTATATCATATCCAACGTCTGCTATTAGCGTAGAAATAGATTAAATTATAAAGGTATTTATCATGAAATATATAACTTACTCAGAATCAGATAAAATAAAAAATGATGACAAAATAGTGGTCTTACCTATAAGATCAGGGTTAGTCTGTTGTTGTGCAGATGGTTCTACAGGAGCTGGTGAAGGAGATATCGCATCAACATGCTTAATAGAATCCTTTATGGAAAAGTTCTCTCAAGAAATGAATATTCATACCTTTAGAGAGATTATTTTAAATGCTGAAAATAAAATACAGGAGAAAACAAATCATGCAGAAACCACTGGGATTCTATGTTTTTTAAAAAATGATGGCCAGTTTTATGGTGTCAGTGTAGGAGATTCCCTAGTTTATAATATCAATAATAATAAAACTGTCAGAATTAATATTAATACAAAACCACGAATTGGAAGTGGAGCCAGAATTCAGGAGTTTTATGGTAAGCTTACTCATGAATCTTATTTAATGATTGCAACAGATGGAATATCTCATCAATGTCCAAATATAGAGACTATAAAAACATTAAGACCAAAAGATATCATCACTTTTTTAAGAGGCCAAGAGAATCTATATGATGATTTCTCTTTGGCACTTCTCTCTTTATAGGGATTTAAATTCTTATAACGTTAAATGTACAACCATTATCCCAATTTATTTTGACCTGGAAATTATCTATAACATAAAGATCAAAAGCATCTTCTGTTAAAAATCTATCAATGTCATGGAGAGAATCATTGTTTACAATATAATCAAACAATGATTCCTGATTTTGAAGAATGCTTTTTTTATTAGGTATATCCTGAAATTTGCCATTTAAAAGATATGAAACAAGCAGTAAAGATGAAGAAATATAAGAAACAAAATAATTCATTCTGTCTTCTGCTGATACTCCATCAGGTGTCGTCGTCTCAATCTCCTGCAAATAATGTGCTAATGATGTGTAAACACATTTCCACATTTGATTCATACTTACAATCATTTCTACAGATGGCAATGCATCCTGCCATTTATATAAGAAATTATAAATAATATTTTGAAATTCTTGTATTCGAATAAAATCTTCGAATCGACCTGTTGAAAACAATAGATAATGCTCCGCCTTATCAGATAAATCAACATTATCTATAAGATAACTCAACATAAACCTTTGTGTTAACGTATCAGGTGAATATAATGATGGATTAAGAAGCATGCATATAGAAATTATTTTGTTTTCCATATCAGCGTTTTTATATGTAATTGCATTAATATATTCATCTTTTTGATGAGGGTCTATATTATTTGCTGTTTTTTCAAAGTATTCCAATATATCAATCAGGTTACTTTTGTTTTTAAGAATTTTGTTAATGAGTTGTTTTGTCATAATTTTTCCTTTGTTTAAAAGTTTATAACAAAATAACTCATTTTTGTTATAAAGACTTCCCCCCACCTGAGAAATCTAATCCACTTAATTATAAAAAGTTATATCTCTTACGTCTTAATGTGGTAAAGGAGGTCCACTACTGGATATAACTCTTCACAATAAATAAGCTTACCTAAATTTTGCGAGGGAAAAAACCAGTGTCCCCCATTCACTGGATTTTGGGTCAAAAGTTAACCTCAAAATCTGCCCTTTTGCCCACAGTAATCATAACATACTATCGGGTGGCTGTTATTCTTAATGTTTAGTCTCTATAGTATATCACAAACATGAAGTCAAGTGTTTTTATACGTTTGAGATAAGCTTTCCGATAATGGTAAAAAGAGGTTTTAAGATAGCACATAAAAGAGCAAACAGAACACCAAGGAAAATTTTACTCGTTTTTCTTGAAGGGCACCCCCGATCATTATAGGCCGGATCATATTTGTCCATAAATTATACTATTCCTTCTGATTTTAAATAATCCTGTACCTGATCTAAATCATGTTCTTCAAAAGAATTCTCATGCTGAATATCCATTCCATAGTCTATATGTAATACATTAGTGGAAAGATCATAAATTGATTTATCTGTGAATGCAAGATAACTAGAGATTCTAAAAATTTCTGAAGTCTCTAATGAATCAATATCTGGAATGTAGTCTTTATATTTAAAAATAAGAAAATCTCTTACAGTATGAATATCATTAGGGAACTTGGTATATTCCATATCATGATAGGACAAAATATCTTTAACATATCCAGAATGAATCAGATCATCATATGAAGCCTCCGTTGTTTTGTCAGAAGATATAAATGCAGATACGATTGATGCTGTCGATGGATTAGAATATACCTGACAAGATACAATCTTCTTCTTCAGAAAATCAATGACAATAATGCCATATTCAGTTGCATTAAATACATTCTTCTCTTCTGGATCATATTCCAAAAGATCATAAATATATCTCTTGTTCTCCTGAATAAAGTTTACATTTTTCATATGATGAAAAAAACTATTCGTCCAAGTCTCTTTTCCAATAATTTCACCATCTGAAAAGCGAATAACGGCTGTGACAGAACCACCCATAGTACACTATCTCCTTATCATATCAGTATAAGCATTTATTTCAAGAATAACAAGCTCTAATGTGTTATTAATCTCATAATACTTCTCTTCTAGAATTTTTCTTTCAAAAATATCTAATCCACAAATCTGACAAACCATTCCTGATTTAAGATTGACTAATGGATATGTTTTTCTATAATAAAGAATTTTATTTTTTAAATATTCAGGATATAACTCTTCATCAGTTATTAGCAATTGATTAATATAACAGTTATATTTCAATCTTAATTGATGAATTTTAGACACTGAAATATTGATTTTCATATCTCATTCCCGAAAGTAT
>Ga0157365_10000476_pt1 | contig 17451 bp, 17 predicted proteins | sample AttsexASBM3_FD_111478 | JGI IMG/M metagenome (GOLD analysis project Ga0157365, IMG submission 111478) | Fungus gardens microbial communities from leaf cutter ant in Ribeirão Preto, State of São Paulo, Brazil - Atta sexdens ASBM3 | ecosystem: Host-associated > Fungi > Mycelium > Unclassified ... | reverse complement strand
TCGTTTTCGACGAACGCTGCGTCACGCTCTATCGTCAGCATCGTCGTAATGCAGTCGGGGTCGAGCGTTCTCTCCTGACAAGAGGGCTGCGTGCACTGCGCCGCGGTCCTGCGGCGTTCATGGTTCTCCACGCCGCTCTTGTGTCTCGCCTAACCGAACCGGAATTACTGGTCGTTCTCACGCCGGATAACCGCGTGTTTCTGAGGCGTTTGCAGAACTGTCTGAGTGGCAGCGCGGTCACAAGACTGCGCTTCCTGCTTACAGAGCGCGGCTTCGTGCGCCAGCGTCTGGCCGAAACCTGGCTGTTCCGGTTCTGGTTCCTGTTCTACGGCAGCTCCAGCCCGAAAGCCTGACAGCTTTCGCGCATGAAATCGGGCGGTGCAGCCTGCGCCGTGACGCGTTCCTCGCTCAGGGCGAGGTCGAGCGAGCGGCTCATCAGATGCAACGGGGCTTTTCTCCCGCCATAGCGCGTGTCGCCCAGAATGGGGCAGCCGAGCAGGGCACAGTGTATACGTGCCTGATGGGTGCGCCCTGTCAGCAGCTCGAGTTCGAGCAGGCTATGGCCTTTGCCACGCGCCAGAACACGCCAGCGTGTCCGTGCGGTCTGCCCATCGGGATGGGTTTCCATATGCCATCCTTCCGGAGCGGTCTTTTTGCGCAAAGGCGCATCGACCAGCCCCTCGGAGTCCTGAGGACCGTTCTCCACGACAGCCCAGTAGGTCTTTCTGACCTTTCCCGATGCGAAAAGTGCCTGTGCTTCGACAAGCGCCTGTTTGCGCAGGGCGATCATCAGGCAGCCTGACGTGTCAGCGTCGAGACGATGCACCAGCCACGGTCCATTCTTGCGTCGTGACAACAGGGGGAACAGCGATTCGACCGAGTGCTGTGCCTTCGGGCCCGGATGCACCGGCAGGCCCGCGGGCTTGTCGATGACGACCAGTCGCGGGCTTTCATAGAGAAGAGGATAGGGAAAGCGGTCGATCATGACAGAAGTCCGGGCAGCGCACAGAATAGAGCGCAGAATGGAGAGAGGAGCGGGGGAGGGGGGTCAGTCCTCTTCGCGCTGACGCCGGGCCAGAACCTCACGCTTGCCGACATGGTTGGCAGCGCTCACGATTCCTTCCTTTTCCATCTGCTCGATAATCTTGGCCGCACGGTTATAGCCGATCGACAGATGGCGCTGAATGAATGAGGTCGAAGCCTTGCCTTCGCGCGTTACGAGATCGACCGCCTGATCGAACAGGCTGGATTCGGCATCGTAATTGCCACCATTCATGCCATTGCCGCTCGACGATGCGCTTGCAGCCTCGTCCTCAAGGTTGGAGACGACCTCTTCGTTATAGACCGGCTCGCCCTTGCTACGCAGATCGGCAACCACATCCTCGACTTCGCTATCGGTCACGAAGGGACCATGGACACGTGTGATACGTGCCGCGCCCTGCATGTAGAGCATGTCACCCTGACCCAGAAGCTGTTCGGCCCCCTGCTCGCCAAGAATGGTGCGGCTGTCGAACTTGCTGATTACCTGGAAAGAAATACGTGTGGGGAAATTGGCCTTGATCGTGCCGGTAATCACATCGACCGAAGGACGCTGCGTAGCCATGATCACATGAATGCCGGCTGCGCGGGCCTTCTGCGCCAGACGCTGCACGGCAGCTTCGATTTCCTTGCCTGCCACCATCATCAGATCGGCCATTTCGTCGATCACGACCACGATATGCGGCATGGTTTCGAGCGCGAGCTGCTGCTCGTCGAACACGGGCTGCCCTGTTTCGGGGTCGAAGCCGGTCTGCACGCGACGTGTCACGAGCTCGCCCGTGGCACGTACCTGGCGCACACGCTGGTTGTAGCCCGTGATGTTGCGTACCTGCAGATGCGCCATGGAGCGATAACGCTTGTCCATCTCGCGCACGGTCCATTTGAGCGCAGCGACAGCCTTGTTCGGCTCGGTGACGACCGGCGTCAGCAGATGCGGAATACCGTCATAGATCGACAGTTCGAGAATTTTGGGATCGATCATGATCAGGCGGCACTCTTCCGGCGTCAGCCGGTAGAGCAGCGACAGGATCATGGCATTCACGCCGACAGATTTACCCGAGCCCGTCGTGCCCGCGATCAGCAGATGCGGCATCTTGGCCAGATCGGCATAGACCGGGTTACCCGCAATATCCTTGCCCAGCGCCAGACGCAGCTGCGCACCGGGTTCCATGAATTCGGGCGTATCGAGCAGTTCGGAAAAATAGACGGTCTCGCGGGTGGCGTTGGGGACTTCGATACCGATGACATTACGCCCCGGAACGGTCGCGATACGCACGCTCAGCACTGAAAGCGAGCGGGCAATATCGTCTGCCAGACCGATCACACGGGCAGAGCGAATGCCCGGAGCGGGTTCGAGCTCGTAGAGCGTGACAACCGGACCTGCGTGAATGTCGCCGATCTGACCCTGCACACCGTAATCGGAGAGGACCTGTTCGAGCAGGCGGGCATTGGCCTGAAGCACTTCGTTGGAGGGGCCGTTGCCACCATGGGCAGGGGCCTTGCGCAGCAGCCCGAGCGATGGCGGCTGCCAGCCCGTGCTCTCCCAGCCCTGTCTCGCCGATTCAGCAGGCTGCGGTGGGCTCGGACGCTCCGGACGGGCGCGTCCGAAACCGAAAAATCCTCGACGGGGCTCTTCCTCGACCGGAGCGGCCGGCGCTTCTTCCGGGAAGGGCGTTGCATCCTCGATTTCGGCATAGCGTGCCACGGCAGCGGGCCGTGAGGCGCTGTCCTGATCGCGCGAAATCTGTGCCAGCTGCATGGCATAGGGGTTCGAGGGTGCAGGTTCCGGTGCAGGGGCGGGCTTGGGACTTGTTTGCAGCGTGCGCGGGGCTGCCGGTGCAGTCTCTTCGTGCCTTTCTGGCGGTTGCAGCCATCCGGTATTGGCGGGAATGAACGGTGCGCGAGCAGCGTCCCCGCCGCGTCGTGGCGTGGGGTAGGGATGCTCGTGACGATAGGCATTGGCCTCGACCGGCTCGTAGCTGCTCCAGTCCGGCGGACTGGACTGACCGCTGCGATGACCCAGGCGACGGGCGAGATGTTCGGACCCCTTGCCGAGTGAACGTGCCCCTCTGAACAGCGCCCGCCATTCGCTGCGCCGCAGCCCAAGCGCCAGTGGAACAAGTAAAGCAGTCAGCAGAAGACCCAGCAGCGAAAAGAGAATACCTCCTGGGCGCCCCATCGTCGCGCGTCCGGTCGCAACCAGATGATCGGCCAGAACCAGACCGAGCTGTCCGCCAAGACCGGCACGCGACGGCCAGCTTGTTGTCAGCGCAGGGACCAGAACCTGAACTGTGGCAATCAGCGATGCCGCAACCGGTAGCAGACACAGAAAGGCGATGAAACGCAGAACGGGCACGCTCAGGGCATGATGCCGGACGATCTGCCATGCCCAGCAGAGCATGACGATAATCGGCAGGGCGCTTGCCAGACCCAGCCATTGTACGAGCGCATCGGCCAGTGTCGCACCGGGTTGCCCCAGCAGATTGGTCGGCGCCGCAATGGTGGCTGTATCGAACGAGGGGTCCTGCGGATTGTAGCTCCACAAGGCCACAGCCAGAGCCAGGGCAAGGGCGAGCAGAACAAATCCGCCCAGCTCCGTTAGCCGGTCCTGTATCGGGCTGCGTGGTCCGGGAGCCGTTGTCCCTGTCGAAAAGAAGCGGCTGAACGAAGCCAAATTCGCATCTTCCTGTTCTGCGCAATACATCCTGCCCCGCGCATGGGGCATCGAGCATCGTCTGATCTAACTCTTTCGTGTGGCAGAACTATAGCGGAACAGCGTCCGGAGACGAGAGCAAAAAAGGCTGAAATCAGCCGCTATCGGGTCAGCTCCCTGTATCAGCGCCCTGTGTATGTCAGGACTTTGCCCCAGACCCCGCCGAAGGAACGTCGTTCCTCGTAAGTGCGTATCACAGGGCTGGGCGCGTATCGGGGTATCAGGAAGCGCGCCAGATCCTGACCTGTGCCACGCCGAAGCGACGTTCGGTCAGGAGGGGAAGGTCGATGGCGAGCTCGTCCTTGACGGCAGCCTCGGCCACGATCACGGCAGCCGGGGCGATCCAGCCTGAGCGTGTCAGCGCTCTCAGGGCGGCCGGGATCAGATCCTTGCCATAAGGCGGGTCGAGAAAGACAAGCGTGCAGGGGCGCGCGGCACGCGGTGCGCGCGTCACATCGCAGGTGAGTACGGACAGGTCGCGGTCCTCGAAGCGGCAGGCGCGTATGTTGGCCGAGATCATGGCCCGTGCGCTGCGATCCTGCTCCATGAAAATGGCCGATGCTGCCCCGCGGGAGAGAGCTTCCAGACCGAGTGCGCCCGTCCCTGCGAAAGCGTCGAGCACATGCGCGCTGCCCAGAAAATCGGCACCGGCCCAGGGGGCATGAGCGAGCATGTCGAACACGGCCTGACGGGCGCGATCGGAAGTGGGGCGTGTGGTTTCGCCCCGTGGCGCCTGAAGGGCGACGCCTTTGCGTTCACCGCCGACAATACGCATTATTCTTCTTCGGCATCCGGAGTGGAGGCAGCAGACGCGACCTCTTTGGTCACACGACGGACGCGACGCGGCGCGGCAGCAAGACCGGGAATCTGCTCGCGCAGAATCTTGCCCTGGACCTCTTCGATCTCGCGCTTTTGCAGCGTGCCAAGCTGGAACGGGCCATAGGAAACGCGGATCAGACGGCTGACATGCAGGTTGAGCCCCATCATGACGCGACGGATTTCGCGGTTCTTGCCTTCCTGCAGGCTGACGGTCAGCCAGGCATTATCGCCCTTCTGCGAGTCCAGACCGGCTTCGATAGGGCCATAGCGTACGCCATCGAATTCCGAGCCATGAGCGAGGGCAGCCAGTTTGCGCTCGTCCACCACGCCGAACACGCGCACACGATAGCGGCGTATCCAGGCATTCGACGGCAGTTCGAGGCGACGGGCCAGTTCGCCGTCATTGGTAAGCAGAAGCAGGCCTTCCGAGTTGATGTCCAGTCGTCCGACGCTGACCACACGTGGCATGCCTTCGGGCAGGGAGTCGAACACGGTGGGGCGGCCCTGCGGATCGCGGTGGGTGGTCATCAGCCCGTCGGGCTTGTGATAGCGCCAGACGCGTGTGTGTTCCTTGCCGCCGATCACCTTGCCATCGAGCTGGATGATATCGCCATCCTGAACGAACGTTGCCGGATGCTCGACCGAAGAGCCATTCATGCGGATGCGACCCGCCTCGATCATGCGTTCGATGTCGCGTCGGCTGCCAGCGCCTGCGCGAGCCATCCATTTGGCGATGCGTTCGCCTCTTTGTTCTTCGGTCATGATCGTCTGTCCTGTGGTGTCGTCTGTCGGGCCGCGTCGATGAATCCAGCCAATAGACGCGCATCGCCCGGATCGATAGCGAATTCCGGGTGCCACTGCACCCCCAGATTGAAAATTCCGTCGCCCGTCTCGATGGCTTCTATCAGACCGTCGGGTGCGCGGGCACTGACGATAAGCGATCCGGGGTCGCGCACGCCCTGATGATGGGACGAATTGACATGCATGACCCGACATCCCGTATAGCTGGCGAGACGCGTGTCCGGGGTAACGATCACCTCATGTCCTGCCTCGTCACGCGGGTTGGGTTGCTCATGACTGACGGGGCCGGGCGCCTGCTCGGGCAGATGCTGGTAAAGCGCCCCGCCCCAGACGATCGCCATAAGCTGCATTCCCCCGCATATGCCGAGCACAGGCAGGTTGCGTGCGCGTGCCTGTGCCAGATAGGCGAGTTCGGCATCGGTACGGCCCGGTTTGAGTGTGGTGGCGGGATGAGCGGCCTCGCCGTACAGCGCCGGGTCCGGATCGAAGGCGCCACCTGTTACGATCAGACCATCCAGACGGGCGATGAGGGCTTCTGCCAGTGCGGGTTCATGCGGCAGGCCTACAGGCAGCCCGCCTGCAGCACTGATGGCACTGAAGTAGTTCTGACGCAGGGCATAATAGGGCCAGCGTGAAAAATCCTGCGGTCCACCCGGTTCGATATCGAGAGTGAGGCCGATAAGAGGCGCGCGTGTCATGCGATGGATGTAAGCAGGGTTTATAGGCAAACAGAAGACTGGGTTGCAGTCATTCTGCGGATACAGGCAAGAGAGGGCGGCGGTGTGACAGATCGGGTTATCGACGGGGCATACGCAGGGACCGACACCTCAATGGGAATGGCGCAGGCTCTCGATGCGGCGCGTCAGGCAGCCGGCCGGGGTGAAGTGCCTGTCGGGGCCGTCGTGCTGGGCAGCGACGGGCAGGTACTGGCCGTTGCCTCGAACGAGGTGGAGAAACGTCAGGACCCCAGCGCCCATGCCGAAATTCTGGCGATGAGAGAGGCTGCACGTCTTCTGGGATCGCGCTCCCTGTCTTCATGTACGCTCGTGGTCACACTCGAACCCTGTCCGATGTGCGCTTCAGCCATGGTGCATTTTCGTCTGGGACGGGTGATTTATGGCGCTTACGACCCCAAGGGCGGTGGGGTGGATCACGGGCCACGTATTTTCGAGCAACCGGCCTGTCTGCACAGACCGGAAGTGATCGGCGGTGTGAGAGAGCAGGAAAATGCCCGATTGCTGAAGAAGTTTTTCATAACATTGCGGCAGTCTCGTCTTTCGTGAAACGGATTACCACGTTTTTACAGCGCGCTGTTCTGGACGAACCGGAAGACGCTTCATAAGTTTCTTGTACCGTACTGCACCCCTGGTGGTGCCAAAGCTGGAAAGATCATGACTGACGCCATGCCTGTTCGTTTGACGCCTTCACGGAAATTCCGTTCCCTGGCTCTGGTTGCCGCCACGGCGCTGTCCATCGGAGCGGGCGCCTCGTCATCAGCCTGGGCCGAAGGGCCGATCACGCCCCAGACCCAACTCCAGACCCTGCCGAACTTCGTCAATCTGGTGAAGCAGGTAAAGCCTGCTGTGGTCTCCATCACCTCTCATATCCGCGCCGATGTGGCGGAGCAGGAAGAAGGTGGCGGCGGTGGCCAGCAGATGCCGCAGGGCATGCCTTTCCCGTTCCCCTTCCCGTTCCAGATGATGCCGCAGCAGCAGCAGCCGCGCCGCACGGTCGAGGCACGCGGATCGGGATTCATTATCTCCAGTGACGGCTATATCGTTACCAACAATCATGTGGTGAACGGGGCAACCAAGGTTTCCGTCACGCTCGATGACGGCACGACCCTGCCTGCCAAGATTATCGGGCGCGACCCCAAGACCGATGTCGCCCTGCTCAAGATCAAGCCCAACGGCAAGCTGCCCTTCATCGAGCTGGGCGATTCCGACAATGTCCAGCCGGGTGAATGGGTCGTTGCGGTCGGCAATCCGTTCGGTCTGGGCGGTACGGTCACGGCGGGTATTGTCTCGGCACGCGGTCGCGACCTGAATGCCGGTCCTTATGACGACTTCATCCAGATCGATGCGCCGATCAACCACGGCAATTCGGGTGGGCCGCTCTTCAGCCAGAACGGCAAGGTGATCGGCATGAACGCTGCCATCATCTCGCCCTCGGGCGGATCGATCGGTATCGGCTTTGCCATCCCCTCCAACACGGTCAAGAGCGTGGTGGACCAGCTGCGCACCTCGGGTCATGTCACGCGTGGCTATCTGGGCGTGCTCATGCAGCGTATCTCGCCGACGCTGGCGCAGGCTCTGAACCTGAAGCCAAGCGAGCCGGGCGCACCGCCTGAGGGCGCGCTGGTGGCTCAGGTCACGAAGGGCGGTCCTGCCGACAAGGCCGGGCTCAAGAGCGGTGACGTGGTTACGGCGCTGAACGGCACCAAGATCAAGAGCGTGCACGATCTGGTCGTTCATACGGTTTCGATGAAGCCCGGTACCGATGCGACGCTGACCATTCTGCGCGATGGCAAGAGCCAGACCATTACCGCCAAGATTGGCAACATGCCCAAGGACGGCGAAGGCGCCGATGCTGCATCGTCCGACGATTCCAGCCAGGCTGGCGGCGGCAAGATCGGTATCGCCCTTGCACCGCTCTCGCGTGACATGCGTCAGCAGCTGGGTGTGGATGATACCGTCAAGGGCGCGGTGATCAGCCAGATCGCTCCCGGTTCGCCAGCCGAACAGGCCGGTGTGCGCCCCGGTGACATCATTCAGGCCGTGGGGAATACGGCTGTGGACAACCCGCGTGCCGTGCTGACTGCTGTGCGCGGTGTGCTCAAGAACAAGCAGCCTGTCCTGCTGCGCGTGCTGCGTGACGGCCAGCAGATCTTCATCGCGATCGCTCCTGCAGGAAGCGACAGCGATGACGATGGCAATGACGACGGCAATTGATCCCGGTCGCGGGTGACGATCCGGCGTTTCGGTTTCGTCGTCAGTAAAAGAAAGGCAGGGCCGCAGGGCCCTGCCTTTTTTATTGGCCCGGTTTTTATCGGCTTGGTTTTTATCGGGCCGCTTTTGTCCGGCCGGTTCTGACTGCGGCAATCGGTTTGCCGCGCCTGCCACTCTGCGGCACAGTAGGGCCATGACCCGTATCTTCATTGATTCCGATGCCTGTCCGGTCAAGGACGAGGTTTATCGCGTGGCCGGTCGTTATGGACTGCACAGTTTTGTCGTGGCCAATCGCATGATCGCCCTGCCCGACTCTCCTCTGATCGAACGTATTGTCGTCGAATCCGGTCCCGATGTGGCGGATGACTGGATTGCCGAACATGCAGTCGGGAATGACATCGTGATCACTTCCGATATTCCGCTTGCAGCCCGTTGTGTCGAGAAGGGCGTGCATGTGATCGACCCGAAAGGACGCGTGCTCGACAGCGATGCGATCGGCATGGCGCTGGCCATGCGTAACCTCATGACCGATCTGCGCTCGGCAGGGATGATGACGCCGGGCGGCGCCGCATTCGGCAAGGCAGATCGCTCGCGTTTCCTTTCCGCGCTGGATACGCTGGTCAACAAGGCCCGCAAGCCGCGGCCTCGCCCCATGGTTCTGCCGCCGGGTTAGGTTTTGCGCCGACTGATTTCGGGTCATGACCGGTCAATCGGAACTTTTCGGTCATGAGGTCGCACCATGGAGCGCGGCATAATCGGGGGCTGGATCTGACAGAATGAAAACGCTGTCTTCAAAAACGATATCGTTCTGGCAAGCAGGGCAGCTTATGCGCCAGAGCATCAAACTGCGCTTTCTTTATCGACCTGACGTTCTGAGCCTGATCGGCGTCGTGATCCTTGCGGGTTCTTTCCTCGCTGTGATCAGACAGGCTTACCTGCCTTCGATGGCCCGGGCCTATGGGAAGCTGGATAACCCGGATTATCTGGCGCTGAGCTGCCTCGATATGCTCGTGTTCTGGTTCCTGACTCTTACGGTCACTCGTGCGCGTCTGACCTCGCGACGCGGTTTGGCGCTCTGGCGGCTGAATCGGGGGGCCATGCAGTCTCTTGGCGTCAATGCGTTCGTTCAGGTTATTCCGGCCGGGCTGACAGGTCTCGTGATTCCTGAAATCATCACGGCAATGGGGGAGCGCATGGCATTCCCGTTGAAGCTGGGAGGGGGGTGTCTTCTTGGTCTGCTGTGCGTGTTCTGGATCTGGCTGAGCGTACGCTGCTTCGTGATGAGCTACATTGCGTGGGAGAGTGGCCATGCGGGTTTTCGTATCGCGCAGAGTTATGAAGCCATGAGAGGTCATGTCTGGAGCTACGTTTTCTGGAGCGCAGTCCTTACTGTTCCGTTCGCGCTGACGACTGTTCTGGTGCAGAAGACCGCAGCGTTCGCCCTGTCGGGTTCCTCTCTGATCGGGGCAAGCCTCATCGTGACAACCATGATTGCCGTGGCAAACCACATCCTGTCCCGTAATTTCGATCTGCTGTTCTTTCAGGCCTTGAGACCCGACAGGGTCTAAGGGGGACGATCAACGGCCACCCGGCTGAAGAGCAAACGAAAGATGGATAAATTCTTACATACATGTCATCTTGATTCGATGGTCAGATTGTTCCTCATCCTGTTTGCTGAACACGATGATGGCACGCGATGGCCTGATCTATCTTGCTGACGACCTTGTTCTGGAAATGACCGATTTCATGACCGCTTCGATACAGGATACCCTGCGGGAAACAGCGCCGGATGAGCATCTGGCCTCCCTTCTTCTCGATGCACGGCGCACCAACAAGCCCTTGCAGACCGTCCCCGAGAGCATTGTTCCCATCAATCCCAAAGCCGCTTACGCCGTGCAGGATGTCGTTGCCCGCCTGCTCAGCGAGTCGGGAAAAGGGGAGATCGTGGGATGGAAGGTGGGCGCAGCCACACCGACGGCAACCCCGGCCTGTGCGCCGCTTCATCGTGCGACGGTCTTCGAGAGCGGGCACGATCTGTCGCCCTCTTTCTGTCGTTTTCACGGTGTCGAGGCTGAAATTGCCTATTCGCTTGCCAGCGATCTGCCCGCACGCGAGACCGCCTGGACGGTCGAAGAGGTCGGTGAGGCGATCGGGGCCATCCATGCCGCCATCGAGCTGCTCGATACGCGTTTCGTGGCGCCCGACACACAGCATAACCTGTCTCATCTGGCCGATCAGGGCAGTCATGGCGCACTGATTGTGGGGCGTGGCGTTACAAACTGGCGCGATTTTACCCCAATCACCCTACCCATGACCATGCTGGTCAATGGTGAAAAGCGTTACGATCAGCGGGGCGGCAACAAGGCAGGCGATCCGCTGCGTCTTCTGACCTGGCTGGCCAATCACGCCATTGCACGCGGGCGTCCCCTGCGCGCAGGCGATGTCATTACGACCGGTTCCACAATGGGTACACTCTTCGTGGAAGATCCATCGGATATCTGCGTGGCTTTCGAAGGGCTTTTCCCGGTCGAGGCCCATCTGGGTGCGCCTTTCCGTCTGCACGCGCGTTGATATCGGGTAACTGCCGCCGGATGACAGCCATATGGCCTGTCGTTGTGCCCGTCACGCCAAGGTGATGCGCCATATGGCGGCGATCTTCATAGGGTTGCAGGCCCTGCAACCCGCCAGACGGACGTATCATGGCCAGCAAGACCGATATCCTGATGATCGACCCGATGCCTGCGAGCTTCAATGAGCAGCTCGGGTCGCCTTTTCGCCTCCATCAGTTCAGCACGCTCGCGGCACTCGGCCCGCTCGCCGAACGTATAGAGGGCGTGACGACCGGCGGCGGGAGCGGTCTGCCGCGCGCGGTCATGGATGTTCTGCCGAACCTCAAGGTCATCTCGGTCAATGGTGTCGGCTATGACAGGATCGACATCGATGAGTGTCGTCGCAGAAATATCCGCGTGGCCACAGCGCAGGGTGTGCTGACCGAAGATGTAGCCGATATGGCGATGGGGCTCATGCTCGATACCGTGCGCGGCATTACAGCCAGCGACCGGTTCGTGCGTGCCGGAAAATGGGGGCACGAGCCTGTGCCCAATTCATGGACGCTCAAGGGGCGCAAGCTCGGTATTGCCGGGTTCGGTGCCATTGGCAAAGCCGTCGCCAAACGCGCAGCTGCTTTCGACATGACCATTGCCTATTTCAGCTCGCGCGAGCAGACCGATACCCCTGAATACCCGTTTTATCCGGAATTGCGCGTTCTGGCAGAATGGGCGGATGTGCTGGTGCTTTGCGTCTCCGGTGGCGCACGGTCTTTCCACATGATCGACAAGGCCATGCTTGAGGCTCTGGGCCCCAAGGGGTTCCTGATCAATGTGGCGCGCGGCAGTGTGGTGGACGAGGCGGCACTTCTCGACGCCCTGCAGACAAACGCCATTCGCGGTGCGGGACTGGATGTCTTCGAGAGGGAACCCGAAATGGACCGGGCATTCTGGTCGCTCGACAACGTCGTCTTGCAGGCCCATCGTGCCAGTTCGACGGTTGAAACACGCACAGCCATGGGGCGTCTGGTTTTCGATAATCTGGCAGCCTTTTTTCAGGGCATGCCGCTCCTGACACCCCTGCTCTGAGGCACCTTTATCCTGGCTGGCCCTGATAGGCCGGGGTCAGGGGCCAGTCGGTATGGGACCGGTTGGGATCTTTGGGGGCATGTGTAACTCTGGCATGCCCCACGCGGAAACGGTCGAAATGCAGATTGGCCCCCGGTCGTGCGATGCGCGCCGTGCTGGGAAGAAAATAGACCCTGTTACCGGGGTAATCGATCAGGGCGATATGACTCTGGAAAAAATCCATCCCGAGCAGGCCCATGGTCAGATCGTCCTGTGCATAGACCGTCATCCTGTCCAGATGCAGATCTCCGATCCTCATCGTTACGCCGGTTGTCGGGACGATATGCGAGCGGAGGGAGCCATAAAGCGCGACGCCATCATGACCGGTTATATTGCGCGACATATCGCCGCCCGGCGGAAGCCATTTGGCGGGCAGTGTCGTCACGGGTACATCCGGGTCGAGTGTGAAATCCCGCAGGGTTCCCCCTACAGAGACCGGGATCAGTGTCTTTTCCTGCAACGGGACGCTGTATGTTCCGTGCCCCATCAGGGCTGACGGGGCCTCTTTACACGTTTCATCACGGCGAAAGCGTATCAGCGCGAAAATTCCGTGTGGCATGTCGAGCAGAACGGAAAGGTGCTCAAAGCTGTTGAAACCCATCACACCGATAAGAGGGGTCTTGCCGATCTGCTGGGACGGGTAATCGACCTGCTGGATCATATCGGGCGTACCCATATCGATCGGACCGAGCCTGAAATTTCCTGCCCGAATGATCGGATAGGTCTCGGAATGCACGCCGTTGATCGTGACATGAGCCGATAGACGGGTATCGGTCGTATCGAACCCGTTCATGTTGCCTACATAGAACCTGTCGAACCCCGGCGAAAAATAGACGGCGACCGGTCGTCCCTCGAGTGTGGCGGGCAAAACGGGCGCATCGCCCATGCCTCCGAGCAGGGGCAGCTGAACGGCACCTTCAACGCAATCGGGCGCGTCAGAGGCGAGGGCAGGCACGATGCCCATCGTGACACAACACAGAGCAAGTACGGACAGGCCTTTCGCGATCGATGCAAAACCCTGACCCGGACGGCTCATCTCAACTGGCTGTCCTTGCTGCCTCGCCGGTTGATGCCGGTGAAGACCGGCCTCTTGTCGCGCTCCGATTGGCACTCCACGCATAATTTGACTCCAGGCAGGGCACGTTGACGCGCAGGTGGTATGTCTTCTCCGCACGAAACGCATTCTGTCAGGGTCTCGCCCTTGGGCATATTGGCGCGTGCTCTCTTCACGGCATCGCTGATCGTATCGTCAATCTGGTCTTGAACGGCTCCATCGGGAGCCCAGCCGGTTGCCATGGCTTTACCCCTTTTACCTGGTTTCTACTGCTTGAGTCTGATGTTGTGTCTGCTTCCGATGCGGGCAAGAGGTGGGGGCAAGAGCTGGTGGCAAGAGCTGCAGAAATATCCCGAACCTTGCTCTTGCCTGCATCGTTCATCGGCCTGATTGGGGAGGCGAAACGATGGATCGTCCCGATGACGCGGGAACAGGTGCGGTCATTCGGGTCATGCCCCGGCAGGAACTGCTCGATCCGGTTCAGTCAGCCGCGTTCCTCGGCCTGACACCGGGACTTTTCCGTGCGCTGCGACTATTCCGCTGCGGCCCTGCCATGCTGAAAATCCGCTCGCGGCCGTTTTTCCGGAGAAGCGAGCTGGAGCGTCTGCGTGTGGAATGGTGCAAGGCCGTGCGCGTACGTGGCGAAGACAGACTGGCTGCGCTGTCTCACGATGAAGTGGACGACAATGAGCGGGGCCAGTGCATGGAGTGGCAGGAAAAAAACACTGCCGGGTCCGAACTCGACCCGCTTATGCGGCTTTTGGCCCTGCGTGCCATACGCCATCGCATCGTCGTTTCCATTTTCTGGATGATGGCGATCGTAGGGGGCGCCATCTGCCTGACGCTTTACTGAATTACCTTCCCTGAGGGCTGCATTTCGTGAGGGGCGGCCTTACTGAACGGAGACATATCCATGCTCTCGCGTCTGCCTGCAATCACCCTGTTCGGCTCCCTGGCCTGCAATGCAGCCCTGCTTGCCCTCGCGCACAGAAAAACCGGCGCAGCGGCAAGGGGGATCAACTGTACGGCACACTGGCTCAAAGGAGATGAGGCCGCCTCTGTCACACAGTTCGATGGCGTTCATTCGGGGACAGGCATGGCGACCAATGTCGCTGCTGTGCTGTTCTGGGCTGTTTTTTACGATTGCGCCCTCGGCAAGCGTCCCACCCGGGCGCGCGCGGTCGTTGCAACACTCGCTCTGGGGCCGGTTGCGGCCCTCGCCGATTACAAGGCGACACCCAGACGGTTTACCCCCGGCTGGGAACTGGTTTTTTCGAAAAAAGAGATGGCGGTGGTTTATGCCGCCATGGTCGCCGGTATGGCGTTCGGGGCATCGAGGGGCAGGCGAGACGCCTGACCCTCTCTCACGACTGCTTCAGGCCGTGCCGCCCACGGTCAGACCGGCGAGCTTGAGCGTCGGCTGTCCCACGCCCACAGGCACACCCTGACCGGCCTTGCCGCAGGTGCCGATACCGGGGTCGAGTTCGACATCCTGACCGATCATCGAGATCTTGTTCATGGCATCGAAGCCATTACCGATCAGTGTGGCGCCCTTGACCGGCCGCGTGACCTTGCCATCCTCGATCAGATAGGCCTCCGACATGGCAAACACGAATTTGCCCGAGGTGATATCGACCTGGCCGCCACCGAAATCGACGGCATAAAGGCCGCGTTTCGTCGAGCGTATCATGTCTTCTGTCGTGGCATCGCCACCCAGCATGAGCGTGTTGGTCATGCGCGGTAGCGGCACATGCGCATAGGACTGTCGACGGCCATTGCCCGTGGGAGCAACGCCCATCAGACGCGCATTCAGCCTGTCCTGAATGAAGCCGCGCAATATGCCGTCTTCGATCATGACGGTGCGGCCCGATGGCGTGCCTTCGTCATCGATCGTCAGAGAGCCTCGGCCCTCTTCTAGCGTACCGTCATCGACCACGGTAACACCGGGAGCCGCCACACGCTTGCCCACCATATCGCTGAAGCTCGATGTTCCCTTGCGGTTGAAATCGCCTTCCAGCCCATGGCCCACGGCTTCATGCAGCAGAATGCCCGGCCAGCCCGAACCGAGCACGACGTCCATCTCGCCTGCTGGGGCGGGGCCTGCCTCGAGACTCACTTTTGCCCGGCGGACAGCCTCATCCACGGCGCTTTGCCATGTTTCGCGCCCCAGAAGGCGTGACAGGCTGTAGCGGCCGCCCATGCCCCGGCTGCCACTTTCGCGACGGCCATCGCGTTCGAGCACCACCGAGACATTCAGCCGGACGAGCGGGCGCAGATCGGCCGTGCGAAACCCTGAATCGCGCATGATCTGCACAGCCTGCCATTCGGTCGCGATACTGGCAGAGACCTGCACAACCTCCGGGCCGAGACCGCGCGCATAGGCATCGATCTCGCCCAGTACGGCGGCGCGTGCGGCGAATTCCGTATCGCCCAGTGGGCTTTCGGGCGTGTAGAGCTGACGATTGGTGGCATGAGGCGATGCCGCCAGCACGCCGCTTCGTCCCTGACGCACGACAGAGACCGCCCCGGCCGCGCGTTCGAGCGCGCTTTTGCTGATCTCGTCGGAATGGGCAAAGCCGGTTTCTGGACCGATGACCGAGCGCAGCCCGAAGCCCGACGAGGTATCGAAACTGGCAGAGCGTATGACCCCGTCATCGAGCACGATGGACTCGCTTTCGCGATATTCGAGGAAGAGTTCGCCATCCTCGATCCCTTCCAGAGAGCGGGTAACGATCTTTTCCGCCTCGTCGCGTGTCAGCGTGCTGTGTGCGCGTTCGAAAAACAGACGGTCCGTGACCGCCAGGGCAGAGAGGGGCGCAGTCTCGGCATAGGATGTCATGGGTACGAAAAGCTCCTTCATGAACCCAGACACATGGCGTTTCCGGTGAACGAATGCGAGAGGAAACCGCGTCATGCCATGCAAAAAGACGGATGACGCTGCGTCACCGCGAGACCGGTAACGACCGCTACCTTGCCAGACGGGCGTTGAAGGCAATGAACACCATCATGAGCGCCAGAAGGGCAAAGCCGGTCGTCAGGCTACTGAAATGGGCTATGGCCCCGATCAGCGCCGGGCCGGCCAGAATGCCCGCATAGCCCATCGTCGAGATGGCTGCGACAGCCGCATTGATTCTCATGACCGTCTGCGTTCCTGTCAGGGCGTAGAGCACAGGCACGATATTGGCGCAGCCCAGACCGATCAGGGCAAAACCCCCCAGAAGGCTCACCGGTCCAGGCCCGACCACGACCAGAACGAACCCCAGGCTGGCACAGAGTGCCCCACCGGCCATAACGGGCGCACGACCGCATAGCGCCACGATACGATCGCCTGTCAGGCGTCCCAGCGTCATGGCTGCGGCAAAAATGGCGTAGCCCCATCCCGGCGTGATCCCGAAACCGCTGCGTTCGCCCGCCAGATAGACCCCGCTCCAGTCGAGCACGGCGCCTTCGGCCAGAAAGGCAAGACCGGTCAGAAGTCCCAGCAGCCAGACGATACCGCGCGGCAGGGCAAAGCCTGCCTCGCCGCCGGGTTCGGGCTCGTTGAGTAATCCCCGCCAGGCGAAGCAGAAAAGCCCGGCAAGACAGATCTGCCCGATCACGACGCTATGCCAGGGCTGCGCGTGCAGGACAGCCATAAGCTGGGGGCCTGCCGCCCCGATGGCGCCGCCGATGCTGAAAAACGCATGAAACCCGGAGAGCATCGGGCGCTGGCTACGTTTTTCGACCTCGACCGACTGGATGTTCATTGCCGTCTCGATGGCCCCAAGCCCCATGCCCAGGCCGAAAACAGAGGCAGCAAGAAGGGGAATATCATGGGCCAGAGCCAGCGGTAGCAGCACAATGCCAGCCAGCGAAATGCCCCCCGTGGCGACAATGCGACAGCCCCAGCGCCCTACCCAGTGTCCGGCCAGAGGCATGCCGATGACCGATCCGGTGCCAAGACACAGAATCAGCAGTCCGAGCCCACCGTCATCGAGCCCGGCATGATGCTTCACCACCGGGACGAGACACGACCACAAGGCCGATACGGCCCCGACAAGAAAGAAGACGCTTCTTGTGCTGTTTTGCAACCCAAGCAGTGTTGTCCTGTTCATCCGGCATCCCCCCCTTTTCTGACGCCTGAGGCGCCGGGAAGGGCAGAGCGCCACAAAACGGCACCGGGCTCGAGTCACATCTGTGACAGATTGCCGCCTCAACCTCGTGAAAAGAGAGAGGCAGGCCAGGCGATTATGGCCCGGAACCGATGGAGACCGCATGACGAGAAACCGCCTTTCCCTTCCCGATTTTCTTCTTCTGGGGTCATCGCTCCTCGTATTGACCCTGTCGAGTGCGACCGCTTCCGCCTGGGCAGCAGGTCAGAACGCAGAGGCAGCTCCGCAGCAGGAAGGGGGCAGCGTTTCTGAC
>Ga0157365_10000475_pt1 | contig 17474 bp, 18 predicted proteins | sample AttsexASBM3_FD_111478 | JGI IMG/M metagenome (GOLD analysis project Ga0157365, IMG submission 111478) | Fungus gardens microbial communities from leaf cutter ant in Ribeirão Preto, State of São Paulo, Brazil - Atta sexdens ASBM3 | ecosystem: Host-associated > Fungi > Mycelium > Unclassified ... | reverse complement strand
TGACTGTTTGTGACCGTTTATGTGGGTTTGACCGTTTAAGCTTACGCTTTAACGTTTTCATGAAGGGAACTGGTCCATCTGACAGCGGGCGGGGAGGTGAGAGTCGTACGGCGATTCCGGGCAGGGTGAGGGATGGAGCTTATTTATTGGCCGGGACCTCGGGTCCCGGCTGTACACTGTATGTTCTGCGTCGCCAGCGGCAGACTTACCGGCGCATAAAGCGTGCCCGCCACGGCTTGAGAACCCATAACGCCAGCCCGGCAGTGATGAAGTCGAAGGTAATCGCGCAGCCAAAGACCAGGTGCCAGTTATGGGTGTGCTGATACATCAGCGCCGCCAGCGGGCCGCCAAAGATCGAGCCTATGCCCTGAGAGATATAGAGCCAGCCATAGTTGGCTGAGGCATTTTCACTGCCGAAGGTGTCGGTGAGTGTTGAGGGAAAAAGCGAGAAGATTTCACCCCAGCCAAAGAAGACGACGCCTGAGAGCAGAACGAACAGCAACGGATCTTCACGGCACGCCAGCCACAGCGTCATCGCCACGCCCTCCAGTGCGAAGGCAATAAACATGGTGTTTTCACGCCCATAGCGGTCGGAGATAAAACCAAACAGCGGTCGCGTTAAGCCGTTGGTGAAACGATCGATGGTCAGCGCCAGAGGCAGCGCGGCCATACCGAAAATGACCGCCTTGCTGATGCCAAAGTCTTCGGCAAAAATCGCCATCTGCGACGTCACCATCAGACCCGAGGTCGACATCATCGTCATCATCACAAACATCAGCCAGAACAGCGGCTGACGCAGCATTTCCCCGGATTTAAACTGGCGCTGACTTACCACCGGTGCGGATGATGTGCTGACCGGCGTCATCATGCTGGTTCCGGGCAGCCTTAAGTTCTGACTGGCGAGAAGACCCACCGCGGCGAAGAGCAGGCCAAAAACCGTCATTGTCTGTTCAAGGCCGTAGCTGTTGAGAGAGATGGAGATGGGGAAGGTGGTAAAAATCGCACCCATGCCGTAGCCCGCCGCCACGGTTCCGGCGGCAAAACCGCGCTGCTGTGGAAACCATTTCATCACCAGCCCCACGACGCCGATATAAACAATCCCCGTGCCCAGTCCGCCGAGGCAGCCATAAACCAGATAAAGTGCGGCCAGGCTATCGACCCGGGCGGCAATGACCCAGCTGAAGCCAGCCATCACCGTACCTATCGAGATCAGCAGACGCGGGCCAAAACGCTCCACCAGCCGACCCTGAAAGGGTGAGAAAAAGGTCTGCAGGATAATCAGCACTGAGAACGTTACCTGCAGTTCCGCCAGCCCGACGCCGAGTCTGGCCATCATCGGTTTGGTCAGCAGCGTCCAGACGTACTGCGGGCTGGAAATGGCCGCCATGCAGATTAAGCCAAGCAGAAGCTGTACCCACTTGCTGTGTTTCGCTATTACCACTGGTTCGCTAATTGAGGTCATGGCTCTCTCCGGAAGTACGTTCTGTAATGCAGCCAGATTCCGCCCGCTCTGTATGCCACTCTTATGGCGTCGCAGATATCCGGACGGTTAACGGCTGATGCCAAATCTTTGAGATCATCATCCCTGGGGAACGACGTGACTGAAAAGTTTGCAGGAAGTGTGCCAATCTAAAAAACCTTCAAAATCAGGGATTAAAAGGAAGGGCAAAGTGATAAGTGTGATGCAGTGCAAAATATGAGTGCGCTGAGTTGGTGCGCAGGAATGGGATGAGCGCGGGTAGTGACTGATTTAAAGAGGGTGTGCTGAAGAGGTTACAGGAAGAATGAAGGAGACGAAAAGCCGGCAGGGTGGCAGGCTTTCAGGGGGGGGAGGTCGTCATGTGGCAGAGTCTGGATAACTATCGCAAACTATTATTTTTGTCTGATTCAGTTTTCTTACTTGTACCAATTATTTTTTTCATCAGGAAATGTACCCCTGAAAGCCTCATTTCTCCGACGAAATTTGACGCACAGTCATCAGGAATCCATGAGCGGTGGTTTCCCAAAGTTCAGGCGAAAAATCAAACTCGTATCGTTTCCTGAACTCCTCTTCGACACCATCACCATAAGTGCAGATAAAATCATCAACTTCTTCGACGAGATCTTTGAGCATCCAGTCTGGCGCTGACCTTTTGAACAGTCGAATGATGCCCTCAATCGTATCCTCGCCATCATTGATGATGTCGGCGTCCTGGTTGAAATAACCGAAAATAAGCTGATCGAGAAAGTGGAAGTTTTGCATTTTGTACCTAAAGATCCGGGAACGCGGTAAGAATGTAATAAGGTTTGCCGTTATATTGTTGAAACTCGATAACAATTCTCACATTTGTCATGACGATTCGCTGGTTATTCCCGCGCCTGAAACCGTAGCCAATCGCTTTACCAGATGCATAGCGAATAGTAAGCCTTGCTCCCTGCCTGCCTCCGCCAAGAACAGATTTTATAACGCCCCGATTAGCAAAGAGCGCTCTCGATATGGCTTCTTCTGCAACATGCACATTGCTAAAGGTGGTGGAATACTGCAAACGTTTATTCGCTTCAAAGCGGGCTAATAGCTCTGTATCGCTTTTGCCAACATGTGTGGAAAGCGTGTGTCCGCCGGGTTTAAAACCCGTCATTGACTCATGCTCACTGAGTTTGATGCGGCCAGCCCTTACTGCTGCTACCCGGCTTGCGCCGATGCCAAGTGCAAATCCTACTGGAACAGCAATATCGACAGTCAGCCCGATTTTCATCGCCGTATCGTCATCTGCTCCAAAGGATTTGGCAATTGCTGTTGCTGCCTCATAAGTTGCCGTGCGGGTGTCTCTACCCACAATGAGCTGGTTTGCAGCAGCGTGAATGCTATCAAGACTATGTGCGCCAACAACTACACATCCTGCTTTTGTTAAACCAGTAGGTTCAGGAGCGATACACAGAGCGGTGGCACCAGCCAGCTCAAGTGAACCCATGACAAGTCCAAGCCCTCCGATAAGGCGGTTACTCATCGTTTCCGCTTCTGTCACTGTTTTGTCAGAGAGCGCGGCAGCAAGCTGAACAGGGGACATCGCGATCTTTATGCCATCATCCATAATGCAACCTCATGTGTTTAGAAGACAAACAGGACCAGTCTAAACTTTTTTCTGACATGACCAATCATTTCAGAGCCAGAAATGTTCATAGTGAAAAGGATTTGCACTGATCATTTTAGATTTAAGTATTCTAAATCATTCTGTTAGGTGTTGAAGGTATAAGGGCTGCGTGTATATCGGTGTACATATGGAGTAATCACTTCTGGCTGGAACTTAAAAAAAGCGGCCTGAACCGGTTCGGTTGCTGCGGGAGGTAATGACTGCATGCGGGTAGTCAGTCGGACTCGCTGTTTTCATTCAGAAGCAGGGCGGTGAAGTCCACGTTGCTTACGTTGAACAACTACTGCTCGCGGCGGTGTGAGGTGAACGTGCTGGTGCCCCCACTGCAAAAGCTAAATCTGTCAGCATCATGAATGAATAATCGTCGCGATTATTGACTGGGTGTAAGTAGGCCGCAGACACAAAAAAGCCCGTGGGCTTACGCCGTGCGGGCTCTTAGGGCTTCAACGGATGACTCTGATAATCACCGATGGAGAATTTTAGTGGCTGGCGGAGTCTGAATAAAGTTCGCAAGCCTATGTATTTAGGTGTCTTTATCTAATTCAACTTTGTTCCGTGTACCTAAACGTGTACCAATTATTGAATCTCATACCCCGGAACGGCTGCGCCAGGTTAACCAACGACCAGCTTAAAATCCAAATAAAATGATTTTAGAGAAAAGTGTTCACACTGTTCACTATTGGTTATTGTTTATTAAATTCATGGGGTTAGGCAGTGAATGGTTTGAGGCGGAATGTGCACTAAGGTTCATTATAAGTGATCACTTTGAATTGAGTGATAAAAACCCACCCAAAGCCTGTTTAGAAGCATATATTAAAAATTATCAGTAGAAAATAATTATTTATTTTGACTGAAATTTACTAAATCATAAACGTAATACATCATCTGTCATAAAATGATGGCTTTACTATACCTTCAGCCTTAATAACTAATATCATAGTGTTTTCATCTTTTTATTTGACTTAATGTCAGATAGTTATAGGTTTAATTGGGGGTGATTTTATTGACTTGTATTAGTGTGGCTTAAGATAGTTCTTGAGTATGCAGATCTTGCCGTACATAATGGTGATTCATTAGATGGCATTACTATTATTTTCAAATAATTCAAGGGTAAAGTTATGAGTGTTAATGTTTTTTGGGATAATTCAAATATTTGGCTTGTAGGTAAAAAAGTTTGCAGTCAGATCGAGCCAGGGCATGAGGATGCCTTCAGAATTCATTTTGCAAATTTAGTGGATTTTGTTGTTGGTGGCCGAACTGTTGATTATTGTTTTGCTGGCGGTTCACTCCCTCCCCAAAATGATGCTCTCTGGGATATGATCAAAAAGGCAGGGGTCAGCGTGGAGTTACAACAGCGCGGAGCAATGGATGGGAAAGAAGTTGCAGTAGACCAAGCTATCCATTTTGCTATGTTAACTAGAATAGTTGATAGTGATAAGCCAGGTACTATGGTGCTTCTCACTGGTGATGGTAATGGCTTCCTTGACGGTAAAGGTTTTATCGCACAGCTTGAAAGGGCTATAAAGAAAGGTTGGGAAATAGAAGTATACAGTTGGGATGCAGGATGTAATCGGTATCTTAAAAAATTCGCAGAGGATAATGGTAAATATATACCTCTGGAGCCAGCATATAATAAAATAACTTTTATAAATAATCATCGCTGGGCGAAATGACGCCCCATGAAGTTAACCCGGTTAGGCTGGGCTTTTATTTAAATAATTGTTAGATATAAATCTAGTATGCATGATTGGCTTCATCTAAATGAAACCAATTCGCAGTATCAGATTAATTCATTTCAAGCTCGCTTATAGTTAGCTCCCTGACTTTTATTTTTTTATGGGCTATGAGTTTAATTCAGTGTGAAATACACTAACCGGCCTAATCCGGTTAGTGTTTAATTATTTACTGACTGCATGCTGGCAGCCAATCTGCCTCGCTGTCCTCATGCAACGTCAGGTTAGTCTGTATGCCGTTATTCGTACGGCGCTTAAGCAGCACGCGCTCATACTCTTTCAGCGTCTGCGGTACAGCCTGCCCGAAAGCCGTCAGGCTTAGTGGATGCTGATGCCCCCGCGATTCCATAAATGACAGATACGCATGATAGAGATAGCGCTTCGGATTCAGCGGGCGGATATTGGCGTTACCGATAAACAGCCCGTTTGGCGTGCTCAGCGGCATCAGGTATCCGCAGAAATCAACCAGCGGATCGGCCTGTCGTTTGATATCCAGCGCCTCACCGGATGATTGCTGCGCCTGCAGCAGCTCGCGCGCCTCATCGGGTGACGCGAAGCGCTGCATCAGATGACGAACAATCACGGCCAGCTCGGCGCTGATTTTATCCAGTAACTGCGTGTCACGCTCTTTTACCGGTATCACTTCGGGGAACGTCAGGATAACCCGGCGACGTGACACGCCGCCGCTTCGGTCGCTGAAGCGCATCGGGTTGTTGTTCACCGCCAGAATGACCGCCGGGATGTGCGTTGAATAGGCGTCGCGATATTTTGGATCGATGGCTACCGCGTCGTCGCCGGTTATCGCCTTGATGCCTGCGCCGTCGCCGCTCCATTTCTCCTGGTCAGGAAGGATAATAAGTGAGAAGCCCACCACGCTGGCGCGCTCGCGCGAGGATTCCAGCGTGTCGATGGTGGCGGACGTGGTGTTGTCTTTTCCGGCCAGCAGAGTGGCTATCGAAGCCATGACGCTTTTACCGCTGCCGCCGGGGCCGGTGACTTCGAGAAACATCTGCCAGTCATAGCGATTTGCCAGCACCATAAATAACGCCGCGAGGATGCGCTCCTGCTTGTCGTGATTATGTCCGGCTGCCCGCGTTAACCAGCGCCAGAAAGCCGGGGCGTGGTCTGCGAGGTTCTCACCTGTACGCGGGGCGGTGTAGTCCACGCTGTTGACGGTGCGCAGCCAGTGCTCGCGGCGGTGCGGGCTGAACGTGCCGGAAGCGGTATCAAACACGCCGTTACGGAAGCCAATCAGGCGGCGGGACGGTTCGCCCATCTGCGGTACCATCAGCTTGAGCGTGTCCAGTACGCTGCCGATACCGGCGGCCGAGAACGGTGCGCGTACTTTCTGAAACAGCGCGGCGATTTCCCGGCGCAGCGTCTTCGCCTCCATCACCTGCCATGCGCCGTTCTCATAGCGGCAGATTTCCTCCCCGACCGGTGGCACCGCCAGCGCCTGCCCGTAGTGGGCGACAAGCAGCTCAGCTTTCTGGCTGGCGCTCATGGCTTTCAGGTCAGCCTCGCTGACGGATTCAAACGGACTGAGTGGCTGTGGCTGCGTGAAGGCGGTGAGCTGCGCCTGCGTGGCGATATCACCCTGCACCTGCCACACGTCGTTCCAGTCACCCGCAACCGGCGGCAGGGCGGCTTTCCCGCCGCAGGCTTTCGCCGCTTCCTCTGCCTTTAACTGGCCGATGCCGTTGTCGTCGCGGTCGGCGGCAATCATCATCAGCGCGTCAGGGTATGACTCACGCAGCCGCTTAGCCAGCGCGGGCAGGTTGTTGGCACTCAGCGCCACGTATACCACCTGCCCGGTCAGCCGGTGCACGGTCAGGCCGGTGGCATATCCTTCAGTGAGCCAAAGCGTTTTGGCATCCGGCTCGCCTGCCAGCCAGTACGTGCCTTTTACCTGACCGCCGGGCAGGGTGCGCTTGTCGCCTGCGGCGCTGATGAGCTGCACGTTAACCGCCGTGCCGTCTTCGCCGGTCAGCGGGATTAGCACATCCCCGGCGGCAAAGTTGATGCCACCACAGCGCAGAGTATCAGCAAGTGTGAGCGCGTGCGTGCCCTGTAGCCCTTTAGATGAAAGGTAGGCGTTGTCGGTGCGGCTGACGGCGGCGGCGATAAGTGCCTGTGCCCGTGCGGCGGCGTCTGCCTGCGCGCGGCTTTTGTCTGCGGCTTCATCATGCATAACCGGGGCTGACTCCGGCAGCGTGCCGAGCATACCGGCTACCTTCATGGCGGCCTCTTTAGCGCTGATACTGAGCGCCTTTTCCACCAGGTTAAGGCCGTCACCGGCCCCGCACTGGTTACAGAGCCACGTTCCGCGCCCGTCCTGATTGTCAAAACGGAAGCGGTCTTTACCGCCGCACGCCGGGCAGGCACCGTGTCGCCCCCCGGCGAGCACGCTGATACCGAGGGCAGGCAGAAGCTGCGGCCAGAATCCGGTGGCCGCCTTTACGGTGTCAGAGACAATATGTTTCATCTGCATGTTCTCCCTTAGTGCAGCGTGATGCGGCTGGCGGCCGCAAGCTGGCTGCGGAAAAGTTCATCCATCATGGTGACGCCGAGCTGCGTCAGGCGCGGCGGCGCGGTCAGCAAATCAGGCTCAACCATATCGCCCAGCATGGTGCAGGCCATCTCCATGCCCGCATCGGGGCCGTGACGGCGCACATAAAAGTTTTCCAGCTCAAGGGCGATGGTCATCTGAAGCTCATCGAGCGTGGCGGATACGGTGATGCCGAGGTTTTTGCAGGCATTCAGATAGCCCTGCGCCAGCGCGCGGCGGTATACGGCGGTGCGTACCTCAACGGGCAGGCAGGAGTGATTAACGGTCATCATGGCGGGCCTCCGTGGCTAACATGCGGGATTCACAGGTTTCAACAACTTTACCGAGCTGGTCGGTGAGCAGGGCGACGACCGAGGCAAGCGCCGCGCCGTCCGGCACGCAGCCGCGCGCGTTCAGGCAATTCACCGAGTCGAACATATCGAGTACGGTCACGCCGACCGTGTGCGCGTGCAGCAGGCGCAGATAGTCAGCGTGGGGAATCGGGTAGGTATCATGGTTATTCAGGTGTTGAGAAAGGGTATTCATGCCGCCACCGCCTTAACCGGCAGACGACCGGCAAAGGACAGGACGTAATCACGGGCGAGGCTGGCGCGGGCGCTGCGCTCATCGCCTGCTACAGTGCGCAGCATGCAGGGACGGGCGGCGGCATCCGTGCGGCGCACGGCGGCAAAAATAAAGGTGAATTGAGAGTGAGCGGCAGTAAGGGCCGTTGTCATGAGGACAATCTCCATTGAGTAGCGGTTAACGCCACCACCGGAGCTGCAAATCTCATGGGTGGTGGCCCGAACGGGGTTTGCAGTACCGGCCTCAATGGATACCGGCCAGCCCGAAGGCTGCCCCGCCCGGGCCACCATTATTTGACAGCGGCTGCGGTCTAAGAACCACAGCCTGAAAAATGGGTAAGCCAGAGCAATGACACAAAAAAACACGCGTGGCGCGTGCTGTGTCGCCATTGAGTTACACGGGCTGCAAATCCCGGCTGCCGATTTTGCGGCAGCACAAAAACTGTATAACGGCCGCTCGCCAGAGAAAAGCCTTTTTTTAAACATTGGGGCGATTTCCTCAGCAACCGGTCAGGACTTGATCGGATTGCGGCGGATTTGATCGGAATTCCTCGTTCTCTTTCTTCGCCCGCTGCCTGGCAGGCTTCGCTTTTTTACTCAGCACGTAAATATGGCCGTGCGTTCCGCTGGTAAAAGCCGGTACCGTGACGGGTTTGCCGCTGATCGCTGCCGTCAGACTCTCCGCGACAAAGGCGGCTTCTTCGCGGGTGAGCGGAAAGGTTTTTGTGGCGAAATTCAGCGTAATCATGCTGTACCCCCGGCGCGCTGTGCGATGCGCGCCTGCATCCAGCCGTCAATTTCTGACGCCAGCCAAGCGACGTTTTTACCGCCGAGGGAAATCTGTGAGGGGAACTGCTCCCGACTGATTAAGTCGTAAATGGTCGAGCGTGACAGGCCGCAGGTGCTGATGACCTCCGGCAGTCGCATAAAGCGGTCGCGCGGGTAAACGGCATCGCGGACTACAGGAATGGCAGGGGCTGGTACGGATGAAACTGCGTGCATGGTGTTACCTCATTATGAGTCCGGCCGGTGCTGTCCGGTTCCGGTAGTGTCTTCAGGTAACCCCCTATTCTGGTTATATTTCTGGTGAAGTAAACAACCCCCTTATTGCTGAAAAATGAGCAAAAAGCACTTCTCTTACCTCCTGTTTGCCTTTGTTTGCCAACGTTTGCCAGCGTTTGCCTTTTAAGAGCTTTCAGCGATTAAAAAGCTTTTATTAATAGAATTAAAATCTGAAAAAGGCCCGCCAGAAAAAAACTCTTTTCTAAGACTGTGTGCACACCTGTGAATACTCAGTGAAGACTTAACTTAAAAGTATTCACTACTTTAGAGACTGTATTTATTATCTTTTTTATCTTAGTGAATACCAGTGAACAGTTATATAAGAAATATTATCAGTTAAGGTGCATCCCCTACCGGTTATGCCCTTGTTTGTTCATCGACAGGCGGAAAGCAATGAAATGCGCTGTCCTGTGGTACACGACAGAATGGCCTCATCCTTTACAGACGATGAGAGACAATCATGACCACCCCGGAACAGAAACCTGCATCACTGGAACGCTTCGAGAAAGCCCGCGCTGAACATACCGAAAGGATGAAAGCCTATAACGGCATTTGCGCCGATATCGCCCGCTGTGAAAAAGAGCAACAGGCAGCCATCGAGGCAGGAAAAGAAGCCGAGAGCAACTGGCGCACGAGCTTTCGCAACCTGCGAGGCAATCTCACCGACGAGCTGCGCGCCGAACATTCTCAGCGCATCGCCAGCCGTGAACTGGCCGATGAGTTCGGCGGGCTGCTTAAAGAGCTGGCGCTGGATAAGCAGGAAGCGATGCTGAAATGCTGCGGCAGTGGCAAAGAGTACGTGGAATCACACAGCGCAGCGTTTACCGGGTTCGCGGATGCGCACTGGAAGTCAGCCCTGCGTAACGTGAGTCCGTCACTGCTATGGGCCATTAAGCTGCGTCTCCGTCGTGAAGAACTTTCCCCGACGTTTGCCGGTGACGACCGGGATAGAATTAAGGAGGTGGCTTATCTAGTTGGTGAAGCACTGACGCAGGCAGCAGCGGCCCTGCCGGACAGCGTGATGAAAGAGGCACCATTGCTGGAGAATATTGGTCTGTATCGCCCGCCGCTGACGGGTATTGATATGGAGCTTTACCACCATCCTATGCGCCGCCAGAAGCTGGCTGAATCAATCCGGGCGCAGCGCGCAAAGCTTCAGGAGGGCAGCCAGAAATGATGCACTGTCCCTATTGCAAAAGCGCGGCGCACACCAAATCAAGCCGCTATATGTCAGAGCAGGTAAAAGAGCGTTATCACCAGTGCACTAACCTCGACTGCTCCTGCACTTTCAAGACTAATGAGAGCATCACAAAGGTGATCACCGCACCGCCACAACCGGAAAAAATACCGGTACCATCCCCGGAACCAGCAAGAGAACGGCAGACGCTGGGCCGTTATGGTTATGCATTCCGCCAGATTCATTAATCCCTCACACTGCCGCTACACAACCAGCGGCTTTTTTTATTACTATCCTTTGTCTTCCTGAAGCCTTTTTTCTGGCGAGCCGCTTTGTAAAGAGCTGTGCATGCATAACGTGCATGGATCTGCATGCAAAATCATGTACCGCTTTCTCCCATTCAGGCCATAACGGCCGTGGCTCTGCCCGCATCATGCACCTGCATGAAAAGCGGTACATAAAGCGGGCAGGCGTGGCGGGGATAGCATTGCGCGCGTGAGGTAGAACTGTATTAGTCAGCATGCGTTAAGTAGGATATAGCTCAACAAAGATAATTGTATGCATCTAGAATAGTAGTAAAGAGCTAAGTGATTTTTTCTTGATAAGGGATTTGGAGGAATAGACGTGCAACCAAAAAAACTATCAAACTCAATATCTACTGGCGGAGGCGGAGGGCATTTCGAAAAAAGAGTACAGGCTTCATATGTTGTTTTGATGCTTTCAGGAGGCTACGCTCCTTGTATGCCATGCTGGCCTATCACTCAAATAAGTGTACAGGGGAAAATCAATGGTTTCGAAACAGATGATTTAATTGTTTACACCGAAAGTTTTTCGGGTAATGAGCAGGCGAAAATGCTAGCTCAAATTAAGCATAGTATTAAATTTATCAAAAATGATAAAGTGCTCGAGGATGTATTGAATGCGGCATGGATTGATTATAATAATAGAGAGTTATTTAATAAAGACACGGATATCATCTCTCTTATAACAGGTCCTTTATCCGGAACTGACACCGCTGTTAAATGGCTTTTAGAGCATGCTCGTTCAACAACTTCATGGGAAGAATTCAATATCAGGGTTAATAAAGCAAACTTTAGCCCGCCAAAATCTAAAGAAAAATTAAGCGTGATATTCGATATGCTTAAAAAGTGCAATTTAGGAGTGTTAGATAATCATTTGTTTTATGAGTTCCTTAAGAGATTTTATTTGATAGGCTATGATTTGAATTACGAGTATGGTGTGATTTTGTCTCTAATTCATTCACATATTTCACAATATGAAGGCGTAGATGCAAAGGGCGTCTGGGGGAAAATCGTTGATGAAATGGGGGTTGCTAATAGAGACGCAAGATCCTTAAGGCGAAATACTATTTCAAAAGATATAACTCGTGAGTTTGATAGGAGTAAAATAGTCCATGCGCCGGATGAGTTAAATCATGTTGCTGTTGTAAATAACTTTTCATTGAATTCTGGCTCTAAAGAGCAAATTACCCTAACTTTATTTGGTTTAGTTGGTGGTTGGGATGAATCAAATAAAAATGATTTTTCTGCAATAAAGGAGTTTATTAATGGAATTTGACGAATGGATGAGTAATGTTCGAGAAATTGAACTTACAACCGGCTCGCCTCTAAAAGTTACGAGAAGTGTGTGGACTATCATTGAAAAAAAGAAATGGTGGGCTGCAGTAAGTCATAACATACTAGAGAGTTATTTGAATTCCTTTTGCAATATGGCGATAAAAGTATTGCCAAGTTTCGAAGATGAACGTGAAAATGATGATTTTTTTATTTTTAAAGATAGCAAGAATAATTACTCTAAAGTCTTAAAAAACAATATAACTGAGACTATGGCGCTCTTGACAAATGTTCAAGATGAAATGAGAAGTGAAGTATCCTTTGCCGCCAGACACAAAGTTGAGAATGTGGTTAGGAAGATTCTGGAGGGACCAGGCTGGAAGGTTTGGACGGAATTAAACGCGCAACTACCTAATATTGCTGAGTCATCTCCGGAATTATTTATTACGCTACTTCAAGAAAAGCTTGAAAAAATAGAAGGTAGAGGGGGTGGGTTATTTGGAAGTGAGAGTATCGATTTCTCAAGAAAAAATCCAGCAACAGGGATTTTATGGGCTCTGGAAACTTTGTCATGGAATGAGAGTCGCCTAGTTCGATGCGTTTTATTACTGTCAGCATTAGTTGAGTTTAGCAAGTTTGAAAACTGGCCGAATAAGCCAATTAACTCTTTAATAAATGTCTTCCTGCCTTGGCACTCATATACGAATGCATCTTGGCTTAAAAAGAAAGTCGCATTGAGGTGTATAAAAGAGCAGTTTCCTGATGTTTTTATTACCCTTGCAATTGCTTTGCTGCCGAATAAAACACAAACCTCATTTGGTAATTCCTATCCTCAATGGGAAGACGGTTTTGTAGTTCAAGCCGAAAAAGGAATCATAAATGAAGAATATTGGTTGCAAATAAATGATATTGCTAAAACATTGACAGATTTTGTAAAAGAAAAAAATGAGTATTTAACCACGTTAATTGATTCCATAGAAAACCTCCCTAAAGATAGCTTCGAGGAAATGTTAAGCTATATTCTTATTAGTAAAGAAGATTTTGATGAGGGTTTAAATGAATCAATTTATGATAAATTGAATAAATTGCTCAAAAAACATAGGCGTTACCATGAATCCGACTGGGCTATGGGAGAAGATGAACTAAGTAAAGTAGAAGAGGTAGTAATTGCTTTACAGCCTAAATCATCTAATAACTTGTATGCTAGCTTATTTTCGCATAGAGATTATGATTTGTATGATGATATGAGTGAGGACTGGAGAGTTAGAGAAGAAAAATTGAATGAGAAGAGGATTTTTGCTGTAAGCCAAATATTTAAAGATGGTGGTTTTCCGGGATTAATTCAGTTCTCAAAGGAAATTGAATCGCAAGCAAAACTAGGTAGCGTGATTGCTCAAATTGATAACATTACGATAAATGCCTGGGTGATATCAGAGTGTTTTGATAACGTCAATACAGATGTAAACGAGGATTTACTAAAGAGTTTCATTTTTTCAAGTTTTTATAAAAAAGGTTGGGATTGGGTTGAGACGACATTCAATTCAACGTGGAAAGAATCTGTAAAACTACTTTTTATTTTGAGCCTTCCTTTCCAAAAAGACGTATGGTTGTTCGCTAAAAGAATATTAAAGCGTGAGGTTGATTACTGGAAATTAGTTAGAGTTAATGTTCATCAAGGAAAGGAAGATATATCCTATGCTATAAAGCAACTGCTTAAAGTTGAAAGGTTTGAAGATGTTTTTAATTGTTTTGCGATTAGTAAACACATAAATAATACTATTGATGCTGAACTTGCTAGCAATGCTTTAATGAGTTTTGTTACCAAAAACAAGAAGGAAATTGATGCAAGTGTATCCCATGCCATCTCGGAAATGATAGAGTCCATTCAGAGAGATGATAGTGTTCCTGTTGAGAAAAAATGCGGCGTGGAGTGGGCTTATTTGAAGTTAATAATTGATTTTTCAAATATGGAGCCTAAGTACTTGTATAAGCTCATGGCTAATTCACCTGAAAATTTTTGCGAAATAATCTCAAAAGTTTATAGATCAGAAAGTGAGAGTGGTGTTGAAAAATTTGTTAGCGAAAAAGATAAAGAGATAGCATCTAATTGCTGGTCACTATTACATGGCTGGAATATCCCTCCAGGATTAAGTGAGCAAGGAGGAATGGATGAAGGTATATTTAAAGAATGGGTTGATCAGGTAAAAATAATATCATGTAAAGCTGGTAGATATGATGTCGCAATGTATGAATTAGGAAAAGTGCTTGTTTATACGCCCAAGGATGAAGGAGGACTATGGATTAATCTTGCTGTCGCTAAAGAGATAAACTCTCCAGATTCAAAAGAAATTAGGAATGGTTTTAAAATTGAGGTTTATAACTCAAGGGGAGCGCATATAGTAGATGTTTCTGGTGCTCAAGAAATTAAGTTATCAAATATTTGGGAGGTAAGGGCTAGTGAATTAGAAACAGAAGCACTTACAAGGTTTGCTAGTACTGCGAGAGAGATTTCAATTGAGTATCTACGCGAGTCAGAACAAGTCAAGTTTAGGTATCCTCTTTAAGGAGGGGCAGGCTTTCTATGCCTGCCTTTCGCGTTATCTTTTCACAAACTCCCCCCACCAATTCATTAGTTCGGTTCTTTTTTTGAGGTAAGTAGATCTATTGTAAGCTTTACGGACTTCATTTCGGTCACTATGAGCTAATGCCGCCTCAATCACATCAGAGTTAAACCCTGCTTCATTTAGAGCCGTACTTGCAATAGAACGAAGCCCATGAGCAACAAGTTTACCTCCATATCCAATGCGTTTTAATGCTGCATTTGCAGTTTGGCTATTCATCATTTTCTGCGGATTATTTCTACTTGGGAAAACAAAGGTTCGATTTGAGCTTATAGATTTCATAATTTCTAATATTTCTATGGATTGAGGCGAGAGAGGGACAATGTGTTCTCTTTTAGCCTTCATACGCTCTGCTGGTATTATCCATAATCTTTCATTAAGATTAATCTCTTTCCATTGAGTTCCTGAAGCCTCAGATGGGCGTACAATGGTTAACAGTTGCCATTCTATTAAGCATCGTGTTGTTATTGATAAGTTGGATATAGCTATAGAACGCATTAATTTAGGAAGTTCCTCTGGTCGAACTGTTGGCATATTTTGTTTTTTGGGCTTTTCAAAAGCCATACCAACGCCCGAGGCAGGATTAGCATCTATCAACCCTGTGTTGACAGCATAAATCATGATTTCGTTAATACGCTGAACTAAACGGCGGACTGTTTCAAGTGCCCCGCGAGCTTTAATCGGCTCCAGTGCCTCTACAATCGTTCTAGCCTTAAGCGTTTGAACAGAAATCCCACCGATACTAGGGAAGATGTCTTTCTCCAGTGATCTCCAAATATCCTTCGCGTAATCCTCGGTAACGCTTTTGCTCTTAAGCAGAAACCATCTGCCGGCCACAACAGAGAAAATACTATCTAGCTCAATTTGGCGTTGCTCTGATACTTCCTCTTGCTGTTTCTGTGGGTCAATCCCTTGCGCAAGCAGTGAGAGATACTGATCACGCATTTGGCGTGCGACAGCCAGCGTCAAGGCAGGGTAAGAGCCCAGGCTGAGATTTGTGCGACTAATGCTATTAGGCCGCTGGTAACGAAAACGCCATAGCTTTTTACCCGACGTTTTAATGAGCAGGAAAAGGCCGTCACCATCATGCAGTGTGAAGTCTTTCTCTTGAGGCTTAGCTTTGAGGATTTCGTTATTAGTAAGGGGGCGTGTGATCCGCGCCATGACTGATTTCCATCCATAATTGGTACACGTTTCTGGCCCACATTATAGCGTGTACCAATTCGTGTACCAATTATCTCTGGATTCAGGCGGATCGTCTCGGAAGGTTACAGACACAAAAAAGCCCGCAGGGCTTGTGCCGTGCGGGCTTTCAGGACTTCTGCGGATGGCACTGGAACCATCTTTGAAGAATTTTGGTGGAGCTGGCGGGAGTTGAACCCGCGTCCGAAATTACTACACCGTCGGCACTACATGCTTAGTCAGTTTTTACATTCGCCGGTCAGCTGCGAACAGACACGCCACTGACAGACTAGCCTGATTGGATTTAACGCTTCAACCCCAGGCAGGGCCTCCACGCGATCTCTTTTGGGTTTGACCTCTCTTGATCCCCGTCTTAAGAGCGGAAGCTAGGGAGAGAGGGCTCAGAGCAGGTTATTAAGCTGCTAAAGCGTAGTTTTCGTCGTTTGCGACTATTTTTTTGCGGCTTTTTACGAGGCAAACCGCCCCTCGGCATGCTCCTAAGGCTTCACAATCCCGTCGAATCCAGAATCAGCCCCAGAACTTCAAATATTAGCAATTAAACAGCATAAAATCCAGTGCTTAGCGCGCTGAATTCTTCATGATACGGGCTTTGTCTAATTTCCATTCACGGTCTTTGATGTCGTCGCGCTTGTCGTGCTCTTTCTTACCGCGTGCCACACCAATCTTCAGTTTGCACCAGGCGTTCTTCCAGTAAAGCGACAGCGCCACAAGGGTGTAACCTTCGCGGTTAACGCGCCCATAGAGGGAGTCGAGTTCGCGTTGCTTCAGCAGGAGCTTACGGTTACGGGTCGGGTCACAGACCACATGGCTGGACGCAACCGCTAAGGGTTGAAAGGTTGAACCGAACAGGAACGCTTCGCCATCGCGCAGCAGAATATAGCTGTCGCTGATGTTGGCTTTACCGGCACGAAGTGATTTAACTTCCCATCCCTGTAACGATAATCCCGCTTCATACTCCTCTTCGATGAAGTATTCGTGGCGAGCGCGTTTGTTCATGGCAACAGTGGCCGAACCGGGTTTGTGTGCTTTTTTCTTTGTCATAATGAGGCGTATTTTACATCACTTAGTCGGTTATCGCATCCCCAGTCCAGCGGGGCAGCAGGAAACGGGATATTCTAGCACACCCTTTACCAGGGACATTTTTGTTTGATCGCTGAAAATGCTATTATTCAGCGGTTTCTTGATGAACAGGAACCATTATGGCTCAGATTAGTCGTTCGGCACTGGTCCCGTTTAGTGCCGGGCAGATGTACAAACTTGTAAATGATGTGGATGCCTATCCGCAATTCCTGCCGGGTTGCACCGGAAGCCGCGTGCTGGATGCGTCAGAGAATCAGATGACGGCGTCTGTGGATGTCTCGAAAGCGGGTATCAGCAAAACCTTTACCACCCGTAACACCCTGACGGATAACCAGAGCATCCATATGCAGCTGGTTGACGGCCCGTTCCGTAAGCTGACCGGCGGATGGAAGTTCGTCTCGCTGGGCGATGACGCCTGCAAAGTCGAATTAAGCCTGGAGTTTGAATTCACCAATATGCTGGTAGAGATGGCCTTTGGACGCATTTTCAAAGAGCTTGCCAACAGCATGGTCCAGGCTTTCACCCAGCGCGCCAAAGAGGTCTACAGTGCCTGATATCGCCGTTGAGGTGGTCTATGCGTTGCCTGAAAAGCAGTATCAGCTCTACGTCAAAGTGGAGCAGGGCAGCACGGTAGAACAGGCCATCGTAAAATCAGGATTACTGGAGCTGCGTCGCGAAATTGACCTCGCCAGCAATAAGGTCGGCGTCTACAGTCGGCCAGTGAAGCTGGATGATGAGGTGAATGAGGGCGATCGTATCGA
>Ga0157365_10000474_pt1 | contig 17476 bp, 14 predicted proteins | sample AttsexASBM3_FD_111478 | JGI IMG/M metagenome (GOLD analysis project Ga0157365, IMG submission 111478) | Fungus gardens microbial communities from leaf cutter ant in Ribeirão Preto, State of São Paulo, Brazil - Atta sexdens ASBM3 | ecosystem: Host-associated > Fungi > Mycelium > Unclassified ... | reverse complement strand
GCACTACTCTGAGCGTCACTCATTGAACCAGCAACTGCACGAAATACAGGTTTCGAACGGGGACCGGATCAAGTAGCAACGCAATCCGCTGGAACAATGCCTCCTTCAGGCGATAGGCACCCGCCCCCTGCAGTTCCTCGGGACGCGTTTCATGCAGATAGGACTGAAAGGCATCCTGAATACGCGGCATGGCCGCATTTGCCTGCCGTGCGTCAGCGTCGTTGCCGACTTCCAGTGTCGCGCTGAGCTTCACGAACGCGACGTGATGACCGCCGGTATCGAGATTTGAAAGGATCGTCGGGATCGTGACTAGCACCGGCGGGCCGGCCTTGGCAACTGTCGCGTGATGCGCCGCAGCGGCATGGCCGTAGTGCTTCCACGCCCAAAAGCCGCCGCCTGCGCCCACGGCCGCAAACACCAGCAAGAGGATCGGCACCAGCGGAAGTCGCGACGACTTCGCCTTGTCCGGCGCTTCGCCCGGTGTTGAGTCTGTCTTGTCCGCCATCAATCACTGCCCACGCACATACGAGAAGATGTGAGGGCAGCATGGCGAAAAAATCTTAATTTTGTGTGAGTACGCGCCGGGTATCTATGCGCGGTAAGAGATCACCGAGCGCTGCTTACAGGCGGGGGCCGGTACTTTTGCCAGCCCCCAACACCAACGCTTATTTCAGAATGATCTCAACACGACGGTTCTGCGGCTCACGCGTGTTCGGCCCGGTCACGACCAACTGGTGCGCGTCGCCAAAGCCCTGAACGCTGATCGCACCACCCGGCACGCCATCACGCACCAGTTCGGCGCGCACGCTGGTCGCGCGACGCACGGACAGCGCCATGTTGTATTTCGCACCGCGTGCACCCGGCTGTGCCGCCGAGTTGTCGGTGTAGCCGTTCACTTCGATGCGGGTCACCTGAGTGTGCGTGGTGGCCTGCGCCGCCTGGCTGACGATGGCACGCGCACGATCGCTCAACGCAGACGAATCCCAGTCGAAGAACACCAGATACGTGCGCGCAACAACCGGCGCCGGGACCGACACTTCCGGCGCTGCTGGCGGCGGAGGCGGCGGGGCGGGGTTAAATTCGTACCGCAGCCCCAGCATCAGCGAATGGTTGAAGTCGGTGTTCGTATCGCGGTTGCCCGATGCAAAGCCATAAGGCTTGGAGCGGTCATAACCGCCAGCGGTGCCGTAGGCTGTCGCGCCATGGCTCTGCGGGCCGAGCATCGTCCAGAAACGATATTCCGCAGTGGCCGAGAGGCCGACAACCCACGGCACGGGGAAAGCCAGACCGAAGATGCCCTGATAAGCGAGATTGCTGTAGGTGCCGCCAACATGCTGCGACAGGACACCGTTGGGTGCCGTGACAGACGTGTTCATGGCCTGCCAGGCATAGCCCACGCCGGCACCGAAATACGGGAACAGCCAAGGCTGGCCGATATCCATATCAAACAGCGCGTTGGCCATGACGCCATAGCTTTGCTGCCGACCGCCGACGCTGCTGTTGAACTCGTTGGTGCCGAACTTCCGCAACTGGTTGTTGCGATAGTTGCCCTCGATTTCGAGTCGGAACCCGTTACCGAGTCCGTAACCGACACTGCCGACACCCGTTACGCCGGTGTGATAATGATCGCGTCCATTCGGAAACATCGGGGATGACCGGACACGCTGTGCCTGGTTGAAGCTCGCGCCGCCCTCACCCGCGACATACAGGCCCTGAACCGGCTGGGCATGCACCAGAGTCGGGCTCAACGCCGCCAGCGAAACAGTCGACATCGCCACAAGCAGGCGCCTGACGGAAGGAGCCCCAAAGCTGTTACGGCGCATCATCATCCCTAGTCTCTCCTCTCCCGGCCGCGGTTCAACCGGGGCGCGATGCACATCAGGCGGGCTCGATGTCCCGTAGTCGACAATCTTATTTGCCCAAACGCGCGACATAAGCAATCCATGACCGCACGATGACACATCCTGAACGGATACCTCACAGCATTCCTGCGTCGAATATTCAAGCGTCCGGCAAACCGTTTCAACCACCCAGCACGATCCCTTCGAACGGCAGCGACAGATCGGGCGTCTCGAACTCCAGAACCCACAGATCAGGATCGCGCGCGATCTGACGGTCCACATAGGCGTCGACCGTGGCCTGATCCACCGGCTCGGCCCCGGTTGCCCGCAGCCATGCCGGGGCGCCATCGGGCGTGCGGGTCTGGGACAGGACACACAGCCGGTCCGGCCCCAGCATCAGCACCACCAGCGCCCCGCCCGCGTCTTCATCCCCGCGACGCAGGACCATGGCCGAACGCCCCAGCCCCGATGCCGTCCGCAACACGGCGCGTGCCCACAGGCCGGTCTTCAGGCGCGACTCGCTCATGCGCTCACTCCGCCCCGGCGGGCATACTGGCGGGATCGGGAATCACGCCCTGCAAAGTCTTATATTCTGCCGGATTGTCCAGAAGCGTGCGCGCCACATCCAGATCCGTATCCGTGCCAACGGCGGCGGGACAATTCTTGCGAATGTCGAGAATACGCGAAACCGGCAGCGGGAAGCGCGCCGAACGGGCCGCCAGAACGGCGGCGCGATTGATCGGCTCCCCATCCGACAAAGCCTGTAACTGTCCCGACAGGTCGGCCTCACCTCGGCTGGTGCAGACCTGTGGCATCACGCCAAGACCCTGCAGTGGCCAGCCGAGCGGTGCCAGAACGCGACTCCAGGTCACGAACAACTCTCCCCCGTCGGGCATCTGGGCGAAGGTCTGCACCAGCCCCTTGCCCAGCGTGGCACTGCCGACAACGACCGCACGGCGATGGTCGGCAAGGGCCGCGGCCAGAATCTCGGCAGCACTTGCAGTACGGCCATCGACAAGAATAACGATGGGGATGTGGTTGGTCATGTCGCCGCCTTGCACGGCCCAGACGCGGTTTGCTGTGGGAAAGCGCCCGCGCGTGGTGGCCGTCACGCCGTTATTCATAACCAGCGCCGCCGTCGTGACCGCCTGCTGCAAGACGCCACCCCGATTACCGCGCAAATCGAAAATCAGACCGGTCAAATGCGTGTTCTGGGTCGCCTGATCCAGATACTGGCTCATTTCCTGCGCCGTATCGGCCGAGAACGCAGTAATCCGCAGAATCACTACGCTGCCGCTGGAAAACGCAAATACGGTTTCGGGCGGCACGGACTGACGCCTCAACGCCACAGTCGTCCGACCTGAAACACTGCCTGCGCGCGTCAGGGATGCAACCGTGACCTGCACGCGGGAATCCGGTGCCCCCTGCAGCAGACCTTGAACGTGATCCGGGGTCTCCCCGTCGACGTCGTGGCCATTGACGGCCAGCACCACCTGCCCGGTGTTGAGGCCTGCGGGCCACGCGGGGCCGTTGGTGTTCACACCCGTGATAACCACGTGCTGGCCCTGACGCCCCAGCGTCAACCCCACCCCGGCCACACCGCCATCCCGCGCAGCACGGTCCGCCGTGGCGGGCGCAGCCTCGACATAACGGGAATAGGGGTCGAGATGGTTGAACAGTTCGTCGAAGAAACTCTGCGTCAGGCCGTCACTGCCGCCGGAGCGCAGAATGGCGGACTGGTGCCACGCCGCTTGCGCGCAGCGGGCCGTCAGCGTGGCCCAGCCATTGATGTCGTCCGAAGCAGGCTCTGGCGCGCTGAGCAGGATGTCGCGTCCGGATTGCAGCACGACCATCGCCGGTGCCTTGCCAGCCGGTGGCTGCACGATCACGCTGAGCGACGGATCAATCGCCCCCAGACCATTGAGACCCCACAGGGAAAATTCCGAGATCGGGTGCTGTTCAAGGGTTCGCGGCCCCAGAAACGTCAGGCCCGTCGCGATCACGTTGACAAAGGAACTCGAGTCGAACGTTGCGTCGTGATCGCCCGCAGGGGGTGCCGCAGTCTGCGTGACCGCCGGGTCGACCGTCATCGGCACACCTGCGTGGGCCGCCCCGGACGATGCCGTGGCGCACAGGAACGCCACACACAGCAGCGCGGTCATGAGGTGGCGCGATGTCGCCAGCGGCGCTGTCATGCGGTGCCTGAGGGATGGCGCGATATAACTCATGGCGTCACCGCCGCATCGGCGACCAGTCCGTCATGGGCCGGGGCCAGCAACCATCGCGCGTCGGGCGCGAGGGTGCATATCACCCGCACATTGGTTCCCAACGGAAAACCGGCGCCAGTCTGGCGAGCGATCAGGGTCTGGCGGCGGTCGTCGAGCATCCACACATCGCGAGGCAAGGCAGAAAGGGGCAGCAAGCCATTCACGCCGGTTTCATCGAGAACGACGCATAATCCGAAAGGCGTGACTTCGGATATATAACCCGTGAGGGTCGTGTCGGTTTTATCACGCATATATGCAAAAATGTGACGGTCTACCAAAGCGCGGGCAGCCCGTCCGGCCCTTGCTTCGGTCATGTTCAGATGACCGACAGCCACCAACGGCGCACCCGCCGCCGAGTCGCCGTCCAGAAGTGCCACCAGCGCCCGCTGCACCAGCAGATCGGCATACCGCCGAATCGGGCTGGTCGCATGGGCATAACACCCCAATGCGAGCCCATAATGCGGGGCAGGCAGGGTGCAATATTCAGCCCGGCGCAGCGCGCGCAGAACCACGTCGTGCAGAATTTCGTTACCGTCCAGCACGTGCGGCAGCATCTCGGCAGTCACGGACTGTTGAAGCAGCGCCGCCCCCAAAGACCGCAGCGCACGGCCAGTTGGGGTGGGATGGCGACGAAACACCACGCCCGTCGCACCCGCATCGCGCAGATGCTCGGCAATCGCGCCGTTCGCCTCACGCATCAGGGCTTCGATTACCCGGTGACTGCGAAGCCGCTCCCGGCGCACAGGGTAAAATCCGCCCTCACCCCGTTCCAGACGACAATCCGTGGGGCGCAGGTCCAACCCGCCGCGCCGCACAAAGGCAACACCCAGCGCCTGCTCCACCCCGGCGAGCGCGCCGAACATCGCGGGGTCGGGACAATCCCGCGCGCCTGTCAACCAGCCTTCGATCTGCGCGTAGGTCAGGCGCGCATGGCTTCGCATGACACCGCGCCCGATTCGCACCCCGCGCCGCACCCCGTTCAGGTCGATCTGCATGTCGACAAACACGCAGGGGCGGTCTTCATCCGGGCGTAGCGAGCACGCGCCCTCCGACAGCGCGGGCGGCAGCATCGGCACGACGACGTCCGGGCCATAGACCGATGTGCCCCTTACTGCGGCCTCCCGGTCCAGCGCCGAGCCTGCGGCAACGTAATGGGCCACATCGGCAATCGCCACGACGACGCGAAACCCATCAGCCCCAGCACTGGCCCAGACAGCGTCGTCGAAATCACCAGCGTCCGGGCCGTCGATCGTGACCAGCGGCAGGGCGCGCAAATCCTCCCGCCCCCTGGTCTCAAACGGGAATGTCGCAACGCGATCAGCCTGAGCCAACGCTTCGCCGGAGAACGCGATCGGAATCGACTCGGCGGCCAGAATGCGTGCGTCGGGATCGTCATCAGGAGCGACCGCTCCGCCGACCTTCAGCACCCACCCGAGGTAATACCCATCATCACGCGGGGCGAGGCGCACCAGCACAGTTTCGCCGGGTGTCAGCCCATCGCTCAACGGGCCGCGCAGGGATACGCGCGCCGCGCCCTTGCTGTCGGAGAACCGACCCGTCGGGCCGGATCGCCCGCCCGTGACGCGCACAAACGCGGTAGGAGGAATGCGCCTGGAAGAACGGATCAGGCCCGCGTCGTCCGGGCCAACCTCACCCGACAGGACCAGCGCGCGGATGTGATCTGTGAAGCCGCTGCCCGGGGCCACGCCGCACAAAGCTGCCAAGGCTGGCAGCGTCACACCGCCAGGCTGCGTCTGCAGGGCAGCCGTTACGGATGCGACGTCAGGCGGGGCCGTCAAAGCCCCGCCCGGTGCAGTTCTGGCGGGTGGGCGCCTCAGTCGGCGTCAGCCGTCTGGCGGCTGCGCGTGGTCTTGCCCGATTTGGCGGCAGGTTTTGCGGCCTTCGGGGTCGCCGTTTTCGCTGCTTTCGGCTTGGCAGCCGCTTTCTTCGCCTTCGGCTTGGCCTCTGCGTCCTCGGCCTTTTCGGCCTTGGCTTTAGTCTTGGGTGCCGCCTTCGCCTTGGTCGGCTTCTTGCCCTTGGCCTTCAGGGCCTTGCCCTTCTCGGCCAGCAACGCGACCATCTCCTCCAGCGTCACATCGTCCATCGACTGATCGCGCGGCAGATTGGCCACCACCTGCCCGTGCTGGGCATAGGGGCCGAAGCGCCCCTTGCGGACCAGAACCGGCTCCCCGTCCTTCGGATGCTGGCCCAGCGTCCGGATCGAGGCCAGCTTGCGCGCCAGAACGTCGACGGCGCGGTTCAGCCCGACCGTCAACACGTCGTCATCCTTGTCGAGTGATCCGAACACCGCGCCCATCTTCACGAACGGCCCGAACCGGCCGAGACCGGCCTGAATCTTGTCACCGGTTTCAGGGTGCAGCCCGACCAGACGCGGCAGGGACAACAGCCCCAGCGCCTGTTCCAGCGTGATCTTGTCGCCTTCGATCGTCTTGGGAATCGTCGTGCGTTTCGGCTTGGCTTTCTTGTCCTCGGGGTCGGGTTCGCCCTGCTGGACATACAGCCCCCACGGACCGCGCTTGACCGTCACGTCCTGACCCGTCTCCGGGTCCTGACCCAGCAGGCGCATGCCGTCTTTCAGCGTGTCGCCGCCCTCGGCCTCCGACCCATCGGCCACGAGACGACGGGTAAACTGGCAGGTCGGATAGTTCGAGCAACCGATGAACGCGCCATACCGCCCCAGCTTCAGCCCCAGCCGCCCGGTGCCGCACGCCTTGCAGTCGCGCGGGTCGGACCCGTCTTCCGGCACCGGGAAGAAATGCGGCCCCAGATCCTCGTCCAGCGCGTTGATCACGTCGGTAATCTTCAGATCCTTGGTCTGGTCCACCGCGTGCGAGAAATCGCGCCAGAAGGCGGCCATCACATCGTGCCAGTCGATCTTCGCGTCCGAAATTTCGTCCAGTTGCTCCTCAAGGGCCGCCGTAAACTGCGGATCGACATAGCGCTCAAAGAACGAGACGAGGAACGCCGTGACCAGACGCCCGCGATCTTCCGGCACGAAACGCCGCGCATCGAGGCGCACGTAATTCCGGTCGCGCAGCACCGTCAGGATCGAGGCATAGGTCGAGGGTCGACCGATCCCGATTTCCTCCATCTTCTTGACTAGCGAGGCTTCGGAGAAGCGCGGCGGCGGCTGGGTGAAGTGCTGTTCGGCCAGAACGTCGCGGTTCTTCAGCGCATCCTGCTCGCGCATCGGCGGCAGCATGCGGCTTTCGTCGTCGTCCTTCTCGCTCTCGGAATCGTCGCGCCCTTCGGTGTAGAGCTTGAGGAAGCCGTCGAACGCCACCATCGAGCCGTTGGCGCGCAGCACCAGACGCCCGGACGGATCGGCGATATCAACCGCGACCTGATCCAGTTCTGCGGACTGCATCTGGCTGGCGACGGCGCGCTTCCAGATCAGGTCGTACAGCTTGCGCTGCTCTTCATTCAGGTATTTCGCGACCGAGGCCGGGGTCCGGCTAACATCGGTAGGCCGCACCGCTTCATGCGCTTCCTGCGCGTTACGCGCCTTGGTGGAATAGATGCGCGGCGAGCCGGGCAGATATTGCGGGCCGAATTCCGTGCCGATATGCCCGCGGATCGAGGCAATGGCTTCATTGGCCATCTGCACGCCGTCGGTTCGCATGTAGGTAATCAGACCCACCGTTTCACCAGCGAGGTCGATACCTTCATAGAGCTGCTGCGCGGTCCGCATCGTGCCCTGCGCGCCCATGCCCAACTTGCGGGAGGCTTCCTGCTGCAACGTGGAGGTGGTGAACGGCGGCGGCGGGTTGCGCTTGACCTTTTTGCGTTCGACGGAGCGGACGGCAAAGTCCGCAGCCGCGATGGCATCGCGCGCGGCATGTGCCTTTTCGGCGTTGTTCAGGTCGAACTGGTCGAGCTTGTGACCGTCCATGTGCGTCAGACGCGCGCTGAAATTCGCACCGCCCGGTGTGACGAACTTGCCGATCACGCTCCAGTATTCGCGGGGGCGGAAAATCTCGATCTCGGCCTCGCGCTCGCAGATCAGGCGCAGGGCGACGGATTGCACGCGGCCCGCACTGCGCGAGCCCGGCAGCTTGCGCCACAGAACCGGCGACAACGTGAAGCCCACGAGATAGTCCAGCGCGCGGCGGGCCAGATACGCCTCGATCAGCGGCTGGTCCAGTTCACGCGGCGCGGCCATCGCGGTCTGGATGGCGGACTTCGTGATCTCGTTGAAGGTGACGCGCTGAACGTCGATGCCCTTCAGCAGGTTCTTTTCCGCGAGCATCGCCCGCACGTGCCACGAAATCGCTTCGCCTTCGCGGTCCGGATCGGTCGCGAGATACAGTGTGCTGGCACCCTTGAGGGCCTTGGCGATTGTCGCGATCTGGCGGGCGCCACGTTCGTCGGACTGCCAGTCCATGGCGAAGTTCTCGTCCGGGCGGACGCTGCCATCCTTGGGCGGCAGGTCGCGGACGTGACCGAACGACGCCAGGACGGTGTATCCGTCCCCGAGATACTTGTTGATCGTCTTTGCCTTTGCGGGCGATTCGACAACAACGACGTCGGTCATCTTCTCTCCGGACCAGAGTGCGGGCTGCCCGCGCTCTTGCTTCTTGTTTACTCAGCCAAAACCAACGCACTGCCTGTCACAGGGCACCGTCGCGCCCGGCGTCACTCCAAGCCTGGCGTGCAGACAACCTGCCCACCGGGAATAAACGCACAGCGCCCCGCCAGTTCGAGTTCCGACAGGCGAGACAACACATAAGACACCGAGAACTGGCAGCGCCGTGCAAGCTCGTCAACAGGGGTCGGTGTAAATGACAGGAGCGAACACAGCACCGCACGTTGGCGCGAGGCTTCGTCCTCGCCCACATCCCAGTCCTGCGCGCCCTCGGCAAAGCCACCGGAAAACGCCACGGCATCGTCGTAATCCGGCAGCACGGGCAGCACGTCAGAAGCGGCTTCGGTCAGGATCGCGTTGCGGCGCAACAGATCATTGCTGCCGCGACAGCGCGGGTCCAGCGGCGAACCCGGCACGGCAAACAGCGCCCGGTCATAGTCCATGGCCAGCCGGGCCGTGATCAGCGTGCCAGAACGCAACGCGGCCTCGACCACGATGCAGCCCAGTGACAGGCCTGCGATGATCCGGTTGCGACTGGGGAAGTGGCGGCTCTGCGGCACGGTGCCCAGCGGAGCCTCGGTCACCACGACGCCACGGGTCGCGATCTCTGCCTGCAAATCCGCGTGTTCGGGCGGATAAATCCGGTCCAGCCCTCCGGCGATGGCGGCAATCGTCACGCCGACGGCCATCGCGCCCCGGTGCGCCGCGGCATCGATCCCGCGCGCCAGGCCAGAGACGATCCCGACGCCGGTCGCCGCCAGTTCCGTCGACAGGGCTTCGGCCATGCGCATGCCCGCGGCAGACGCATTGCGCGCACCGACCACGCCCACATGACGCCGCGACAGAAGGGCGGCATCGCCCAGCACACTGACGACCGGCGGTGCATCCACAAGCTTCGCTAGCAAAGGCGGATAGGCGTCGAAGCCAAGGACCAGCATCCTGCCGCCCAGTGCCTCGACCCCCGCGATTTCGTCTTCGATCTCCTGCGGGGACGGCACGCGCAGTGCCCGGCCCATCCCGGCCTTGCGGGCCTTGAACGGCACGGCGTCCTGCGCGGCTTCGGGGGTGTGGAACTCGGCCAGCAGTCGGCGATAGGTGCGTGGACCGACATTCTCGGTTCTGGCCAGACGCAGGTGCGCCGCCAGAACGGGACGAGAGATCATTTGCTGCCGATCCGCGGCTCACGCCCGGTCAGCAGTCGGCGGATATTGCTGTGATGCCGCAGCAGCACCAGTGCGGCGATCACAAAAGCGGCCTTGCTGGCGGGTGCGCCATAAGTCTCGCCGCGCAGCGGCGCGATCAGGAACGGCATTGCCACGAAGGCCGCAAGCGCCCCGGCAGACGAAATCCGGCTCAGCCGCGCAACGGCAAGCCAGATTACGCAGCAGAGCACCCCCGTGAGGGGCGACAACGCCAGCACCGCACCCAGTCCGGTTGCCACACCCTTGCCACCGCGAAATTTCAGCCAGATCGGAAAACAATGGCCGAGCACGACGGCCACCGCGGCGACCGCACCACTCCGCAGCGGATAGTGCGGCGCGATGACCCAGGCCAACAACACCGCCAGCGCGCCCTTGAACGCGTCGAGTGCCAGCGTCGCAGCCGCAAGGCCCCGCCGTCCGGTTCGCAGCACGTTGGTCGCGCCGATATTGCCCGAACCGATCTTCCGCAGGTCCCCCGCCCCGAACAGGCGCGTCAGGATCAGGCCAAACGGAATGCTGCCCAACACATAGCCCAGCAGTCCGGCCCCCAGCAGCATGGGGATAAGGCCGTCGGAAAACGCACTGACCAGGTTCATAGGGCAAACACCTTGCGTCCGGCCTTGAAAGTCGCCAGCACCCGCCCCTCCAGCGCGCGACCGTCGAACGGCGTGTTCTGCGCGCGACCCGGCATCTCCCCGGCCACGACGCGCCAGGCACGCTCGGCATCGAACAGGCAGAGGTCCGCAGGTGCCCCCTTGGCCAGACGTCCGGCCGGGCTGCCGATCAGATCGGCAGGCCCGGTGGTGAGCAGTCGCAGCGCATCGATCAGGCCAAGCCCACCGCCATGCACCCGGGCGAGTGTCACGCTGAGCAATGTTGCCAGACCCGTGCCGCCCGCCGCCGCCTGCGCGAAGGGGAAGCGTTTGTCGTCCGCGTCCCACGGCGCATGGTCTGACGCGATGGCGTCGATCGTGCCATCGGCCAGAGCTGCACAGACCGCAAGCCGATCCGCGTCCGCCCGCAATGGCGGCGAGAGCTTGGCGTAGGTGCGGAAATCCCCAATCGAGGTTTCGTTGAGATCGAAATAGGGCGGCGCGGTATCGCAGGTCACGGTGACACCGCGCGCCTTGGCCGCGCGGATCAGGTCCAGTCCCTCACCCGTCGAGACATGGGCGAAGTGCAGGCGCCCGCGCGTCATCTCGGCCAGACGGATGTCCCGCGCGATCATGATTGCTTCGGCTGCCAGCGGGATCGACGGCAGACCGAGACGCGTGGCCAGTTCGCCCTCCGTCGCGCAGCCGCCACGGGCCAGTGACGGCTCCTCCGGGTGCTGCACGACCATCGCGCCAAAACCCCGGGCGTAGGACAGGATGGTCCGCATGGTGCGCGCATCGGCAATTGCCTGCGTGCCGTCGGTGATCGCAATCGCCCCGGCCTCGCACAGCATGCCGATCTCGGCCATGTCCTTGCCCGCGCACCCCTTGGTGGCCGCGCCGTAAGGCAGGATCGAGATGACACCCGTTTCCTCGCCGCGCTGACGCAGCAGGCGCACGATTGCAGGATCGTCGATGGCGGGCAGGCTGTTGGGCAGCACGGCGATGGTGGTCACGCCCCCGGCGGACGCCGCACGGGCGGCAGACGCCACCGTTTCACGGTATTCGTAGCCCGGCTCGCCGATGGCCACGCGCATATCCACAAGGCCGGGACACAGGATGGCACCGCCACCGTCAATCTGTTCGGCCCCTTCGGGCGCGCCCTCCGCCTGCGGCAGGTCGATATCGGCAATCAGCCCGTCGCGCACCAGCATCCGGCCCGGACGATCCAGACCCGAGGCCGGGTCGATCAGCCGCACATTCTCAATCAGCAGCGTGCTCATCAGCCCGACTTCCCCCGTGCGAGGCGATCCAGCACGGCCATGCGGACAGCAACCCCCATCTCCACCTGTTCGGCGATCACGCTCTGGTCGGAATCCGCAACGCCACTGGCAATCTCGACGCCACGGTTCATCGGCCCCGGATGCATGACCAGCGCGCCGGGACGCGCGAGCGCCAGACGCCGGGCGTCCAGCCCGAAGAAGCGGAAATATTCACGCGGGCTGGGCACCACGCCGCCGGCCATCCGCTCGCGCTGGATCCGCAGCATCATGACCACATCGACTCCGGCCAGACCTTCTTCCATCGAATGAAAGACCTCCACCCCCAGGGCGGCGATGGAGCCGGGCACCAGCGTCGGCGGGCCGATGACGCGCACGTGGCTGCCCATGGCGGTCAGCAGATGGATGTTGGAGCGTGCAACGCGCGAGTTCGCAATATCCCCACAGATCGCAACCGTCAGGCCGGTCAGGCTGCTGTAATGACGGCGAATGGTCAGTGCATCCAGCAGCGCCTGCGTCGGGTGTTCGTGTGTACCGTCGCCCGCATTGATGACCGATGCCTCGACCTTGCGGGCCAGCAGGGCGGGCGCGCCCGACTGCGCGTGGCGCACCACCAGCAGATCGGTCCGCATGGCATTCAGGGTCGCGGCCGTGTCCAGCAGCGTCTCGCCCTTGTTCACGGACGAGGTGGCAACGGTCATGTTGACCACGTCCGCACCCAGACGTTTGCCCGCGATCTCGAAACTGGTGCGGGTGCGGGTGCTGTCCTCGAAGAACAGGTTGATCACCGTGCGGCCCCGCAACAGGTCGCGCGGCGTCTTGCGGGAGCGATTCAGCAGGGCATAGCTTTCGGCCAGATCGAGAAACGGCTCGATCCGCGTGGGGTGCATGCCCTGCACACCGAGCAGGTGACGCTCGGTCTGTGCAAAGAATCGGGAACCGTCGCTTCGCATGGCCTCCCTGCGGGAAGGTGCGCCGGGCAACGGTTCAACCATGTATGACGGCCCCGAGACGCGCCAGCACCTCATCACGCCCCAGCGCCTCCAGCGTGACGTCGATCCCGGGCGATGTCGTCGTGCCGGTCAGGGCGGCGCGCAACGGCTGCGCCACCTGACCGAGCTTGAGGCCCTTTTCCTCGGCAAAGCGGCGCAGGGTCGCGTCCAGATGTTCCGCCGTGAACGGATCGACGGCAGAGAATTCATGACTCAGTGCCTTCAGCATCTCGCGCGCTTCCGGAGTGAGCAGCTTTTCCGCCTTGGCATCGAAGCTCAGCGGCACGCTGCGCCCGAGGAACGAGGCACTTTCGGCCAGATCGACCAGCGACTTCGCGCGCTCCTTCAGCCCGGGCATCAGCCCGAGAATACGCGCCCGCACCGTCTCGTCAGTTGCAACGCCGTCCTGCGCCGCAAGACGCGCCAGCACATCGTCGGTCAGGCGCGCATCGTCGGCCTGCCGCAGCCACACGCCATTGACGTGCGACAGCTTGGCGTAATCCATGCGGGAGGGCGAACGGCCCACGCCGTCCAGATCGAACAGTTCGATCTGCTCCGCACGACCCAGGATCTCGGCATCGCCATGACCCCAGCCGAGGCGCAGCAGGTAATTGCACAGCGCTTCCGGCAGGTAGCCCATGTCGCGGAATTCCACGACCGACTGCGCGCCATGCCGCTTGGAGAGCTTCGCGCCGTCCGGCCCGTGGATCAGCGGCAGATGCGCGAAGGTCGGGCGTTCCCACCCCATCGCGTTGTAGATCATGATCTGGCGGAAGGTGTTCGTCAGATGATCGTCGCCACGAATGACGTGGGTGATGTTCATGTCGTGGTCATCGACCACCACGGCGTGCTGATAGACCGGGGTGCCATCGGCGCGCAGGATGATCATGTCATCCATCTCGATATTGCCGACGCGGACTTCGCCCTGCACCAGATCGTTGATCACGGTTTCGCCCTCACGCGGGGCCTTGATGCGGACGGTATAGGGGGCGCCGGGGGGCGCTTCGGACGGGTCGCGGTCGCGCCAGTAGCCGTTATAGCGTGGCGGACGGCCTTCCTTCATCGCCAACTCGCGCATGGCGGTCAGCTCTTCGGGCGTGCAGTAGCACTTATAAGCATCGCCCTGCGCCAGAAGCTGCAGCGCGACCTCGGTGTGGCGGGCCTGACGGGTCGACTGGAACACCGGTTCCTCGTCCCAGTCCAGACCCATCCAGCGCAGCCCCTCGAACAGCACATCGACGGCTTGTTGCGTCGAACGCTCCCTGTCCGTGTCTTCGATGCGAAGCAGGAACTGGCCACCGGTATGGCGGGCAAACAGGTAATTAAAGAGGGCGGCCCGGGCGTTGCCGATATGCAGCAGACCGGTGGGGCTTGGGGCAAAGCGCGTGCGGATCGTCATAAGGGGCCTCCTTATCACGGGTCGTGACACTGCACTATCCTTCACATGCGTGCGACGATCACAAGCCCCTCATCGGGGTCGTAAAAATGGCGCGGTTACAACGGCCGCGCCTCGACATGACCCTCGCGCGGATGCGCCACGTGGCAACCGGCACACAGACGGATCGGCCCGCTCGGGTGCCCTGCCGCGCGCTCCTTCTGATGGCAGCTCTGACACAGGGCGTGGAAGGTCTGCGCCACATGCTCGGCCTGGTCGGGCATGGATTTATGGCACGCGATGCAAAAGGCGCTGGCACCGGGCAGATGCTGCAACCGCGCCTGCAGGTAGTCGTGGTGGCAGGTGACACAATTGATCGTACTGTGATCCGCGTGCTCAAAATAGAGCGGAAGGCGCGCGCCCTGACGTGCGGCACGATCATGGATCATGACCGCCCCCCACCCTGTCGCACACAGGACAACTCCCGCACCAAGCACAGACAGCGCGCGCTTCATCCCACCCCTCCGTGCGGCAGGAGCGCAAAGGTCAGACCGGCCAACATCACAAGAAGGAACATTCCCCCCGCCAATGAACGGGCTGTGCCGACAGCGTGGATGCGCCGCCCCGGACCGGAAGCAACCGGACGCCCGACGCGCACCATCGTGACAATCGCACGCACGCACGCCAGTAGCACCGCCAGCGCGCACACGGCCATGCGCGCCGTTGTGCCCACGTGAAAACCCGTTCCCAGCACATGCCATGTCGTCAACGCCAACGTCACAACACCCGCACCGAAATGCCAGCGCCGGAACATCCCGACCGTACGAAACACCGCCTTGCGCGGCGATGGGAATGCCCCGATGGACGTCAGCGCGAGCACGATGGCCGCCGCCACGCCTGCCAGCATGTACCATGGCGCCCCGACTTCGATATATCGAAGCATCGCGGGGGTGGCGCAGAACATCGCAATCACGTGCAGCACGGTTGCAATCAGCGCCCCGGTTCCGAGCCACCGATGCAACACCATGTAAAATTTGCCGCCGCATGCGGGCCAGCCAGCCGGGCGCGCGCTGATCGTGAACACGCACAGCAGCGCCAGAAACCCGAACATGCCCGCTGTCGCCCCGAAATCCCAGATCGCGGTGACATGCAGACCGCCCCCGCCGGACATCAGGAACCCAAGCCCCACCAACACGCACATAAGCAGAACGGCAGAGAAAAGACGCAAATCCCGGCGCATCCGCAACTGTATCGCCGCATCGGGTTTCATGGAGCGATCTCAGCCCCGGACGGGATGGCACGGCGACCGGTCATGCAGACTGCCCCTCGTGCTGCAAGTTAATTCATTACGATAATAAACCATATCGCAACACAATCAATGCCGCGCGCGCTGCAGAACATCCTCCAGCATCGGCCACAGCCTCGGGTGGTCGATGGCGCTGACGGTGAAACGCAACATGCGCGACGGGGCCTGCGTCGGGGAAAACAGCGTGCCCGGCGCAAGTACCAGACCCATACTCGCTGCAATGCGGGTGACTTTTTCAGAATCCAGCCCGCAATCCACCCACACGAACATGCCAGCAATCGGCGGCGTGGGGGCATACAGACCAAGACGACCCAGTTGCTGCACACATTCCGTGCGCGCGGCATCCACGCGGGCCCGGACCCGCCCGACATGACGGCTGTAATGCCCGTCGGTCAGCATCTGCTGCACCACCAGTTCGCCAAGGCCCGGCGTTGTCAGACCGTTCAGGAGCTTGAGTTCCACCAGTCGCGCCACCAGATCCGGACGCGCGGCCAGATACCCGACGCGCAAGCCCGCTGCCAGCACCTTGGCATAGCCGCCCAGCAGGATCACACGGTTCAGGCGATCAAGCGCCGCCAGCCGGATCGGCTGGCCGGGATGGAAATCGGCATAGGTATCGTCTTCGAGAATCATGAAATCATGTTTCTCCGCCAGCTTCAGCACGTCATACGCCGCACCAATGCCCAGCGTGCTGCCGGTGGGGTTGTGGACGGCACTGTTGATCAGGAAAAGCCGGGGCGTATGCAGCGCCGCCATCGCGTCCAGCGCCGCGATGTCCGGCCCATCGGGCCCACGCGGCACGCCGACAATCCGCACGCCATAGGCCGCCAGCCGTCCGAAAATCAGAAACCAGCCCGGATCTTCCACCAGAACCGTATCGCCCGGACGCACCAGCAGGCGCAGGACCAGATCAATGCCATGCGTGACGCCGGCGGTTGTCACCAGGTTGGTCTGGGCATCAGCCGTCACGCCCTGCGCGGCAAGAGCGACCTCCAGCGCTTGGCGCAGCCCGGCAACGCCTTGTGGATGGCCGTAATGCAGCAGCACATCCCCCGCCGTGCGTGAGACCTTGCGAACGGCCCGGGCCACCAGATCGGGGTCCAGCCACGTATGCGGCAGCAGACCCAGCGCCGTCGGCAGGTCGCTGGGCTTGGCGGAATCCAACATCCGCTGCACCAGCCAGGAGATGTCGAGTTGATCCGGGACCGCCGCGCTCGCAGGCTCTGCCACCGGGGGTACCCCCCGGGCACCACCCCGCACGAAATAGCCTGCACCATGCTGGGCTTCGACCAAACCGCGCGCACTCAGCCGTTCATAGGCCTCGATCACCGTGAAGCGACTGATCCCGCCATGCTGTGCCATGTGCCTCAGGGATGGCAGGCGCGTGCCCGCGCGCCACACGCCGTCTGTGATACGGCGGGCGAATTCATCCTCGATCTGGACGGCCAGTCCCGTTTCGCCGCCGCGTACCGGCTGCCAGCCGAGCAGCATCGCCTTGCCCACCACGTCGCACCCCCAAACTGTTATGGCATATCGACCTAAACAGTTTCGGACAGTTTTGAAAACTGTGTCGGTCCTGTTGTGGTCCGATGGAACATAGTGAGGACGCTCTTCACAGCACAGCTGGAAATTCCCTCATGGCGCCTTATCCGCTAGACTTCCTCGGTCCCCTTGCGCTGTTCGCCTTCGTCTCGTCCATTACGCCGGGACCGAACAACATGATGCTGGCCTCATCCGGGCTGACACACGGAATGCGTCGGACGGTGCCGCACATGCTGGGCGTCTGCCTGGGGTTTGCGCTGATGATCCTGCTGGTCGGACTGGGATTGGGCGCGGTCTTTACGCGCGTGCCGTGGCTGTATCGGGTGCTGCAATATGGCAGCGCGGCCTATCTGGTCTGGCTGGCGTGGAAGATCGCAACATCCAGCGGCATGGGCGATGGCCGCGCCGCACGTAAACCTATCTCGTTCTTCGAGGCTGCGGGCTTTCAGTGGGTCAATCCGAAGGCCTGGGT
>Ga0157365_10000473_pt1 | contig 17476 bp, 11 predicted proteins | sample AttsexASBM3_FD_111478 | JGI IMG/M metagenome (GOLD analysis project Ga0157365, IMG submission 111478) | Fungus gardens microbial communities from leaf cutter ant in Ribeirão Preto, State of São Paulo, Brazil - Atta sexdens ASBM3 | ecosystem: Host-associated > Fungi > Mycelium > Unclassified ... | reverse complement strand
TAATTTCGGGCGAAGACTCAAGACCCTCAGTGGCCTTACCCCTTACGAATACGTCTGCAAAATCTGGACTTCAGAGCCAGAAAGATTCATCATCAATCCAACCCATCAAATCCCGGGACTAAAACACCTAACGCATTGCCGCACGCCTGCCCCAAATGGGCCTATCGGCACCGACATCTCGTCGAAAAAAACTGTGTTCATCTTAAGTAATGGAGGTCGGTTGCTACAAGATAGCGGGAGTACGGACTGACTATAACGCCCGGGCCGAGCGACAGCCTTAACAACATGTCGCGAGAGGATTTTATAGAGGTGCACAGACCTCATTTAAAAACGATAGTATTTCGTAAAATAGGATTATTAGGAAGAAATATCTTTCAATTTTGCCAATCGCTCGTACAATTGTTACAGAATACTATTGAAAAAAATTTCTTGTCATGTACTTCCTATAATAATGGCTCGATATCATTTCACTATTTACAAAGACCCTGATGATCTTGAAGGAATTTTACAAAATGCGCTGTCATCGGGTTCTGCATAGTGGTCGCTATGGCCATGGACACACTCCAACGCGCCGCAGGATGATGTATAGGGTGTAATGTTACCGCATTAGATGGTAACGAGAGGCCATTGAGGCATGAACGGTGAATGATAGTGCACGCTAGGCCACGAATGACCATTTGCAAGGCGCTAATAGTTTCGTTAAACCATTGTGTTTCTATGCCGTTCGTTTCAAACTCAGAAAGTATATTATCAGTTCTGTCATAAATATTAGATGAAAAGCTTCGTTTAAAGCGAATGATCGGTAACCCATGTGTCTGTAGAACCCCGTCCTGATGATAGGTCTCTATTGTTTGGGGCGTCAGGAAAACAAGTTCGTCATAAGTCATATGTCTAAAAAATAATCCAGGGTGACTGGAGGCACGCATAAAACCGACATCCAGATGATGTGAGAGGAGCGCCTCTTCCTGAGCGCTCGATGACATATCTTCAAAAGTTATAGAGCAGTTATTATGTATCTTTTGGAAAACAGGCAGAATAGTAGAAAGAATAGGGATAGCTGAGAAAGTAAGACCGATCCGAAGGTGACCTTTTTTACCTTTCGCAAGACGTCTGACGTCCTCCAGAAGCCGTGACTGTTCAGAAACCAACTTCTGGACATCCGGAAAAATGTGGTGTCCGAGAGGGCTCAACATTACTCCATGTGTATTTCGAAGAAAGAGTGGAGCGCCTACGAGGTCCTCTAACCTGCGGATTTTTTTACTCAAAGAAGATTGAGAGACTCCCAGATCACGAGCTGAAAGTGAGAAACTTTGACTTTCTGACAGGCTCAGAAAAGCGCGAAGCAATGCATTATCCATAAACAACCACCTACAAAAGTTATTAAAAAATATTATGTTATTCCTTAGGTGAATAACAGAACGATAGATATAGAACTTTCAAATATCGCATATAAAAAATAATATCCGTTGATAAATCGTATTTGTACCGCTTCTTCTTAAGAAGCTGGCTCTTCTGAAAGGCGAGGATTTTGGTCCAAATTTTGGGAACACCTTTTGTTTTGAGACGGAACAAGACCCGAAAAGCGGTACTTCTGATGTCTTTTCCAACATGCGCTACCCTTTTCTTTTTTCCATGTGCCTCTCAGGCTGCGCGGTATCCTGTTCCCTCTGGAGTAGCAAAACAGGAGCCCCGCAAGTCGGGGGACAAACCTACCCATGGGCCCCCACAGTCATCTGATCGATATCATTCGAAGGTCGAGCGCATTCTTGTCCATCGCATTTCGGATAATGCACCTGGCAATCAGCCAGGGGGGGGACTGCTCCATGTCCAGACGGGCGTAAAATCTGTCAGCACAGTTAGTCAGGATTTTATATCCAAGCAGGCACCAATGGCCACAGCGTTTCAGCTGGCCTCAATGCTGCCGGGTGCAAACGTCTCTTCGTCCGATCCAATGGGTTTTTCACCCAATACGGATATCAATGTCCGTGGGCTTGGTAACAGCGAAATCGGCTATATCCTTGAAGGAATGCCGATGAATGACGTGGCCTACTATTCTGGTACGCCCAGTCAGTTCGCTGACAGTGAGAACTACCAGGAAATCGCTCTTTCACAGGGATCAGCAGATCTCGATAGTCCTGTTCTGAATGCTGCTGGTGGCCTGATGAACCTGACTTTCCGTGATCCTGCTCATAAGCGTGGGGGAGACGCGAGTGTGTCCTATGGATCATACAACACAAATCGAGAATTCATTCGTCTGGATACTGGAGATATTGGCCATTCCGGTATCCGCGGGTTTATCTCTTACTCTCACGGCGCGACTGACAACTGGCGGGGTCCGGGACGGGACAACAAACAACATGTTGATTTTAAATTTCTCAAGGACTGGGGACGAGGCAATCACATAAGCCTTCTGGGGTCGTTTAATACTACTGTTACGAGTTGGTACCCCGAACCTACCATGGCGACGTGGAAATCTGATGGAATTGGAGGGCAGAATAATCTTCTTGCCCGCTATGACGGTCAAAATCCTGACAACGGTGCCAACTACTGGCGGCTGTGGCGGGATGGGGAGCGCACGCTCTATGCTGGTGCACCCGTCCATCTGACGCTCACAAACCGCCTTTCGCTTGATGTCACGCCCTATGCACAATTCGCCTATGGCAACTGGCCTGGCGGAAGTACGCTCTCTGAAACAGGCCTATATCAGGGCACGCGGGCCTTGTCCGACACGTTTGTTCTTCCCGGCGCGCAGGACGGCGTGGGTGTGGTCCGCGCAGACTACGAACAGCGAAGTTACCGGTCTGGCTTTACGAGTACCCTTCATTACAAAACCGGATGGAACGACTTCATTTTGGGCTACTGGTACGACTATGGCGACGACAACCAGCAACAGCCTTTTTCGGTCGTACAGACCAACGGATCAGCCGCGGACATTTGGGGCAACGGCGGCGGAAACGTTCTTCGTCTTTCCAACGGTGAGCGGCTTCTGGGGGATAGTTTCCACACCATTTCCCAGACGAACGCCTTGTTTGCCGGCGACCACATGTCATTATTTAGCGATAGACTGAGTGTCGATCTTGGCTTCAAGGCCGTGATGATGAGCCGCGATGGCACCAACAGCATGCCCGGGCCGCAATATCATGTGGCATCAAACAGCATGGAGCCGCTTCCCAGACTTGGTGTGCGCTGGCGTATCGATAGTGAGAACCAGCTATTTTTCAACACGGCGACCAATTTTCGCGCACCGTCACAGACCGCGCTCTATAATTCTTACGATCCCACTTCAGGTGATATCTATGCGGCTGGAACGACGAATTTGCACAACGAATATTCTATCTCGGAAGAGTTGGGATACCGTCGCACCGGGCGCTGGATCATCGGAAGTCTCACACTCTTCAACTATAACTTCACCAACCGCCAGATTAGCACTCAGATCGTGCAGAATGGCTCGGTCATCAGTTCGACTATTAATGCTGGCGGTCAGACATCCAGAGGGGTGGATATCGAGATTGGTCTACGACCCTGGCATCATTTCAGCCCTTATGTTTCCGGGGAATACCTGCATGCGACCATCGACAACAATATTGCCTCGGGTGGTGACCTCTTGCCAACCAAGGGCAGGATCGCGGTTCGCAGCCCAACACTTCAGGCTGCGGCAGGACTGACCTATGATGATGGTCATTTCTTTGGAGTTGCGACCCTGCACTATACGGGTCACCAATACGCGTCATTCATGAATGACGAGCGCATGTCCGATCATACTACGGGTGATCTGGCCTTTGGTTATCGCTTTTCCAATCACGTCCACATGAAACAGCCGACGTTACGGATGAATTTCATCAACATCACAAACGAACATTATCTCTCCGGTGTCGCGAGCCCGACGCTCAACGCCAAAGATACAACCGGCATTTACGGCACGACGATCTCGGGAAATTCACCCAGTTATTATATTGGCGGCGGCTTCGCTGCGCTCTTCACAGCCTCAACTGGATTTTAACCATCATGTGTAAAAATGAACTTGAACAATCCATTGGTCTGATGCTTGAATATTTTCATCCGTGGCCTAATTCAGCCGGTTTTTACTATGCCCGGTCGCAGGGGTGGTATGAAAAATTAGGCATAGATCTACACATTGAGCTGCCTGACCCATGGCATGGAGATTCACTAGAGCACCTGACCCGGGGCCGGGTCGATTTTGCGGTGGCGCCGACAAACCGCCTGCTGGTCCGCCGTGAGCGGGGAGAGAGACTGGTGGCGTTGGCTGCTATCAACCAGCTGGAACTGGAAACGATCCAGACGCTCCGTGAAAAAAACATTTTGCGTCCGAGGGATCTGGTCGGACGTCGTCTTGCTATGAATCCTACGCCGCGCGGGTTGGCAATGATCCGGCATCTGGTAGCTCTGGATGGTGGGAATTTCGATGACGTCCAGATAGTGGACGCCGGAACGCGGGAACTCAGACCGGAAGATCTTCGGGCCGGATTGGCGGATGCCAGTTTTGGAGGTTACTGGGCTTGGGAGACGCTGATGGACAGCGATGTTCCTGAAGAAGAGCGGATCGTATGGCCGGTCAGGGATATCGGGGCACCTGCCTATCATAGTTATGTTCTGTGCGCGCGTCAGGAAACAGTTGAAAAATCTCCGGCAGTAACTGGTGCATTTTTACAGGTGACGCAGAAAGGCTTCACCACCGTCGCTTCAGAGCCGCTTGCCGCTCTGCCAGCCTATGAGCAGGCCACGCCCTATCTGCCGTCAGATTTGCTAGCGCGTTCATTGGAGGCCATTGCGCCCAGTTGGTTTCATGAAGGAACATGGGGGACAATTCGCGAGCCTCTCATGCAGGAATACACAGACTGGCTCGTTGCACATGGCATTCTGTCTGATCGTCAGATTTGGCGGGATGTTCTCGCCCCCGTTCTGCATCCCGGGTCGATCCAGGAGCTGGTATGACCGTCACGTTCTCACAAGCGGAGGAGGGTGGCGTCCGCTCTTCTGAAGCGCTTTCTCATGGGATGGGAAAAACGCTTGAAGAGGCGGTCTGGCCAGGAATGTCCGATGATGAAGTGGAACGGCTCCTTCAGGAGGTTCCCCAGACAGGGATGCTTGAGGCAATCCTCTGGCGCAGTCCGCGTCCATTTTCGGCCGCAGCTCGCATTCGGACCCGGAAAGGCATTTTTTTCGTAAAACGTCATCACGCACAACTGCGAAGTCCCAGGGATCTTCGGGAGGAACATCGGCTGAACGAATATCTTCGTTCAAAAGATGGAGCTGTTGTTCCCGTGCTTGCCTCAAGTGAGGGAGAGACCGTTTTTTCGAACGGATGCTGGAATTACGAAATACACGGGCTGGGAGAGGGGGTTGACGTCTATCAAGATCGGCAGTCCTGGACACCGTTTCTGCATGTTGGCCACGCCGGTGCCGCCGGCAAAGCACTGGCACAGATGCATCATCTGCTACTGGATTATGATGCTCCAGCCAGATCAACGCGACTTCTGATCGCCAATGACAGGTTACTGCGTTCGTCTGATCCTCTGTCAACCCTTCAGCAAGATCTGACAGCCCGACCGGCTCTCGCGGCTTTTCTGGACACGAAACCGTGGCGGAACGATCTCGGGGAGCGCGTCCTTCAGCTGTACCATACTCAGGCCCGTGCGGCACTGATAGCGGCTCCCCCTCTCTGGAGTCATGGTGACTGGCATGGGTCCAATCTTCTCTGGTCATCGGAGCATGAGCGCGGAACCGTCAGTACCATTCTGGATTTTGGTCTTTCGGACAGGACATCCGCCCTGTTCGATCTGGGAACGGCGATAGAAAGAAGTCTAATTCCCTGGCTGGATCTTGAAGGCGGCGAGCCTGTCTGTAACCTGGATCAGCTGGAAGCTTTTCTGCGCGGATACAGCGCCATAGCGCCCCTCTCATCATCCTTTTTACGGGCCCTAGCGGCTGTTCTGCCCGGAATTCACATGGATTTTGCACTGAGCGAAATCGAATATTTTTCGGGGCTTCTTGATCGTCAGGATCATGCGGAGTTGGCTTACGAGACCTATCTCCTGTCGCATGCAGACTGGTTTTCCCGGGTGGAAGGACAACGACTGCTTCGACATCTGCATCATCTTGCTCGACAGGCGGAGTAACGTCCAAATGGATACCATATCTCCTTTAATCGGCTGTTCAGAACTTGCCGCCCGACTTGACGATCCGTCCCTGACTCTGTTCGATGTCACCGTTGAACTGCCCTCTCCCAGATTTGACGGGGATTATCGTGTTGAGTCCGGGCGGAAGGGCTGGAAACAGGGCCATATTCCCGGAGCGACCCATCTTGACCTGTTACATGATTTTTCGGTCAGAGATGCCTCTTTCAGTTTTGCGCTTCCCCCTTTGGCGGAGCTTGCACGCCGGTTTGAAGACATGGGCATTCAAGATGGTCTGACCCCTGTTCTCTATGATCGGGCTGACGGCTTTTGGGCCGCCCGTTTCTGGTGGATGTTACGAAGCGTCGGGAAGGCAGCTCGGGTACTGGATGGCGGATACAGGAACTGGCTCTCTTACAGTCATCTGGTTTCCGTGGGACAGCCGGAGCAACGTCCCCCTGGCTTTTTGACGTCAGTTTTAAAGCCCGATCTCTGGGTGGATCGGGAACAGGTATCTCAAATTCTCAAAGGACAGAAGCCTGGCACCCTGTTTTGTGCCCTGTCCCGGGGTGTTTTTGATGGTAGCTTGCCGACACGTTACGCTCGGCGTGGCCATATTCCGGGAAGCCGCAATCTTCCAGCGCGCGAACTGCTGAACGTAAACGGAACGTATCGTTCTGACTCCGAACTCAGAGAAATCTGGGATCTCGTTCTCTCGTCGGCCAAAAGGCCGATTGTATTATATTGCGGTGGAGGAATTTCCGCGGCACCTCTTGCATTGACTCTTGTGCTGATCGGGGTTGAAGACATTGCAATCTATGACGGTTCCTTACAGGAATGGGCTGCAGATTCTGCGCTGCCGCTTCGTGTCGGACGCGCTGATCCTGGTGACCTCGCATCCTTGTCATGACGATGTCTTTTCTCGAAATTACGGGTGTCATCCTGAATATATCCGGCGTCTGGCTGACAGCACGACGGAACATATGGTGCTGGCCTGTCGGGATCGCAGGCGTTCTGATTTATGGATATCTGTTCCGGCAATGGCGACTATACGGGGACATGGGACTGCAGGTTTTCTATGTGTTTCTACAAGCTTATGGCTGGCTCCGCTGGAGAGCCGCGAGGACGGCGGAGGCTGGAGGACTTGTCCCGGTTTTGGGGGATCGGCACCGCCTGATTGTCGAAGTTGCCATGACTGTTGTGCTGTCCATGGCTCTGGGGTGGCTCATGAGCGTCTGGACAGACGATGTCATGCCCCGTATGGATGCCACCCTAACATGTTTTAGCCTTTTGGCCGGATATTGGGCGGCTCGAAGATACATGCAGAGCTGGTATCTTTGGGTCTTGGTGGATGCAATTTATTCAGCTCTGTTCCTGTATCGCGATGACGCACTGACCGCTGCGCTTTATGGTATGTTTGCGGGGCTCGCGGTTTACGGTGCGCGGCAGTGGCGTCAGGCATTCGATCAGGCTGAGCCGCACGGACTGAGGATGCTATAAAAAAAGCATTCATCTGTATGGCCCAAGCCAGAATACTGTTGGTTATACTGAGGTTGGTTTGTGACGGCACTCTTACAATCCTGAGCACCGATACGAAGGATCTATCCGTGGGTCGAAACGGTTACCGCGCTGCGCGATACCAATGATCTCGTGTCGTGCACCCTTCTGGTTTGAAAGGCTGCGCGGGATAGCAGTATCAGCTACCCACTGTGTTTTGTGCGACGAATGAACGCGCCATACCAAGCCTGTCGCGGAATTAGCTCGAAACAGCGGTAGCAAATAATCAGAAGTTGGTACAAGCAGATGGAGTGTTCGAAAACCCCCTGGTTTTGAAACCAGCTCTATGATTCCATTCGTCTGGTTCTGACTGAGGTGATGGCGCTATAAAGCGGTCTGGTTTCTTTGATGCCGAAGAGCGGCTTGCCCGGCTGAGCGGGCTCGGCGATCGCTTCTCCTTTATGCGTTTCCTTGGCCTGGGGCTTTCAGATCGTGTGCCTGATGCCAAAACACTCTGGCTATTCCGTGAACGCCTGACCCAGGCGGGGATCATTGAAAGACTGTTTGACCGCTTTGATGCGACCCTGCGCAGCACTGGTTATCTGCCGATGTCCGGCCAGATCCTGGATGCAACATTGGTAGCCGCTCCAAAGCAGCGCAATACCAACACTGAGAAAGCCGATCTTCAGGCAGGCCGTATTCCCAAAGACCGCCAGGACAAGCCGTCAAAGCTGTCGCACAAGGATCGCCATGCGCGCTGGACACTGAAGTTCACGCAGGCGAAGCGTCAGGATGACGGAACGATCCCCGCAACGGATCTGGCCATTCCGTTCTTTGGCTGCAAATTCCACATTTCAATCGACCGGAAGTTCCGGTTCATCCGCAAATGGAAGACGACAGATGCCGCCGCCAGTGATGGTGCGCGATTGCGAGAAGGGCTGCTGGATAACGCCAATACGGCCTCAAGCGCCTGGGCGGAGCCATTCAGGCTCCCGTCGATGCGGAGCATTGATGGGATAATGGCGGAGGGAGACACGGCCTATCGCTCCAACGCCGATGAAAACTTCATGGAAAAGCAGGGCTTTGTCTCAAAGGTTCACAGGAAAAAGCCGCATCTCAAACCGATGCCCCGGCATATCCAGAAATCGAATGCTGGACAGTCGGTCATCCGCTCGCGTGTCGAGCATGTCTTTGCCGATCAGAAATTGCAGACGGGACTGTTCATCCGAACTGTGGGTATCACCTGAGCAACCATGAGGATCGGGCTCGCCAATATCATCTACAACATGCGCCTCTTTCTCTTCTTAGAAAGATTGAACGCGAACGCATAGCTATCCAGCGGGGGACAGCACTCGATCTGCGCAAAACGCAGATCGAAAACGAACCCAAAGAACTGTCAATCAAATCGGCAAAAACCAAAAATCACCAACCAATCACATCAATCAACGGTTCTTCGATCCCTCCACCTGCCCGAGAAGACAAGTTTGGGAAATCCGCTTAAGCAATTCGATGCACATGCTCATTTTGTACACGTGTCATACGCCTTATCGAAGCAGATCATTCCATTGAGTGTTCATGAGAAGAAGAGAGCGTCGGAGCACCAGAGATCTGGGAACGAATTGTTACCCCCACTATCGCGGTGTTATTCTCCAAATTTATTTCTTTGGGAGAACCATTGAGCGTGAGTTTTACCTGTAGTCCTCTTGCAGAAGTTCCTCGTGGAAGATGAATAACAACGCTGCTGGTTTTAGGCAAAAGATCGGTGGGAGCATCAAGAGGCGGAAACGCTACCTTACCTAAAAGGTTACCGGCAATATCCGTGACGCTCGCTTCACCTGCAGGTGTAGGACGGGCTCCGAGGCTGTGTACCGTGATCGTGAGTTGGTCCCCATGCAATGAGAGATCATCGCCGGAGAGACCGATATCTGGACGAACTGCAGGATTTTCCCCCTTTGTGGTCAGATCGAACTCGTAAATAACGGTCTTGTGCGGAGGGAAAAAGATATTTACCGAACTACCACGCTCCAGAAAAATGTTTTTCCCATTTTGCCGGCGATCCACGTCGGTGCCTGAGCTCATACGCCACTGCCCGGATACCAGCTGGTCACCCGTCATCTTTCCGATGATCGGATGATTCGTCATGTTATACGCCACCAAATGGAAATGCTGGGGATCTCCATGCGGTATGAGAATTGCAACGTCTTTTCCCTGTGCCGGAGCAAAAAAGTGCCAGCGTACCAGGTTCCCCGGGTAATAAGCATTCCGCCGATGGGCAACCCCCCCGAGACGAGTTCGCTGAAGCAGTTCGCTGGGAACACTCACCCGGTCAACCCAGAGTTCTGCGCCGGTTAAGACAGGCATACGGCAGCGGTCTGATGCAATTTCGGCCTCATAGAGGCTCACAAGGTCGCTCGTATTGCCTGTCTGCTGCCAATGAACAAACTGGGCATAATCACGATCACTGAACCCACCCAGATTACGATCGGTGCCCTTTCCGCCAGGTTTTATGGTTCCGTCGGCAATCTGATGCGCCAACAATGTTCCCTGCGATGTTCTGGCCGTAAGGTCGGCGTTAAGTGCCGACAGAGAGGCAAGGTCGCGCTCTGCCATCTCGGCAGTGATCGGGCGAAGATAGCGATCATCGCCAGTCCAGTCGTACGCTGCCCAGAACGCATTGCCTGCACTCGCAACTCCACTGCCCGTCGCCTTGTCACTCTGCCATTCAATGTTTGCAGGAAAATGCCAGACCCCTGCTCTATCCTGCCTACCATGAGCGAGCCACCCATCAAGTAACGACAGAACAATGGCTTTCGTAGAAGGTGCTCCGTTGTAGTCAACCAGCATCAGACCAGGATGGGTAATCAGAAGACTGTATGGCTCCTGCGAGCCCAGCGCTCCCTCCCGCACAATATTCGTTCCGCTGAACAGGGAACTAATGACATGAACATGGCCTGCCGGATTTTTTTCAACGAGCCTCGGATAGTTGCGTGCTACGGCCATGCCTCGCTCTAGCGCACTCGGATCTCCCCAGTCCAGCAGCATCGCCTGCCCGACAGTGTTCACACCCTCTTCGTAGCTATGCAGCTCGTCGGTGCGAATACGACCCAGTCCATTACTCCACATGCCGTTAGCAAACGTTGCGTCAAGCACGCGGCGCTGGGACGCGGCTATACGCTCAGGCTCGACGCCCATCATCGCGAGGGGCACCCACTGATTGACGAGGTCAGTGTCATCAGACAATCCTCCTCCAAATTCTCCGTCACCAATCTGTCTATGATCAATCCACCAATCGACAAATTGCTGAAAAAGCTCGAGATCCTGTCTTTGACGCCACGCCCACAAAGGTACGCCCCGGGGAGGCGTAGACAGCGGTGAAAGAGCAGCATACGGCTGTTCGGGCTCTTTCTCTACCCAATAGGCCCGTGCAGTAACATTTCCTGGATCAACACTCAGGACGTCACTGATGTCACGTTCGAACCGCGTCCAGACAGGATACAGACGAGTGCTTGGCTGCTCTTCAACCAGCCACGAAAGTTCATCTCGCGCCTGCTCAAGACGATCCGTTATATGTTCGGCCTTCGCAGAAGCAAGCGACTTGAACAGAAGCTGAACCTCGGCGCCATCAAGTTTATCCGCGCCAAAGCCGCCACCAGCCGCAGCAATATCTATCATCATGGACCCGTCTCCCGTCAGGATACGGTCCCGTGTGTCAAGCCACAGGGTTCGCGCCTCATCTGGTCTGACTGCCACATTGACATCTAGCAGATCACGATCAGGCCAGTTTGGATCCTTGATCCGGATATTGAGCGGCAGCAGACCGTGATGGGTTGGCTGCACCTTCAGGGCAGGAATTTTGATGAGAATCCCATCCAGCCCCATGCCAAGATTTTCTGCGCCGTATGAAAATCTTTGCGGCGCGTGACCCGGTCGCGCGTCCCGGAAATTTCCGGGAATGACAATATGCACGAGAGGAAGAGACAACGCAGCTGTTATAGCACTTCCGGTTCGGGTGCCTGCCGGCGCGTGAACGGGAAGCGCCACCACCGTAGCTCTTTCCGGAGGCAAAAAGCGCCCTCTAACGTAACTGTTCAGAGCGTCGAGTGAGGGATAAATCGACGGGTCATTCTTTGAAGAGACGAAATAAGTCAGCCTGAAATCGCCATCCGGGGCAGTTCCGGCCTTCACATCGTACGCACCTATTTCCTCAATCGGTGTTTCCTGTACCGTATTTTCAAAACGGATCGTACCACCATGCCGTGTTAGCCCAAAAGCCGAACTCGTCCTCTCCACTCCACTCGGGCGCTGAAAAAGCTGTCCGGGTCTGTCACCCTCCGGACGGGCAAGACGCCCATATGCAGGACCGTTTATTTCAATACGATTCCACGGCTCATCCGGTAGAGTTAAGCTATAATTCTTCCCGCCAATTGCATACACATTCCAGTCTGGAAGTTCAAAATAATCATGACGCCCCGGTAAGTTTGAACGATTATAAACACCCGGCCATGTCGTTTCACGTATCCCATCAGTCCCGCGGGCCATTTTTTCTTTCTGGTCGCGGGCGTCACTGAATTCTACCTTGCGAATGATGGTGGCTTCATCCAAAAGATACAAAGGACTAACGTCGTCCGTCTCCCATCCGTACCGGTGCAGCCAGTCCTGCCGTACTGCCGGATCATTTAACGGATTCGCCTGAAGCGGCAGAGATTTAGGAGAAACTCCTCCGTCAAGCTTTATTACTTCCGCGTCATCAAACATGTGATCGTAGATGCGGATCTCATCCAAATCACCGCCATGCGCGTACATGCGGCGGGAATGAACCTGCCACGGTGACACCACACGCTGAAACGGCCCGAACCCAAAAAGACCAGCGTCATAAACCGCCTTCTGATCAAGCGTTGCGATCCGTTTGCCATCCAGCCAGAGCTTTACACCTATCCGCTCATCCCAGGAAAAAATAATATGGCTCCATGTATCAGGTGTGGGAACCTGATCCACGCGGGTGGAGACCCTGGTTCGTGACAACCCGCTGTCAGTTACGAAAGCATCGTATCCATGGCCATTCCAGTCAATTCGCAGGAAGACCATATCCCAGCTGCTACCGTCGCCCGCACCAACACGGAAAATTGGGAAAGGAGTTGTTCCCACGGGTTTTCGCGAGCGGTAGTAAAAGGATATGGTGCCTCGCTGGGCATAAATGTTACCCGGCCCCGGCCACGCAAGGCTCAGGTCATCGGAAAATGTCAGCCCTGCCCCAAATTTTCCGTCAGGTATCGGGCTCGTTCCTTTCGAAAATATTGGTTGGGGGCTGCCAGCTGCGATATCGGCGACATCCCCCTTATTGCCTGACACATAAAAGAGCAGACCGTCCTCCGCACGCACCACTCCAGTTGAAAAGAATACGAAGGCCATTGACGCCAATATATGCTTTATCTTCGACAAGAACATTCCCCATAATATAATTCGAGAACCAAATATTGTAGTAATTCACCAAGTATTTCAGATTGTTATTTTTTCAAGAAGAGAAAACTGTGATGGCAAAAATGCTTTACGGGAAAACACTATGCTTCCTATGGCACCACGGAAAAAATTTACTCTGTTGAGACGCATCCCGACGGAGCTGCGCCCCGCCCCCTGGGGAAGGAATGCTATAGCGGCTGAGGACTGCAGACGACCATTCACGTAAGAAGAAAATGTGGTGCCGTCATACGTCTGAGCTACATGATGCCAGCGTCCTACTGGCCACATATCAGACGGCTCCATCAAAGCCTTGTGGGTGTTCTCACCATGGATAAAAGCGTCAGAGTACCAAGTGTTTCCTCGAACCCGGATCTCAAACAATATCCTGCTAGCCGAGGTTCCCACCTCATCTGATGGATTACCAACTGCCTCAAGATGAAGCCAACGCTGCTGAAAATTCCCTCCATCTGGCCGAAACAGCGCCTCGATTGTAAATTCCCTGGCGCCCTCCAGAGGATGGCAACCGAGTTGAATGCCGTCTCCGGACCCATTGAAGTACATCTCTCGCCCGAATCTTCCGTCCACAATACGCGGCGATCCTATAATTTCGGGTCTAAGTCCATTTATGTTGTCTAGATTGTCAAAATGCCAGATGATTTGGGGGTTCCGAGCACGAGCCAGAGATCCTTTTGGCAATAGTGGGTATAAAAGAGAAAATTTCATTATACTCCGCCGAGTGCTACGCGATTCTGGCTTATCTCCATTTTTTTTATACATCTGCACAATCATTACATTCCCATTCTAAATCCGAATGTAAAATATCTCCCGATTTCGTCTGCAAAAGGCGCAGCTGGATAGATCAGACCAGGGTTTGACGAACTGGCTTCGTATAGGCCACCGTGAACATTGAATGCATTATTAATGTTTACAAATGCACTGAAGGGCCTTTGTTTTACACTGAACCTATAAGCGATGTTAAAATCCGTCTGGATGTACGGTTTCGACGTTTCCTGCGAGACGTAGACCGTTGGATCTGCACTGTAGTGAAACCCTGAGAAGTACCGTACGGTCACAGCAGCTTCCACCGAATTGATCGAGTAAAGAAATGTTCCAGATAGGCGATCAACAGGGGCTAGCGCTGTACCGGCAGCATTCGTTATGACTGCTCCCGGGAGAGTCTGACTTTTTAGTTCGGGTTCGTGTACCCACTGTGCACGAATATTCGCCATCCCGGGAACAACATGTGTCTGCTCTCGCAGATCGATTGCGTAATTGGCAGCTAGAACAATCCCCTTGGTATAAATTTTCGAAATATTCTCATTTTCAATGATATTTTCGGTAGGAGCATTGGCCGTCGTGGTGTTGGATATCCCATATGGACGAACAGTAAGAGAGCAGAGTGGCGACGCTCCACCTGATTCAACGCAAAGCTTCTCGACAGAAGTGTTCAGCCCGGAAACTGAACTGATCGCGTTATCTATCTTAACATCGAAGTAATCGACACTAAGGCTGAGATTGGGAACCCAACGCGGGCGAAATGTGGCACCCGCCGTAATATTCCTGGCCACTTCGGGTTTCAGGTTTGAATTGCCCTGGCTCACATTCAGAATCTGCCCATTCGCGCCTGTCAGATAGTCCGTATATCCCGATATCGTCGCAGTCCTACCTTGGTAGAGTTCATAAAGCGTAGGCGCCCGGATATCCCTCGATCGTGTCGCGCGGATGTTGAGGCCAGGAATAACCTCCCAGTCTAGGCCTGCGCGCCAGGTCTCCACCGGTCCGCTTGTGCTGTAATGTGTAAAACGCCCAGCACCACTCAAGGATACATTTTTAGCATAAGGAAGGTCCCGGATTAGAGGCACGTCAACCTCAAGATTCCCCTCATAAACAGATTGCTGCCCCTGCGTTGCGCTAGCTATATTTTTTGTCCAGAGTTGCATGCCCGTTGGAACTTGAGACCCATCCAGCCCTACCCTGAGCCCTGAGAGGTCAAAGGTGTTATCAGTCACCGATGTTGTTTCATTCAGCTTCTGATATCTGTACTCGACACCAACCGCTGCCTTTATCGGTCCAGCCCATCCCTGAAACAACTTTCCGTTTATACTGCCACCCACGTCCTCCATCGTGTTCGTTGCTGACCAGCTGGTCGTGCCATTGATGTAATTTATGGCTGCCTGTGTGGCTGTATTGGCTCCCAGAACATCAAGGGGCACACATCCGGAGTATTGCTGAGGGTCTTCAAGCGCGGCACGGCAAACTGTTTTACCTGTCGAGGGGTCTTTTACCGCGTCGAGGGCCGCGTATAAGCGCTCGGTGTTCGTATTATTAGTGGTTACCTGCGAAGTCTGCCCGGTGCTATGGGTAAAATAAATATCCCAGTCAAATCTCTTGAACAGGCTTCCATTCAAACCGGTCGTCAGGGATAGTGCTCGTGTCTGGTCATGCAGCCCCAACAGATTACCAAAATCGGAGTTATATCTGTTGAGATTAAAACTTGATACACCATCAGTCGTAAGTAAATCTTGATAAGCTGATTGCAGATAAGGGTTCCCGCTATAAATGGTTAGCGGCGTTGAATTTGCCGTACTGATCAGGTTTTGTTCATGGGATGTCGTATCGGACTGACCGTACTGGGCTTGCACATAAGCTTTAACGTTGTCGTTGATATTATAGTCGAATCTTCCGAAAAACTGCATGGTGTCAAGCGAAGGGAGCAAATTTGAAGGCGTACGGTATGATCCGTCGCCACCAATGGAAATTCCGGCCGTGCGGGTTACCTCCCCCTTGTTAAAGGCGGCCAGAGTCCCATCTGGAAGAAACTGTTCTCCTGCAAAAGGACCAGTTGTTACCAATCCGCCAAAGGTCGAGTTGTTAAGTCTGGTATCGGTCAACTGCTCCAGCGGGCTTGATGCCTTTCCTGTGCCGACAATGGATGCTGCAGCAGTACCGAAGGCCCGAGGGGTAGCAACGAGAGGCGCCCGTTTATAATACTCTGCGCTCAACTCGAAATGAATCCTGTTTGTAATATTAAACCCGTTAACCACTCCTACCCGGAAGGACCCTCCATCTCCATACGTTGACTCTCCTCCCTGGATCTGCCCCTTTGTCCCCACGTAAGACTTATCAAGAATGAAATTGGCTACCCCAGAGACTGCATCAGAACCGTAAACCGCCGACGCCCCCCCCTGTCACGATTTCCACTTTTTTGACCAGCATCTGCGGCAACGTGTTTACGTCTACCGTGCCAGTGTAATACGTCGGGGCTACCCTATGTCCATCTTCCAAAACCAGGGTCCGGATTGGCCCCAGCCCCCACAAATCCAGGTAGTTTCCTGTAGGCTGATAGCCACCATCTGACGCACTATCACTGCTTTTAATCGGCTGAAACAAAGGTATCTTCGCCAACCCGGCCGGCAGGCTCTCCGGACTCAGAATAGATAACTGTTTCGCAGTCACAGTGGTAAGTGGATTACCACCACCCGTACTTTTACGAATTCGTGTACCTGTAACAGAAATTTCTTCCGATTTTTCGGCTATTTTTACGCTTTGCTTAATAATATCTCTCGAAGCAGACTTTCGTTTCTTACTTTCACTGACACCAGTCTTTCCGTTATTTTCTACCGCGACCTGCGCTTTAACGAACGCCGCCGCACTACTTTCGGCGATTGCGTTTTCACAGGCGATAGATGAGTAAATAGAAACCAGAGTCGTTGGGATCAGAATATACTGCCGCTTACGCATCCATGCCTCTTTGACATTAACAAAATACATAATTGCATAGTTGTTTTGTTGCCCTCCCATGACACTGAGTGATATATATAATAATTGCAATATGGTGTTTGTTTATTTCTTGTAACGTTCCAATATAGTTATTTTTATCTGGAAGGATCGAAGGCCCTCCGGTTGATATGCTTTGGTGCTGACTGACGGTTCTTAGAGCCCCTTTGGAAATTCACGGATGTGAACCGGCCCGGGATTGGCGGAGACCTTGTCATCTAAGAAGAGGGTCTGATGAGCAATGCTGTGAAGAAGTTTCCTCCTGAGGTCCGCGCCCGTGCGGTGCAGCTGGTTCTGACTGAGGGAATGACGCTATGACGCGGGCTAGTTTCTTTGATGTTGAAGAGCGGCTTGCTCGATTGAGCGGGCTTGGCGATCAGCTCGAAGCGTTTTCCCGGACTGTGGATTTTGAAGCGTTCTGCCCTGATCTGGAGCAGGCTTTGGCCTATTCAGGCGACAGTAAAGGCGGGCGTCCTCCGTTTGATCCGGTGCTGATGTTCAAGATCCTGGTGATCCAGACGCTGAACAATTTGTCCGATAAACGGACGGAATATCTGATCAACGATCGTCTGTCGTTCATGTGCTTCCTTGGCCTGGGGCTTTCAGATCGT